>Ga0247757_10000090_pt1 | contig 71062 bp, 63 predicted proteins | sample UWRJL126311R4_FD_180929 | JGI IMG/M metagenome (GOLD analysis project Ga0247757, IMG submission 180929) | Plant litter microbial communities from Arlington Agricultural Research Station in Wisconsin, United States - UWRJ-L126-311R-4 | ecosystem: Environmental > Terrestrial > Plant litter >...
CTCCAAGGCCACAGCGATTGGGTCTGGTCGGTCGCCTTCTCTCCGGATGGCAGGACGCTCGCGTCGGCTTCGAGCGACAAGACGGTGCGGCTCTGGGATACCGCCACGGGCGCCCACCAGCGAACCCTCGAAGGCCACAGCGATTGGGTCAGGTCGGTCGCCTTCTCTCCGGATGGCAGGACGCTCGCGTCGGCTTCGAGCGACGAGACGGTGCGGCTCTGGGACACCGTCACGGGCGCCCACCAGCGGACCCTCGACGTTGGTGTCACTATCCGTCAACTTTCCTTTTCTGGTGACAGGTCTTGCTTACATACCGATAGAGGAGTTCTTAACATTACATCCGGAACCGCTAGTCTAGCCTCTACTACTCCAGCTTTGTTTGTTATAGAACAATGGATAGTTTGCGGCTCAGAAACTCTGCTTTGGCTTCCTCCCGATTATCGAGCTACAAGTGTAGCTGTTTTCCGGGACACCATCGCTCTCGGGCATGCATCGGGCGGCGTGTCCATCATGGAGCTTACCGAACCACCACCCCACCCACCGCCTATCCAGGTCTAGGATTCTTTATACATTCATGGGAGGCAAAATTTATTGAGATGCCAGATTAGAAATCAATAAACTCATAGCGTTATTTGCCACCTGTTTTGACGCATTCGAGGCACATAATAGTACGAAATATATCGCATTGGGGTGTGCTAATGATGTTACGAGGAATTTCATGGAAAGCAGTAGATTTTTCGCGTCAGCAGTTATCTCATGAATCAGACGACTCACAAATTTTACATATCAGCCACCTCCCCACCTGCCAATTTACGAGACAGCGTTCCTTGTATATTTAATAAATGCACCCTAGAATATTCTTTGCTTTGAAATCTAAGTAATGGAACACACTCATTCAGGCGTTGCCTGCACACCGCACCTTCGCGGCACATTTCCCCACCGGGTTCCATATCCGTAATAGCATATATAAGTACAGAGGAGGGCACACGTGGTGGATATCGTAAGGTAGATGTACTGAATAAGTACGAAGAGTGTCTGAAGTAGAAGTACATGTGGAGAGCTCATAAAAAGGCAGACCTGCTGAGTCATGGCTGGAGACCAGTCATGCGATGTGATGATCCTAAGCTTACAGCATACCAACGAATCTTGCCACTTTAGGGAATTGAGCTTACCGCTATGCATAGCGAACAATGTTCCTCAAGCGTCTATCTAAGGGTAAAGGTTGAAAAGGCCCCGAGCCGAGCGGCACTGAATATAGATAATGGCTGCTGTGGTGTACCCCACACTAAAGCCTGTGCCTTGACATTCATCTCTTACGTCGTTCAACATGTGCACGTATAGTACTCAGCATATAACGTTAAGGCAAGCAGAGGGCAGCTCAATGGAGGGCCGATTTCGGATTGCCATGAACCCGAATGCGGGACAATCTGTGGCTTGATCCAAGTGTGGCTAATGCGCAGTCTAAGCCTCACTGCACCCTCGCCAAGGGACAGGTCTCCCGTGACGGGATTAAAAAAAATACGTTTGCAAATTACGAGAATACCCCTGCAAGACGCTAACACGAAGTAAGAAGCCCCCTTGTTAGAAGGCCCGTGCTGTGAGAACAAGTCAAAGTGCAAAACCGGAAACCGATTCTGCTCGCGACTATAATTACTAGCACTTCATTCGCAAACCAACAAAGAGATGAGACAACGAGTCATGTGCCTCTTCTTTCTATAGAAGATAACGAACCACTAACCATAACTAGCTAGTTGTTAATCATCGACCTATCTCCCACAGTATCACTTTGAAACTGCGCGTAGTACAGGATCTATGTACAAATATATACATTTTTACTCTACGTTTTAACCAGTTTCGCTTCCGCTTGGAAATTTTTAGTACCGACAGCCGACTGAGCATACTCATCTACGTAGAATGTTTTCCGTTTTTATCGCTTAGTCGACTGCACCTCTTAGCATCTTATAATTGTGGATTTCGATCTTGAAAGACCTTTGTTCGTCGCGCCGTTCTCTGCTCCGTCATAACTTTCTTTGTGGTATCGGTTCGATAAGACACCGCAATGGTTTCGAGTACCGACTTACAAAATTCAAAGCTCGACATCATCGTTGGCGGTAATGTGTCTATTTGGTATTGAGGCATATCGTTTCAATCCAATAGTACATACAGTTAATCCTTCGCAACGAACATCGCTCAGATCTGGGTGTAAATCAATACAGAATTACACGGACAAAGTGTCTAAGTCTTTGAACGAACGGGCTCTACCCTGCGCCGCAAACCGGCATACTCTCTACCCTTCCTCCTGGAGGATTGGACCAGGAGCTACTGCGCACAAGTATAAGACCTCGACCACTCACGCGCCGCCACTCTGCTGAAGTAATTTGCGCCTTTTAGAGTAGCATTACACTACAGTCACACTTGAAAATGGTCCGTGAGCACCAGTTTCATTCCGTGGATGAGACTCGGGTGTTCCCACCCGTCTTAGGTGAATATCATCGAACCAATTTACCCTTGCAGCGCCGGCCACGTAACTTATTCCCAGGATCAAAGCGAAGTTATGAGTTCCATTCCCCGGGTTCCGTCATCACACTCATCGATTCCAAGGCAATATATACAAGGCTGAGTGGTAATATTCTGACCCACGATGACATACAGAAAATTCCATTACGAGTCGGCTACGATACTTGGTTCACTGATCAGATTCTTGATTTTATATTCGAAATGATTCGACAAGTTTATAGAACTGACGAGACTGGCATTGGGATCATTGACACGGCAACCGGACAATTGCTCTCCGGGAGTGGCGACATTGCCATGCAAGAAGAATACAGAGAAATGCTTGAAGATAAAAACTGGATTTTTGTGCCCATCAACGATGCATATGGACAAACGGACTCTAGCGGACAGGGTGTACCAGGTCAGCACTGGTCTCTTCTTGCTATTGACCGGCCCAATCGTAAAGCACATTACGTGGACTCCACCTTGTCCTCTTATGTTTCGTATGGCTTCGGGATGGTTATCGATAACATTGCTAGAAACCTTGGGAATTTCTACCGGGAACAGTACGAAGTCCTAATCGATGTCAATGCTCCAAACCAAAGCCGACACAACATAGCGAGAGACCCTGGCGCATGCGGCCCCTATGTTATTTATATGGTCTCGCTGTTTGTGCAAAGTATGACCGAGAAAATACATACTGGCAATGCAAATTCGATTGGACTTAGTCTTCATCATTTTGCTCCTCAGCATTTCCAACAAACTTTTGACTCGGGAAAAGTCCGTCAACAAATCTTGAATACAATAGAAGACTATCATAGACGGAGCAAAGCAAATTAACTAGCACCGATGGACTCAGATGTCAAAGAGTGTTACCGACCAGCCGGTCGGTCGTTCCTAGGACGATGCTTTAAATTTTGTGGTCCTCAAACTTTAAGAGTCACTTAAAATGTTGTATTATTCCAGGTTCACTCTGTATCTTATGTTGTCTTCTACTCGATGCTCTGAATGAGTACGTGTTGCTTCTTCCTGCTCTGGTCTAATTCAATATATATCTAAAAATAACTACTTTTCCCAAGTCCCTAACAATGTTGATGCATCTTTGATTGCTCATTTTGAAGCGCATAACAACATCAAGTATTCGGCTTTTAGCATACTGATATTCAGAAGTGCTTCATGCATGAAGTCAGTGTACTAGATCGATGCGGCAAAGGGAATCTTATACGGACTCACACAGCAGCCATTCTTTCATAGGGGGTTTACTCTTGAATGGAATGGAAAAAAAATGGGACCGCAATAGTCTCAAACAGCCTGTAAAGGATTTGGTCTCACTCAAATTACTCTTCGATGTTGAGAGCTGGATCTCAATTAGGTCGTATCCAATCATGTGCTTCGTTTCCGCTTAGTCACACGGGCCCTGGCTTGGCCTCGACCTCCACCCAACTCACTATTACACTACCCAGCTCGAACAAACCACAAAATGGCTTCAGGATACGGATTGGCCGGCGGTATGCATATTCTAAACCCTTCAATGGCACAAATAAAGAACTGGGCAAGCTGGAGGACTGATGGAGCGCGAGCAATGGGCGGAAAAACAGCCGTGCAACGACGAAACAGCGATGCGCGACGACAATCGGGGATCACAAGGTCCTACAAACAAGCAGAGAGGGTGAAGTGTACCAGGAAATTTCGCTAAGGATGTTTTATACAATATCCGAACACCCTACCGCTTCACCGGTGGCTCTGCTGTTGAAGCCTTTTCCCGTCTCCCAGCTGCACGGCGGATCCGCCGCTCCTCTCGTCCTCCCAGCGGGCTCCCGATGCTCCTCTCTATTCTGAAACTGTGATTGGATGATACTGACGAGTCTCCAGGCCCCTCCCGCTGCTTCCCCTTCTGGCAGGAAGTGCTCGCCTGCTACGTCACAAACACGTCTCCGGAGAACGACTCAGGCAAGGTGAAATGCCAACCCGTCCTCGAGGACTACTACGAGTGCCTGCACCACAAGAAAGAAGTAAATACCCAACCCCCTTTCTACTCCGATTCTCCGCATTCGTTGCACACCCAAAAGGGACGAATGCGTACGTGATACGTTGAGATTCTTACACGGATGCGTTGAACAGGCTGCTCGTACCATTGCTCTGCAGGCCGCTTACCGCAAGGCCGAAGCCAAAATCAGCCGCGACGACGCACCGTCCGCGGGTGAGATACGGCGACTCGGCGTCCTGGATGCGCCGCTCGAGGAGAAGAATCTCAAGGCCAACAAATGGCTGCCGCACAAGGAGATCAACTAGTTGTTCGGGCATGAGGAAGGCTGTGCGAGGATAGATGGTGGAAGGAATGTGCATGTAAACATATTTGCAGCAGGATAGGCAGCTGAGACGCTGTGAAATGGAATTGAACGTCTGGGGTCCATGAACCACAACATTATCGCGTTACCTACCTGTTTGCAATCGTTGTTGGCATTGAGTCTAGCCGAACGGCTGTGACTCGTGGTATATTTACACGAGGCCAACGTTTTGATATACGGTGGTTGGCACGTCTTGGAACCTTTGAAGATTATTGTGTCATTAAAGTGCTCATAATCGTTGGTTTCGGGACATCTTTGAGTCATTCGAAACATGAGACGTCTTGAGCAACAAAGTCGGTTGTCTTTTGGACATCATACAGCCTAGCACCTACCCGTTACATACGTCCATACTGATACTCTTGTAACAGGCAACATGGTCATCCCTTCCTCACCGTTGCCATAGACACATCTAAGGGACATACTAAGAGATTCGTGAAGACATGAATCCCCAATCGTATACCGCCATTCAAAACGCCGTACGAGGACATCCATCCAACAATACAAAACCTCGCAATGCCAAATGTAACCATTAAGCAAATGCAAAAAGAAGAAAATCCCTCCATTTGTGAACCTTCTCCAGTGTGTAGAGGCGCGTCCTGCAGAGCTCCCTAAGAAAGAGATACAGCAATCATCGCCTCTAGAAAGCTTCGAATTAAGTGAGACTGAATAGCCAAGCCGAGCTGGTAAAATTTGCTAGGAAAGAAGGCAGCACCACCGTACCAATTTAAGTATGACGTTAGATAAGTAGACAAACCGGTGCAAAAGTATTCTTAATGGGAACTTAGAAAAGTGGCATGGTGAACGGAGTCCTACATTTTGGTGGTGACGCCCGTCCTAGGAACAGGATCCTGAGGTTGTGAAGAGCGGCCGCCAACCACGCCATGTGCCTGCGCAATAGTTCTATGAAAAGATCCAATCTTTTGGAAGCCCCTGCGGGAAAATTAACAATGTTACCAAGCCCGACGTTGTGAAACACTCACTTGGACAAGTCAAAACTTTCCTCCTCTGGTTCTTCTTCAAACGATCCCAGACTCGCGCCTCGCACCATTCCAGGCTTCGCTTCAAAGCTGTGAACATTGGAATTGGACCTGGAGCGCTGCGACCCAATCTCCCGTCGACTCACCGGGCGAGACACCGTGCGGCTAGGGCTATCAGGTTCAACATCCTCATCGTCGTCCGCCTTCTCGTCGACATCCTTCTCTTCTGGCTCAGCGCTGCGTTCATCATCGCGCATAACGGGTGGCGAGCTTGGTTGGGGTGGCTCCTCTTCGGGTTCCTTCTCGTCACGATCGTGCTTCAGCTTGATGGGACTGACGTCAATAGGAGCCTTGGCGGGGGTGCTCGGAAGATCGATGTATTTCCAGAAAGGAGCGGGGCTAGAAAAGTTCATGTACTGACTGGGAACCTGTGCGGTACTAGGTGGCGCCAATCGTGGTGCATGTCGAGTGACAAGTGGGGTCACCAAGGCATTATTCATCCGATTCGAATCTTGGCCCCCATTCGTACTGTTGGCTGCTGCGTCCGAATAAAGAGTTGGGGGAGAATTGGCCGCCTCACCGCGTAGACCGCTCACATTTGGCTTGACAGGATCAACGGGAGACGACTCAAGACCCTGGTGTGCATGCTCGACCGATTTGATAAATGTAGGACCACGTATGTCCTCCTCTTGATAGGGTAGTCTTTTCGCAGGTGTGACAAAACGATCATGGTTCCCGAATTTTGGTGATTGTTTGAAAACCCCAGCCTGATTTTGTCCACGTGGGCCACGATCAGGTGTGTAGGATTCGTTGGCCATGGGAACGGATGACAACGGAGGCGTTGCAGAACGCGGAGGAGACTTGATGCGGTTAGTTGTGTCCTGCTTGCGGAAAGAGCTTTGTTGTTCAAGAGCGTCCTGAAGTCGCTCTGAAGCTGGTAGAGCATGATAGTCACGAGAATCCCGGTACTGTCCTAATGCAGGCGAGCTGGGTCCAGAGGTATCCATGCGTAATGCTCCGCCTCCTTTACGAGGATTCAGCATCTGTTTCTTTACGAAGTCCTCACGCTCACTATCAGTTATTTTCCACTTCATACCCTTCCCTGGTTCGTCCGTGCGCCTAGCCACCTTTTCAAAACATTTATTTAGAGAGAGATTATGCCGTATACTGTTTTGCCAGCCACCGTTCGTGTGCCTAAAGAAGGCGTAGTTAGTCTTGATGTAGTCGTAGATGTTTGCGAGAGTCAGCATCTCCTCAGGGCTACTTAAGATGGCCTGGCCAATGAGTTGTGCGTAGCTATGTGGCGGTTTGATGTCTTTGGCCGAGTCTTTGCTGTAGTCAATATCTTCGGTAGAGTCGAGCATCATCCCCCGAGGATAGACTGAAGGTGAGCCTTTGCCATGGGAATAGGTCATAGGAGTACCAGGGATTGGACGGCCTGGAGTCGATGTCAACTGGTTGTTATAGGCTTGTGAAGCTTGCTTGGCGCGCGAGGACGTGGGTGGAAACGGATCATACTGCTCACGCTTGGGAGTTGGACCATTGGGGTGTGCGTGCGGTGGCACAGCACGTGAAGGTGGGTTACCCTCGTCCTCCGACTCATTGACTTCGCGGTCATTGTGCACCTGGCGCCAAAGCATCGGATGGAACTCGTCCTCTTGGTTGGCGAGTAAAAAGAGCATCTGGGTTCCCATGATACCTATACAAATCCCCGAGTGAAGCGGCTCCCGCTGCCCCTTGGTCAAGGATCTGTCATCCAACTTGAGACCATTGCGACTGTTCACCGTGATGAACCAAGTTTGCAGGCTACTTTCATACTCTATCTCAGCGTGAACTCGGGATACCTGCCTCTCGGGACCCAGGTCAATGTCGACCCCCCACTCGTTGGCGTCAGACGTCTCGCTGTAATCGGTACCGTTGGCCGCTGTTGGCGGGCGGTGATTTGAGCGATGAGTGGCGTCGGCTCTTCCGATAATAAAGCGCGTCTTCTTCACAAAAAAACACCAATCGCGGGCGGCAACCTTGGCAAAAGCTGCGATATTGTTGCCCATCATCTTGCGCATCTGTAAGTCATTGGCAAAGTCGATCTGGGCATGGGCGATGTAGTTGGGCACGCGCAAATGGTTTATGATGTGGTTCTGACGGTCCACAGGATCCGTGGGCACGTCGGCATCTGCACCATTGGGCAAGGTTGCGTTGGAGTCGTTGCTGGCCACGGATTCGGTGATGCGGGTTCGTGCGGCGTGATCGGGGACGGGCTGGTCGGAGCCGTTCAGCTGCGAGAGTAAGTGAAGGCCTCTCGAGGTGAAGTCGTTGGAACTGCCTACCCGGCGGCGCTTGCGGGAGGGTGTGGTTATAGAGTCGGGGGTGTCTGCGTCTGACTGCTGGTGTGTCTCGGGCTCCCTGCGGGATCGCAAGCCTGCGCGACGGGTCGCGGAGGGAGGCATAGTGGTCTACTCGCAGCGACGCGGGCAGGTCTGCCGTGGCGTGCAGGGCTCCAGGCCACGGCGGTGGAGGAGGCGACTTGTCGCGGCGAGGGTTTCTTTGACGGTGCTTTGGCCCCACACGAAACTCGACGGGATTGCGCCTGCCTCAGCCCACAGAGGACGGTTTCTCGGGGTTGCAGAGCGGGGACGCGTCGCAGATTCAAGGAGCGGCGGGCAGGCGCTGGAGGGGAGGCGGGCGACTGGGGAGATGGGCGGAGGAGGCGAGGTAGAAGCTGGAAGAGATGACGAGCGGGCCGTCGTGTTCTTTAGGCCAGGTTGGGGGAGTGTTTGTTTTCGGCGACGCGCGACGAAACAACGGCTGGCGTAGGGCTTAAAAGAGCGGCGACTGTGGGCGACACGGCCCAACGGCTCAGGACTGGTCCGCGCTCATAGGGCGTTCGAGTTTGTATCCAAGGCTCGCGCAGGCTGGCAGAGGCCAACGACTTTCATGGCGACGCAATGGGCGGCCAACCTTGGGTAGGGCAGTGCTAGCCGGTGCCGTGCCGCGCCGCGTCCCCCGTGACTTGTCGAGCATAACACACTCACTACATGTCTGCTGGATATCTGCATGTACTGCATAGCAGCTCGTGTACCTCCCCATGCACACACACCCCGCATCTTCATCGACTCCGGCGTCTCTCATTCTGCCAGTGCCCCCAAAGATGCTGATGACGCGCTCGTTTCGCTTCCGTCATCAGAGCGAGGTTGGGCCGAGTACGTACCCCCCAAACAAGATCGCAGCATTCAACAGAGAACACATCGGCACGGCATATATACACGCCTGACCACTACCATGACTCTGATTATTCGGGTTTTCTTTTTCGCGCTTGGCACGTTACGCTAGCACTACCGCTACCCTACGAGTATACAAGAAGCCGGCCCTCTCTGCCCCCACCCCCTCTCTTTTTTTTCCCTTGTTTCTGCGTTTCTACCCTCCTCCTGACGACCAGACACCCATCTGTCTACGCATTACCAGCCCGGCACAAATAAACATTAAACAATAACAGACGAACATTAGAATTGAAGCGTGGCACTCAGCGGTAGCTTGCGCGACGATGAGCCAACGTGCACCGTCTTCGTGTAGTTAGTGATGACCCAGTTCTGGCTGACTGTGTCCCAGTTGGACACGTCGCGGCGCGTAATGTCCGCAGTGAACGTAGCCGCCTGATTCGGCTGGATGCTCAGACGATCAAAGTTGCGTAGAGCAACCACGGGGTCGCTCGGTCCACCCAGCGATACGTAGAGCTGGGGCACCTCATCTCCTGCAACCGGTCCATTGTTGGTAATGGTTGCCGTAACATGGAAAAGGACGTCCCAGAGCTGTGGGTTACCTCCGGGTCCTCCACCGGCAGCGATGCGGGGTTGGGGTGATCCATCCGTTACACCCTCTGGATATGCATAGTTCACACCATATTCGGGGTCTCGCGATGCCTCCTCGAGGTTGGTGGAATTGAGGTAAGGATAGATGTACTTGTTGACATACGTCAGATTGGACGGCCATTGGTACAAAGCAGCATTGGTTGACACGTTTGCAAGAGTCGGTGCGGCCTCGGTAAAGCCAGTAGTGGGTGTGTATGGGCTAGCAGCCCTCTTGGTGACGGTAAGGTTGGAGTAGGAGAAGGTAGTGTAAGACAACCCAAAGCCAAACTCGTATATCGGCGTGATGTTCTTTTGGTCGAATGCGCGGTAGTCGATGAACACGCCTTCTTCGAAGTTGTCTTGTGGGCTACTGCTGTTATTGGTAGGCTCGTAAATGAGATCCGGACCATATTCAGACTCGTTGGCACCAAAAGTGAATGGCAGTTTACCGCCGGGATTGACACGGCCATAGAGAACATCGGCAATGGCATTGCCGGACTCTTGCCCGGGAAGACCGGCCCAAAGAATGGCAGTGACGTTCGGACTGTCATAGAAGGAATCGATCAGGACAGGACCGACGGAATGGATGACCACGATGGTGTTGTTACACAAAGCCGAGACGTTGCGCACCAGTGTTTCACCACCCTGCCAGATGGTAAGGTTGTTCCTATCACCCATGTTGCCGTCGACAGTTATATAGCCTTCGCCCGAATCAGCGTTTACAAAGACGATGGCAACACTGGCTTGTTTAGCAAGCGCAGTGATTTGGGTTGTAGCATAATTGTCGGCGATAGACTGGAGAACACTATTATGACTGGCGACTTCGGCCTTGATGGCCTCCAATGGTGTGATAAGATAGGGGAAATCTGCCGTTCCGGATCCCCAACCCATGGCCAATGTGCCATTGTCGCAACCACGGTCCGCGCAGCCGTTGGGTCCATACTGGTTCTCTCCGGAATCTTGACCAAAGACGGCAGTGTTCTTCTCTGTGCCCTTCAAAGGAAGCACACCAGAGTTCTTCAAGAGCACAGTTGACTTAGCGGCAGCCACCCGGATAGATTTATAATGATCACCTCGAACATCGACATGCTGGTTGATCAGGCCGTATCCAGCTTCGGCAATGGGGTGCTGGAAGCCGTATGTGTCGCGCGACCAGCTGTTGAAATTGACAGGAACCTTGGCAGTGTCACGGCCGACGAGATAATAGGCAGCCATGATACGAGTAGCCATATCATCAAGACGCCACTCAGGTACCGTGCCATTGATGATGGAGAGAGTCAAGTTGGGGCCCCAGAAGGAAAAGCCACTGTCGAAGTCGGTATCACCAGGCATGGTCATGTCAAGGCCTGCAAAGGTAGAAGCCACGCCAGAGTGCTGTGCGTCCCAATCCGACATGATGAATCCTTGGAAACCAAGCTCGCCCTTCAGGATGTAGTTCTGGAGGTAAGAGTTTTGGCACACCTGTGAGTTGTTTGCCTTGTTATAAGAACACATGATAGAGCCAGTACCAGCGCGGACGGCGTCAGCAAATGGCCACAGGTACAACTCGTGCAGAGTCTTGTCGTCAACATTGGAGGATATGGCGTCGACGAAGCCAAGGTCCTCAAAGTTGCCAGGTGAGCGGAAGTGCTCCTGTTCATTCAGGATATAGTGCTTAGTGCAGGCAATAACACCTGCGTCCTGGATGCCGCGCACCGTCTCAGCGACGGCGACACCTGACAGGACCGGGTCAGGGCTGAAGCCCTCCCAGTTGCGTCCACCCTTGGGATTGCGGCCAAGAGGACCGACGACAGGGCCAAGCTGAACATCGACGCCCTTTCCACGATGCTCCGTTCCCATCTCGTAGCCTCTGCGATAGAACTCGCCCCGATCCCACGATGCGGCAATGGTGCCGCCAGCTGGGAATGCGGAGACATAGTCTGCAAATCGAACACCGAGAGGGCTGTCCTGGGCACAGATGCCTGGGAATCCGAGGCGCGGAATGCTACCGGTATTGCCCACGCTAGTGTGGTCGTCAGCTTTAGGAGCCTGGCGAGAGTGTGCAGGAGGGAGGGGAAACCTCAAGTGTAGCGTGTGAGAAATGGTTGGAACACTTACCAAGCTTCACCTTCCCATCCAACACCAGTGGTGAGGTTGACCTTCTCGAGCAGAGTCAATTGGCGGACAAAAGCCTGTGCTTTGGCGTAGGCCTCAGTCCAGCCAGGCGCCGAGCGGTCCATCCATCTGCAGATTACTGTTTAGCAGCTGCTGTGAGTCCCGTTGGATTGCTACTACATACGGACTCGGGTAGAAGGGAGGGCTGGTGGCATAATCTTGATTGCCAGGCGCTGTGCCATTGGTGCCGGGGCCAGTGGTGTACTTGTTTACGGTCAGCGCACGGAGTAAACACGGGACGGAAAGCAGACATTGGGGACTCTGAGAAAGGGAAACAGGGAAACAAAAAAACGGGCCCAGCCTGGAGACATGTGCACAGCGTCTCGCAGCAAAAAAATGGTGGGGAGGCGAGGTTGCGATCAAGATGGGGTGGGAAGGAGTGGGTGGCACCTACCTGGGCGTCCGCAAGGGCGGCTGCCAGAAATGCTTGAGCAAGCCACAACATGACGTGCAAGGGCAGCGGCTCTCTACTCTCTACTCGGGCGGCGAGGGAGCGACAGGCAGCAGACCTGGCGATGGAGAGACAGGCAGGCAGTGAAGCAGCTACAGCAGTACCACAAGCAAGGGCAGCAGGCGGGTTTTATTCCCAGCGCGCGCGCGCAAGCTTTGGTCGACGGGCAGAGCTTGTGCTGCTGCACTGCTACCCCGGCCATCCAGCGGGGGAGCAGCCCGCCGTGCACACCGGCCCTGGGGGCCCTCCAAGCCGGGGGCACGCTGGGCGGCCGGGGGGCGTGCTGATCGCTACGCCCCAGGGGTTGTCGCTCTTCTCTCCCCACCCAGGCTCCTCCACGCCCCGCATCGAACGGCCGAGGAACATGTCCTGAGGAGACGCGTCGCCCGCCGTCATTCGCTGCGCCCATCTCTTGACGCACACAGCCCAGCCTCCCCCGCCCGCCGCGTCCTGGCGCCGCTCTTTTCGCAGTGGAGCGAGCCTGCGTGCCCGCATGTCCACCCCTTTCTGCAGAGCACGCTGAGCCTGCAGAGAGATGCACGAACCTCGCGTCATCTCCCAGCAGCACATCCTCATTTCCCGCCCGTGCACGCACTCCAGAATCGCCCAGAAAATCTGATCCCAGCCCGAATTTCTCCCCGCCCCGCCGTTGTCCCGTAGCCTCGATGGCCTGGCGTTGGCATCGTCACCGCGGCACCCTCCATTGGCCGCTCCGGCCGCCGTTGTAGCCCCCTAAGCCATCCCTCGCTGGTCTGACCTTGCTTCCGACATGTCCAGGTACCGGACGCAACCTGTAGTGCCTGCACAGTAGCTCCATCTCCATCGACTTACTTTTTGCCAACCATTCTCCCCGCTGACGAGCCCTCGGGTGGTCCTCTCGATGAGGAAGGTGAGACCAGCCACAGCAGCACCCTCGTCAAAGGACCCCAGACGTTCCGGGAGACAGTCACCACGCCCCATTGGCAAGATCATGGCATCGTCGTGAGCCCGGAGACTACGCAATACGATCATGCTGGCGGTTGCCTGCTTGCCTGCCTGCCGTGTCCGTTGCCATTTCTCCGTCACCCTCGAGCCTTGCTTGTGCAAACAAACAGAACAGCCGTGTGACCTGCTGGGCATGCGCGTCGCCAGCAACGAGCAAACGGCCCAGTGTCCACGACATCACTGTGGACCCTCCAGGCGCTGCAAGCCTGGATCTCGGAAGCGATGCAGCATCGTCCCTGTTGGAACAAATCGAGTCCCGAAATACTCCCGCTCCCATCAATGCATGCTGCACCCAGCACCTCAATATACTAATCCGCTAGCGTAGTCGTTTCCGATCACAGCATGTTTGCCAAATTCGAGACCCACATCGGCCTTCTATCAACGCCAGCACGGCAAATGTAACCTTCGAGTCACGCGGTTGATCTCGTAGCGAGCTCATGTACATGCTGTCTATGGTGAAGCGAGACCCGTCCGGAACTCCAGTCCCTTGCTATAGGCTCCGAGATCATGTCCAGCTTGAGAGTTCCATGATTATGCAATCCGTTGTTCATTAGCTTTAGCACTAATGCATGATCCCGGAATACTCATGGCTGGGTGGCTGGGTATGTGATCCATGTGCTTGAGTCTACGCAACGGTGAGGGCTCTCTCGAGCCGCTGACGTAACATTACTCAGTTCCGCGGCGCACAATGTGCCTGCTCCTACAAAAGCTGACGGTTTTTTGGGCCTAGTCCTTGCTCCATGGCACGTCTCACCCGTACTGTGCCTGATCAAGAATCATGCAAGTCTTCGACCTTGACCGAGTGCGCGATACTAGGAACCCACATTCACCTATACATGGAATCATCCTGCATATACTTGAATGCACATCCGTTGACACCAGTTTCGAAAACGACATCTCACGGTATAGCAAGGTGGTTGAAACACCCACGTTACACATATTGTGTATCTATGACGCCAGTTAAGAATGTAAGAATGCTTGAACTGTATTTTTCGTCTAGGATTGTGTGTTACAATACAGGCACGCGTATTGAACCGTGTGTAGCCTGCAACCACACTCAACCCCCAGGCAAGCTAAAGTGAATGTTTCAAAGACATCTATATGAATGATGGCATCCCCTTTTCCCCATCAATCAGATCTCTCCAATCACTGATTCTGGATTCTTTACCCTCATCAGCACACAGATCCTCTCTCTTCCAAATAGCCTTCACCAGTCCAGTAAGAATCTCATAATTTCCTACTTTTCTTTCCCTTGCGCCTCTTTCGAATGCTCTCATCACTTCGATTCTGTCGCCATCTTCTACCACATTGCTTGCCAAGATGAACAACGGCCAAGGGCTGGTGCACACATCCATTTGCTTGAGGAGCATGAAGCATTGACGTACAAGAAAGGGTATTGATGGTAAGGCTCGCATGGTGTGGTCGGGCTGCTCGGTAAGGGGAGGCGCACAAGCCGGACATGTATCATATAAGTAGAGAATGGCGGCCAAGAGATAGAATTGTGCGGTGAGGTGGATTCGTTGGTGGGAAATGGTGCCTGCTGCCTCGCCAGGTACAATGAAGACTTCTTGCTGGAGATTTAAGAGTCGTGTACGCAGATGGAAACCTAAGGTGGAAAGATGGCTCTCTGGTGTTGCTTCGGACAAGGATCGGAGTGTCCGTAGCTGATTGATGCAGGCTATGAGGCTGAGAAGTTCGCAAGAGCAGCCAAGGAGACCGACAATCTGCGACAACATTTTGAGCTACCGTATGTTCAAAAATGACGTCGAAACCTACCTTGCGGTCCTTGGCCGTACTTTGCGGGAGCACAATGTCGTGCACCGATGGATACAAAGAGTCAAACCGAGCGGGATGGGTGAATTCAGAAAAAGTTTGATGATACTTGAACCAGGAGGCTAGGAAATCGAACCATGGTGCTTGTGGATTGGAAAAGAGGAAATTGTGGGCAATCTTCTTCGCGCCTTGGAGGTGTAAATGCCAGCTCGTATCCGACGCATCAAAGACCTGCTCTCTTTAACAATCTTTTTCTTAACTCTCTCCTAGGCGAGACTCACACTGTACACACAGAGCATCATACAGGCAGAAAACTGTGCGATACAGCTGTCCTCTGCATTCTGAAACGACTGGGATAACGTCTTGATGGCTCCCACTTTGTACTTGAGTGCCTCTTCATGGTTTCCCATGTGGAAAGAGGCTAGCGCTAGGGTCGCTTGAAGCAAGCTGGTGGAGGATGACTCGCATGTCGATAACGCCATAGGAATGAGCCCGAGGCGAAATCCGTTGGTACAGTCGTCAATTGTAGTAATCATTCGTGCAACTACGGTGTCGTCTTTGATGAGCAATGTTAGTTCCGGCCTTTACTACTATGCACCCCCCACCCATCTCTTCTATCTCGTACAGCTAACCAAGCGGATATAAATACTCACAATAGCCTAGCAAGGTCGCTTCTCTCTCCCCCAATTTGACATGTGGTTCAAGACTCTTTGGGACACAGCCCACGGTCCCCTTTCTCACTCCCGCGAACACCTCAACCAACTCCTTCAGACTCACCCTCTTCCCCTCTAGATCATCGAACCCGGTGTTTAAAAAGACGAATTCGCCGTTCTGGTGCCGGAAGTAGTGAGTCGCCGATGAGTCTGGCTGTGCGCTGTACTTCTTCTGCTTACGGCGGCCATCGTACTTGTCTGGCCAGGCGAGCTTGAGACCGTAGCCTTTGCAAAGACGGGAAGCGCGTATGCAGTTGATGCACGAGGGTAGGGTACGGTCGCAGCCTACTTTACGCTCTGTGTGGTTTCATGAGTAGGCCTCTTCCCAGTGCTCACGAGGTATGCAGGCACATTGAAACGAGGGGTTTTATACGGTTTGTGGTTATGCAATGTGATTGCAATGAGAGCATTCATGTGTTTGTGCTCGCATGATTTATACGCATGTAAGTAAAACACACGGGTACGCCTACCACGCGCACTTGTACCACGGGGCAAGAAGGAAGGCGTGTTTATGCTAGGTGGGTGACATACCTTTGCATGTCCAGCAATTGTTCTTAGCCGTCGCTGCAATCATACCTTTCACTCACATGGTGTATTGGGCCCCATGCTAGCAAGTTCAAGTTTTAAAGTTTTTTTGCTGACAACTCCCATATATAGCTCGGAGAAATAGAACGAAAAACAAATAAAGGATAGGTACAAGACGGAGGAGGCCAGATATTGGAATGATACAAAAGCCGCGGATGCGCGCCAAGAAGGGGGTAGGCCATGTGCATCAACAATTCGGAGGTAATGTTACCCGTCCCCCGATTGATCCCTGGGGATGCGAGTATTGTACGACCGGGGTTCGGTGAATCACTCTGCGCGCTACCTTCGGGCACTTGTCATTGGCTTTCTTTCACTGGGGCTACTCAGGTCATTATTCGGTCAAGCGGAGACGAAGGATGGGCGCGATGTCACAAGGGGCTTAGTACCTTCCGAACAGGTATCCAAACCATTTGTTGTGGCCGTTGCGAGAAATCCTACGTCTCTTTGCCTATTCAACGTTCTTGTGATTGTGCATTGAAACGGTACTTTCAGGTGCAACCGCACTTCCCGTTCTTCCAACGAGGATTCAACTGGCGAGGAAGCTGAATCATTTATGAGGAACAAATCATCCATGAGAAGGACACCACGAATGTTCTCTCTTAGTCACTTACGTTGCACAGGCGGGATTCATTTATTGGATAGGAGTTGGAAGAGTGGATTCCAACGGTAATCCTGCGGCAGAGGAATCCATTTTTTTTCCTGCATGGCATTCCACAGTTGGGCATTGAAACGACCTAAACTTCGCTGCTAGCCAGGGATAACCCTATATTGGCCAATGGCTTGGCTTTTCTGGACTGGACCACCACTCCCAATCAAGGTTCTAGTCGCATCAAGCTGGGTTGTTCCTTCTCGAGACAATTACGATGCAAAGTACGCGTACCAACCCTAACCGCTTGCATACTGTTCAGCTCGCCATGTTATACGTCACCCCATTCTCGGCAGTTCAAATCCTGGAATCGAATGTTGTGTTTCAATTAAGAACTTCACCCCTTCTTTGCGTGCAATAATAAAGATGATAAACCAGTGCTCAATTCCTATGCAGAAGCATGGTGACGTCGACCATAACCCGTGAATCGTTCTATCATGAGCTGAAGTGAAGCGACAATGGCCAGCGTAGTATTTCTTTGGTAAGTTGGATGCCCACACCCTTTCAATCCATTAGTCCGGTCTGTAGTTGATGCATATTTTAAGCACAGCATTCATCAATCTGTGTATAGCACCACAAGGAGTTGAAATCGAGTTCCTACGAACTCATGTTTCATACCAAAATGCTATGGCTAGAACTACTACATCCACAAAATCCCATATTGCTCGTATTCTTAGAAGACGCAAAACGCTGAAGACCCGCACGTGAATGCTTACATTTGATGATAATACAGAGAACAGAACATGCTGCCACCCAAAAAATTTCCTTGCCACATGACCATACGAAAGGGTGCAACCATGGTATAGAACGCATTTGCGTATCAAGTACACGTCTTGTTTGGCTTTCTTCCATGTCGAATAGCCCCCACCCAGAAGCGCCAATAGATACTGAAGAACGTGTCATATCGGCTCTTACTCCTCGCAATATGCTGCAAATACAATATTGAAATTGTGTTCTGAAGCTGCGTGCTAGCAACGTGGTCCTGACGATCTATTCGGGGTAATGCAGACCTTTGGAAACGCCGGCCCAGCAAAGAGAGAAAAGAAAAAAAGCAGTTCCAGAACCAAAATTTAGACCGCTTACTCCGCAGCGCTAGTACCCCGCACCCTCCGGCTGAGGCTTGCACTACGGCCAAGAGGAAAGCTTCCTCCAATGGAATTCCGGTTGGAGCTGAATGCTGTCCTCGTTGTCGGCTCTTGAGGAGTCTGCTTATCGGCACCATAGCGTCGATTGTTATCGTGGTATAACAGATTATTTTCATTGCCAACTCCCGATACAGTTGGTCTCCGAATGGAAGTAGTTGTTTGAAGAGCAGGTGAGGGCTGCAAGTCCGGCATAGGCTCATTGGAAGTGTATTCTCTGCTAAACCGTGCTTTGTGTTTGGTTCGAGCATCCCGAAAGTCGGTCAGTGCTCGTGATGGCGCCCGAATCGTAGGGTCGTCGTCTTCCTGTTGTGCCTTTCGATGTGTGCGGTATAGGCTAGTACCAGATCGATCCAAGCGAGATGGTATATTTGATTGTGACGGAGTAGGCGGTTCCTGGCTCGAGTCACGCGCAGCCATCATGCTGGATCGACGCGCTTCTATGCGGCTAAGCGCTCTGCTAGGGCTCGTCCGAGGCAAGGTGTCGCTCTCAGGCTCAATACTTTGTTTTACAGTGGGAGATTCACCGTTTACTTGCACACTTGGTCGACGGGAGGGGCCAGTGGCTAGAGCTCTATTCATCGCAGGACTTGTGATATGAGATTTGTTGTCACAAAGTTCAATGCATAACTCGGTAAGACTTCGACAGATATTGTCGGCTTTGCGTCGCACTTGTCGGTCGGAAACAGAAGTACCATTAAGGATTGAGCTGGCCGACTGGAGAGTGCCTTGGAGCCCGGCACTACCTGCTTGCTCTGCTAATGCGAGAGCTTCTGTCACAGTTGCTTCTAGCGCACGGTAGACTGCAGGCGCGACATGTTGCTTAGCCTTAGCCAAAGCTTCTCCTAATAACGGGTGAACTTTGGTCGGTAAAGGGGCAGCCGCAATAGACTCGGTAGAAGGTGGTTTTCTTTGTTGATTCGGCGAGGAAGAAACCGTGGTGACTGAGGTATTAGCAGTGCGAGGGCGATCGGCGGAGGCTTGCGCAACTGCTGCGCCGGACGTGGCTGGCATTTTCCCGCCCATCTCCAATTTCTGTAGTCTTGATTTTAGCTCGCCTAGCTCGTCCCATACAGATGTCGCAGGCCCCGTGCTGTCATGAGATTCCGTGCCATCGTGCCGGGATCGCGCTTCCTGAGGTGTGTCAACGTGTGGAGTTGTAGGGTTGTCACGTGAAGATGAGTAGTAGTGAAGATTGGAAGGCTTGTATGTTCCAGAGCGGTTTGGTGGAGTTTGAAGTGCATCGGGATACGAAGGACGCCGCTTTCCCATTTCCAGCGAAGCAAGGAATTCTTTGGGCGACAGATCCGAATCCTTAGGCCGCGCAGGAAACGAACGCTTTGGGGAGAGCTCATGCACGCGCGGCCGTGGCGCTTCAATAGGGTATGATGGCGTTAGTGGTGACTGTTCACGTGTGTTTCTCGTGGACGAGTGCAGCAGTGACGACCGTCGGTACTGGGAGCCTTCCTTAGTATCGATTGCGGCAGGAAGCCGCGAGCCGTTGGTGGTTGTTGCATTCGGCTGAGCTGAGGTGGATGATGAGATAGCTGAGGGTAAAGACTGTCGGTTGGTGCTTGCGCGGGCGATGCGAGACTGCTGGGGGTCAGCGGGCCATGAATCGAGATAATAGGGAGGCGCTGTTGCAGAAATGGTGGATGTGGGTAAACGGCGCGTAGGACTCACTCGTAATCGATCAGACCGTGAAGTAACATCTGCGGTGATCGCCCTAATTGTATTGTCCTCGGCGATGTTCAGAAACAGATCCTCACTTCCGTCATTGCCTGCCGCGTCGCCAGTGCCATATCGACTGCGCGGCGCATACGAATCTCCCGATTGACTGCGCATCACCGAGTCGTAGTCGGAAGAGTCGTCGACGGAGCGGGCCATGGGTTGCAGGCGCGGCGCAGTCTCCGTAGAATTTTGGCGGGAAGGCGTGGGCGTGTTTATCTGGTTGTTGCGGACCGATGCGCCTGGATTGTCGGCGTCGTTCCTGCGCTGCTTCGCTTCTCGTGAAGTGTGCAAAACACGATTAGAGGAAACGGAGCCGGAGCCGGATTGCGCAAGCTGCTGCTGTTGGGGGAGGGTGAAATCAGAGGTGTGTTGCGACGTCCGGCGCGCGATGTCAGAATTGCCGCGTGTAATGAGCGTTATTGGCGGGCCTTTGGTTGTGTCGAGGCCATGCACACTGAAAGAGGCGGGTGGCCGGCGAGCGCCAGGCGAGCGAACCTCTTTCGTATGCGACGCAGGCTGGGGGGAGAAGTAGGATGGTGATGTTGCGGAGGAGGCGGAGATGTTGGTCGGCGAGAGCAGAGCAGGCGTCAAGGGATTCGTGAGTCGCCGTGGGGACGTCGAGCGGGCAGTAGAGCCGTTGGACGGTAGGCGAAGCAGCGTGGGCGTCTCGGGCGACGCCACGAAGCTGTAGTTGCGCCTGTTTGTGTGCGCGTCGAAAGAGCGCGCAGGCTGGTGTTGTGGTCGTGCCATAGCGTCGCCGAACGCTGGATCTTCTGCAAGGCTGGGAACCGCGCCTTAGCTGGACTGCAGCGAGCAACTCGAACACATAACCAATACCTGCAGCCCGCTCACGGTTTCACAGAGCCCGTATGTTCACGGCTTCGAGCTGCAGCGCGCAACTAGAAGAAGCATATTGAAGCCAGCCCGCAACCTGGGGGGTTGGCCGGACCACATGCCCAGCCGTCGCGGACCGTGGAGCTAAACCTGTCCGTCTCCTGCACAAGATATCACAATCCCAAACCACTCCCCTGGCATACACGGACAGTGATGAACGGTGGCGTGCCCATGCACGTCACGCTGCTAACCCATATCCACTTTGAATCCCTCTTTGCCTCCGTTTTCCTGAAAATGGATCCCTCGGCCTCCGTTGACGACGGATAAAACTACGATACCCCTGAGCAAGGAGCATGACGCTGGCCGCCACAACTACAAAAGGAACTAATCAACTGCGGTTACGGCCAAGCCCGTCCACGCATGTCTTCTGCCGCTATTTTGTTACCCGCTCTCAAAATGGTCGATAGTCAATGCTACACCCCTTGCGCAGCAATGTGTTATTGAGACCACCAGAACCTGGGCTTCTGAATCTACCTTCAAATCACCGCGGCGAATTCAGTTTAGCATACGGGCAAGAGTGTTTGAGCGCCATAGCTCCCACAAGGGCCCAGCAATAGTGTGTTACGAGCTAGCGAAATTCGGGGGCTGGTCTATCCGACGCATGAATCGGAACTGAAGGAGTAGCGAACAACACCACTGTTAACGGACCACACAAACGCTTGCGCTCATATGTTTTATCTAGAAAACCCCCTTTTGAGAGTTTACGAGATCGGTTAGCAAAGACGAAAAAGTTGGAGATGATATGTTCGAAAAGGGATTCGCAAAGCGGTCTTAAAAAGACCAAAAAGTACAATAGACAGCTGAGAATTCTCCTTATAGTACCATCGGAGGTACTAATTGATAACAATAAATAGTTATGAGAGCCATTTGCGGGTGATTTAACTTCTTCAATGTTGCATAAGAGCACATCTCTTTCTGGAAGGACTGGACCAGAATAATCACGTGATAATCGTAATTAGCGTCTTGGTGAGGCACGGACCACTTCGAACGGCGCGTTCTTCAATGTTCTTCAGCGAACATTATCAACAACAACCTACCCGCGCACACAACCCAGCCACGCAACATGCCCGCCATCAACTTCGGCGATGGTGGGGCTTTCCCCGAAATTCATGTCGCTCAGTACCCCCTGGACATGGGAAGAAAGGGCGCCCCAAGTACTTCTAATGCGCTTGCTCTCCGAGTTAATGACGAAGGGAAGACATCCTATGAGGAAATAGCAAGAAGAGGCCACAGCGATTCGCGGATAGTTCACTCCAGCTTCAAGGACCTGATCCCACTGCGACAGCAGGCAAATGCCGGAGAGCTTGATCTTCAACGGCCAAGCCACCTTGAGGTCCAAGCCGTCAAGGAAAAGACACAAGAAGCTCTAAACTTGCTAGTCACTAATCAAACAGCAAGCCAAAATCCAAAAGCTGTAAAGGGAAGAGCAAGAGAGGAACCAACCTACGTGCGATATCAACCCACGGCGCAAATGGGCGAGGCGCAAGGAAAGACACGCATCTTGAAAATACAACAGCGCCAAGTCGATCCCATGGCGCCAGCACTGTTCAAGCACAAACGCATTCCACGAGGTCCTCCGTCTCCTCCCCCACCCGTTTTGCACTCGCCCCCACGGAAGCTCACCGCAGAGGACCAAGAGATGTGGCGTATTCCTCCGGCTATTTCAAACTGGAAGAATGCCAAAGGCTATACAGTACCTTTAGATAAACGTCTTGCAGCGGATGGAAGGGGGCTGCAAGATGTAACTATCAACGACAAATTTGCGCAGTTTGGAGAAGCTCTCCAGGCAGCAGATCGGCATGCGCGCGAAGAAGTCAAGCAGAGAGCACTGATGCAACAGCGACTGGCGGAGAAAGAAAAGCTGCAAAAGGAAGAGCATCTTCGAAATCTTGCACGTCAAGCTCGTGAGGAACGAACCAACGCTGCTCGTCGACACTCTGGCGGTTACTCCGACTCTGGCACCGACTCCGAAGAAGAAGCGGTTCGGAAACGGGAGGATGCTCGGAGAGAAAAACAGAGAGAATTTCAACGGGAAATGCGTCAGTCACGAATGGGTACGGAGCGGAAAATGCAGATGCTTGCCCGTGAGCAAAACCGTGATATATCAGAAAAGGTTGCGCTAGGCTTGGCCAAACCAACGCAGAGCGGGGAGTCTATGTACGACTCTCGTTTGTTCGACCAAAGCAGTGGTCTACACGCCGGTTTCAATGAGGATCAGCACTACGATAAACCACTCTTTGCCGCTCAGGATGCTATTAGCAGTATCTATCGACCCAGCGTGCAACAAGATGAGGAAGAGGACGAAGGTGCTGCCTACGACCGCATTACCAAAAGCAGTAAATTCGAAGTTCTGGGCCGGGCAAAGGAAGGATTCAAAGGCACCGATTTGCAGGAGACTCGCGAAGGGCCTGTGCAATTCGAGAAAGACACTGATGATCCATTTAACATCGATCAGATGATCAACGAGGTGAGAGGTGACAAGACTGGTGAGAAGAGGTATGGAATTCAGGAGTCTGACGAGAGGTCGACGAAACGACCCAGAGTGGAGAAAGACAGCGACTAAATCGTCCTCATATGCGATGGGAGGTAAAAGGGTCCCCACAATCTTGCATTATTTTTGGCCATCTATTCTGATACCTGATTAGCAGTTATGTTCTTGTCGGATAGAGGAAAGCACAGGCACGTCTGCTTTGGCACGTTATGGGAGTTGAGGAATTCCCCTAAAGGGTTTGTTAGATATCCTACGCATCGGCTCATGCGATTGAACTCCAAAACCAATGTCTAGTTAAAGTATTGCCATGGTATATCACGGCTAGGTAATTAAACCATTGTACATGAGAGCTGTGACTACTTTGCTTCGTGTTTCAGATCCAGTCCGAATCGACATTTTGACGAATGTATTCCTGCTAATATCTAGGACTTTAATGGCTCTTTTTCTATGTATTATGAATGCTACCTTTGGAAACTGGAAATATGTTCCATCTCACCATTCTGATTGGTGAAGCATTTTAGTGATGATACTGTGACAGTAGATGTTAAACATTACTAGAGTACCTCTTGTGAGTATCTGAACACTGAAAAAATATCGTGCTAGAAAAAGGCAAAAGATTGCTATTATGTACAAGGCTGAGGACTCAATACCATACTGATATTGTTGAGACTCTGGTCCCAAATATAAATTTAGGGTGAGCGCACTGACGGTCTTGGCGCCACTGTGCACAGGCTAAGCTCCAACTTGAAGCTCTCAAACCTTCAACTTGAATACCCCACACAACCTGGCCCCGCGCAGAACACGAACTACCTCGCTGCCTTCATATACAAGACCATCTTCAGGCAGCTAGTCACGAAAACATGGCGTCCCCGCCGCACATACCTTCCCTCAACATTCCCAACCCTCGCAAGCGCACCTCCATTTCTAGCATCTCCTCTACGGCCAAGAAGCGGAAACCCTCTAACCTTCGTAACTCCTTCGCTCCAGACGCTGGAAGTGCGGCGGGCTCGCCTCTCCGACACAGCCGCTCGCCCTCCGTTGGTAGCGTGGATACAGCATCATTAGTAAATGGTATCGGAGGCAAGAAGAGAAAGAAGAAGGACATCGATGCAGCCAGCGTGGCCGGCAGCAGTGTGCGCGGTGGAAAGCAACAAGAAGGCATACCTGCAAATGGAGATGAAGGCGTGGAAGGTGACGACGGAGAGGAGGAGGATGACCTGGACGACGACGACACTCTGCTCAAAGGCGACAACACGACCGAAGCATCCAGGATGCAGGAGCAACAGAACGCGCGCATACTCGTCGCGGCCATGGATACCGACCAAGAATCCCGCTATACAACCTACCGCCGCATCAAACTACGGCCCCCAATCGTCCGCCGTCTTGTAAACCAAACTCTTTCCCAGTCCGTGCCTCCCAACGTCATCATTGCTGTGACGTCCTATAGCAAGGCCTTCATCGGAGAGCTCGTCGATCGTGCCCTCACCGTTCGTGACGAGTGGCAGGCCGCGCGCACGCATGCGCCGAATCCGAATCTCGATCCGCGCGTTCTGCTCAATGGTCTCCAGGAGCCCTTTGGTCATCGTCCAGGCAGCAAACCAACGAATGCGCACATTCAGCACGCGAGCTTGTGGCTCAATCAAATTGACCGCACCGAGGGGTTCTGGAAGGAGATTTCTAAAGATGCCGCCCTGCAGGAACGGCTGAAACAGTGCGACAAAGGACCGCTGACGCCAGCGCATCTAAGAGAGGCATTGAGGAGGTACAAGAGGGGCAGAGAGGGCGGAGGAGCGGGATTTGCCGGACTCAGTCTGGAGGGGCCGGAGAGGACGTTAGCGAGGACGGGAGGGAAGAAACTCTTCCGCTAATGAATAGTTTTATCTACGGGTGGTTGCGATTAAAGAAGGGGGGGCGTTGAAGGGAAACTTTGCACGAGATGTTTGATGACTTCCAGCCCAAAGACCTATCATTCGCTGTTTAGTAAATGAGAGGGTCTCTGCATTTTGTTCTTTTGAGTAATTTGTCTGCTTATCCTGAGTGGCAAGTCTGACTCCGGGCATGTTATATAAGATACCCTTAGCATGTAATGACGTTTTGAAAGGACGGAATGCCTATGAGTAGGGCCTTAGCTAAGGGGATTGTGTTCGTGCTTAGCTGTTATTCAATGACATGTTTACTGACCTACTCTTGGCTGATTACGCAGAGAATGTTGGCAGTTGACAAACTTTTTTCTAGTGGGTTACATGTTGTTACCCTCTTGCTAAAGGCATTTACGCAATGCCAATTGGACTGCTGACATCACCCGAACACTGCATAAACAAGGAATGTAAATCGAAGAGAAGTAACCCTTTTCATGGGATGTTTGATTCGTGACAGCTATATGCAAGCCATCACTCCTTCGCTCCTAGTGTCATGAAGAAAGAACCGTTTAAGAAACCCAGGACCTTGCTAGCCACCTAGTTCTCGTGAAGCTGCTCGATGAAAGACTCGCCAACGCGCTCAGGCTTGCCAGCCTCCACCTTCTTCTGACCTTCCTTGTTCTTGGCGAAAGCAGCTGCATATGGGTTAAGGCGGAGCTGCACTTGGAAGTTGCGGAGCGGGTTCTTCTTCTGCACGTTGGTCCGCTTGCTGATGGCCCCGCCACGGACAGGTCGAAGAACCTTCTGAACGTCGCTCGAGTTGATGATCTTGCTAAGATCGGGGTTCTTCATAGCGGCAGAAGGGAGGAGGAAGTCCTTCTTCAGCGCCGAGGGCTCAGTTGTGGAGCCGTAGATCTTGTCAAGAGCAGCGAAGGCCGAGGAAGTCCAAACAATGAAGCGTCCAAGGTGACCACCAGGAGCAAGCTGTAGGAGGTTGAGGGAATAGACGGACGAGGTCTCAACGCCGGGAAGGTTACGGAAAGCAAAGACAAGCTCTTTACCATCCTCGTCAGGGTTGTAGATGACGAGAGGACCACGGCGCTGCTTGTGGCGGCGGCCCCTCATCTTACCCTTACCGGCGCGAACCATCTTGGACTTCTTAACTTTGTCAACATCAGCGCCAGCACCGACGGCCTTCAAGAGGGCGAGGGCAGCAGAGGTCTTGGCAATGGCAGCATCGGCGAAAGCAGTCGAGGACACGACAAGCGGAACCTCTGGAACGGTGGCAATGTTGTGGCCGCGGGCGAGGAGGAGAGCAGCACTAGAAGATGCAGCGAGGGCGGAGGCGGTCGCGAAGCGCTTCTGGTTGAGGTTGATCTTCTGATGCCACTTCCTCCAGACCTTAGTGGGAGCAAACATGCGGCCAGAGCGGCACATGTTACCGAAAGCAGCCTGACCAGCACGGTGAGTACCACCACCAGAGACACGGGGGATACGAGCGACGGCACGACCGGTACCCCAGGACTCGGCGGAGGTCTGGTGGCCAGCCTTCTCCGAACTTCACAAAGTTAGCAATGTCAACAGGAGACTGTTGAAAAACGACTTACACAGCATAGGGCTGTCGGCGGTTCTTGTTCATACCGGTGTGAACGGTATGGACAATATCCGGTCGAATGGGGGCCTGTTAAAATGTTAAACTTTGTATTCCAAGGGGTATATCTTGCTCGTTCCCAAAAGAACGGAGCAGTAGACCGCATAGCCAGCGTAGAAGCCTTTGCGCCCAGCCACAGCCTTCATCTGCGCACAGTTCGAATTCGGTAGCTTGATTCTAGAGTAGCATTGAGCCCATGGCGTTTCCCCTCCCGTGCTCCTCAAGCCATCTTAATCAAGTGTGTGCGCAGGTTCGACGGGCGGTGCGGTGAGGCAGCGGCGGCTGCGAGATTTCGTTCAGACTTGCCTTGAAGACATTGGGAATTGGAGCAGTGTCCTTGGAAGCCTCTCCATTAGGAGAAATAATGGTGACCGTAGGCCGAGACATGGCGTTGGATTGTGCTGCTGGTTAGTACACTGAAGTGGAAGTTCGTCCTGGTGTTGAGGTTTTTCGTGTGGGCACACACTCTTGGCAACTCAGGCTAACCGAGATGCACTACACCATCCAGGGACTAGCCCAGCCTTGCTGCACAGCATTTCGATCAGCGAGCGCAATTACAAGCACGAGACACGACTGAAGGTCAATTTGCGGAGGGACACTAGAAAAGTGAGCTGAGCGGCAGGGAAATGACCTGGGTGTATTTTCGAAACTCTGTCCCGCACCAGTGAGTACTTACATAGAGCACTTTAGAGTAACCGCATTCACTTCTTACTACTGCGATGGTTTCTCTCGTTGGTGGGAACAAGCGTTTGGATGCAGGACATAGAGTCTAAAGCACTTGAACATAAAGTAGCTATGCTCGCCCAGCTGGAAATCATCTAGAGCTCTCTGTTTATGGAGGGGGGGCTTCCAGTTGATGGCATTTTATCTCCAAGGGCTGATCATCAATACACCATGACCAAATCCAACGACGACTAAGCAATCATCTACAGGCCATCTAGCTGTATGCACCGCACCTTGGACCGGCTGTGATATGATGTTTGGCGCGTTTCGTCTCTGACAATGCGAATGACGGGGGCTTTAACATTGTGGGGTGTGGGAGCAAATGATGTCCTGCAAGGTACCACAGGGCTTGGTCGGCGGAAGATGGTGTCGTCAACGAAGATATCACAGTAGCAATAACGTATCCAACGAATTCCGCCATGCTGGCACGCAACAAAATCAATCCATTGAGGATTGGGAATCCGAGTAAGTGGCCAGTGGAGGGCTCAAGAAATGTCAGGCTGGGTGCTGCGTGGCGGCTTTGCACAGTAGCGCGTCTGAAACCAAGCGATCAGATGACGAGTATGCGTCGCCAGTTTCGTGATTTCACACCCATCAACAAATGGGCCACGGTAGTCCCATGTTTCACAATCACGTCTGTTGTCGGACAATTTTTGTTGGCAGCGACGGCAATGGTCAACGGCGGTGGCGCGGGAGCGAGTCCGACGGCGGTCCCGTAGATTAAGCGGAGTCCATGGACGTCGACGGCCAGGGTTCGCCGCAGAGCCTCATGGACACGGTCGAGCGGCTTCCGCTGGCGGTCGACTGCTGGCGGACTGCTGGCTGACTGCTGGCTGGCGTCTTTTTGTACACGGCGGGCGAGGCTGCGGGCGGGACGAGCTGGTGAGCCGTTGGCGCCATACGAGCTCGACGCTCGCGGCCGACGGCGGGCTATTTTTGGGGCGCGCTCTGTCGTCGGAACAAAGAGCAGACGCCGAGCGGCAGAACAGCAGAGCTGCCGTCGCTCGCTCGCCCACAGGCCCGAGGCCGTCGCAAGAGGACGTGGTACGGAGGCGAGACTCGAACGACGGGCTCAGTAGGCGTGCAACGGCTGCAGCGTGCGTGCAGAGGAGACGCCTGGGTTGGCCGGCCGCTGCTGCACGGTTCGCCCCCGTCTATTCTTAGCAGGGAGTGCGCCAGAGGGCATTGGCCGCATTGGCTGCTGCTAAGCGCCCTCGACTGCTCTGGCAACATTGAACGCTGTTGCTCTCTCTCCCTCAACCACCAGCGCGAGCGCACCGCGCACACTCCCTCTCCCCCACTCTGCTGCTCGCCCACGGCGCTTCCGGCCGACTTCCTCGCCCGCTCTCAAGTCGCCCGCCTCCAGACCGCCTCAGCCCGCTCGAGGTCGTCGTGTCTCGTCCGCCCTCTCTCTCGTCCTCGCTCACCACCCATCGTCGTCGTCGCCGCCGCCGCTGCTGCTGCACCGCGAGACCTTTGTGCACACGACGCAACCCCGTCGTACTTCGATACCACGCGTCGACGTCGACTCTTTTATTTCGTGTGCGCCCATCCAGGACCAGGCGCATCGCCCGGCCCAGTCGCTCTCTCTAGCGCTAGTCGAGGATCTGGCATTCTCGTTTCAAATCCCCAACACAGGTCTATTCTGCTGTTGGACCTCGGTGCGTCGCCCGTGTTTGCTCTCTCCCATCGTCTTTCTGCCACCTCCACCTTCTGCTGTTCATCGCCGCTTCCTGTTGTCCGCTGTGCCAGTCTGACGGCCTGCGGCCTGCTGCGCCTTCGGTCATTCCTCCCGTCCTTGCTGAAACGCATTTGCCTATTACCGCGCCTCACAACGCTTGGTCTTCTCGAAGGCAGCCTGTATGTGCCGAGGAGGCCCTCATTGCTTTCCACAGTGAACATTGAGATCACTGTTTGTTTCGTCATGTCAACAGTGCACAATACTGACTATCCCGTGTCATAGAGCCACCGCTCCACGTAATACTCCCTTCCCTTTAAGCATTTTATTCAGCATACGTCCTCCCTGCAAGACCGCATACACAATTCACCACGGTGGCCTACTAGTACAATAAGTCGCTCGCCCAGCTCGGGCCCGCTTGCCACAGCCCATAGGCCCAGCATGCAAACAAGCCCTAGAACGTTTGCGCCGATGCCATCGTTCGGCTCGGTGTTTGGGGAAGATACGCAAAACACACAAGCTAAAGCATTGTCAGCCGCAGACCGTTCGGCCACACATGGAATAATAGGACGGCCAGCTTCAAGTGGGAATCCCCACAGCACCTTACCCTTCGCCGCCTTTCATATCCACCGCGATAGCCGGGACAGCACATCAACCGCCTCTTCTGACAACTCGCCCACCACAACCATCTCCACCATGGACTCGTCCTCCGTGACCGATCCGTCGCCGGGCGTATCGCCTGAGTCTCCTGTCGCCAAAGCCGTCCCGTCGTCCTTCGTTGCCGACTTCCGCCCTCGTAAGGCCGACAACGGCTCCCAGGAATCGTCTCCAAGCACGTTTTTCGAGCTTCAAAGACCAACGACGCCTGCAAAGAAGCCACGGAACCTTAAGAACTTAGGTATCAATACCTCCACATCGCTAGGCAATCTGCGCTTGAACCCTACTGCTTCGCTTCCAGCTGTGGAGAAGAAGGAGAAGAACAGCTCTGCCCCCCCCTCGCCATCCTTTATCAAACCGCCCACACCCCCAAGGCGCCGACCGTCTAACCTCAGTCTGACTATTTCAACCCCTGGAAGCCAAGAAAACAAGCCCATGCGGCTGATCATTCCATCCACACCATCGTTCAACCGTCCTGCGCTTCGACACTTTCAATCCTCTCCTTCATTACCGCTCTGCTCGCCTGCTGTAGGTCCATCTGGTGGCATGCAGTTGCCTTCGCTGCGGCCAATCAAGGCGAATTCAAATGGCCTTTCTGAAGTTCCATACGAGATGGAAGAAGAGGAAGATCAGGAACCTAATTTCGATATTCCCCAGTCGCGAGAAGAGAAACCGGCCGCTTATCCAAATGGGCCAATACAAATATACCCTTCGGGTGTATTTCTCTACTTCGAGCCTACTGCGGAGCAGGCTTGCACTTTTGACGTGATTATCAATGTGGCCAGCGAAGTCAAAAATCCCTTCACTATGCTTGACTCAGAATCTCAGAAAGACATCGATGCCCGCCGTATCGATGGTCCACCTGCCGAAAATCCTGATTTTGCCCTTATTCCTGAACGATCTCATGAGCAACAGCAGACTAGCTCTCCAACAACACCCAAAGCAACACCAGTCCTGGAAACTACTCAACCGGTTGACTATACAGTAAATGGGAAAAGTTATAAAACACCCGAGTACATTCATATGCCATGGGAACACAACACTGATATTGTTTCCGATCTGTACAAACTGGTTAAGACTATGGATGAGAGAGTTCAGCACAACAAACGGGTTCTTGTTCACTGCCAATGTGGTGTCAGCCGTTCTGCTAGTCTCATAGTCGCCTACGGACTGTACAAAAATCCGGGGATGAGTGTTCAAGAAGCTTACGATATCGTCAAGAAACGAAGTAAATGGATTGGTCCGAATATGAACTTGATCATGCAGCTTCAAGAGTTTAGAAATGGTTTGCTCAAAGCCAACGAGAGTCGGCCCTTTCACAATCAGCCTTACGGACGACGTTCGGCAGGTTTACCTACAGGTATATCGGTCGCGACGAATCGTCATTCTCCTTTTGATAGAGATATGCCTACTGGCTCTAGGACTCCTCGCACAGCGCCTTTGCCACCGGATAACGATGTCAACATGCAGCGTGCCAGCACAGGTAATATGATCGCGATATCACCCGGTCCATTGTCCGCTCCTTCAGGGTCGTCGCTCTTCTCTCCAGGATTCCGTCAATCATGGGCTGCAAGCCAGACTCAGTTCGACCTGTCCCCTAGGTCTTCTCCATCCGCCACGCCGTATGTTGACCCTAAAGGCCATGTTGTTCCCGTTCTTGCCATTACGGACGACTCATCGACTGCGGAAGCTCCATTGCCGTTGACAGAGGACGTGCAGCCAAATGACCAGGAGATAGGCCTTGAGTCGCTTCCAGTGCCAAACTTCTCTCGGCAGCTACCATTTCGAACTGCGTGTAACGACATTAAACTTGATCGACCGCGCACATCACCGAACCTCAATGAGCTTCACGCTCCCTTGCAACCGCTTGGGTTTGGTGCTCTGCGGTCTCCTGCTGTGGCCACCTTCAGCATACCTCAACTCGTCCCTGAACATCCACCAGGCATGCCTCTCAAATCCCCCTTAAGGCCCGAGTTCAATATGAATCCTTGGCCAAAAGGGTACGACCTCGATTCTCAGTCATCCATAGGATCCGATTCGCCGCCACCGCCGCCAATGTCGCCCAAGACTTTCGAATTTAATATTCCTCATTTGCACCGAGACGAGCAGAGCATTTTTGATCCAGCTCCGCATGGCCAGTCTCCTAGATCAAGCATTGGCACTTTGTCACCTAAACCAAAAGTTGCAGACGGTGCAAGAGTTTCTCAGACTTTCGATGTCATATCTCCCATCAAAACAAAATTTCCTACGGATATCTTTGGCCACACTAACGATATTGTGGAACAAGAGCTGACATCTCCACGGGCTACCGAGTTTCATATGACTCCATTGAAGCCTAGGGTAGCGGATGAAGATCCATTTGGTCTAGCATCGCCGCGGCATTTTGAATTTCCAACGAAAGTATTCAGACTTAGCGGAGCCATTCAACGAGAGGCAGAGGCTGAAGCTGAAGCCCGACGACCGTCCTTTCAGGCGATCTTACCGCCTTCTAACCTTCTTCAGCCGGAAAGTATAAACGGATTTGCTTCGCTAAACGGCACGGCCCAGGCGCTTCCCGTCGTCTTCCCACCAGGGCACTGGAATGGAGAGACGGATGACCGGATCGACAGCGTCAGTCCACTAGGTTCCGATAGTGACAGTACGAAGAGCTCGTCACCGAATATGCATGCATTGGCTCAGGATCTTCCAGTTACGCCGAAATCGTCAGAGCAAGCACTCTTATCCACTCCCCCAAAACAACTCGGTCTTCGTACAAGGTTCTCTACACCTAATCTAAGAGAGCAGCGGAAGCTTCATAAGCTGCAAACGGAAATGGAGGCTATGCTCCCGAATCGAACATCGCACCGACCGCAAGCAGCGGACGATCTGGACGCTCTCATGTCTCCCCGCGCCGAAGAGTTTACTCGCAACCCGTTTCACTTCGAGCTACACTCTCCAACTGACGAAAATAGCCCAGCATCTTCGAATGAGACAATCAAGGATAGCCAAAATCGCACGGACTGGACGGAGAAACGTCAGTGGACGCCGCAAAAATCTCTTGAAGAAGATCCACGGAGTCCTGTTCAGACTGGGAGCAGCCCGATTGTGAGAAATATATGGGATGTGTTATGATAATTCATGGCACCTTTGACCACCCCACGCTCGTCGTTATTCCGCCTCGATATCTTACTATGCGATGCGTATTTTGTGTCTGTTTACAGCCACGACCCATCAACATAATCCTGAGTCATTCTAGCATCCTGATGCGAGAATCCTGGGCTTTCGGAAGCGTACCGAAGGATCCAAAATTTACGATCCCATACAGTACATATCCCTCGCAGTCAGTACTGCCGATACCAGCTTTCAGGACTCGGCTCACAGGCCGTCACCACGAGCAACGCGGCTCATTTAGGCACAACGCGCCCCAGAAAAAGAAGCAGACGCAACCTTCACAACTCATTGCTATCACTTAGTGTGTGTTTTGTGGTACTACCAGTGCAGTGCTATCCTGCTGTCGCTGTGTTCACTTGAAGCCCCAGTTCCTTTTCTTACTCCTTTCTCACTTTTTACCTTAAGCATTCCATGATTCTTTGCGGAGATTGGTTCAGAATCGACTGCAAAGCCTTAATGTTCTAGTCTTTATTTTCTAGTAACATACGAAACCTCCACAACAACGCTCCCTACCCATTTCCCGTCTAACATCCTACACAATCACTATGACCTCTCTTATCCACTGCGCCTGCTCATCTCTTTAGCGCTGTATTATCTTTATTATGAACCATATGCTACGCCACGGCTAGCAAAGACGAACGTTTTACCAGATCGCTTCTTCCAGCCCCTACTATGTATATAGGCATCGCTGGACTGGAAGGAGCTGGTGTGCGGGTAGCATTCTCACGTCTCATATGTCACTTTTCATTGTCCTGTTTTGCCATTTGCACGATCGATCGTCCAATCGATCTGGGAAGGTTCTGGATAGCTCTCGGAGTTAAGTGTTAGGCTTGGAACAAAGGATCTCACCAGGATGGGGGGAAAGAAGGGCTTACGAACAAATTCAAAGCTCTCTTCTTAGACTTGGTGCTTTCCTCGCTTTCTTATCCTCCTTTACTTTGTTAGCCTGTCTGATCTTAATGGATTGGACCAACCGCCAACAGCTGGCTTCACACTTGTGTAGATGATGGAATCTATACATCTTCAGTCAGGCCTTGTGTTTATGAATTGTGATGTGTTTGAATCAACGTGTTCTAATTGCTATACTTTAGATAGAAGATATAAGTCCGGAATGGCTCATACCAGAGTAGACCCGTCAGTGAGATCATTGGAGCAAGTCATACATATACAGGAAGCTAACGCGATGGAACGTCCAGGCTAGTAACAGTCAAAAAACGCCTATTCGTTATCGAGTCTTACGAGCACGTGGCAGCGGAAGTAGCCACAACGCACCACACGTTCGTCTTACACGCAGTGCTACAAAAAGTAAATCTTCCCAGAGCCTCCCCCGGTCAGCCCGTCAGGACAAGCACGAACAAGCACAAAAAGAAACCTTCACTTTATTACCTCTTTCGGTCACTCCATCAGCTCTCCGCGATCCGTGTCATCAATGTGTCAGCGCAGTAGGCTCGATATTTAACGAGAGCCGCAGCTTTCTGTGCGTAAGCATCAGCACGTAGTTAGTTAGTTACCGTCAGCATCGGCTCCACGGTGGGGGTATCTCGTTCCGTTGCACAAAGGCTTTAGAGGTCCAACGGCCGCAGAGTAATCCCCCCCACGCATTTGGTAAAATCACGGTTCTACCAAACATGACTGCATGCTCGACGGATGTAGTGATCGACTAAGCGGAGGTCCAGTCTAGAAACGTCTCAGCCAGTCAGCAGGGTAGGGTAGGGTGGAGATGTAGATAAGGCAGGTATTGCAGGCCCACCCCCAGTAAGATGGCAAGCGAGTGTGAGAAGGGAGGTGAGTAGGCTTGATGATGGCTGGCTGGCTGGCTGGCTAGCGGCCGTGTGAGACGAGACCCGAGCTACGTGATGAGAAGATGCACTCGCAGAACGAAATACGTGATGCAGCCCCCCGGCATTCGGCGCTAGGCACTATTCAAGGGAAGCAACACGATAGAGTCAATTGATTCGAAAACAAATGCTTGCAGTAAATTGTCAATTCCAGTCATTCTACATGTAGACAGCGGAGTTTAATGCAGCAACTCAACGCCGGTCCTCCAAATCCAAATCCAAATCCAAATCCAAATCCCACCCCAATTCCCAGGCCCGTTCTCGCGTACACCGCCAACGATAGACTTGAGTGAGAAATAAGCCGAAGACGTGAGCCATCGCAAAGATCAACTTTACGCAACGTCCGTATAATCATGTAGATGAAGTGAATGTGTCATAATGAGTCATGTAGTAAGGATATGACTCCGGGCCTTGTAAAAACGACAGGCGGGGAATGAGGGTCGCGTGATGCGTCCACGGAAGACAGAACCCCCCAAGTAAAGAAACTAATACCAAACAGACAGACAGAAAGACAGAGAGGGAGATAGTGAGCATGATATTCCGCCGCAACGTGTAATTTTCTTGTCATCAATAAGACATTTTCGAGGCAACCGCACTCAATGATTTTCATTTGGCAATGATAGCCGCCTTACGATATAGGAGAAAGGTAGACAATAAGAACTGATATGCACTACATACGAAGCCAAAAAAATTCACCTTCTCGATGAGGCAGTTGGCCTCATCGAGGTTGCAAGGCGATGGCTTCGAGGTTACAGCGTCAGAAAAATATCATCTAAGGAAACACGCCTAGGCCCCGGCCTAGGACACGGGAAACAAAACAGAGAATAAAATAGTCAAACCCTTAAAGCGCCAGTAAAACGGTCGAGAGCCGGGGTATCCGCCGTGTCCATGTCGCATAATGGAATACGTAGTGTGTGTATGTGAATTTGTCCGCCGCCGACAAAGGGATACATGCATCGATCTATCGTGGCAGACAGATTGGGCCTGCAATCTATTCGTGGTACGTCAATTGCTTATGCACCCAACCATGGGGGAATTTGATGAAACGCCTCGAGAGAACCATTAGCAGGGAATTCATGCCACTAATAAACGTATGTAGCGTGCCTGCCCAATGAGGGCTTTGCATACGCATCTTTATCTCGCCCAAGAGCTTCACGCTCACGTGGTGCGCCATACTTGATGTCCTCCGGGCGAAATTTTTGCGAATAAGAGACTTGGTCTGGCGAGAAACTGGTCTGGCGACGAGTATTCTCGCGTCGCAAGTGGTCAGAATTGATTTCTCCGTACAAACGACCACGTCCGCGTTCGTCACTTCCCCGAATGTCGCCTACATTGATGGTTGCGGCACGTCCGAGAAGTGGCGGCGCGCCCGGCACTTTGGGGACAGCGCTGGAGTGACTTGTGGAGACTGTCTCGACGTTTCGATTGGGGCCTATGGGTGGACGCGTGAGTGGCGATGGAGAACGGTGACGTGTGCGCTCAGGCTCACGAAGGACGGTGCGATGTCCATTCGCTACGCCTACATCCTCGGTGTCTAAGTTGATACCGCCCCCGGGTGTAGGGTAATAGTAGTTTCGCTTTGTGGTGGGTGGCGGGATCGTTGCGTAGGCTTCTGTGTTGTTGGATGGAGAGCCAATCGGTGTGACCGACTCACGAAGACCAGATGAGCGAGGAAGAGTTGCGTCCTTCCTGCGAGATGACGAGACGTGCGGCACAGAAGACACGGCCTCAGAAGAACGTCTGATTATGGGCGGGGGCGAAGTTTCTGTGCGGCGGGAATCGCGAGATGATTCAGTGTAGGATCGATGTGGCGTGGCACGTGGTGTCGGGATCTCGGGTGGTGCAGAGGACGAGTGCTTAAAGGAAGGTATTTTCCTATCAACTTCCCAGTCCACAATCTCGATGTCCTTGCGATCTCGTTCGCGATCCTTTGGCCGCGCCGATGATCGTCGAACTGTCTCTGGGCGCCTAGAACGGGCATCCCGACTGTCGTAGTATTCGGGCCGGGCATCTCGGGACGACGAGGTCCTGCTAGGCAGTGGCCGTTCCGTGTCCACGGCGGCTCCAACCTTGGAGCGGTGGATATAGCGGACAGCGTCACTAGCTTGGTCACTCAACTTCTGCCTACGGTCATACTTGGCGTCCTCATGGGCCCGGCGCTGCTCAGCTTTGCGACGGGCATCGGCGAATTGTTTGCGAGCTTCCTCCTCCTCGGCATATCGGCGAGCATCGTCACTCCTCCTGTTATACTCTGCTTCGTAGCGTGCCTTCTCATCGCCCGAAGGATCGCTGTCCCGCTCTCGCTCTGAAGCAACGTGCTTACGATCTCGATCCCGCTCCTTATCGCGCGATTTTTTATACTCGGATCTCGTGCGGTCTGTGGGAACTCGTGTGCCCTTGATGGGGCTTTCCTTTTCCCGCGGGCTACGCGAGGAGCCCTTTGGATAGGAGTCGTATGTGTTGTACTTTGAGCGTGAGCGCTCGTCGTAATATCGGTCGTCGTAAGGGCGTGATGGCTTGTGCTCTTCATAGCGAGGACCGGTAGAGGTGAAGGTGGCACCCGAGGGGGCTTGGGTGCGGGTGGTGTATGTGGCCGCGCGCGAGTCCTGGGCGGCGGAGGTGCTCGCGCGTGCAGCCTTCTCTTTGCGGAGTGTATCCAGCTTGACTTCAGCATCGTAGCGGCCACGGGCATTCTCGTCGCCAATGAGCTCGTAGGCCTGCTGGATCTTGTGAAACTCCTCCTGCTTCTGCTTCTTGAGGGACTCGTCGGTGACCTTGTCGGGGTGACACTTGAGGACCAGCTTCCGGTAGGTGGACTTGATGGTGGCCGAATCGACTTCTTTGGAGAGGCCCAGGGCCTTGTAGGGGTCGGGTGGCAGGGTCGACTCCATGGTGGGCAGTTGGGGAGAGCTGTTGTGGGGAGGGGGGCGGGGCTGTTGCAACTATATAGGGCGGCGGATGGTGGTTGCACTGGGACCCCGGGCGCACATGCAAGAGCGTGCGGGATGATCCAAGTCAGTGGCGTTGATCGGGCTTTGGGCCAGGAACGTGGCGGGTGCAGTTGCAGTTGCAGTTGCGGCGATAGTCAACGATTGTCGTGGACGGGCGCAGGCGGCCGATCTTTAAAAGAGCGTAGGGCTGGTGCTATTGGGCCAGACGTATGGGGTGCAGTGGGGTGGAGTGAGAGGGCTGCCCGGTTTGCTCGTGAGGGTGACGAGGTGGGCTGCTGACCTAAGGTCCGGGTGCCCTGGCGTGACTGGTCCGTCGTCTCAGAGCGAAGGCAGTCGAAGGCCGTGGCAAAAAGTCGACTCGTGCAAAGCTGCGTGAATCAGCCGTTATGCAGCGTTACTTGCGAATTCTTCAGCAGCCGCGGTAGGGCAGTGCTGCGCTTGTTTGGGCCTGTTGTTGTCGTCGTCGTCGCCGTCGCCGTCGGCCGAGAGACGCTGCGGGTCGTTCGGTCTGGCGGTGAAGACGTCACCGTTTCAGCGCAGCAGCAGCAGCAGCAGCAACAGTAGCAGGCCAGGAGACAGCCGAGGCACAGAGCAAGACGGAGAGAGGAGCGAGAGAGAGAGGAGCGTGGGAAGGAAACAGACGTTCAGAGATTTCGGGCGAGGGACGGGGAGGCGGCAGTGCGTGCGGGCTTTGGGGGCTCAGGGCTGTTATGGATGGGGGCAGCGTTTCGTGCGCACATCGTCAGGCTCAGGCCAGACAAGGCACCCTCGAATCGAGAGGGTTGCGCATGCCACCGACCTCCAAGCCCTCAATCAGCGCACCTGCATGGCCGGCAGGGGGGCCAGCTGCGCATCAGGGCGTCGGGCTGTAGGAAGACTCCCAGCGTCCGTAGCCAGTCCTGGGCGTGGTGTTGACCACTCACACGGCGGGCGTGCTGCAGCGCGGACGCAGCGGCTGCACACACAGGTCCAATCGCTTCTAGAAGCCGGCCTCGTAGGCAAAGGGCTCGCCATCACGGGGCTCTGGGCTGCCATGCCTCTTTTGGCGACGGGCTTCACGCCTCGCCCGCCCTGTTGAGCCTGGCAGAGGACAGGCGTGCAGGCCTACGTGTGAATGGCAGACCAGGGGGCGGCGCTGCGGGGACGGCGCCAAAAGAGCGGGGCACGCTCTTCATCCTTTCCACCCTTCGATCCCCTCCCTCGCCCAATCGCGGCAGCCTCACCCCCCGTTCCGGCACGCAACACCACTAACACCCCTCTGCCTACGTGGGAGGGGTTGATTGAATGCATAGCGTACGTGGTCCTCCGTCTCCATCGCTCTGCGCCTCGCTCTCTCTCCACACCGGCAGATCAACGTCTACCACAATGGGCTTGTTGAATTTCTTCGCCTTGCCCGCCATCCGAGCCCCCAAGAATGCCGCATTGATCATGACCGTTTCCCTCCGGTCAACCTCGTTCCCTGCCTCACTGCTCAATCCTTGGGGGATTCCACCACTGCCCCGATCTCCTCCCATGTCCAAAAAATCCTCGGGGATATGCATCTGACGTGTCAGCCTACTGCGATTGCCCAGAGGACGTCCTCCGTTCGCCGTCAGATTGACCAGTGACTGCTTGTTGTTGCCTTCGCCCGGGTCCTTCCATGCCTCCACTGCTTCGGTAAGCTGTCCGGTCTCCAGACTGTCTGTCTTCCACCGCACTCTTTGCACCCCACGTGCTTCGTGAATGTGGCCAAAAACGGAGAGCATTGGCCGGATCCGACGAAGGGCCTCGACCAGAGCCTCACAGCCTGATCGATCGTCTTTGGTAGCCGTGTCGCAGTGGCCCTTGGGTGGAGTGTGCGTAATCACAATGTCCGCATCCGGAGGTATTGTATCCCACAATTGCGAAGCTTCTTCGGCCTCGTACTGGAATGCCCAATTCCACTTCTTTGGCGTACAAGGGCTGCCATAGACGGTGAAGCATGTGTGAGGTCCATTCGGTCTATGGAGATACATGGACACAGCCTCGTTTTCCAGATACGTGATGGTCTTGGACTCGGTCAGCAGTCTTCGAATCTCATCAGGATCCTGCGGATGAGGCCATCTCCACGAGGAGCCATGCTGAGCGTAGAAGGCGCTGTCGAGCGTAATGTCATGATTCCCTGATCGGGATGAGTCACCCACCAAATCGGCAAAGGTACAAGATGAGCTTCCTCACCTGCGACCACAATCTTGGCCTCAAAATCCGCTTTCTCTAGCCACGCGACCGTCTTCTGCATCTCCGAGTAGCTCCCTTGGTTCGTCAAGTCGCCTGCATGAATCAACACGTCTCCCTTGGGCAATCTGGGTGTCTGGCAGTGTGTGTCCGAGATGCAGACAAAACGCGTCTTGCGCACCTGCTGCGTGTCTCTATCCATGCTGTGCTTATTCTTCGTCATTTGTTCGATCTAGCGACGTGGACTAGCTTCGATCTGCCGAGATGATGCAATAGACTATTGTATGCATGCGTTGTTGAAGCCAGCTGTGAACACACAGTCACGCTCCTCACTACCGTCCAAGTGTACATGCATCTGACGCGAACTGGCCTGACTAATCATTTCTGGAGTGATATGATCATGGGTCCCACGTACGACACATCAACACCTACAGCCCGCATGCCTCATGATCAACCAACCTAAGTGACCATGCAACGCCAAAAATAACAGATCGCAGGGCCCTCCCGTCCAAAAGTTCATCCGCTTTCATCGGAAGTGAAACCTCGGCTTTTTCATGGATCCTGATTCCTGCTCATGTGTCTGCGCCACTACACGGACGCCACGAATAAATCGCCACAGCCACCCCTGACTTTTATTCAAAATCGCTCACAATCCAAGGAAAAAGTTCTGCGCGTTGATATCACTAGCGTTGGACCCGTAAAAACTATCCTGTTACTGGGCAAAAATGGCCGGGAGACGTTGGCGGAGCGAAGTCGGGCCCAAGTGGCTTTCGAATGTGAGAATGAAGCTGAGAGCCAAGGACGGTTGTAGGTGGGACGCTAAGAGACTTCAGCTCACCGCTCGCTCGCGCCGCAAGCGTTCGGACTCACTTTTTGCTGGATTCGCAAGCACATTACGAGGTCATTGAGGCGATGCTACTTTCCACGTGGCAGGAACCAAGGCCTGTTGGGAAGTGCATTGGGTAGGCAGGTTTTCTGTCTTTTTCTCGTTTGATGGTCGTATGCCCAGTTTTGTCACCGAGGCGATCCAGGCCGCTTTCCTGAGACTGCTAGTAAGATCGTATGTGAGAGGGCAGGTTAGAAACATTGAGAATTTCCCTTGTCGCTGCCAGTTGTAACAGCTCCACTTCTCGGTCAAACCGTACCTTTCAAAGCTGGACGTGATAGTGCATCGACCTGACAGAAAGAGTGTGGGAAGTTCTTCATTCGCACTGGTATTCACGTCACAAGCACATGTAAAATACGTGCTATAGCTCGAGCTCAAAGCACAATAAAGACAGAAGCTGGCTTTAGCCAAAGCCGATCCAAATCTCATTAAGTGACAGAGTTAGAAATCGATCACAGACATTATAGCACAGTGAATGTTCCAACGTAGAAGATCGACAGCATCGACCTCGGGCCTCGAAATACATCCCACTTTTCAGACTGCCGATGCAAAATGTTGCTGAGAACATTCCATATACCGAACATGGGCCTCCCCTGTACACAACTCGAGTGGTAACCATGCTGTTCATCGTTGGAGATGATGCTAGCTCATTCGACGGCGTATAAATCATCGACAAGGCAAATTTTCCTACGTCAAAAACGTCCAGTTAACATCACCGTCTCTCAGGCCAGGTCGCAAGCGGCTTACTTTGCTTAATTTCCTGACGACAAACAAGTATGCGACCTACTCTACCAATGCTCTGCGTTTTCCGTTGAAGGCACTGGCGACTCGGGAGAGAATATATCAGCCAGTCCAAACCGGCGTGAAGTACGGCGCGAAGTACGACGCAAAGAAACACGCTCGGTCCGGACCGACTTAGATATCTTTCCAGTCTTCAAGTGCTGCTCCTACTTCGAGTAAGCCGGGTCCCAGTTCCGTGCTCGACACATCTTTACCCAGTACACGCGATCCTTCTTGGGATCATGATACTTCTGATTCACAATGAAGAGTTTGAACGTCTCCCCGCCGAGATCAAATTTGGCATAGGTATCGAAGCCCAACGAGCGCATGTAATAGCAAAGCTGCAAAGCTTCTTTGGGAGTAGGTTTAAACCTATTTGGCTCGATGTTCTTGGTGAAGTTCCGCGCTTGAGACACAGTAATGTCATGGGCAGCATGCATATCGAGAAACTCGAGCACAGCAACTGAGGTGATCAGTGGAACGCTGAAACGATGCGATCGAGAAGCTCACTCTGCACGCGGATGTACCCGACCGACCTTGGCTCTTCGGGGTCCGTCGCTTCTGTATAAGTTGTCGTCTCAAGAGCCGAAACAAGGCTCACAGGCGGCTTCTTGTAGTCCCAATCATCTGTCATGCTGTCCTGGGTATCCACATGCTGAAAAGGTGCAAATTCAGAAGGCTCTGGCAGCACCCCGAGCAGCTCGATGTTCTCCAAAAATTCGTCGTACGGATCACGGCTCTCTGCTGCTTCTGAAGTGGCCCTGGGGTTTGGTCCTAGAATGTCCAGTAGGTTGTCCAGTGGGTCTTGTTGACTCAAGCTAGCGTCAAATAGGCCAGTGAGTATATCTACGTTGATGTTATGTGGGGTTGACCTGTTTTCCATGGTGCTTGATCAACTACAGGCGAAAGACGTAGTTAGGTTTTGAAGAGAGGTGGACGGTTCAAGGCGAGAGGCAAGCAGTTACTCAACAGGCCAAGGTAACAGGGCGCCAAGCGAGCGACTCTTGAGTTGCCCAGGTGATCGGAACGGTACTAGTGTAGGGGCGTGGAAACGTAGTGAATGAAAAGGGAAACTACGATATGCGCGAGACACGGAGGGAAAAACAAGGAGTCAGTGCCAAATAATGTCCCTCTGCGAAAAAACAGCCTATAAAGTGATTATAGCATTCATCCTATAGATCACGAGGGAAAAAAATGAGTAGAAGCTTCGAGGTGCCGTACAAGATATAAAGAGTGATGATGTCTCTAGGACCATGCTGAGGGAAGACTTTTTCCCTCGTCTTCTTAATTCCCAATATCTTTCTATAGTAGATTACTCATAAACTTACCTACTCCCCATAAAATTCCAAGTGAATCGGCAACCCCTACAGTTTTCTTGATCGCTTAGAGAGATTACTAGTGAGTATACTGCCCTCGTAAACAACTATAGACAAGCTGTCAACTCTTAAGTTAAACTAACTCTTATAAATAATTGAGTGGTAGCCCTTAAATGTGAAACTTAAGACAGTAGAACAAGTAAGAAGGCACAGTTCGGGTATTCCCTACATACATGTTATTCTCAAGAAAATAATTTAATATATATATTTTAAAATTATATATACCAGCACATACGACCATAGGATCTTGAATATTGGGCTTCCCGTCCGCTCAGCCTTACACAAGCAGGATACCGGCGGATTAGTAGTTAAGTGGGTGACCATTAGCGAATCCCCGCTGTTGTATGTTTTTATTTTTTTCAAGCTTGTACTTTTTTTAGTAGCAGCAGTATCTAATAATTAAGGAAACCAATAGGAGAATGCTAATGTTGTTGCGGTATTGAGGCAACATTATCTACATTTAAATCTGCAAGTTAGAATATCGCCGAAGCAAATACATCTAAATATGCTTATCCAAGTTACATTATTCAATATTCGGCGATGAACAGATACCTTATTCCAATCTATGCGTGACCAGAAGCCATGTCTGTGCCTCGACTAAACATTTTCGCTGAATTGATATTTGGTCGCAAGACCATCTGATTTACTAAGAATATATATCGATCAATTCGTGCAAGCCGTTCAGCGAATCTGTCGGTGGCCCACCTATAAATTCTACTCGCCTATCGTTCGATCGCGTTACCTCGAGAAGCGTTTGAGCAAGCCACCACAGCTCTAAGCTGTATTTCCCTAGGCCTATTGAAAACGCTTTTTCCGAGTTACATTTGGTACACATATCATCCCAAAGATGTTTCCAACGAATTGTGGCTTTGGTGAGGCTTTCGTACGTTGAAGGCATCAACAAACTAGTCCGTGAGGTATATATGAGAGAGTGCAAAGCTTGGAGTGCATCAGTAGAAGCACGTGATGGAAAAAGCTACTTAATACGAACCGGCGATACTGATCATCATATGACCGGGGTCAACACGCAGAGATGATGAGTTCTTTGTTGCAGGCTGCGTTTCGTGCAAAAGCGATGAAATCCAATCCTTTAGGCTCGGTAAATTAGGTATTGAATGAGCTGATATCAAATGCTCAAATTCGGCCGGCGTAGAAGCTTCGAAAAAGGCGATGGGGCATGGTAAATCTCCTGTCATCTCTTCCATAGTCATTTGTGGAGGATTATTGAAACACAACGTGTTCATGGAATCTAGCAAGAACAGTAAAGTAACCAGTCTGCCTTAATTAACCTCTACTGCACCAAAGAATGGAACGCTGTACCTGATTCTTGTCTCTTCAGCAATGAACTTACTCCAGTCTCCGGCTGTGGTACACTCTGAACGTTTCGTCCTAGACAGACCAAAGAGCCTAGCAGAAGCGACAAGTAATGGGTGTCGGCTGACTCGCATCCTATGGCGCACACGGACGTCGTTGGAATTGATACCTAAGATGTGCATAAAAAGGGCAGCCTGGATAACCTGGATCGAATAATCTCCACATGTAAGGTCGATGTTCTTGATCGATTGTTGTAGAAGTCCAAAAACGTATTCTTCTCCCAAGGAAAAGAAGTTACGTGCCGAGAAGGCATCGTCTTGAGGTACGCAATGAAACGACCCACTAAGAAAGATGGCCAATAACAACGGCAACGGGACACTGGAAATATCAAACGTTGGTCGATGTATCAAAGGAAAATATGGGTGGACATGGCTGAAAAAAGCTCCAACGTAATCGGCCAGGTTCCGGGATGTAAACACAGCTTCAGCCGCAGCCATTGAGAATCTACTTGTCGAGAATGTGTCAGGGTCCAGCGTGAACATGTACTGGTCAGAGAGTTGGGCAATCAGTTCCTCGGCTCGTGTTTCAAGGGCAGGAATAATAGGTGTGGTATGTTGTAGGTTGTCTGAATCCATGTTTCGATATATCAATAGATCCGGAGGGACGTCAGAAAAGAGATTTACCATATCTTGCTCAAGTATGCAGTCTTCATGATTTGTTACACGGGATCGAGCCTGCTCTATGCTCTCTACATCGAATATCCCTTGAGCGATGAGTGCATCAGTAATAAAATCATGAGAAGGGTCTGTATAACTGCGCAAGAATGGCAATGGGAAGCGAGAGCCTGGGTGATTCTTATTTCCACCCTTGGGCATCTGAGCGCTCTCGAGCAGACGTTCTGGCGCATGCCTCATCTCGCAGGGATTAATTAATGAGTAGGAACACTGGACTTGGTCAGAGGAGCAACGCTCGCAAGGCCGACCAGCGTCACATTGGATCTTTCTAGATCTACAACTATCGCATGCTCGTGGCCGCCGTCCTCGTTTAGACATAGGCATCCTAAATTGTTCATCTCCCTGACGACACGTTTTGTAGTGTCGTCGAAGGGCATCACTTCTCGACACGTTAGTTTTAAGATTGCCAAGATCAGAAAAACACTTGCTGGCGAACAAAGTCTCGTTTGCATAGCTGGCATTGGTGCGTCCAATTACGAGAATCTGGGGAGTCAATAATGTTCATTCCTGATGGACCATAATTGACTTACGACTAGCTTCATGTCGCCTGAGGTGGCTAACATTCGAAAATACCTTGTGACATGTCAAGCATTGACGTTTCCGATTCGTGGATCGAGGCGCATCTTCTTCGGACATTGTTGGTAAAGAGCGATGCGAAAGAACAGTGGCTTCCCTCTAGCGTTTTCCCGATAGGCACAGGCGAAGTCGGATGACGGGCGGTACATGTGGGTTTTTTCCGTGTCCCACGTGACTACCTCAACCCCGACACATGCCATTTGTGGATGGACCTCCAAATTTTACATTGCTCTTTTAACTAACAAAAAGAAACGAATTCCATCATCTGTCCCTTCACTATAGTCTTACTACTCATAAAGTTAAGACTAGTGAATGTGTTTTGTAAATGGACGTGGGATTACTACGTCAGATAAAATCAACATATGTTGAACTCATACGATTCTATTACACTAAAATGTAGCTTTTCTTTGATTTTCCATACGTTTTATTTTCGGTACCACATCCTTGTCACCTTCGTTTTCCGTATCTTCTTTTGCAGTTGAAACACCCCATACATCAACGCTTCCGCAGTTGGCGGGCAGCCCGGGACATACACATCGACGGGAAGGATCCGATCAACACCCCTCAGTACGCTATAGCTATAGTGGTAATATCCGCCCCCGTTTGCGCAACTTCCCATGCTAATCACCCACTTCGGATCTGGCATCTGATCGTAGCACATCCGCACTGCCGGTGCGATTTTGTTGGTCACCGTACCAGCAACGATCATGACATCCGCTTGGCGTGGCGAGGCACGAAATATGATACCAAGTCGATCTTGGTCGTAGCGGGGCATGGAGAGGTGCATCATCTCGATAGCGCAGCATGCGAGACCGAAGCTGAGAGGCCACAAGGAACTTTGGCGCGCCCAGTTAACGAGTTTATCGGATGTTATTCTACGTTTTGTTATCTTCTACTCCTTAGCACTCTGGCACATCCTATGCGGTCTGGATAACTTACAGCACATGCTCGGCTGCACTTGTCTTCATGGAGGCGGTCGAGAGGGGAGTTTGGTCTGATTGGCTTCGCGATGTAGAGTATGCTCGAAATGGCACTTGGATGGAGGACTGTTGCGAAGCGGTAGAGGCTACGGTACATCGGGAGGTGACGGGCGACAATAATTGTTTTCTCAACACTCCTGAATACTATGAGCTCAATTCTTGCATGATTGTTCCGGTGCTCACCGCGGCAGACCGCTCGATTTAGGAATATTTGCATTTTTGACATCTCGAAAACATGGAAATAATATGGAGATTTCAAGAATTGGTCGTCCTGTAGGTCTAAATAGATATTTGCGCTTGAGTGGGTCTTCTTACTTTGGCTTGGTGCAAGTTCGGGTAAAACCCACTCTCGGTGAAAACCCTCTGCACAGTTCACCAGGATGAGGCTATATATAAGAGCATATACAGTTAGCCATTTATGGATCTGTCAGCCTATTTAAGTAAACTATAAGTGAAATAGAGAAGCCTTTGAGGTTTTTGTCTTATACTGTCTTTAGAGTTACTGTATGGCAGGAGAACTACCGCTTTCTTTGAGATTTCTTTCGGAGTATAGGGGACAAACGTCCCTTTTGCGAAATCAAAATAATAGATACTAGTCTTACTGTGAATATAGGCATGATGCTATGACTAGATACAACTAGAAGACATATTCTCTAGCCAAGCGGTCTTGGACGAGGTTGACTGGGGTTACAAACACTGGTTGGACACCGGACCCTAGTAGTTCAAAACGGTGATAGGGATATAAAAAAGATGTGGGGAGCAAACGGCAACGGTGCAACAAAAAAGCCCAAGGAATGGGGAAAGAACCGAATGGTTGATTGAGAAAAGGTATTCATTCCTTGGTTCCATAAAGATAGCATCTTGAGGGTGAAGACGTGATGAATCAAGACCAAAGGTTGGAAATAGAAGGTATCCAAAAAAAAAACCAGAATGGTAGCTCTCACTCCATAAGCTGCTTCATATCCACCCATCACGCTCTCTTTCATCTTTACCGCCTCCGCTACCCTTTAGCCACCCGACGCCTGCATTTGCAACTCCCTTCCATCGTTCCACGCTCCGTTTTTTGGTAAATCTGTACTGTCTTTCACGACTGCGTTCAAGCCTTTGCTTGAATGGCGTTTCTCCAGAGGCACCCAGTCCACCAAGCTCTATGTCTTCCCTAACCTCTGCTTCACGGAAACCTAAAGACGAGCCACATCGCCGTGTAGAATTCATGGAATTACCTCGATCCATCTTCGATCCAAGCGTCTCGCTAGATCGGGCTTTCCTAAGGCGGTTTTGCAAGTCCACCAGATCGCCATCGGCTAGGATTTTGCCTTTGCGATTGCTTGGCGGGGTGTGATAGTCGAAATTGGAGTCTGTTCGTCGAAAACTAAACTTTCGGGGACTTTGATCAAGAACTTGTCCCAGACCCTGAAGGTCTTCGGCTTGTGCACGCATCCGATCGAGTGACTGCATCCGGGGAGCAGCAAAAGCACGGCCTTGAACAGAACGTGATGAACGGCGGCCTATTCGAGGTGGGGAATGACCGCGCTGATAGGTCTGAGCTGTTCGCTTTTCTTCTATTGCGGCAGCAACTTGCGCAACAGAATTAGGCACCACGTCGAGTGAATTCTATATCATTATGTTAACGGACAGCAAACATACAATGGCGGTGAAGAGCCCACCATGTGTATGAGAACAATTGGAAGCTGGACTGTCACAAGCTTCCTAAGTCACGTCAGCCATCTCGGAGACGCCTCATTGGTGTGCTTTACGTATGTGAAGTGCCCACGACTACGTTGAGGAAATATCGGACCTCGAAATATTTCCCTGGCCAGATCAGCAGGCCAGAAGAATCTATGGAGTCGCTTAATACAGACCACACTTTACCGTCGCATGCCCTCGTGGTACTTCGAGATCGCAAGTGCGGATGTGAGTGCTGTGGGCTGGGACACCATGCCAGCCAGCAACACCTTGTTTAATAAATGCCCTGCTGAGTATAGATTTTTCATTACTGTCGAATATACGAGCTTGGCTTGCTGACTTCTCCATTGTGGATGCTGCAGCCTAAGGGTGTCTTGAATCAGTAAGACTGGTTACCATCACTTTAATCGCGAGCAACAAACATGTTTGTAGCACAGGATGTCTCTTTCAAGCTGCAATTCGATCCTCCTTATTGTCTTCCGACTGTTGTTGACGATATGGGCGTCCACGTAGATACTAGTACCACTAACCCACACTTGGCGGTGCAAACCAGCAGTCAAACGGACGATTTCAACGGTAGTGTCCCGACTCTTCATCCATTCGTCCGATGCTGTGAGGGGGCTGGGTAAGGACATGAGAGCCTTCTCGGCTGTAGCAAGGTTAGCCAAACCCGAACGCGAAGGGATTCAACCCACGATCATAGACAGACAATACTGATATATCATCAGAAGCTCTGACAATATACTGTCTTCCCTGATCACGGATGAGTAGGGAGACGCATAAAATATATCGTATTCTTGCATTCTTCGACTGGAACGGCGGTGGACCGACATTGAGAGGTAGACTCATCACAAATGGTAGATGAGTGATTGAAGGCTTGAGCTGCCAGAAGGAATCGTCGCGCGTCGTCTGGTCCGGGCTGTCCACCATGTTATGTGGTGGCGGATTGTCTTCGTCTATGAGCTCTGTTGCCAAGTTGAGAAACACTGAACGCCTATTGCCACTCATTTCTTCGAGTCCTAGAAGATCGATAGAGATTCGTGCCAACGCCAATGTTCTTCTATGACGCGTGCGCTCAGCATCATCCACATTGATCTGTACAGTACCTTCAATCGAGCCGCCTCCTACAAATATGCCCGCGGAGAGGTCTAGTCCCGCGTGCACTCGTGGGTGTTTATGGGAAGGGAACTCTAGTAACTCGGCGGATAGAGGTTCCCGTATGAATGTTCGAGATGGTATGCGTCGATGGGTATCATGAGAAACTGAATCAAGACGTGCAGCGGTGTTACGAAGGGGTGATTGAGAGGTACCGCGACGAGGGATGGTGCTACTAGCACCGCGGGGCGGGGGTGCTGGTATTGAGGGAATTGCGCTTGACATGCGAGGTGCGGGAACTCGTCTTGGAACAAGATGGGGCGGTGCAGCTTGATATTGGCGAGTTTGTGAAGTGCTGCGTGCTCTAGCTTGAGACGAGGTTCGCGGTGGAACGTTGCCGGGCGGAATGCTATATACGCTGGAAATGCTTAAGTCTGCAGGACTTGCTGGTGATGGTGTTCTATTAGAGGCCCGCCCTCGGTGTGTTGATCTAATACCATTGCTATCGATGCTAGTTTTCCTGTCGGCCTCTCTGTTCTCTAGACACCAGGTGTCAAGACTGGGACGCCTCGACACAACCGACGGCTTACTTGTCAACTCAGTATGCGAGGATGCAATAGGTGGCAGATTATTTTCTGAGAGAAGCTTCTTTGGGATTGTGTCGATGAGGCTTGGCTCGGTGAGCTCGCGTATGTCTGACAGTGGACGCGTTCTTGCCCAGGAGGTGATGTTGCTGGAGTGGCCTCTTGATTCTCCTAATGTGGTACTCACCATACCTTGGCTGTCCCCTGGCTCGGTTTGAAGAGGCGACAGATTCCTCGGCGTGGAACTGTCCACCCCCTCCACTGTGTAGCGATTCTCAAGCGGGGGACCTTTCCCAGGTGGCGGCTGCGAGAAACCTGGTCCCTTCAGCATCCGACCCGCGAACTCGGACAAGGTCATAGGCATACTGCCAGCTGCTAGACTCTATGTGATACCGAAAGTGACGTGAGAGGGTGAGAGAGAGACCCGGCAAGTAGCCGGCGCGTCGCGATTAGATCTGACCAGGCAGTGATTTCGTGCGAGGGTCTTGATGTTGCCGGAAACAGTGGGAAAGTCATGTGAGACTATGTCGATGCTCGATATCCAAGGTGGGTGCGTAGAGGGTCGCATGTTGTCAGTGTAACAAGGGTTGGACGTTAGATTTGGGGCAGGTCGTGGTATGATAAGATGGGAAGGCATGGTGCAACCCTGGCTCTTCCCTCAGCAACGAGGTCGAGGCTGTACTCCAAACCTCTAGCTGACATGTTGCAGCGAGGCTTCCCATGGGCACCGATATCACCACGGCAAACACTTGGATGAGACAAAATCACCGAGCCAACTAAGGTCTTATCACTACACGCATGAGAAGCGTTCCTGTGCAACTGGACGCTGTTTACAGGATTACTGCCGGTTCCTTTGTAGCCTGGAAAGCTACTCGACCGGTGCTCTACTTGAACCGCCTCACGACCGAGGCTCGCACAAAAAAGGAGCCTCGGCGCGCTTTCAATAGCCAACATACGCTGCTTGTCAAATTGTGACGGCCACGTTCAAGTTGGACCAGGCGCAAACGTGACACGGAGACGACATCGTGACCTCAGAAGCTAAGCCTACCTGGGCTAATAAAATGCATAGCTTGCATTGATGCTCGCTAGCTCTATTTGAACTTCGACCAAATACTTTTGGAGCGATTGGAGACTTGTCGGTGAAAATTCCAAACTGGGCGCTTTACCTGTGCGAGAGATGCACGTTACGGAAGCCAACATGTCGCCCTTGACGCGCCACGGGGCGGCAAAGAGACGTGCAACGGGTAGATTGGGTGGTGCCGGCAGGAGCCAGCGGCGGCCGAAAATCCCTAAGAAGACCAGACGAGAGACCGATGCGGTGCCGGGAGAGGCGACGCGGGCTCGGAATGGCAGCGAGGGGGGCATGACGGCAGTCGGCAGCACTTCTCAGCACGGCAGAGGGCGGCCATGGTGACCCCGCACCCGAGACGAGAGTGGCTTCTGCGGAGGAGAGTGGTGGGCAGACAGGGCTCCCATTCTGCAGGCTCGGTGCTCTCAAGTTGCTCCCTGCTCCGTCCGACGTTTATCAGATCCAGGCCGGAAACCCTGTAGGCGTCAGCCTTACAGCGCAAGAACTGGCAAGGACTGGCTAGTGGGCGCTTGGCGCCGGTCCATGTCTCGCGGCGCGTGGACTCGCAGTGCCGCCGGGTCGCAGTCCGAGGTCGGGTTGCTTTTTGGATGGGGCGTAGTCGGCAGGTAGGCTCCAGGAGGCAGCGCGCGGGAGCAATGGCGGAGGGGTCTGCTCGCGACGCGCAGGGCGCCGACGACGTGTCTGTCGGGAGGAGGAGCGGGGAGTGAACGGCTCTTGGGGACTGGCACAGCGGTGTTAATGAGCACTCGAGGTCTGGCAGCCGGGCCAGGGCGCGAGGAAGATGCCATGGAGAAGCCGGAGAAAGCAGATAAGGTGCTGGGTGGCGCGCCCCCCCGGCCCAGCCGCCAAACCGCAGCAGGAGAAGCGATCCCGTTAGCAGCTCGCGTCCGGGTGCCCCGTGCGGCAGCGCGCCGCCCCTCTCGTCGTCAGTGATGGCCCACGGGCGCAACAGACGCCTGGCTCGACTGCTGCCGGCCTGGCCTGGCTGGCTGGCCGGCTGGCTTGACGCTGATGCTGATGCCGCTGCTGCTGCTGTTGCTGCGAAAGAGTTTTCTCGCTCCCGGGGCGCGCGTTGCATCGGCAGCCTGTCGTCGCTCGTCGTCGCAAGAGCCCATCCGCACGCACGCACGCACCGCACACACTCCCACTCGCTCTCGCACTGACGGGCACTGGGCGCAGCAGCCCCTTCTTCGCCTTCTTCGCCCTCGTGCGTCAAAGGTGCGAGACAACACCAGGGCCAGGGCCCGGTTGCATGCCCAGCGCGCTCCCTCCCTCTCCCTCTCCCTCTCCCTCTCGGTCCCGGTCCCTCGCCTGATGCCAGCGCAGCTCCAGCACCAACTGCTGCTAGCCCGCCCGCCGTGACGCATCCAGTGCCCTGAGCCCTGCGCGCGCCCCTCTGAGCATCGCGTCTCCGTCTCCCGCCGCTCCGCTTGCTGGCTTGTCCGTTTCCCTTACATAAAGTCTTACCTCACAGCTTCTGCGCAACCACCCACAGCTCCCGTAGCCGTCCCCTTATCACACATTATCAACACCGCCCACACACGCGTGCGAGCCTCCGACTCGGCTTCGGTGCCCGTCCACCCACCGCGCGCTTAGCCTGCCAGAGCCTCTTCCGGCCATCTCGTCCTGCCTCCATCGCGTCTGTCGCTTGCTTGGCGCCGGTGCCCCTCTATCCTCTGGAGGGGCACGTTGCCCGCAGATGGGTGATAGTGTGCTAACAGATATGACGGCTCAGGTGGGCAAGATCGAGCCCTTGCGGGATGGTTCGACGTCGTCAACCGCCTCGTCGCCTGAGCCTGAGCCTGCTGCATATACCCAGGATAACCCCCAGCAGCAGCAAAAGCGCAAGGGCGGCCGCAAGCCAGTGAGTTGCCCCCCCAATTCCACACCCCAGCCCTTCCGCCGCTCCCAATGTCCAAAACACTGCTGACCAGACGATGCAAGATCTATGCCACCTCCGAGGAACGCAAACAGCGCAATCGCCAGGCCCAGGCCGCTTTCCGTGAACGCCGCACCGAATACATCAAACAGCTCGAGACGACCATCAAGCAGCATGAGGAGACGCTCCAGAACCTGCAGAGCAGTCACCGCAATGCCGCTGACGAGTGTCTTATGCTTCGGTATAAGAATTCCCTGCTAGAGAGAATCCTGCTGGAGAAAGGTACATTGCGAAGCATCTGCGGCGTAGTTACATCCAGCTCCATACTGACAAGATCGTAGGCATTGATGTTCAGGCGGAATTGCGTGCAAAGACGGGCAGTCCGAACCTAGGCCCAACACGCGCTGCCGCATCTGCAACCACCTCCCCGAATCAACCTCCGCTGCAACAGCGTGCCATCATGAACAGACAACACCAGAGGCGGTCATTAGGAGGACCGCCCAAAGTCGATGCTATACATAGCTTACCTATGATTCAGCCCGATGGAGTGATACCAAACCGTTCTCCACTGTCACAGCCTACCCCCGGCTCACATCTGCCCTCACCCGTCACATCCGCCACCCGTTCTCCCAACTTCATTCCCCAAGGCCCGTCTGTATCACCAAACTTTGGTTCCATCCCTCCACAGCAGCAACAACAGTTGCGCCCTCAACCACCCAGGTCTAACTTCACCCCGATGATGGGCGCACAGCGGCCATCGTTAATCACGAATCAGTCTCCTGCCAATGGTATATCGAGCGCTTCTACGGGTGGCAGCGGAGGAAGCGTCATGACACAAGGCAGTAACAGCGCTGGCCAGCAGTCGTACTATTCTAGTCCTTTCACGGACCACATGAACCAGCTCGGTAGGCTTTCCTGTTCCTGGCGAGGATGTCAGTACCGTAGGCTGACCCTAATATACAGAGCAAGAGTATGATGAGCAAAATGATATGCTCGACCAAGATGACCCCAGCGACCAATCTGCTGGACCAGGCCCATTCCCACATCAGTCCTTCCCGCAGAATCCGATGCACTCGCAGAGCATGCAGCCCCCGATCCCTCCCGCGCAAAATCCGCCCTTCACAAGCCCAGCCGCGCTGGCCGCGAACGATGGAAGCCACGTATTTAACGGGGGAATGAATCACTTATTTGACCCTTACGATCCGATGCTTGATGCCGATCCTTTCGGATTGTCTGCGAGCATGCATTTCCCGACCATGTACGAATCGAGATGATGTATGAAGAGAACCAACACGGGAACAATATTTAGGGCGTCGAATTTTTCCTCTTTCAACGAGTTTACATGTCGTTTCAGCGGGCGCTAGGCTGGATTGTCTGGCATAGTTGACGGTTCAACTACGGCGTTTGTTGATGTTTCGGGCTAGGATTACCCCATGCACCATTTGAGTCTCCATGGAAGGGTGGCACCTTGAAAAGTTATTACGGAATCGTTTTTTTTTTTAAACAATGGAGATGAGGCGGATATTTGGGATCATATCGTTGGAGTGGCTACGCATAGTCACGATTTCACTGTTCTATATTGGCGGTCGAGTCCAAGTCACATACTACCTGGATCAGCCTAATCCACATCGAGACCCGGTGCTGGCCTTGTACATATCTACCCGGGATCAGCACAGAGGCAGACAAGCTTATTCAATTCCTATACTGCTACGATTGTAATAGATGAGTCGAGTCGAACAGTAGATGCCTTTGTGCCATGCCTCTAGATGACCACGCTAATTCGAACTGGGCATCACTTTCACTGCAGATGTATGGTTATCGAGACAACAAGGCGTCCGAATCACCTGGTTAGCTTTGCGTGTAGAGATATGTGCATATGTAGATGCCATGATGCTCCGGATGCCGCTCTCTTGCAACAATGAAGTGGTAGAAAGAAGGAGTTGTATGTCTGCTGCCCAAGGACCCTTGCAGGGCTTCATTGTGCTATTTGATCCATACTTTGAAGTTGCGTGCACGATATTTGAAGGTGGATTCGGAAATGCAAGTGATTGAGTGGGACTTGCTGGGGATTATGCAGTGTGATGTATGGGATATGAGCCACAGATGGCGTGGCTGTGAAGGAACATCTGTTTCGGTTAGGATTTCCTGCCATACGAATAACCATGTTAGTTGCGCTTCAGATTGAAACGTCAATGAACTTCCAAGCTCGCTCCGATCCGCGGATGCCTGTTTCTTAATGCTGTAGCCTCGTCACATGAAAGATGGATGAATTGTGCAGAACTTGCAATCATATGCCGTACTGGTCGGCGTTACACATGCAGGCGTCATGGCGGAGCGTCGGTTCTTTGTCTTCCTGTAACGTTTATTGAGCACAATCACGTGACCACACAGACTCCAATTTTAGCGAATGCCAATTTACAGTTCTAACACCAACGTCAACCACGACACGCTCTGCGCCATCCATCCGTTAATACCTGAGAGCCGCGACCCTTGCACCCTAGGGCCTGCTCTCGTAAATCTCATCGCCTCCCGGCAGATTGAGCGTCTAGAAGGAGAAGCGCGAAAGGCGCTTTAATTCCTCACAATGTCCTCGATCGCTTCCAAGGTGAGCTCCACCTTGCGTCAGCGCCCCGCGAGCCTTTGTGGACTCAACGCCGCTGGCCAACGATAAACGTGAATGAAAAGCTAACATTTCACAGAACCTTTACGAGCTGCTGGGTACGTCCAGGCCGTATTGACCGAGCTGCAGGACAACCACTCACCACCTTGATAGGCAACGACCCAGAGCTCGACCCCGAGCGTGCAACCCCCCAGCCGCCTACCAAGACCGTCGACAAGACAGCCGCACGAACTGGCAAGCGCAATGGTCCAGCTGAAGCCCCCACCCGCCCCGGCGCTCCCTCCAATCGTGTGGGTGCACCCAAGGACTCTGGTAACGCTAACGACAACTGTACGTTCAAATTATACGCCTAGACTGGAGCCATCAGACATTGTCTGTCTGGTTGCATCCAAGTTAGGATTGATCACATGGCTAACCGGAAAAGACATTCGGGATCGCGGTGTGGGCTCCGACAAGAACCGTAGCAGGGGCTCAAAGTTCGATGGCATGCAGACCTCACCCGTTTATCTAACATCATGGACTAACTAAGACTAGATTCTGGCGAGACTGGATACTCGCGTGGACCTCGTGGCCGTGGCCGCGGCGGTAGGGGTGGCCGTGGCGGTCGTGGCGCTATGCAGGGTGACCGTCATAGCAGGACCGGCGTAGGGTATGTCACAGCTGCCGATATATACCTCATAGCATGACTGACGTCTAAAGCGAGCACGAGAAGCAGGCTGCTCATGGCTGGGGTGGCAATGATGGCCCTGCTGAGCTGGCTGACGAAACCGCTGGTGAAGCTATTGCCCAACAGGAAGAGAAGGAGGCTGCCGCCGATGCTGCTGGCGACGCTGAGCCTGAGGCTGAGCCCCAGCCTGAGGACAAAACCAAGTCCTACGACGCCTACCTTGCCGAGCTTGCTGAGAAGAAGCTCGCTGTCGCACAGAATGTTCGCCAGGCCAACGAGGGCAGCTCTAAGAAGTTCCCCGAGGGCACCGCCATCTCCCGCGAAGAGGAGGAGGATGCCTACATTGCAGGCTCTGGCGGCAAGGCTAAGCGTACACGTGAGCGCAAGGAGAAGGCCTTTGTCGAGCTCGACGGACACGGCATGATTCAGCAGCCTCAGCGTGACAGCTTCCGTGGCCGCGGCCGTGGACGTGGTGAAGGACGTGGTGAGTTCCGTGGTCGCGGCCGTGGCGAGGGACGCGGCCGTGGTGAGGGACGCGGACGCGGCGGACGCGGCGGTGCCCAGTCCGGCCCCAACATCACCGACTCGAGTGCTTTCCCTAGTCTAGGCGCATGAGTTCTTGGCTACGAGTCGAACTCTGCATGAACTGCGGGAGTCATGCCTTTGGACGGTGGTCAAATGCTGATCATCATTGATCGTGGATAGCGTGTGAGCAACAACCCAGATGACAGAAATGAGCTGTGAATGGATGCACATGGGCGAGACAAAACGGCGAAAGATATGATTGTCACAAAAGGAATGGTGCGACGGGCAGGATCATCTATTTGAGATGTTTTTATGCTAAGAGCTTACTCCTTTTCCTTTACCTCAACGAGTGCGTAAAACCTGTGCTTGTGTGTGCATATCAACCCCTACCTTGTGACTCCACGTTCGTCTCCTGACGTCATTTGCTTGACTCTGCCGTGCAATTACATCTTCGAGGCTGGAAACTTGTGATCAAAGTATAAGACTACTGAAAACAGAACAGGCCAGAATAGCGTTTCCAGTAGAAGATGAAATCGTCGCGCAATACGAGTTATGATTGACGTGTATGACATTTCCATAGCGTTTGGAAAACCATTGATCCCATTGCATCATCTATGAAGATAATATGGGCGTCAAAGCGAGCAGCAAAAGCAACGTCCAATAAACATAATACGAACTCTTAGTTCATCCGGTAAGAAGGTTGGGCACAGCGCATGAATCGCTGTCTTAAAGCTACATAACAGTGTAAATATGGCATGAAATATGAATTCCATTTACGCGCCTCGCTATACCTAAAATTTCCAAAAGCAGACTCCGCTCCCGTAAAATCAAACCTAACTGTGGAAAGTAAACTAGCAGAAACTTGAGAAGATGCAAAGGAAACGGCAGGAGCCCAACACCTGCAAAAAATGACTAAAAGCAAATGAGAATATGAGTTTTCAAGGCGAGGCTGTACTGGACTGTACTATCCTGTGCTCTTGGATCTCTTACCATGGAGTTCCGGCCATGTGAATCAGACCTCCTAGGTCTTATTAAGATGACGTTGGGGTTAGGGGACGTTAAGCTTGGTCTTTGATCATGGCAGCCTCATCCAGGAGGGTATCCTTGCATCTGTGGCACACGAAAACTCCGCAGTATGAACAGTGGTACGCCATACTGAAGGACCTCGTAGGCTCTTCGTTTTCCATACGGAAGACAAAGGGGTCTATTTTGTCATTATTGTGAGGTTCCTTGTCGAACACATCTCCAAAGGAGGGAAATTGAGAGCCTTCCGTAGTGCCTGGCATGGTAATGATATTGCCGTACATGTCTCTCACCTGCTCACTACCCTCTTGCGAGTGGTACTGTACATCCTCCATAGGATCCGTAGGCTCCACAGGCTCCATAGACTCGCCGTGGTGAGTGCTGGGACGAGTCAAAGCCGGTGTGCTTTGTCCCTGGAGCACTTCCAACGATTGTACTGCGCGCAGACGCGTCCTCCGGACATATCTTGAGGCACGTAGCCGACTACGCACGTTCTGCACTCGCCCACGGGTGTCGTGGATGGTCGCAGAGACAGAAACCGTCTTGATCGCGCCAATATTCAAACTCGATGGCATTTCCACTTCCAGATGCACAGGGATCCAGCACTTCATGCACTCCATTTCAGCCGGGGCAGAGTTTATATTGAATGCGTCTGCAAGCTTCATTTTCGCAGTGTTAAAATTATGGCTGCAGGACCATGCCCGGTCTTGAACGTCGTCGGTCGGTTCGTCGCCGAAATTGAGGTCTTGTTGCTCCCAGTAGCGAGCAGAGCCGCCGTCTAGATTTCTAGCTTGCAGTGGGGATTTGAGAGCCGGTTGAGAAGGATTCGTGGATTGCTCTGTCGTTGGTATGCTTTGGGTCGATGGTTGTTGAATGTGTGGTATAGAATTTGCTTCGGGAGCTGTTGTGTTGGGGTTATTAGCCTCTTCTTGATGACTCTCTCCGTCATCATTTTCTCGATCTGAGTGTTCATCATTCTCATAGTCCTCGTCGCCATTGTCTGAGTCTTCATAGCACCCCCCATCACACTCGTCTTTATCCTGCAGGCACACCCAGCAAAAGTGCGCTCCACACCTGCATTCCATGTGATTGCAGCCAAACATACGCTTCACACCATGAGAGCACTTAGGGCATCTCTTGTAGCCCCACCTCTCCAGCAATTCTGCCGTGTCCTTGTCGATTCCCCATTCGAGTGGGAGACATGTCCCGCCCGTATGCGCCAGGCTGCGACACTTCGTGCAGATATCCACCTTGCAGTTTGGGCAGCTTACCGTTGGTGAAGTAGGAGTCCCGACACCGGAATCGACTCGTTGCTTGCCCTTTGAATTTGTCCGTACCTGAGGCAAAAGCCTGTTCGGGATGAAGGCCGAGCATCGCGCCACAGGGCAATAAAATGGTTTTGGCGTGCTCCACTCCTCGTACTTGGCCCGGAATTCAGCGGCTTCTTCTGCGGACAAGTACGGCCGGGCGTGGTAAAGTGGAATCTGAGTGCAGCACCTAGGCGGCATCCGAGTTATATCCTTGCATGCCGCAACGAACATGTCTTTGAGGCAGGGTGGGCAGTAGGTATTACCACATTTACATGGGGTAAGTATCTGGTGTTTGTTTTTCTCATCGATTTCGTTGCAGCAAATCAGACACTGCGGGGAAGGCGTGTGCGGACGCGGCGGGTCTGGATGCGACAGCGGCAGCGGCTCGTTCTCTGTAACGTTCTGTGGAATCTCCATTAGGTCTCCGTGGGTGGCCGTCGGTTGCAACCCGATCGAAACCCGGCCAGGATCCATGGAGGTTGTGTCTATTGGATGAGGGTAGGGCACGCTGTGGTTTATAGAGGAAGCTGCGACGCCACCCTCCAAACGCTCATAGTCCATATCTTGGAAAGTTTCCATCTTCTCTTCACGGTCTATAGGAGTCACAACTGATGGGGACTCGACGTCTCGATGTAGCTGTCGCACAGCCTTGGACACTCGGGAGCCCATAGTTAGTAATTAAACGGAAAGTCAATGGATGCACTGATAACATTAAGGTGTACTAGATGAAATATATACCTGGTTCTACGGGTGGCTGGGGCCACGGATTGTCTTTGACTCAACGACCGTCAGGCTGTCTATGCTTGAAGTAGAGCACCAAGTGTGCTGCCTGCAGGCAACCTTGAGGCGTGGATCGCCATTGGGCCTGGCCTTCAACACGGGCTCCTACCCCACAATTCCATCACCGGACCTATAGGCATTAGGGAATGTGTGAAACAGTGTTTGGCGAGGCGGCTGGATGAGGTGATGACTGTACGCATCTTGCTGCGAGTGAAATTCCGGTACTGAGGCTGACAGCGCCTCAAAGATCGGTGCGCATGCGTCTAGAGTAAGAGGGTGCAAAAGGGCGAACGGAGCCATTCGACGTCTAAGAAGGAAAGAAATAGTCGCTTTGCGCCCTTTTCAAATGACAGCGAAGTCACATGCAGATGTCGGTTGTGTAAGAAAGGCGCGGTCACGTGTTCGGATGTGCATCTTTATAAACGGTAGGGTTCCCGAAGCCCCTAGTCTGGAATTTATCGCGCTCTTGACGTCCTTTCTTAAGTCGCTGAATTCTCCTATTTTCTACTCGATTCTCACAGCGCGGCTGCTCCGCGGCTAAGCCGGGTGCCTTCAGGTGCTGTATTCTCACAAGGCCAAGATGCTGATCTCGCGTTCTTATCAGCACCCCGCCAAGATACGTGAACGAACAGCTCTCCCAGAACTTAGACCACCGCTTGAGCTACTCAGGCATAGATACATATGATTCTCCCCCGTCTTTAGTTCCTGTGGGATGAACTTGTTGCATGGACCAGATCAAATCAAACAAAGATCATGCCAATTTACGAGTTAGCCAGCACTACGGGCACAGCATATTTGGATACAATGAATGTGGACTTCCTAGGGCTAAGGTCTATGAATTTACAAAACGCCAACAGATCAAACATAAGCAGGTCCAACGTCTGCCCTCGAAGCGCACGCCAACTCTCTTATCGCTACGGACTGTTCCATCATCAAGCCGCAGTAGCACGTGCGTAGAGCGCAATTGCTTGGCCATATGCTCTAGGCTTTGGATTTTCACGACAAAGTTCGTTGTAATGTGCGACACCTTCCTGTTTGGAGGTGATGTGTGCTACGATGCCGATGATGCAAGACTGGGCGCAGCTTGCAGAATCTAAATTACCCCCCAACCCGGGTCAAAGGCCGGTTTACGAAAAAATGATAAGACCGCATACCCCGCAAACGCCTAGTTCATAGTGAATGCTGCCTTCCCAGTGATTTGTACAACCAAAATATGGCTGCATATGTCAAGAGTTGGTTTTCATTCAACAGCTCCAGTGAGGATGTTGATACAGAAGTCGTAAAGGAAAAGAATGCTCAGGTTGGGGAGAATATTTACGTAGATGGGGTCCCTGTGTACCAGGATGCCAGCGGAGCGCCTATCGAGCAAGTCAGCCCTTTGGGATACCATGTGGGGTGGTACGGCATTCTTTTCCTTAATGTTAGTCAGATGGTTGGCACTGGCGTTTTCAGCACTCGTAAGTTCCATCCGTGTGCTAATGAGACAGTTAGGGTGGTTGACATAGTGGCTAGCTGGTAATATCTTGCGAGCATTAGACTCAGTCGGCTTATCGTTGCTATACTGGGTGAGTCAGTTGACTGTCTTGTGGGCATTTGGCGGGCATTAAATTCAGTTGGCTAATTAAAAAAAATTAGGTATTCGGAGCTATAATAGCAGCTGGTCCGTACACGAACTTTCGCTACTACTGCAATGAATGTCTAACAGATCCTTAGCCGCCTTAGCCATTTACTTTGAATACACAGCTCTTTTCCCCCTTCGCTCTGGGGGCCAAGTGGTCTATCTCGAACAAGCTTACCCGAAACCTGCCTTTTTAATACCTACGACGTACGCCTTCCTCACAGTGGTGTTTTCCTTCAGCAGTAGCAACTCTGTCGTTCTGGCACGGTATGTTTACCGTGCAGCCAGCTACCAAGCGACAGAATGGCAGAACAAGGGGCTTGCTATCGCCTCGTATTCATTTCTCACCATTCTATGTCTAATTTCCACGAGATGGTCAATACGCTTGATGAATTTGATTTCAGCTGTCAAGCTGATTATTCTTGTGTTCATTGCCATCACGGGGTTTGTTGTGCTAGGTAAGCTTATAAGCAAAAGAAGAGGCTGAGTGAGAAGAGTTTCTTAGATCTAACAATTTATTTTAATAGGTGGAGGAACTAGAGTGAAGGACCCGCACGTAAACTTTCGAAATAGCTTCGAGACCGTTACGAATAACGGAAACGATATTGTGAATGCGCTCGTCAGTATCAACTTCTCATACTTAGGCTACGCAAATGCTTTCAATGTTGTCGCCGAAATCAAGGTACGTGTACTTGTTTTAGACGCCAGCAGTCACTTATCTATAGCAGAATCCGCTCCCAACGCTGAAGCGCGTAGCTCCCATTTCACTCATAATTGTTTCCATCCTATACATCTTAGCAAATGTTGCTTATTTCGCTGCGGTACCAGCCAAGGAGATGCGTGACTCTGGAGAACTGGCCGCGGCTATGTTCTTTGAGGCTGTCTTCGGTGGCAAGGCAGCTAAAGGTCTTCCTGCACTCATTGCTGTTAGTGCTGCAGGAAATATCATGGCTGTCATTATTGGCCATAGTCGTATGGTTCGTGAGTGTGCAAGACAAGGCTTGGTACCATGGCCGCATCTCTGGGCCAGCACACAGCCGTTTGGCACGCCTTTCGCTCCACTACTGGTCATGTGGATTCTGACCACTACTGTCATCTTGGCTCTACCTTTTGGGCAGGCTTTCAACTTTCTAGTTGACCTAAGAAGCTATCCAGACTCAGTGTTCCTATTCCTGATGGTAGTAGGCGTCTACTCCATTCGATGGCGACGTAGGAAACAAGGTCTCCCACAAGCGACGTTTCAGACATGGCACTCGGCGCTGATTCTCTCTGCTCTCGTCTGTCTGTTCATTCTAGTCATGCCCTGGTACCCACCGGATGAATCGGATTATTCTTTCTGGTATGCCACATACTGTGTGGTCGGTATTGGACTGCTTGTTGGTTGTGGTTTGTATTATCTCTTCTGGATCAAACTGTTGCCGTATTTCAGGAACTATAGTGTAAGGCCGGAAACACTTGTTTCGGATCAGGATGGTAGCGTGACACACCGATTGACCAAAGTGCCCAACTCGGAAGTGGAAGAGTGGGATCGCACGCATGACCTGGAAGGAAATGTACTCGAGGCGTCGGCTGGAGCAAGGAGTGTTAACGGCGCTCAACACATGTTGAAGAGAGTTAGAGTTAAGGATACTAGAGTCGAGGAGTTTCCGGTTGAGATAAAGGTGTAAGGAAGATTCGCCTTCATCCCCCATGGGCAGATGCGCCCATTCGAGATGGGGGGATGCCTTCGCACGTCGAATAGGAGAGTACTTGGTATAAGGTCGTGATAACGGACTGAGTTTGATTCCTCATAACGATGATTATAGGGGAGCATACCGGACGGTTATACAACAGACTCGTGGAAACGAAAAGCCAAGAAAAAAAAAACACCATCACCATTGCAGGGCCCTTTTGATCCTTTATATCAATATCTTGAGGCACCCTTGACGGAAGTTTCTAAACAAGATAAAAGAGCAATATATCAATTTTTCGTTTGGATAAGATAATAGATCAGGTACATGTATAACTGGGAAGTTTGTTATGGCTTCGGGCCGGCTCGCTAACTGGTCTTCTTATGACTAACCTTGTACGTGTGGTCATGATCATCGCGCGAAGACTTCAACAGCAGCCTGTACTGTGCCGGAGATTTTTAGGCCCAAGTCCGAATCTTGTTTTTTCTTGAGCCCTGACACGGATGGTCGCTGGGTGAGACAGGCATACGCCAAGGCTCACGCGGGACGATCACTGGGTCCAGGCTACAATGACGTAGGCCCTGCATTGCATTACGCCTAGCCACATTTCCTGCTAGATGCAGGAAGGATGAGATCACTAACGCTAACGTTGCATATAAGATCGATCTGATGCCCGGTATGTGAAGGTCGATATACTTGAAACGTCACTGTCCAGATACTCAAAGCCCGAATATTGATTGTACATTTCTCTACCTTAATCGCGAGTTTTATAACCCAAAATGACCGACCAGAATAAGCAAAAGACCTACAAGGAGCAAGCCTCTGAGTTCTACAACCGCCAGTATGAAAGTTGGGTACCATGGGTCGAGGACCAATACTTGAAGTGGTTTACCAAAGACAACAAGGCATCTTATGCTACTAAACGTTCGTCTTCCTTTCCCCGATCATCACACTTCATGCTAATTCCCATACGACAGAGAACCTCGACAAAACCAAAGTCACCGGCATCTCCCAGGTTGATAACCTCCAGGACGGCGTGCACAACTTCGTTGGGGGCCAGGTTGGTCAGGGTGGACTGGCGCAGCCCGTTGGTGATGCCTTGTCTAAAGAGGGCATCAACCGTGCGGAGCGTGGAGGCAAGGATGAGCAGGGACGCTCGATCGAAAGTCAGGGTCCGCTTGGTGGATATGGGCAGAGCGCTATGGACGGGGTGAAAGGTGCAGGAAGTGGAATCGGTGGTGGAGCGAAGAGCGCGGGTGGTTGGGTCGGAGGAATGATGGGTGGAAGCAAGGGAGAGCCCGAGGGAAGGAAATGAGAGACCAGGGAAGTATGGTGGAGAAACACGGGCGGCGTTTTCCGATGGGTTGTAATTTGGCGATATATACCACTCACGATATGATGACCTCGGGACAAGATTCTAATATATAACATACTCCATTAATCGGCGCAACTATAAAGATAGTGAGATGTAAAGCCGTAAAATCGCGTCATACTGAGCAACTACTAAATCGATACCATAACCAATAGTTAAGTCTCGAGAAAGAAACTGTTAGATATCTATTTCCCAACCAAAGTGAGTGAGCTTGAGCACTCCCCATGGCCAGATCCGTCATGTATTGTCTGTGCGCGTTTATCGATAAGATTACGGTATCTGAACCCCTGCACAAAAATTTGGCGCAAGTCATCCAACAAGTGCCACACCTCACTCAGCACGAAACAACATACCAGAGATATGACTTCAATTTCGTCATACCCATCAAGCGATGAGGACTCATTAGCACAAAATGGTTCTAGGAAGCGAAGGAGGCTGTCACCAGCTACGGATTCCACGCAGGTCTCGTTAAATCCTGTCTCGCGGATCAAGGCAAAGGCTGTCTTATCGTCTGCACAGAATATAGCATCAACTCTAGACTCATCCAAGAGCCTAGATAATACTAGTTTTGCCTCTCTCAAAGTGGCTCCATGGCTTGTTGCTTCACTCAACTCCATGGAGATTAAAAAGCCGACGGGTATTCAGATGTCGTGCATCCCTGAGATTTTAAAAGGAAGAGACTGTATTGGTGGTTCGAGGACTGTAAGTCTATTTAATTACATGCTGTCTAAAGGCTCTTTATTGACTGCTGTACCTAATAAAGGGCACCGGAAAGACAGTTGCATTCTCAGTACCTATACTACAGAAATGGTCAGAAGATCCCTGGGGCATTTACGCTGTCATCCTTACACCGACAAGAGAACTTGCTATTCAGATCTATGAACAGGTTAAGGCTATCGGCGCACGGCAATCAATCAAGGCCATCCTCATCACTGGCGGAAGTGATCAACAAGAACAAGCTTTGCAACTTGCTTCGCGCCCACATCTGGTCGTAGCGACTCCGGGACGTCTCGCAGAGCATGTCAAAACCTCTGGAGAAGATACCATCTGTGGTCTGAGGAGAGTGCGATTTGTCGTGTTTGATGAAGCAGACCGTCTTCTCTCCCCTGGAAAAGGATCTATGTTGCCGGATCTTGAGACGTGCCTTTCAGTATTGCCTGCTCCCGATAAAAGACAGACCCTACTTTTCACTGCCACGGTGACTCCGGAAGTGCTAGCTTTAAAAGAGCGGCCGCGACCTACTGGGAAGCCACCGATTTATGTCTGCGAAGTTGACACAGAGACACTGGCAATCCCACCAAAACTTCAGCAACTATATATCATGACTCCGGTGACGCACAGAGAATGTTATTTGCACGTTTTACTTAAAACCCCAGGTAAGTATTTCATCAGCTTCCATATTTGCATATGGGTTCACATTGTTCAATTATTATAAGGTACCCAGTCCGAATTGGCTGACTCTTGTCTAGAAAATATGAAGAAATCCATCATCATATTCTGTAACAGGACGAAGACAGCCACGCTCCTAGAGCATATGCTTCGTTTGTTAGATCATCGTGTAACAGCTCTGCATTCCGGCCTTAAGCAATCTGAGCGCGTCAACAACCTTGCCCGCTTCCGCGCTCAAGCTGCCCGTATTCTGGTTGCAACCGACGTTGCCTCGAGAGGACTTGACATTCCTGAGGTGGCACTAGTCATCAACTATGATGTCCCTCGTGATCCAGATGACTATATTCACCGTGTGGGCCGTACGGCTCGTGCAGGGCGTGCGGGCCAAAGCGTTACATTGGTTGGACAACGAGATGTTGTTCTCATTCATGCAATTGAGGAACGGGCTGGGTCGCAAATGGATGAGTATGAGGAGGAAGGCGTTAGCATTGAGGGTAGGGTAGTAAGGGATGCTTTGAAGCCTGTTACCGAGAAGAAGAGGGAAGCACTGTTGCAGATTGAAGAAGGGAGGGATGTCTTGGGAAAGAGGAAGGTGGGGATGCAGAAGCGTAAAGTATGAAGCACCATATGTGGTGATGGTTGATGAAGCCAAGTGGTATTATATGCTAGAAAATACTGTACTTTTGCCGACATCTTTTATTGGGGGGAGGGGAGATTGAATTCATACACGTAACGTGGACTTACATCCTGCACACAACGAAGAACACTTTAAAGCAACAGCGTTTCCCCTATTATAAAAACCCAAAAGAATGGTAAAAGGAATTTCGAAGGGAGCATCCAACACTTTTATAGTATTGAGCGTAGCAGCTTATAGAGAAAGTTCTTCTTGACAGTTTCATAGGATAGACGCAAGCTGTGTTGACTAAGTTACTTCTTCTGGATTGGATGATTAGGTGTAATGAAATGGTCAGATATATGGAATTAATAGTCTCATATAAAACTTATTTCGAAACAGGCATGGAATCGATAATAATAGACGAGAAAATTCCTAGCAACTTTAAGCTAAATGTATGCACATTAAGCTTTTCCGCTATAATTGCACGTGGTGGGAGTTACGGACAAAACCAAAGTCTACAACATCACTGTGTATTAAACATTGTGCATGTATAAGTTCACGGTAGAAGCTAGTATACAAAGGGCTATATAAAGCCGCAAGGTCCTACGTCTTGTTAATGTTTAGCCTAGTAGTTCCGATCCTCAATAAAATTTCTTTCAAAACCCCACAATGAGACTTGAAACTGCAGGCCACCATTGGGCCAGGCAATGTGCGGAATTCGACCGCCACTATGAAATTGTAACATCTAAGTATAATCTCCCACCTCTTTCCTTTCCAGCCTCTGTCAATTTCTTTCGGGGCAGCAAGCGCATTGCTACAATACCCCTGTCCACCTTCACTTCGGTCTCCGACGATGCCCGCGACTTTTCCAAAGAGTTTACAAACAAGGATTTTATGTTAACTGTTTCCCTACACACAGACCTTGCTTTATTTGACCAAACTCTGAACACCGTGAAACAGGGCTCATTTACGCGTATTTGCGCCACCAACAACTTTACTACTAACATCCAACTCCTCGTGTTAGGGAAGGACATGAGGTTGAATAGCAAGTATCTCACGAAACTAGAGCATTCAATTCGCTTGACACTCGCCCGGCGAATCATCACTCCCAGCGAGCTGGACAGCTTTATCCACCTCTTGGATCTGAAGAACCCGGGCAGAAGAGACAGCAACGTCGATTTGCTGATTGAATGGGTGGCTGAGAACTTAACGTATCATAGACGTATGGGATGGGAGAATAATATTGGAGAGTATTTTGCGATGGTAGAGCAATGTTGGCCACTGTTCATGTGGATTAAACAATTGGATAGGGAGCGACGAACAACAAAGAAGGGGCTGATAGAGAGGCGGATGGATCTATAAATAGGAAGTAGGAAACGCGGTTGTTATATAAGACGAAAGTCCTCCCAAGACAAAATGGATAGATAATGTTATCCGTTGCTCAGAAACAAAGCCAAGATCACCAGGTAATTATAGGTAATAGAGGCGTCAATATATAGGAAGACACTTAGAATAATAGCCTCTTAAGAGCTAGCAAGGCATGATACCAATTGACTCAGCTAAAGTTACATAATAGGTACCCGCCAACCTAGAGTATCCGGGATACCATCTAGGTATACAGTAGGGTAACACGAAAAAAGACTAATAAAAAAAGATCCTTCTTTAAACTCTCTATATCTCGTTTATTATCAAGCCAAATATATAAAAAGATATAGGGTTCAAAGAGAAAGATTAGGAAAATGATTATAAGGGGTTCAAGCTATGCTCTACTATAGTAGAGGTACGAAGGAAAATCGTAGGCGTAAGCAAGGATGGCTAAAAACTATGTAAACGGTATCAAATAGTTAAAGAATAGATGATGATAAGGTTACGCTTGTAGACAGCATCATAAACTCGCGGGAGTTCAACGCCTTAGCGGACCTAGGGGCCATGGTGAAGGGTCGTGAAACGTAGTAAAAGGCTGCAAGTAGAGAGAACGGCAAATATTGATATCTCGAGGCAAGCACCTAACCATTATACGCTGAGACCGAAAATTCAGCTGTAGAAATGTAGTCGTCGATCAGGTGAAGAATCAACATACAGATCAGCCGCCAAAAAGTAATTCATCCGCTATGGCTGCCTATGTCCTAAGTCGAACAGAGCAACATGACTAAACTCAAGATTAACATCCACGCACCTCTAAACTATTCTGGAATGTCCACCTCTCGAATTCTGGGTCTACTGGTAACCAACCACCACTTCCTTCCCCACCCCAGCCCTTCGCAAAATATTCCACCTTCAATATACCGCCTCCACAATTCGACCCCACGCTGTTTACTTCCGCGTCCTCGCCAAAGTGTTGGGAGAACCTCCCGTCACCTGCACTTGGACCCCTTAGGTCCAACCGATTCTGAATTCCTACTGAAGAGCCGGTTTCGGGGAAGCTGTACGTGGCTCTGAAAGAAAGTTGGTCATTGCGATCAAGTCGTGCGACACCGAAGACGTCCATGCCGTATGGGTTAATCCAGAGGCGTGACGTGAGAGAGGCATTGAGGTAGAGATAGATGGTACAATTAGAACGGCTTTCGGTGATGGGTACTATGGTGGCTTTAGAGTGAATAAAGCGAGAATAGAACTGATAAACCCACCGCCTACGCCAGTCGGAGGCTGAAAAGCGGGAAGAGAGTGCGTGAGAGTTAAATAGTCGTTCGTGCTAGTATGGTTTTGACCAAGCCATGTTGAGAGGATGTCTTCGGTGGAGTGACATTTGTTGCCGGTGTGATTTAAAGGAGTTAATTGTATGGCCTGCGAAAAGACGAAGGGTAAGATGTAAAGTTTAAAAAACTTTGAGGAGTACATAGTGTGAATTTGAAAGCTGCCGTTGCCCTATTTATCTCGAGACCACTGGTAGTTGATATGACCCGGCGTCTACTGTGCACACGTTAGGTCAACATGTTGCGCTTTAAGGGAATGCGATACTTATCTATATGTGGTAGGATTTCGTATTCATGTAGTTATTTCATCACCTCGTATTTACTTAGATTGCTGACGCGGAGTGAGTCGTTGCTGCAGCCGTTGCCCAGAAGTTCCCGCCGCAACCCCTTGCTAGTTTGCAAAGGGTGCTTTATATGGTTCTTATTTTTAATTCTATAATACCCCTCAGTTGCCTTAAAAAACACCAATAAAAGCTATTTAAGTCACAAGTATTTTATGATACCCCTCAGTTGCCTCAGAAAACACCTTAAGTCACAAGTTCATGAGTAATCTCTCGTAGAGACTTCAGCCGTTGGATACGGCATGATGTAGCGTGGTAAACAAGTTGGTGACGAGTAGGAGTATCAAGCTTAGAGCGTCAGCTATAGCCCTTTGAGGAGTAATGTACGGGATCCCAAGGTGTTGAGCAATCCTCTATAGAGGCCAGCTAGCCTGGTGTCGTAGGGCATGGATTTGGGCGCGTTCGCTATGGGTAAGTCGACGATTTGGGGGTTTAAGAGCTATTTGTATACCGAGTCATCAGGATGTCAGTTGCTGTATATTAATTTGTATGGGTATTGTGATGTTTCGATAAGCTTCTGTGCAAGGAGCAAGCGTACGGACTGAGTGAGCCGCTTAGGGTACCTAGTGAGAACAGACCTACGCGCGGGGACTCGATCGTGAGTCACATGATCAGCCAAGCGTGCATGTGGAGCTGATCATGGTTCAAGGGTGCTAGCCCTGAACCTTGGCTCGCTCAACGTTGATATCGGCGCCCGTATCGAGCAGTAGCTTTACTATCTGCTCGTGGCCTCCTGATCAAGCCGCATAGAGTGCGTTGCCGTATGTTCCACCTTGCGCATTAGCGTCGGCGCCCGCATCGAGTAGCAGCTTCACCACCTGCTCGTGGCCTCTGTATGAAGCCGCCCGGAGTGCGTTACCGAAGTCTCCATCCTGCGCGTTAACGTCGGCGCCCTTATCGAGCAGCAGCCTTACTATCTGCTCGTAGCCTCCTAATGAAGCCGCCCGGAGTGCGTTGCCGTACTCTCCACCCGGCGCGTTCACGTCGGCGCCCTTATCGAGTAGCAGCTTTACTACCTGCTCGTAGCCTCCATATGAAGCCGCCTGGAGTGGGTTACCGTACCTTCCACCCTGCGCGTTTACGTCGGCGCCTGTATCGAGCAGTAGCCTCACTACCTGCTCGTAGCCTCCTAATGAAGCCGCCTGGAGTGCGTTGCCGTACCTTCCACCCTGCGCGTTTACGTCGGCGCCCACATCGAGTAGCAGCTTTACTACCTGCTCGTAGCCTCCATATGAAGCCGCCTGGAGTGCGTTGCCGTACCTTCCACCCTGCGCGTTAACGTCGGCGCCCGCATCGAGTAGCAGCTTCACTACCTGCTCGTAGCCTCCGTATGAAGCCGCCTGGAGTGCGTTACCATTGTATCCACCCTGCGCGTTAACGTCGGCGCCTGTATCGAGTAGTAGCCTCACTACCTGCTCGTAGCCTCCTAATGAAGCCGCCTGGAGTGCGTTACCGTAGTATCCACCCTGCGCGTTAACGTCGGCGACCGCATCGAGTAGTAGCCTTACTATCTGCTCGTAGCCTCCTAATG
>Ga0247757_10000091_pt1 | contig 70986 bp, 74 predicted proteins | sample UWRJL126311R4_FD_180929 | JGI IMG/M metagenome (GOLD analysis project Ga0247757, IMG submission 180929) | Plant litter microbial communities from Arlington Agricultural Research Station in Wisconsin, United States - UWRJ-L126-311R-4 | ecosystem: Environmental > Terrestrial > Plant litter >...
CCACAACAACTTCCACAACAACTTCCACAACAACTTCCACAACAACTTCCACAACAACTTCCACAACAACTTCCACAACAACTTCCACAACAACTTCCACAACAACTTCCACAGAAACCATCGCAATATTTACACTCAGCACCGCAATTCGCACAACAACCGCATCGTAATATACGAAGTGTTTCTTCCCCTGTTTATACCTCCACCAATGTGACTCATACCGTGAACAAGCCTGACGTTCCTATCCCACCAAGCGAGCCACGGTACGAAACTCCACAGATTCCGGCAGCATACACGCATGTTTCCGGGGCCTTCATCTCGCCTCACTCGGATGATATTTCCCCCCCAACCGAGAGTCCTTCCCGTCCCCAAATGCTCGATCGCCAAACATCAGAACCACGTATGCAGCCACTCTCACCACAAGTCTCTGCCATAACCCAGTCACCGCCGCCGCCCAATATGCGTAGCAATTCCAGTGACTCTGTTGTTTCACCAATCTCGAATCCTTCCCCTAGTATCCCCATTAGTACTCCTGTAGCGAATTCAAAACCACCCAAGCACAGAATGAGCAGCATCACTGAACACACTCAACAAGAGCGCCTATGGAACCTTGATCTCCCGCAAGGAGCGACCGAGCAAGAGATCGTCCGCGCACGCCAGAGACAATATATGGAACAGCAGTTGGCTACCCAGGAACAGCTACATGCAGAAAGAACTGGAAGGTCGCCATCTCCTCGCTCAGGCCAGAATACTCAGTCAGCAAGTCCTACTCCTTCTCACATCCGGCCGCCACCACAGCAAAGTGATGGGTTCCGCGAGTTGCTTCCGCGCGGCTCTCCTCAACCGTACCCTCTCACCCCAGATCGAGCCCAACAGAATAATAATCATACACAGTCTGAAGAGAATCTATCGCAGGATTTACGCCCACCAAGCCAAGTTCCAAGCCCCGCTGGTTATCCTCTCCCTATGACACCTGATTCAGTTAGCATGAGGAGTCCCGTTGACCCTATTGCCAGTGCAATGGCTCCACCGCCACCCCCAAAACTTCCACATAGCCCTATGCATTCGTCATTTCCTGGATCCTTTGTGCCGCCTGCACCTCAACAGTCTCATGTGGAACAGTTCCAAGAACATTTGCCACCTGTCGAACAGTATCATCAACCTCAGCAATCCCCGCGCTCTCAGCAGCCAGACTATGACCAGCAGGCCCCTTCTGATGAGCCCCCTCCTTATTCTGGTCCTGGTATTCTAAATGAAGGTATGGACAAAGACCGGCCAAGACCACCAAACATCATCACAGATGCTTCAGACCGCGGTCGAGTTCCAGAACCTCGTCAACGTCAAGTGTCCTTGGGTATACTCCAACACCCTCAGCCAGCATCTATGGCTGCATCACCCCAACGCTCGTCGGCTGACATGGGCGCTGACATTCTCCGAAGGCAGTTGCTCGAGCAAGAAGAGCATGACCGACAAGAGAGAATGCAGCGTGCAGAATTGCAACGCGCTGAGTCTGTCCGGGAGCGTCAAGAGAGAGAGCGCGCGAGAGCAAGGGCTCGCGAACTTGAACGCAGTGTTTCTGGTGGTGGAAGAGTGGGCAGTCTGCGTAGTGCCGCCGGAAGTACAAGAACAACTGCTTCTGGCTGGGAAAGGAGAGGGAGCACGACGAGAGTGGTTTACGAGTTGCCTGCTGAAGAGGACGATGAGCCTGTTATGCGAGCTACGTCATTTCCCGGTCAGGAGTGGGTACCCACATGGTCTGAGGACTAGCCCCCTCCATTTTCTTTTCGTTGTCTATAATTACTGTAGGTTTCATTGTGTTGTATTTGAGATGTTCCATCATTGTATTCTCATTTCCACTTCATAGCCGAGTTACCCTAAAATGGCTTCCTTGTTGGCCACTGATTGGAGCTGGATACCCCAAATCTGTTTCTTGAAAGGTTTTTTATACTGGATATATTGCGGCGGATCTAGCCATACACATATCCGTAGTTCTCTTTTCTTGTCTAAAATCTACATAATGCTATTACATTCCGGGGATCGAAGATGATCCAGCGTGTTACTTCCCTCTCTAATCACTATACTGTTTCTTTCATAACTAATCCAGCCCAAAAATTTTGTCAACTTGAACACCTTGTTTGTTACTCTGGAGTTGAAGAATATCAGCTACAGTTCAAATACAAAGCGATTGGACAATAGCAGGGCACTTACCATGTATGCCAACAACGATTCTGAGAATAATGAATCATTTTCGAATTCTAGACCGTATATATACTTAGCTTCGAATGTCTAGAAAGTTTTCTTCATTCCGTACAAAAAAGACAACCAGACGGATATCATTCCAACTGCAAAAAGCTTTCGAGAAGCATATAAACGTCGCCACTTTCTGAGGACCTCGTTTCGTCAAAACAACTACCCTATCAAGATGTTTCGCAAGGCCGCTCTCCGCGCGACCCAAACACGGACCGAGACTCCTCTTCCTTCGAAGCTTTCGGTATACGCTATATCCTTCTCCCCCTCAAATCCGGGTGCCCCAATGTCTCCCATCCCTCGGAACTCTACTTGGCAAGTCCTCGTGGTTACCCCGCCCCGGGCCGGAGAGTCGCCCATCTACATTAAGCCAACGCCGGAGATGGTGTACACTGTTCGCTCTGGATATGTGGACCAGCTCAATTTCTGGCAGCGCATGCGCTATGCGGTTGTAGAGCTACAGAAAGACGAGGGAAAGAATGAAGCGGGATCTAACAAGGACGGAGAGGAGCCGGTAGAGGAGCCGGAACACGAGCGGGAACATCGACAGGAAGAGAAGCAGGAGAAGGAGAACCAGAAAGGGAAGCAGAAGAAGGATGAGATCGTGAAGAAGCAAGAATAGCTTTTACAAGGGGAATATCATGGTAGTGAATCGATGCGGTACCATTGATACTTGTAGGAATCCTTACAGCTGAATTGAGTTGTTGCCTAGCTGTAATTTTCACGCATTCACCTAATATTTAGAGCACAGGAGTTGTGAAATGGTTCCATCAAATCAAACTCACGTTCATTGACGTCTCATGCTGTATATGTATATGCAAAAAATGAATAGGAAGTTTCAGACAACATGAAAGCCCGTATTTTTATGCCCGTCTTATGTTGAAGAGTCGTGACCTCATAATTGTTGAATGTCATAAGAGAGTCCAGATTAGTAATCTAAAAAGCCTTTCACGATGAAAACTGAATGCTCACGCCCACACTTCAGGCGAGATTGGTGCTGATTGACGTCGACGAGCAGAGACGGTAGGCTGGCGTCATAGAGTATGTCTTATCTGGGCCACTATCCATTGTCGAAGCACTCCCCTTGTTCGACCAGAAACAACAACAACAGCAACCAACAGGAACACTATAAACAATGACTAAGATGATGCTCTTTTTTTCTGACCTCTTTCTTCTATTGGGGATGGTGAATGCTCCTCCTAAGTGCATGCTACCGGAGGAGCTCCTGACATTCCTCGAGAAGATGCTTCAGAAACTGGATACCATCGCCAGCAACGTCCAGCCCCCTGATGTATACTAAAGCGCTAGCCGGTGGTAGTTCTTAGAGCAAGTTTCCCTCTGGCTTTCTTCATAGAATCTACACTATCTTCCTCAGTTCTTATTGTTTTGTTCTCGAGTGGCTCGCTGCCACACAATCAAAACCCGTACCTCGCCCAAGTCGATTGATGCGCCAGTAACCTCGGCTCCGATTGTAGGACTATAAAGTACGCATTTCTACGCCTCAGGCTTTGTAACACTTGGAAATTGCACGCCACCAGAGAGCTATGGCATAACGTGTTCTTCGTAGAGTAATAAAAATATGTTGCCAAAAATCTTTATTATTAGAAGCGACTTAATGGAGCTAATTTATGGCTAGGGTTTAGTAATCAAGATCCGCTTGACTAGACGACAGTGGGACTAGAATAACATTAATTGAAGTTCTAAAGACAAACTGTGGTTTTAGTCAGGAATTTTGGCCGCAGTTCATGCTATGATAATGTCGCCTCCTGCCGGATGCTGATCCTCGGCCGAAGAAAAACACCACTTTGATTAGTAGCAAGCCCATCAGCGCTAATTAAGCACTTAGAACAAATAATACCCAGTTTGACTATTTACTTAATATGTACATAGGTACATCCGTATTCTTGCCCTTTATAGTCGTCAATACAAGTAACTCTGCCATGGACAGCTTGACTAAGGATCCTCCTCGTAAACCTAGTGACGTTTGGGTATCGCGTAGGACATTTCTCTGAAAAATTTCTTCCAAAGTAAAAAAAAAAATGCAAATCTTTAGTGTTGGTTATTTTTTTTATTTTAGGATTGTGCGGGTTCTAGCACATTCAGTGTACTTTCTCAGTTGGGATTGAGTCTCTCGTAAACAGTATATAAGATTGGATGCCTGTGTACTCTTGAAGTATCCGAATTCGAGAAACGAGACGATTTAATCAAAACTAGAAAAGAATGTCTTCCCAAAAGCCTTTCAAAGTCGTTATTATCGGTGCAGGCATTGCAGGCCTGTCTCTAGCACATGCCTTATCCTTAGCAAATATCGACTATGTCATACTGGAGAAACACCACGAACCAGCTTCGAATGCAGGAGCGGTCCTGTTTATTTGGCAGCATGGCGCTAGAATCCTGGATCAGTTTGGTCTTCTTGACAAGTTCGACGCAATTTCCAAGCCCTTGACAGAAGGGTACGTGAGATGGGCTGAGGATGGAACGGTGTTCCGAAAGAATACGAATTTTAACGTTCTTGCTGATCGGTACGTTTTATTTTCGAGTGTTTCCATCGAAGCAAGCATAGAATGGTTCATACTTTCCTTTTTTCCAATGGAATTTCCGCTAATGCGTTTCCTAATTTTGCAACAGATTCGAACGTCCTATGATCATTGTGGATCGTCAACAAGTCGTCCATAATCTTTTTCAGAATCTCCCAGAGCCATCAAAGCTACTAACCAACAAGCGAGTCACGAATATCAATCAAGACGACGAAAGAGTTTACGTTCACTTGCATGATGGCTCTGTTGAGGAAGGGGACATAGTAGTAGGCTCAGATGGGATTCATAGCGGTGTCCGGGAGCACATATGGAGCCATAATGGCGGTATTTCACTCTCAGAAAAGGGTAAGTTTACTAGTGAGTATATTGGCTTATTTGGAGTGAGCCATAAGATTCCTGAACTTGGGGAAAGTGTAACACACTTGGTCCATGGCCATGGTCTGAGCATTTTACTCTTCACACAGCCTGAAAGGGTGTTCTGGACTTTCATGATAAAAGACTGCGAGAAAAGACCGTATGAAAAGAGAGTATATTCACAACAAGAGGTTGAAAACATGGCGGAACGCTTCAAGGACACACATATCACGGAAGCTATAAAATTCAGCAATCTCTGGTCTTCTCGAATTCGAGTAGGGATGGTACCCATCGAAGAAGGAGTTCTTGATTACTGGCATTCTGGACGTGCCGTTCTCGTTGGCGACGCTGCACATAAGGTTAGCAAGACCATTTTTTTAAGAGTGTTCGAGAACTGACATATATTGAGATGACGCCTGATCTTGGCTTCGGTGCTAATCTGGCTATGGAGAATGCAGTTGGTCTTGCAAACATTCTCCATCGCGAACTAGCAGCAAATCTAAAACGCCACCTTACTCGAGCCGAGGCAGAAGAAATTCTCCAAGAATATCAAGATAGTCGATATAAAAGATCAAAGGCTCTTGTAGAATTATCTGGACAGTTTACTCGCATTAATAGTCAAGAGACCCGAAAGGAGGAGTCGATCGTTCGAGATATAATTCCTAAGACGATTCCGCAGGCTTTAGACCGGATGACTAGAATCGTAAGAGCGGCAGCTAAGCTTGACTATGTGGGAAATAGGTTGATAAATGAAAATGCCAAGGGCTGGGGCATAGGTGTTAAATCTTAATGAATGTGAAGGGATGAAAGGATTGTTCGGATTAGACCGAAGTACGAATAGTTTATAATAGTCACTGAAGTAGATACGCAAATGGCCAGTTCACTTACTTGAATCAAGAATACAGGGGTAGCACAGCCACCCAGCAGCCCTAGGCACCCATTAAGATATTTGTTCCTCTTCATCATTCACTTCTCTTTACGAGTAAGCATGAATATGGGACCTGATTGGGACTGCGTGAACGCGATAGTTTGTGTGCGGAGCCTGTACATCTCGGATTACTAAGAACATTTCTCATAGCCACAACGTGGACTGGCAAACGACTAATATCACTGTGCCCTACTTTAAAGGGCTTTTATAGAAATTTGGCAACTCCATGTCTTGAGTTTAACAAATGGTCGAGGTCGCCCAACGTTTAATGAGACACTTTGCATAACGCTGCTCCACGTCAATGCTGAAGATGATTTAGTTCAAAGGCATTTTCAATCCAAGCATTACAACCTTCCAATACCATTAATACGTCTAGAAATATTAAGGCCACAAGAAAGACAGTGGCATTTGTCAGAGAAACATAGCTGTGTGCCCATCTGCGGTTCCGGTGCACTACCTTCAAGGCGTATCACGAAGTAGCGCAGTTGTTGTGGCGTACTAGACGCGTGTCCAATCAGTTAATTATGAATCAGCCCCCTAAATTGCACAAAAGCTGCGTGACATTATTATCCCAACTATGGATTTGCAGTCCACCTTAGGCTTTAGCAAAAATGTGATTTCACGATTCACCTTGACAGTGACCATAAGGATGACTAGAGGGAGACGAAACAAGAATATGAAGACTGAAGATTTAACTACGCCACCCTCTGGTTAAGTATTGAGAAGGTTAATAAAAGGATAGAGAGGAAAAGCATGGCAGAGTTGGCAGTTCGTTTTTGATCGCTGGAAGTTATGGATGGAAGAAAGGAAAGGAAAATCAGGCCAAAGTTGGAAAAACCATATAAAACAAGAGTTCTCAAATGACTACTTATGAATTGTCGTGAGACTAAGATCTACAGAGCATTTTTAGAGTACATTCTTTGCTGGTGGTTGGGAAAATGAATCTAACCGGATATCCAAGTTATACATGCGCCAGAAAATGAACAAGACCAAAAAAGCCTCCCAGATTTGTAGGCTCACGAGCCGTATATTGTGCTGACCAGAAACTGGTAGCCTTCACTTACAGCCTTCCAACCCCTCTTGTCCTCACGATCACGATACAGATCGAACAGATGAGGTACTCCATTCACTACACTCATTCCCGTTTTGATACCCTGACCCTTCAGGGCTTTATACGTATCCTGAGCCTGTCGAAGCGGTACAAGATCGTCTTCATCGCTGTGAATCAAGAATGTCGGCGTCTTGTAATTTCCCATTCGGATCTGAGAGCAAGCTGAAATTGAAACCACGCGGTCGTCGTCCGGCTGTGGAAGGGATAGGTACTTGTGTTGATCTTCAGGCGCCACCTGAGACTTTGTTGGAAGGCCATTGAGTAGCACTGGCAGAGCCTGACCCTTCCAATTCATATGAAGAACGATCCTAGATCGTGGGTCTGCCATTGAGCACCATCCACCGACGGCGCGCTTGCGGGTGTCGACATTGTATCCGGTGATTGGTTTATCTTGGACAGCTTCCAGCAGATCATAAGAATCTGGCACAAGATCTTGTGAGTTCTCTGGATAGTTGGGATTCTTCCAGAAAGGATCCTCATAATTGCTGGGGCAGTAAAAGGCAAGTGTTGCATCCGGAGGCGCGATGCCGCGTTTGAGTGTCGTAAAGCCGAGAGAGAGGGCAAGTGTGCCTCCCGTGGACCAGCCCACCACAGCAATCTTAGTAGCATCGATTGAAACTCCAGAGCCGAGTGATAGCTTTGGAAGCTCATTGCGGCACCACTCCAAAGCATCGCATACATCTGTCATGCCACCAGAGACGATGTCTACCTCTGGGCAAAGCCGATAGTCAACGCTTATAGGGAGGAAGCCATTTTCTAGCAATAGCTGAGTTTGGCGAGGTCGGATATCCTTGCGTGAAAGCATTGTGTGACCACCACCGTGTATCATGAGAGCTATGGCCTAGTCAGATTTGATAATATTTGTGTTGGGGCTGATCTTACCGATGGGTCGGGGGGTCATAGAAACTTGTGATGCATCAGGAAGATAAATGTCGGCCATCAAAGAAACTCCATCCACGGATTTGAAGCACACAGTCTGCATGTTGTCTCCTGGCTTTCTCTTCGACTTTTCACCGACGTCCTTATAGGAGATGAGCCTGTAAAAAATGTCAGTCATTGTAAGTATAAATTGCCAAAACACTTACGGAAGGCTCACAGGAATGGGCGGGTCCAGAGTGATTGATGTGATGCTCGAAGTCTTCAGAACCGATTCGTAAAGTTCATTCAGAGATCCGTGAGTGTTGATATATTCGGATTTGACCTTGAACTCTTTCTCAATCGTCGCGCACAATTCAATTGCGAGCAGAGAATCCATTCCGAGGTCTTCAAGTGCCATTTCAGGTGATGGAGCGGCTGTGATATCGAGAAGCTCTTGTAACATCTGATTGAGCTTGCTGTATGCCTCAGAAGGAGCAGGCATGGCAACAGCATTTGTCTCAGCCCTCGATGGGCTCCCCGACTCAGAATCAGTTTGGGAGCGCGAGTCTAAACCAGGAGTCGGGAGCTGAGTGATGCTATCAGATTGTATAAGCGAAGTGTTGATCGTATCAGACTTCGGTGAGGTTGTATTGTGGCTCAGAAATTCGCCGATGGCTCTGATGTCCTGAAGATCTGCATATTTGTTCGTCGGTATCTTTAGTTTGAATTCGTCTTCGATCGCGTTAAAAACATCCGTGGCCATAAGAGAATCAATTCCCAGATCATCCAAGGATGATTCAGGTTTGATAGCAGCCAGCGAAATATCAGTGACCTTGCTTATGACCTGGCGCAGACGTAGCTGATTGTCAACGACATTGTCAAGAGCCGCAGAGACTTCGAGAACCGGTGGTGGATGGTGGGCGGCCGAAAGTCGGGGTGCTAGTTCTGTGACCTTCTTAGTTTGGAATACCGTAGCCTGCGGCTGTGGAGCTGGCTCGGTCCCAGGATTCGCATTGGTGAGTATACGGGTCAGCGAAGAGACGGCCACGCGAGTAAATTCCACGTCCTGAATAAACATGGCTAGCTTCCCCTGAGGCTCAAAGACGTAAATGTCATTCATATAGCTCTTATCATTGATCATGCGTGATTGCGCATAGACTGTCCAGGTGTCTTGCACTTGGGGATCGAAAGCGGGACTTTCCTGGATCCTTCCGATACGGCCGCAAATATAGACTTGGTTGGGGCTCCAGCCATTCAAGCAATTAACTTTTATGCCGGCGACTTGCACAAAATTGTCAATGGCTATAGGACTAAAAAGATGCTTCGTCTTTATCAATTCGGTCTGTTCCGGAAGCGTAATTCGAGCAGCAACTTCATTGCCAATGGTCGAAACAGCCCGAACCGCTTGATAGTAATCGGCATAATTAACCACTCGCCCGAAAAGCTGGTAGACAAGGGATCCCTTGAGTCCGGTGGCATTGGTATTCGTGAGTAATGAAAGTGGTCTCTGTACGTCAACTAGATTCTCGTATCGGACTAGCTCATGTCGAAGGAAATCATCATCTCCGGCTGTAAATAGAATCTCACCAGTGCAGTGCTCGGTGTTCTTTGCTTCACCATGTGTCGAGAAAGAGAATCTCCAAGTTTCGTTCCCAGAAGAAGCTCGTCGTAGTCTTAGGACAATATCGCCTTTGGCGCTAGCACCAAGGGGAGAATGGAAAGCCAAATTCTTGAACTGCCGGATCGCGCCCACCGAGTGTGTACTCGGAACTACTGTGAGAGCCCTATGCGCCATGTCGGTGTACCAGTCTGCCGGACAAAGAGCGGTGTTCAACACAGCATGGCCTTTGACAAGTGTTTGATATTCATCGCAAGTTGGATCAATCTTGAACACTAGTTCTGACTCGGACTGGGTAGTAAGAGTGAGAAGTTGTGGAGCTTGGAGAGCAGTGGTAGTAGCGGGCGCAACGATTGGTGCTGGTGCTGCGGCTTCCTTCCATTCCAACCAATGCTTTGACTTTTCAAATTGGTAGGGAGGTAGGTTGATGGATGCAAAACATTTGCGCTGAATCTTGTGGAATGGCCAGAATTGGACCTTTTGGCCCTCTTTCCACAATTCTACAGTGCTGTCTGAGAGGCCATCAAGGGCTCCGTCTCCAGCAAGCTTTATTCCATGGAAAGAATGGTTTTGGCGAGATTTCGAATCGAAAACGCGACGCACCATTCCTGTAACTGAAGAATCACCCCCGGCCTCTAGCCATGTGCAAGGTCCAAGTGCTTTAGCTAGCCTCTCAATAGCTGCACTGAAGTAAACTGCAGTACGCGTATGTTCAATAATATTTGCTGGCGTTATCTTGTCCCAGGAGGAAGACTCTGAGCATGTCTCGAGTGGAATGGTGCCAGGTCGGAACTCAACGCCACCAGCGATTTGCTCAAGTTCGGGAAGAAGTGGCTCCGTGAATTCTGAATGAAACCCATGCGTAACCTTCAACACCCTGTAGCGAATTGATCCAAATGCTTCCGTGTTATCTGCCAGCAGCTTGGTGACGTAGTCAATGGAAGCTGCCGTACCGACAAGCACGTGGCTGGTAGGCCCGTTGAAACAAGCAATTTCCACGCGATGGCCAGAACCCGAGTGAGCTACTGCATCAACAATCTTATAAGCCGTTTCAGTTGATGCTTCCAAGGAGATCATAGAGCCACGTTCGGAACCCCATCGACTTTTGATAAGTGTTGCCCGACCTGCGACAATCTTGATTGTGTCCTTCAGCGAGAGTTTTCCTGAAATGCAAAGCGCCGTGAGTTGCCCAAAGCTATGGCCAATGACTGCGTCGACTTTCAAGCCGGCATCCATCCATGACTTTGCAGACGCGTACTGTACAGCGAAGAACATACAGTGAAGTTTAGTCACATCTTCCACGGTACTTCTCTGCAAGATATCGGAGAGCTTCAACTCGAAACCAGCATCGTGAATGGCAGCCATTGCAATGTATAAATGCTTGCGGAAAAGAGAGACTTTATCGATCATCTGTGGGTCTAGTCCAACATGATCGCGCGTTTGGCCCCCAAAGACCAGGACAACTGGTTTCCTCGAAGGCTTGCATTCACTCTGAGGTGTACTGAGCAACTGGGAAAGCTCGTTGGCAGTCGTCACAGTGCCTGCAATGGAGTGTTCGGAGAACTGTAGGTATTTGTCCAAAAGATTGAATGCGATATCCGTGATCGACTCCGTCTGGAGAGCCTGAATTCTATTTTGAAGAGTATTTTTCATCAATTCTAGACTATCAGCAGATGATGCTGACACTAGGATGGGAAGTTTCTTTAGAAGAACACGTCCAGCCTTCCGGGACGGTCGCTGAGCAACAACCATGGCACCATTGCTTCCGGCAGCTCCATAATTATTGACCAGGGCAGCCTTGAATGGTTCGGACCAGGGAGAAGTTTCTGTAGGAATGGCCATGTGGTGACTTTCAAGTGCTGGGATCTTGGGATTCAAGGAGTTGTGGCTTGCGAGTTTCGGAATGACACCTCGGTCCATCATGAGTACTGTCTTGATCAAAGATGCGACTCCCGAGGCAGCTTCAGTATGTCCCACGTTTCCTTTTACTGAACCCAAATGAACAGTCGAATTGCGATCTGTGCTACCGATAGCTGCCCGAATACTCGAGATCTCGACTGGATCGCCAGCTTGTGTTCCAGTGCCATGGGCTTCGACAAATGTACTGACACAATGTTAGCTTCAAAAAACCTTTATAGATTGGAGAATGCTGCTAAAACTTACATAGCCTCCTTTGGTAGACCGCTTTGTCCTAAAACGTCCCTGTATAGGTTCAATTGCGATGGGCCATGGGGTACTGTGATGAAGGTTTCGTTCATGCACTGGTTCACCGCCGAGCCAGCAATAACACCAAGGATTGGATCACCATCTTGCTTTGCAGCATCTAGTCGCTTGAGGAACACAAGTCCGACACCTTCTCCACGGCAGTAGCCATCTCCCTTGGCATCAAATGGTTTGGTTTGGCCAGTAGGACTCAAAAAGTTGGCGCCCATCAAGTTCTCCCATAGGTATGGACTTGTGCACACATTAACACCTCCAGCCAATGCTGCAGAAACGGTGCCACTTTTTATCGCCTTGCAAGCTGCATCAATTGCGACTGCTGAGGCACTGCAAGCAGTATCGAAGGTCATTGAAGGACCTGTCCATCCAAAATGATGACTTATTCGTCCGCAGAGAAATGCGCGTAGTTCACCGAGAGCGGAAAAAGCGGATGGCTTGTGTGATGCAATGTTGTCGTGGTAGTCCGTTGTAGCGACGCCAACATAGCAACCAACATCGCTTGGCGGTAGAGGGTCATTAAAGAAGCCAGAGGATGACACTGCGCGGACAGCTGCCTGCAAAAGTAACCTCTGCTGTGGATCCATTGCAGCTGCTGCACGAGATGATGCCTTGAAGTATTTGTGATCGAAAGCATCTGCGTCGTGAACAAAATTTCCCCAAAAGTTGCGACCGGATGTTCGCCTTTGGAAGGTGTCTGTCGACCACCGACTTTCCGGCAAGCGCTCCACCATCGATGTGCCGGATTCTATGAGGTTCCAAAACTCATCCAGAGAATCGGCACCTGCATACTTGGCTGCCATACCGACTATGGCAATGGCGTTATCCGGGTAGGCGTAAGGCACCGATGTGATGCCAAAATGGCTGTTACCATCAAGCCTGATGACCTCAACACCGGAACGTCGAGAAAAGGACGAAGGAACCACCTCCGATAAGCCGATAGCAAGAATAGATTCCTCATATCGAATAGCAGCTTCTAGTGTAGACTGCCAATCTGCTACCCGTAGAAGAATGGACTCGATGGCGGTGGTGGTAAGGTTCCCTTGAACTATAGTCTTTCCGTCGTAGTTTTTCCGAACGGGGACATTGAGATCGTCGGCGTGCCCAAGCTGCAAATCACTCCGCTTCTCACACAAAGAAATGAGGTCTGATGCAGCGGTTTCATGGCAAGGGGTATGAAACCGGCCACGAAGCTCGATTTCTCGAACTGAGCCTCCTTCCTGGACAAAATCTTGGAGGAATTGGTTCTTTTCGGATTCCGGAATCGTGATGGTTAAACTGTTGCTGTCGTACGCAACGCTGGTATATGCATCGGGATACCTCCCTAGAATGTCGTTGCACCACCCGGGGGGGCTTGGGTTTTGCTTGCAGCGTACTGCTAAACAGACATACATCTTTTGTTGAGCGGATGCTTCCTCGTCAAGATCCACGATAGCGCCAACCACCATGGCTAGCCTAAGGCTTGAACTGAGTTTCTCAACTAGCTCTTCATCCGACTTGCTAGACGCCAGAGCAAGTGCTGATAGTAAGCCCGTGCAAAGACCTTGGATTCCAGAGTCCTTGATATGGGATGTCGTATCGCAATGTGAGCGTGAAGTGGTGGAGAGATACTGGAAATAGAGGCCGGTGTGGATGATGATCGTCAGAGGTGCCATCAAGACGTTCGGTATCTGTTTCGACGAGCAAGATAGTACACCTTCTTGAAGCCATGATGATAAGGTTTTTGTCGCCAGATCACCTGAGATACTGCGATATCGTGGTTGGTTCTGAATCAGGGTTGCCCAGAACTCTGGTAGACTTTCGATGGCCTTTCGGAACCCTCCAAGTCGTTTGTCGTTTGAGACGTACTGTCTCACGACTTGAGCCTGCTCCTCACTTGGCCAGGGGGTCTGAGACCCGAAAACGAGCATTGAAATATGGTCTACCATTTTGTGTAAATATGAAAGTGAGGGAAGGATGTATTGATACAAGCTGCCTCAAGTTGAAGCGCTGGGGTACTCCTTATATTATTCTCAAGCTTATTCCAAGTGCCAAGTACTAGCGGCCGTGAGCTTATCGCTCCTTGTCTCGACCGTTAACATGTGTTACACGCGAAGAATTCGCCTCTCGTATTCGATGTAATAGCCTCGGGTCTGTAAGCGATAGCTGCGCTCGGACTCACCGAACTAACCGGACTCTTGTCGAGACCGAGGCCACATTCCATTTGTACGAGATCGTGTATACAGTTTTACAAAAAAGGCGGTAAATCTCAAGCAGGGTACAGGGATCTACATCTGAATCTATGGGGCTGGATCTGACGGGTGGGGCTGCAGGCTCAGCTGCCACGTGCAGAACGGCTGAGTAGCATACTCATTAAGTGCGGAATATCATGCAATCGGATCTATGGACCGAGGAGGCCGATTTTATCGCGAATTGGGCAGGTAGATCACTTATGCATGATTATTCGTGTGTAATGTCCGGCCCGGAGTACCTGACAAAAGTGGCCGTCAGTATACTACTTCTAAAATAGTGATCTCGTCTGATTCGTCAATACAACATGGTTTCGTATATGCTTCGGACTGCACCTTTGAAGGGGTAACTGAACTTGCATATACGTGATCGGCCTGCTGCACGTGACGGGTAGAGGGCAGTTCTTCTCACGAAACGCGATTGGTTACGTCTCTACACCTTTTCCCGAAAATCTTAGATGCTTGTAGGCAACAAGCCACGTTCTCATACCATGAGTAGCTTTTGCAGTTTTAAGTTTCAATATGTCAGTTCATTCAGCGATTGTGTTACTCTACAGAAACTATGACGCGTTTACTCCAAAAAACCCATCCTTCGCCACTCTTCAATGTAACGTCCAATCAATCCGCTGCCAATCGCTTTCTCCGATCTAAGACTTTTGCTTACCTTTCTTGTCTCACTTGTATCCATGATTATCTCTCCACCGGACATGTGTTCGAAGTCGCCTTCGAAGAACGAGGCAAGTTTCTTGGCCGGGTTCGCGTGGATCTTGTCATCAGATACACTCAATACCCGAGAGAGCCAGTCGGGGTATGGCACAAACATTCCTGCATCCTTCAAACCAATCTCAGACGCTATGGTTCTAAGAACCTGACTCCAGGACTGGCGTATAGGATTTTCAAGATGGAAAACTGTTTGTGGCGAATCGCCCAACAGAATGTCAATCGTTGCTGAAGCAGCATGATCAACGGGTATCCAAGAGAGAGTCTAATGCGCGCGTTAATAGTGGCTGGAACGCATTCAAAAAAAAGTTTCACTTACTCCTTGCAGGTCAGGGAGAGCGCCTATGAGTTTGGAAGACTTCACAAGCGATGGGAAATGCTCAGTTGGGTTCCAAATCCCAGTACCCTCAGCTCCTGTCAATTGCCCAACACGCACATATTTTGCGTTTATTTCGTCGTTGAAGGTGTTCGCAGCGCCTTCAATCATGCGTTCGCACACCAGCTTTGCTTTTGCGTAACCAAACTCATCTGCACATCGAGGGTCGGCCATGGCTGTTTCTGGTACGATAGTCTCATTATTAAGTTTGGGATACTGTCCAACAACTGCGATAGAAGAGATAAAAAGCAAGGTTGGCTTCAGGGCAGGCCGCTCAGCATGACATGTACGAGCAAGCTCGATCATGCTCTTCATCGTACGGAATTGTCCCTCAAATGAATGCAGACGGCGGTTGAAATCCATTGGCCAGGCAATATGAATGATATGGGTAGCCATACATTGCAGCTCTAGATATTGACGTGCGGATAGCCCAAGGTTGGCCTTCGAGGTGTCTGTTTGAATAGTATCAATTTTCGCCCATGCGAATTCAGAGACGTTGATGCCCTTGGATTTGAGCGCATCGGCTTGTTGCTGCTCTGGAGTAAATCCAGCTTTCTCGCGGTTCAAGCAGATAATTCTGACAACAGAATCCATGTTGGCAAGCTGTGTAAGGACGTAAGCGCCTAAGCCTCCAGTGGCTCCTGTAATCACTACCACGCGCTTGCTGGTGCTCGTATTCTTTGAAGATGCAATCGATGCGGTTGGAACGTATTGTTGGCAAAACTGCTCAATCTCATCATCAAATGTTGATGCAGAGTCTCCTCGAATAACCTTCGCTAGAGCGTGGATGGTTGGGTTTTGGTAAACCAAATCTCTGGGTGTGTTGTCCACATTGAAGTGTAGGACGCTGGATATGATAAATCGCCGCAGTTGGAGTGCTTGTAGAGAGTCCATTCCAAGCTCGAAAAGATCGCTTTCATAGTCTAAGTTTTTGGGAACTACTTTCCACGAGAGGCGCGTTAGTACCAGCTCCTTGAGTGACTCTTCTAGCGATTCCATATTGAGTGCAGTGCTCGATGGATCATCCTCGTTTTCCAGATCTTTGAACACTTGGGCAAATATATGCTCAAAAGTGGAATTGACTTCCTTCCTTGCGATAGAACCCTTGTCTGTGCGGGGAACGACGGTATTGGCTGGCACCAGAGCGATAGCCTTCTTTGATGCGACTTGGGCATGCTGATCTACCATTCCGTTCGCTTCATTTACAATGGGCCAAATTTTGTCAATATACGCTTCTTCATCTTCTGAGAAAACTTCGTAGCTGGGTTGAACAAGTAGTCCAACTTGGAACTGATTCTGTCCAAACACAACCGCAACTTTGACAAGCTTGGACTGGGTTACAAAGTTCTCCATAATGTTTGGAAGAACCTTTTCACCAGATGAAAGAACAATGAGGTCATCATTTCTCCCTATAGCATTGAAATCTGTGTTTGGATAATGGGGATTGCAGACTAGGTTGTCTTGTACTTCGAATACACCGTCCCAGCCGAATGGATTGGCGGTAAGTTTGAAAAGCGGCTGCTCTTCCGTTCCTCCTTCTACTCTTCGTACACTGAGATTAAAATCTTGCCTCAACCGGAAGTAATGGTAGTCATACGACTTGTCAGCTCCCGGCGAGAAGATCGGCGCCAGAGCGCCCACTTCGGTGGCACCGTAATGATTAAGTAATGGGACCTTCTCCTTGGCTAGGGTTTGACCAACGGATTCCTTGAGAGGACCTCCTCCAAAGGCAATAAACTTGAGAGAGCTAAGAAGAGTGCTCCAGGCTGTAATAGGAAGAAGAGAGATGTCCTCAAGGATGGAAGGGACTGTCATTAGGGATTGCGCGCCGGATTTTTCTAGTAGCCGAATGATTGCGGGGGCACTGGTTACATTGGAAACTGGCAAGCACAATGTCATTCCGATACTCATAGCCAGGCAAGGAGCCACAAGCCCAAAACCCTTTGCAATTTTAGTACGAATCAGAAGAGGCAACTTGGAAACTCACGTGATATAAAGGTAATGTTGAGCAGTTGAGCTTCGGAATGCTTTCGAGGCTACTGAACGATTGTGCTGCTGCAAAGCCGAGTAGATATGCATGCGGATGATATATTGGCTTGGGCATTCCAGTGGTGCCGGATGAATGAAGAATTACTGCATCGCTTGTTGCCTTCCGGGAGCGATTGATGAGAGCGACGGATGTCAGGCCTTTGGCTGTAATAGGAGGGTTGTTCTCATCCAAGAAAGTCTCTAATAATTGCCGTTCGTACAAGGGCTTGCCATCTACAGGTTGATGAGGCTTCTGTCCATCTCTCAATGTCTCTAAAAGACGAGGAGAGCCAACTACCCCCAGAGCATTGGTCTTGCTGAGAAGGTGCTTTGCCGCTCCCGTGCCGAGTCTGGCTGAGAGCAGGAGAACCGGTATATCCAACCCAAGTAGTGCAAGAACGTGGATCCAAAGGCCAACATCGCTTTCCATGAACAAAGCAAGTGGTCGTCGGCTGCCGGTAAGAACAGAATGGTGATGGGCAAAGTCTCCAATAGCGGATACATTTTCCATCAGCCATGATTGGCATCGTAACACCGCATTTCGTAGATTGAGATGTGTGATTGAAAGAACTCTCTCCTCAGCTCCGTTCTTTCTGACTTGGTGGCAAAAAGTAAAATCTGGATTGTGCTCTGCGTTGAAATTGACAATATCTGGAAGAGTCCAGTCGTTGTTTAGATCACTTCCCTTCGTAGGGAGAGGCACAGGAGGGCGAACGAAAGCCATTGCGTGTGTATGATCGCGTATGTTAGTGACTACAAACTTAATGGTGGATGGCGTCTTGTTATTATTCGCTACCATCTTGGCAGTGTAAGGCTGGCGGCGATACCAGGATGGCGAAATCCGAAGCGACCTCCGAGATGAGCGCATAAACCTGCGCTATTCGGATAACGCGTGGGATCTTACATACCCCACTAAGGCATGCGGCGCGTCAAGCCTCGTATCCTCCGAGCCCACACATGTCCGGTGGGCTGCATAAACTCGGCTCTCAGCCGGACCCATCCCTTTGGTATGTTAAAGCGGTCTAGGATCGAAGGACGCACACCTTCCGATTTAGGGTAGCTCGTTGTAGATGTTACAATTCTTGAAGGCTCGTGCTCAGCGATCGAGAACATTCAGCTATACGTGTCAATACGAACGGCAAGACACGGCCACATGTAAAATGTAAAATTCGCTTGTTCGCTGGCAAAATTTGACATAGATACAAAGATTCAATTTGGTCAAGGAAATACTCTATAGAATATAATTACAGAAAAAGTCAAGGCGTCCCAGTTTGTGTTACCCAACCGCTGTCCAATACCAATCTAGATTCTCCGCCAGCCACTACCACCATGCGCCGCTCGTGCAACGATAAACATCACACCGCCCAAAAACATGCACAGCCCACAGAAGACCTGCAAGTACGTGAAATCTCCGTCATTGGCAGTAATAAGAGCGCCGGCAATGGGCTGGCTCACTAAAACGGCCGGAGCAATAAGAAGGTACGACATACCTGTATATATTCCCAGCTTCTTGACATCAGGGCAAACCTGTGCCATCAGGGCAGGCACCATAGCGACGAATGTTCCCGAAAATGCGCCAAATAGTGCGGCAAAGACAATATTTGGAGCGTTGCTGTTTGCAGGAATCCAAAGAGCGAGAACAAGCGCCGAAGATATGAACGTGGCCACGATCATAATGTTAAATCGACCATAGCGGTCTCCAAGCCAGCCCGGTACTATTCGCCCAAGAATACTGGGACTATGAGCTATATATATCAAAATATGGGCATGAGGCTAACTTACCTAGTACCGTTTAGGATTGTCAAGGTATAGATAGCCATGCTTTGAGACATGCCGCTATATCTGCATTGCAGAACCAAGAAGTCGTATGGAAGAAATACACCAGAGAAGAAAAGGATGCTCGCAATAGCAAGCATGAGAACAGCCCTGTTCTTCAAAGGCTGCGCAAATTCATGCAAGCTGAGTGGCTTCGGTTGGTGCTTGACTTTGGAGGTGACGGTAAAGTTGGCAATAATGAGCAGAATGAGGTAGGTAATTGCGACTGCACGCATAGTCCACGCAAATCCAATTTCATTGAACAGCTTCGGAATGACGGCACTGGATATATTAGTGTTATGTAGACCGGACATGCTTCAAGCACTAACGTTCCAATTAATGCACCAACAGAAGATCCTGAAGATACAATGCCTAAAGCCAAAGCGCGCCGTCTTTGGAACCAGGTGCCTACTGCATTGTTGCCGCCCCACATGATAGCTGAAGTACCTATGGCGCTGCACACTGATTGTGACAGGAAAATGGCGGCATATCCTTGCGAGTAGGATACAGCAATCAGGCCCAAAACGTGGAGCACAGTTCCTACCATCAGCAGGGGGCGAGGGCCGTAGCTGTCGAAAACTTTTCCGCCAATTGAGGCACCAAGAAACATCATGAATGTTTCTGTAGCAGTGATCCAAGCCACGGTGCTATGGTTGTATTGCTTGAGCTGGTGCATCTCGTAGTAGTCCTGGAAAATGCCAATGCACGTTATCCAGCCAAAACTGACGAACAAACAGCACCAACCTCCGAGTACAGCAAGCCATCCATGCAGACCGCCTTCGATTTCATTTTGCTGCTGAAATTCTTTCTCTGTTGGCGTTCTTGGGGTGTCGCCTAGGCCAGACTCTACCGTAACGGAATCAAGCGCCATCTTTGGTGGGAAGGAAATGGTGTCAGGAGTAAAAGTCTTGTTAACGAGAAAAAAGGCGGGCACAAATCGACTGGGATTTGCAATAACCAAGTATGCCTAGTTGGAGCATATCTTTTCCGGATGTGTGTATCTGGACGGCCCAGTGTTGTTGATTGAAGATCACGTGGTTCAAAAACCGGATATAAGGCGAGCGGCCGGCCTTTAGCAGAGGCTTACATCTCCGGCTAGCGCTGGTGTTGCTCGAAAAGTACACAAGACCAGTTCACATACAACTCGCCGCTTTGCACAAAAGCTTACATCTCCGGCCCATCTGTTCACTGGCTCACCTTTGGCATGTGCATACAACGGCGCGGAACGCTGTCTAGGCTCTGCTCCATGGGGGCTAGCCCGCGCACGTGCAAGTGGCAGTCCACGAGGGCGCACGGCCACGGACAGAGCACGAGGTTACACGACTTCATGCGGGACACGGCGAGGCGGTCTGCATATCCCCTCTAATGGCGGGAGGGATTCAACACATCGGAGTCTTCAATGCGGACCCATCACGTGCCCTCCTAATCTGAGCGTTCTAGAAAACCACGTTCGCCCAATGTGGTAAGAGCCGTAGGTGGGTCCTATAATGTACACACTAGGTGGCGACTACGGACTGCTCTTGCCCCAGTGTCAGGGGTGCGTAAGATCTGCTACCATCTACACCGCCCCACTTACTCGTGGGCTGAACTACACGAAGGCCCGGGTTCTGCTCGTGAACATTGTGCGAAAGGCATGGATCTTCCGGTCCAGCCTTGGTGCGCGATGTCCGACATGTATCTTACGCTAGTGCATGGAACAACGTCCTATTTTCTCATGGCCACGGGCGATAGACTGCATCACTCGTGCGATATATTGCAACGAGAGCGTAGAGGAAAGAAACATTCGTATCCCAGAAGCCACTGCGCTGATATCTGTGCTGTTTTCTTGCAGTTATTTGCTCGTCTTTGCACGTCTATGTCTTGGGCTCCCATTATCTTCTCCGCCAATTGTGCCTGTCTTGTACGATAATTGTTCATATTTCTCCAAAATGGCACACACAGAGCCTGCCTTGACCTGGGAGCGTGGATACGCCACCCGTGCAGGTGTTGCAGCTTGGGAAAAAGAGTCTTCCTACCTCAATGAAGACGGTGAATCTTCCAACTATCTACCACCCGTATCGCAAGAACTTCCGACTTCGACGATGCACAATGGAGTCACTGAAACAAAAAACCTTCTGCGCACTTGGCCGTCACTGTACAACGGCACCCAGGCCCAAGAAATACCCTCTTGGTGGAATCCGCAACCCGAAGTTGATGTCCTGATTTCTGGAGGTAAGGGAGCCTAGAGACAGGATGTTGGATTGAGTATTAACATGGATTAGCTGGCCCCTTCGGTCTCGCAATGGCAGTTAGTCTCGCACGACAGGGGTTATCATTCCGCATAATTGGTAGGTATTCTAGTATCCCAATCGACCGGCTCATGCGCTGATGTAGAGAACAGACAAAGCCGCTGCGCCTACGCTGTCCGGAAAAGCAGACGCCATTCAACCACGTGCTCTCGAGCTGCTCAACTCTTGGGGTCTGGCTCAAGAGATGTCCGAAGAGGGTCCAATCTTGAATTCGACCGTTTTGTATCGTAATGGAGTGAAACTTTTTCACGGCCCCAGCTCCCAATGCGACTCCAACTATCGGGGAATTCATGTTATCACCCAAGGCCAAGTCGAGAGAGTATACATTCGCGACTTGCTGCGCCACCGGGCCGTCGTAGAAAGGACCACAGTGATCGACCATTTTCAAATAGACTCCGCCTCAGATGCTTCCACGTACCCAGTCGCCGCGACTCTCAAGAACAACTCCACCGGCCAGCTAGAACATGTTCGTGCGAAGTACCTCGTTGGTGCGGACGGTGCAGGCAGTCAGATCCGTGAGAAACTTGGGATCCCATTCGATGGTGTATCCACTGATTGCTTCTGGGCCATTATGGATTGCCAATGGAAAACAGATTACCCCCACGTTTTGGATTTCAAGTAAGAATACCATTACAGTACCTGCAAAGCCAAAGCTAACGGAGATAGCATCATCATCTCCGAGGAGCATGGGGGCGTCATTGTAATCCCACGCGAGCAGGGATACACCCGGTTAGTGATGCACAACAGCAACTCTTCGCAGCCTCGTCTCACGGAACTAACTGGAGTCTAGAATCTATACCCAAGTTACCGGAGAGAAAGCTCGGAAGCTGCGTGACAGAAGGAACGCACGGAGAAATAGATCTGCTGTCGGCGAAACACGCATCGAGAATCATGGTATCACACCCGAGGAGGTACTTGAACAACTAAACCTTATTGCCGCCCCGTACAAGTTCGAGTTCGCGTCTCAGCTTGCCTGGTTTGCGGTATGGAGAGTCAACGAGCGCGTTGCGCGTCATTTCTCGTCTCCCGACCAGCGCGTACATATTGGCGGAGATGCTGGGTATGTTTTCTCTTCTCCATATATGAAATGTGACCACTGACAGCTTTTAAAGCCACGTTCATAGTGTGCTTGGAGCATTTGGCCTGAACTCGTCTATTTACGACGCCTCCAACCTGGGCTGGAAATTAGGGCTCTCCATTCAGAAAGCAGCTCAGCCACAAACATTACTCCCAACCTACGACCAGGAGCGTCGCCTGTTCGCCAACCGTGTCATCCGCACTTCGGGCGCATATCTTCGCTTTGCATGCAATCTCAAGACGCCTTTGGCCAATCTTCGTGGCCTAGGCGACGAGCTCGAACAACACGAGGAAAAGTGCCCGGAACTTGACGGAACATCCGACGCCGATAAGAAGTGGCTGGCCTCCTTCTTTGGGAGAAACGCCATGTTCATCATCGGAATGGAAATGCCCGTCATCCCCTCGGCTATCTGCGACGCAGCTGCTTCGTCATCGAAGGAGCTTCTGCAGCCGACGCCCACGAGCATCGCACATGGCGCCCGTGCCCCTAATCCGCGGGTATGCTTCAGGGATGAGGCCACATCGTATCTCTACGAGACGATGAAGGGTGCCGATCGCTTCCACGTGGTTTTGTTCGGATCCGACCTGCGTGGTCCCGTGCGTTCGCGCATGGCCATGTTTTCCAAACTTGCTTTTGGCCCAAGTGGGTTTTTCCAACGCTTTGGTGGCGCTGCTCGTTTCAATGTTGTTCTTGTTGTCAAGGCTCTACCATTCGAGCGCGACACTCTGCTTGCGGGAGATGACTTGGAAGGTTTGAGGGAGCATGCTAAGATAGTGTTTGATGATCGAGCCCCCGATCAGGATGCCCATTACTGGTATGGAATCAACCACGCACGAGGAGCGGCGGTGGTGGTAAGGCCTGATCTGTGGGTCGGCACCAGCGCTTGGCCGGAGGATGTTGCAAAGGTTGATTCGTACTTTGGCGGGTTTTTGTTGCCAGTCGCATAGTATGGTACACCATTTTTTTTTATTACTAGACAGTCTGTAGATCACTTCGTACGCAATGGGATGGGATTCCATCTTCGCTCCCTTGAACGTTGACCTGTCGCTTCTCGGTGTACTTGGTCATGCACAAGCGACACCGTTTGTATCGAAAATTAAAGACAAGTGATTTTTTCCACCTCTCTGTCCTCCAGACTCGAAATTTAGCACTTGTGTTCATTGTGCACTTGGTGGTCGTGCTGTGTAAGCGTAGACCGAAGGCAAGGGAGTCTGGAGGGATGTTATCAGAATACGTCATTACCCCGATATCGGCGCCGCACCCAACTATCGCACTACATGACATCAAAAGATGAATCTCTCATAATTTCGGCTGATTTGGGGCTATTGTAATCAAATGTATTTTTCCCCAGCTGTTCAGCTTTGTCTGAGCCATTCCTTTGGATGATTCTGTTGCGAGGCGTCTGGGAGAACGCAAACTGTTCACAAAAAGTCAAGTGCTAGCCAGCAGTGCACATATGATAAGTGAAGCAAAAGAGATCAAATTCTAAACTACACAACATGCACACCGGCAATCCACTACTGTCTAAGTTATGCATCCTCCTCTATCAATGAAGCAGCCCAAAACAGGGCTCACTTTAGCAAGGCAACGAAAAGATGCTGTGCGTATGGCCAAGGCGACACAAGCCTTAGTCCTGGCGAAGGTCGTACCAGGTTGTGAAGACGGGGGTGTCGGCACCAGTATGCTTGCCAAGCTTAGTCAAGATGGCGGAAGTGTTCCGAATGCCGGTTTCGTGAGCGGTGGTAGCAGCTGAAACAAAGGCGCACGATCAGCGACGCGAATTCCTCAAAGCAGCGAACCGAGGTCCGAAGCGACAAGCTGAGGGAAGCAAACTTACGGAATGTTTCGCCAATCTCGCAGCGCCAGTTCTTCCATGCCACGACGGTTTCGTTGGGAATCAGCGTCTGTTGGCCAATGATGAGACACCATTCGCCGTGGTACTCGCCTGCACCGGGCACCTTAACTACGGGAGGATCTGCGGTGGCGCCTGGGTTAGTCTACATACGACATGCGGGGTCATAGGTCTGTGCTTACTAGGAGCCTGCTGGAAGCCCTGCACGAAGGAGCCATCGCTGGAATTTTCCCAGCGGAAAAGCTGTTCAGCAAATGTTACCCTAGCCGCCACATTAAATCAGTGAGCTGCAAGCTAACTTACAAGATCGTCGGTCACATACCAGCCTGGAGCACCTGGTGCCGTGAGGTTGAAGGTACGGATTGCACCGGGTTTGTAGTCGCGTCCAGTGGTTTGGATGGGCATGAGACCGTTGACAAATGAGAAGTCGAAGACTAGCCAGGTCAGAGATGCATGTGCGTCAGAAGGTGGCGGTGGAAGACTTACAGGATCCCATGATACTCTGCACGTCTTTTGCAGGGGCACCAATGATACCAAACGAGGTAAAGTTTTTGAAGGTGGTGCCAGAGGGGCAGCGGCAAGGTCTGTCAATCGGACCGCAAGGAGGAAGGCTGGGCTTCGCAGCCTGCGGTGCAGCAGAGGCTAGAGGGGCGAGCAGGCCGGCGAGGAACAGAGGGGTGGCGAAGAGCATATTGCTTGGATACCGGTGGTCTGGTAAGTCTGCACGAGTAGATCAAGGAACCAGGAAGTGATGGGCTGGATTTCTGTCGGACTGGGTACACGTGGAGATGGCGAAGGTTTATATGCATTTCTCAGATGGTATAGATCCTCCATTACTTCAAGTCGAAGGCGAGCCTCGGACTCGGGCCTCAGCAATACGACGCTCGAGAAGGCTCGTATGTCTACCGTCGAGCCATGGTGGCTTGGGTATACGAGGAGCGAAGCCTGGCGGAGCGTGCTGCTCGTGCCTGGATGCGGCTCTCAGGGCAGCTCGCTTGTGACACGAGCGGACGTGGGGCTGCGTGCTACCGTCCGGGACGTGACAAACGCGGCGCTAAATGCACGTGGCGGCTTTGACGCGGGGCAAACGGCCGTGAGGGATGAGCTTTAGCTCCGGGACGCGTGCGGCGTGTGGCTCATTGGCGGGCATTTGTTGAGTTCGTATATGCATCCCCTGTGCATGCCCCATTGGGAATGCACGAGGCCGAATGCGCGAGTCCGAGCAGCTTGTGTAAGGACAAACACACAATTCCGCGCTCTATCACCACGCAGTTATTTTAACCCTTGGGTCGCGCGACTTTCTGTCTCCACTTCCTCAGCTCGTACTCTACGACCTTCTTCAGCTTCGACTTTCTACCTTCTCAGCTCTTCATCCTTCTTCTCATCTTTTAACCGCATTCATCTACCTAATCCATCACCATGCCCAACGTTCTTGTCCTTGGTGGTTCGGGCTACATGGGTCTTGCCGTTGGCCAGGCTCTGCTCCGTTCCGGCAACTATACCGTCTTCGGTACCGCCCGCTCTGCTGAGAAGGTCAAGCTTCTTCGATTGAACGAGATCACTCCCGTAGAGGTCGATATCACCAGCCCAGAAGCCTTGTCTAGTGCTATCGAGTCTCATTACATCGACACTGTCATCGACACTACATCAGCCTACGGCGAGGCAGCCAAGATCCTTGAGGGTGTCACCAAAGCCGCCAATAGCAAGCTTGCTGCTTTCAGCGCCGTGAAGTCTGTTGGACCTAAGCTTGGCTTTGTCTATGCTTCCGGCTCCTGGGTGCATGGCTCTCCCAGCCGCCGCGTCTCTGACTTGACACCTGTCGGCAATGACCTTGCACCTGGCAAAGCTGCCACCGCAGTCGGCTGGCGCCCCGCTCACGAGCAGGCCGTCCTTGCATCTCGCGATGTTCTCGATGTTGCCATCATTCGTCCTTCGCTGACTTGGGGTCGCTCTTCGTGGGCCTGGGCTTTCTTTGGACCGCTCATCGGGGCCTCTGCCGACTCCACCGAAGCCATTCAGATTCCCACCAACGCTGCAGCTCGCACCACACTCGTCCATGTGGACGACCTAGCTGAGGCTTTCGTCAATGCTGCAGACCGCATCGACGGCCGCCTTGGATCATGGCCCGTCTTCGACATCTTCTCTCAGCAGCTTCCCGTTCCAGATATCATCGAGGCTGCAAAGAAGGCACTCGGCCTTAAGGCGCCTGTGGAGTACGCCGGCACCATGGGCAACGCGTTCCTGGAGGCTCTGGCAGAGGTCAACAACAGCGAAAACTCCCGCGCCCGCTCTGTCCTCGGCTGGCAGCCAAGGCGTACTGATTTCATTGGAGACATGCCAGCGGTCATTGAGGCCTTCAAGGCTGCGAAGGCTTGAAGTGTTGGTTGGGGCTTGTGGTGGGGGTACATGTACATTTAGTAGCGCTTTACCTACTTAGATAGAAATGGGATTTCTTGCTCTCTAGCTATAAATGACAGCTACTTGGGTGATGCAACACTAAACTCCATAACTATGACACTGCTTGTTTTTGAATGCCAAATTCATTGACGATTACAACCGTGGCTGTAAGATCTCTAAGTGTGATGAGTTGGGCACACCATAGTGCGTGCGTACCAGGTGCTGTGTAATCGGGGTAGGCTAACGTGTAGCTATTCGTGGCCGGCTTAAACCCCTACTACTCCGTCCGATAGACTAAGGATACACTATGATCGACTAGTCCGCTGAAGAAACCCGCACGGTAGTTCGCATGTAGCCTTACAAGTTATCTCCGTGGCCTCCACACTACAAAAGGAGCGCAAGATGCTCTCTGCTCGCAGGTGCAGTTCAAGCACATTATTTCTTTTCTTCTGTTAGCATCTGCGCTGCAATCATAATGGCTGTCATCGACAAAGCCAACTACTTTGTGCTGGTGCCTCTGGCCATTGCCGCTGTCTTCTTGTTCCAAACAATCGCAGCATATGTTCGTCTACGCCATATCCCAGGCCCGTTTTTAGCAAAGTTCACCAACATTCCTCGCTTCTCTTGGGTAAAGAGCAATCGTGCCCACGACATCCACATCGACCTCCATCGCAAATACGGGCGTATTGTCAGGTATGGACCTAACATGGTAGCCGTCTCGGACCCTGCCGAGATCGGCAAGATCTACGGTTTTGGTAAAGGCGCCACGTGGGGAAAGGTAGGCCAGAACCTTGCAAGGATGTCAATTTTCATATCCTCGTTTAACTCAACACCAGTCCGATTTCTACCGTGCTCTTCTCATGAAACCAAATGGGAAGCCCTTGCCAGGCATCTTTGCTACCCAGGACGAGGGTATCCACAGGATGCTCAAGAAACCGATCGCCGGCGCTTACTCGATGAGCACGCTCGTATCCTTTGAGCCGTACGTCGACGCCACCATGCGCGTCTTCTGCGACCAGCTCGATAAGCGCTTCGTCACACCCACCGTCTCCACCCTTGCCCGAGCGGACTCTTTTGACTTTGGAGAGTGGCTTGGATACTTCGCATTCGACGTCATTGGCCAACTGACCTTCTCGAAGCGTCTCGGATTCTTGGAGAGTGGCAACGACGTCGATCATGTGATCGAGCGACTGTGGGGCATGTTCAAGCAGACTTCGCTTGCCTCGCAGATGCCCTGGCTGGACCCTCTATGGACTAACAATCCGTTCAAGCGGTGGATGAGGAGCAAGGGCTCGAGCCCTGGAGCTGCCTTTGCCGTGCAGCGCATTGCTGAGAGACGTGCGCTCATGGAACAAAGTGGCAAGAATGACTGGGGCGTCAAGGAGCGAGACTTCTTGAGCCGCTTTCTCGAAGTGGAAGCTAAAGAAGACAGATCGGTCCCGCCGTAGTAAGTCGATTACGCCATCGGGTTGCACTGCAGTAACGGCGGTGTTGCTAACGGCTGAGCAGTGCGGTGAGCGTTTGGGCATCGTCCAACATCACTGCAGGAAGCGACACGACGGCTATCCTGCTCCGGACCATCTTTTACAATCTTCTCCGCCACCCAGAAACCATGGAAAAGCTCGTCGCCGAGCTGGATCAAGCCGCTGCTAAGAATGAGCTTAATGAGCTTGCTTCGTGGAAGCAGACACGTGAGCTTCCCTACCTTGCAGCCTGCATAACAGAGGCCGGAAGGTTGCATCCACCGTTTGGTTTGCCTTACGAGCGTGTCGTACCCCCCGAGGGCGCGACGATCTGCGGATCATTTTTGCCTGGTGGCACTGTTGTGGGCATGAGTGCCTGGGCGACGCACCGCGACCAGGAAGTCTTTGGCGCAGATAGCAACGATTGGGTGCCGGAGCGATGGCTGAGATGCAGCCCGGAGCAACGTAGAAGGATGGAAGCCGGACTTTTGACGGTGAGTTCTCGTCCGCGCCTATCGTAAGCGAAGGCGGTGCATCAACAGGCTAATCAGTCACTTCTGCCGATAGTTCGGCGCAGGTCACCGCTCTTGTCTAGGGAAACACATCGCCTACCTCGAGACCTACAAGGTCGTCCCCACGCTACTGCGGAAATACAAGGTGAGTAACTGTCCGCTGCCACGGTGCTTTTTCGCCCCTTGCCTCAGCACTAGATCGTACTATTCGGACTGCGGTCCGCTCCCTGTACCTCGGTAAGCATCGCTGACTACCGATTAGTTTGAGCTTGCCGATAATGGGCATGGGGGCGAATGGGATGTGGAAAACCGTTGGTTCGTCATGCAGCATAACTTTTCCGTTCGTATTTCTGCGCGTGCGTGAGTCAAAGTTCGCGCGTCGGGTGAAGATCGGGGTAGATCCAAGTAATCGGTGAGTGCGTGCGTGTAGATTAGTCCAATCAAGACAGGGTGAGATGTTGAGGCATCAAATAGCTCGCTGCTAGATAGAGATGCATTAGTCCTAAGCACAGTCGATCGGTTCTGAAGGCACATTTCGATTTCGTAAGAGATACCTGACTTCGGCTGTATGTGTCAGTTTATCCTTTAAGGACGATTAGGCAAAATTATGACAAGTAAAGCACCGTTTTTGCCTATGAATAAAACATAAAGCATTCGTTGATGTAATACACCCTTCCACAAAATGAAGAAAGTGCTAGAGAAAATTGTGTTGAACTAAGCATGGTGTATATACCTTCATATCAGATCATAATTCTGTCAGACTTCGCTGTTCTTCGCCTTTTTGATTCTATTCCCATCCATGCATCCTTCAAGGTAACAGTTACCGACTAGCTCGTAGTTCCCGTCTTTTGATTCTTGCAGTATGAGTGAAGTTTCGTGCTGTCCAAAGAGAATATGCCGTCCTTTTGCTGCGTGCCGGCCAGTGCCACTCCTATAGTTCCACCTACTATAACGAAGAGTTGACGGGTGAAAGCGAATGCTATCAACGTTTCATCCAAAGTGCGCACCATTCCCTCTTTCAAGGTTTAACTATAGCGCGTAGTCAAGAACCATGTTCCAAAGTAGCTCTCGAGGTATTGGTGAGCATTATCTAAGAAGGCTTTCAACTTAGTTTCACAAATTTTTCAAGCAATAAATAAGTTTTCATGGAAGTGAATACCAAATTTTAACATTGATGCACTTAGAGCCATCATACACATCTTAGTCCGAGATGGATAATAAAGCCTCCAAGACAACCCCTGAACGCAAGATCCTAAAGTTTCGGATTAAGCAGTATACATATTTTGCTTTACCAGGACTATAAGAAAGTTATTACTCAGAGAACTCTTCTAAGATAAACAAACGAGTATTGTCTGAGTTTTCACATTGCCTGCTAAGGTGAAACTAAAATTCGAAACAAAACTTTGAACGTTACTTTCCTAAAAATCATTTCCAGAATCGCTCGCTCTTAATACAAGACCTCGAATGATGCGTGCAAGGCGTGCGACTCCTTGCAATTTTCCACTGCCCTTTCAAGTTCCTCGACAAGTTGGCGCACTATTCCCCGGCATGAACTATCCTAGCGCCAATACTTGAGAAAACAGATTGATATGGATGGAAATGCTTCGTGATCTTATCTCAAACTGAGGAAGTTGAGCCGCGTGGTCAGGACTAGGAGTTGTATATAACTTGGCAGCCCTGATATGAATATCATTTGAAGGTGTTCTGGGCACTTTCCAATCTATGAACCAGCTGGGAAGATCATCTCTAAACTTTCTACAGAGATTAACATGCTAAATGGAGAGAGACTGTGAGTTCCGGATGATCGCACGAATTTCCGTTGTGAATACATGGCGCTCACTTAATGAGTATCCCGCTGTCACCATAGGGTCGTGGCTTTTTCTTAGCAAGACCAAGTAAAGTGCAAACTTTGTTCACAGGGCCTGAAGCCTTCCGACTGCAATATTACTATAACAATTTGAGTAGACTTTGCTTATAGTCCCCATACCCAGCTTAATAGATGGGATCCTGCTTTGAGATCGAGGTGGGTTACTAAGGCGGATCTCGTTTTTTTCTCTCAGACTTTGAAAATACGTTGATCTGGTCTTTAGAACCGAAGTATTCTAAGCTAACCCCATAGTAGATACTGGTAAAGAACTTTGGAGCAACAAGACCCGTAATGTTACTCAAGTTCGTTAGAGCATTAGCAAAATTTTTCTCGATGGGCAATAATAGATACCTCAGAGGAACCAGGCTAGGAAATGTAGTTCCTTGAACTACCTTAATGCGAGTTTATCAGGGACTTCATGATGAATTTATCATTCTTTTTGTGCCTCTAAAAGAACTATTTAAACCGAAAAGTATCATCTATTTCGGATTCCTAACAGAATAATAGGCAGTACGACGAGTGCCCTTCCTTAGCAAGCATAGATATGAGAGATAAAACGTGTACCTTGTCAAAATGCCAATTATTTCTTATCTCATGGCTGGCGAGGTTGGAGAACGCGGCTTCTAGGAAAGGTGAGCTTGTTGATTATGCTTCAAGCCAGCCTTACTGGTATGCTGGCATAAAGCTCATAACGTGGCTTCCGGTTTTGATCCTCGAGAAATCAATTGTCTTGCCCTTGAGGTCTGTCATGCCCTTCAGCTCTTCCCGCCGCACGCCGGTGGCTATCGCGCATCTAAACTGATATTAGCAGCAGTCCTTTAATAGGATGTCTTCGTAACGATAGAAGTGGTATTGCGTCGTTTAGTTGATAGTATGCACCTCTCTTTGTATCTAGTACCTCGATTTAGTGGGGGTAATGGCTACTTTCCCCCTCCCGCCGACCTGACCCCGCACAACAACCACACCATCCTAGGAATAGCTCAGGAGACCTCGGCGCCCACCCCGCCGCCGCACCGCGGACTTCGATATTCTGGTTCCAAATGGACAGTCTCGTAAGGCCAAGCAACTTATCTTGCAACATTCGTCGCTCTTGGAAATATCCACCAAATTTATAAGCCCCGGGGAATATATTACAAATAAACGTAATTGAGCTATTGATAGTCAGGCTATGAGTATTCCTAACAGGAATTATAGAGTAGTATAAAGTAGTTACGCGCCTTACGCTCATCAATTACCTATTAGAGACGAAGGTAGCGGTATACCGCGACTAAAATAGTAGGCTGAAGAAAAGCTATACTGATTCCGCAGATTTGGACTTTTACTTTGAGTTTACTACCGAGAAGTAAAATCTGTTCAATTTCGACACTGTTCCTAGTCTTGACTAGGAATTTGTATTCTGGTTCCGGGTGGATCGTCCAGGGGTATCCGAGAGTTTAGACTCTCTTGGGCCATCGACAATGAAAACTTAAATTTGATTGCACAAGCGGAAGCGGACAGAGGGCAAAGGCAATCAATCTAAGAAGAAAAAGAAGCGCTACCTTTACGTCTAAAGAGCTTAGTGATGAAAATACCATGCAGTACAGGCACCTCATGCTACCCTCTGATTGCACTACTGTCATTCCTTCTTCAACACTCTATCAATCACACGATAACGATACACCCAGCTCCTTGCTTTCTTACCAAAAATATACATGGGAATGGTAGTAAGGGTAACAGCAACCGTTGTGCCCCCAATAACAAAAAAGCAGTTCCGTACTCCTTGTACAGCTATCCAATCATTGGCATAGAACGTAAGGCCAAATGCAAACATATTCTTTATGAAATTCATGACCGCGAAGGCTTCGGCAGACTGTTCGCGGTGACAATCGCTAACGTATGTAACGACGCTCGTGGTTCCTAATTGGACGCCGAGATTGATCAGGCCCATACAAACAATTACCGGTATCGGCCAGGGGTCTTGATTGTACAAGCTCTCGCCCCAGGCGAAGAAGCCAGTAGCTGTGAAGATCAGATACGTGATCATGACTGGGAGACGGAATTCCGGTTCTATAGAGTCAGCCATAGCCTTCCCACCTGATACACAAGATGAATTGACTTACCAAAAATACCGTTATTGCGTTTCGACATGTAGGTTGCAACGCCATCCACTATGTATCCGGCCACCAGTGTAGCTATAACAGATGCCACAAAGGATGAAACATTCGTGGCACCTACCGCGCTAACGGAGAAGTTGTATGGTGGGGCCGAGAATATTTGCGACAGCGTAATAGAAATCAAAACGAGCCACGATATGCAGATAGTGAACAGGAGCGTTGCCCACATAACGATTGGCGATAGGATGAGTACAAAAGGCCGAAGGAGAGTTCTCCAAAAGGATACACGATCCCAGTAACCATGCCATGGAAGCAATTCTTGACTATATGATCTTCGGGGTTCTGGCACGATGTTGGCGGCTATTGATTGCTCGATGTGCACCACGGACTCCTTCTCAGAGGCATCTACGTCAGCTACTTTATCGCTGGTATCAATGTTTACAGCTCCATGTCGGGTGAAAGCTGATTCGGGCATAAAGAATATGACGAGGAGGAGCATCAGTACGAAGGCTCCACCCATGCTGTGCATAGCTATACGATAGGACCCTTGTTGTATGACTGAGCCGGCAATAGGGCCTGCAAGGTTAATGCCACCGAGCACACCGAGGTTGAATATGGCCATTCTCAGTCCACGTTCGTGAACATACCAGATGTCTGCGACTGAAGCAGGGATCAAGGCTTCGAAGGGTGCCATACAGAAGCCTTGGATGGTTCGCGCGCCAGCTAACGATGCGAAGCTCGTGACCTCTGCGGCCCAAAAACATGAAATAGCCAGGCCCAGAGTGGTCAGAAGGTACACCGGCCGCTTCCCGATTTTCACAGCCAAGGTGTTGCAAATAAGACTTCCAGCCGCGATAGCGACTATACAAGAACCGTTGCAGCCTAGAGTACAAGGGTCAGTACAATTCCATTCATAAATGATAGTCTTCCTGACCCAGTGTGAACCGTTGGAGTGGTACACCAAATTGTTCTGCAAGGGGCACGAAGGCTGGTGTTAGCAGAGGCCCGACAGCTAAACGATTCATCAGTGAAAGCTCGCGCGGTAGTGGAAGCAACTAACCCCCGACGCATCCGCAGCCATAAGCAATGACCACAGTAAACATTTCTTTCTTCCATCTGGGCCAATTGTACGGATCATTGGGTGAGTCGGAAGGCTGTGGCACCAACACGATCTTGCCAGTAGCATCATGCTTAAGATGACGGCTATGGATAGCCGTCGCGTCTTCGAGATCTACTCGGCTCAGCTCGCTTAGAGGTGCCGTACCAGGCACGTGCTCGAGCTTGTTGTCGTCAAGTATACCCAAAGGCATGGCTGCGACCCTGGGTTTGTGTGACTGGGGATGCTATGCGACAACAATATCTGCAGCGGATGATGCCGAAGCACGGAAAGGAAATCGCGATGAATCTATACCGCAACGCACAAAAGACACTAAAATGTGGGGAGCGCCCATGGTCCCGGTTTTACAAGTGTGAATGGCGTGTAGCGTGCGGGGAAATTTTCCTGAGCCCTGGCTTTGTGGGGGAAGTGGAAACGGAGGAGGACCCAGGCACCAATGACAAAGCTTCATGACCCAACTAACGTCTTAGATGCGGCCCTGGGGGCCAGATCACTATCGGCAGTCGGAATCATCGAACGATAAGGCCTATTTTAGGCTTTCCCTCTTGCTCAGCATGAATCGTCGCACCGTCGGGGGCCGCATCAAGACTTTCATTGCATACGATGTTGCTTCCCAGCGTATATACGAGCGTTCGGAGCTTTCGGCGAGCTTTTCGATCCGTAGAACATGGTTCCGGGGCGGTGATGGTCGCTGTCTTGCCTTGCAATGCGCTTCTTTGCTAGTTTGGTCTTTCGCATACTCATCGCGTCGCTGTTCGCCTCGCGCGCGAGCATCTCAACATGACTATATCATTGCCGGAGAGTGCACTGGTGGTCTTGTTATCGCGAATCAGCTCTCTGAAGATGCATCCGCAATCGTTATTGTCATTGAGCCTGGCACCGACCAAAAGAATAATCTGCTGCTATCCCACCCGACAAAATTTGGACAGTCTTTTGGTACCCCGTGTTGTTTTTCCCTAAAACATAAAACTGAAGATAACTATATATACAAATACACTCTAGTGAATTATCTTTAACTTGCCGCTACTACGAATCCTTTCTCCAATTCGCAACATTGTAATTGGAATCGGAATAAACGCCAAAGTAATGAAAGCTAGAAGCGTCGCGCCCCAGCCAAGTCCCAGCTTCGCGAATAGAGCAGGTCCAGCTAGGGGCAGGACTACGCCAGCAACGCATCGCAATGTGATGATGGCCGCGATTGCTGATGCTGCGTATAGCCCAAAAGCGTCGACAAGATAGCTGACGCAAGAGATTAATGACGTTGCCACTGAGAATCCACACATCGCAAGGCCAACAACAGGTAGCATCCAATGACATCGCACCTGTGCCGTCCACCCGTAGACCAAAAGGCCAATAGGCAAAACAATTCCGCCCGCAACCATAGGAACTAGCCTATGCTCCGGCTTTGCGCCCGACCTACTCTGGTGGTACCTCACAACTTTGTCCAGCGTGTAGCGACAGCAAAACATTCCGCACACCATACCGAATCCTTAGTTGTCAGCAACTATTTTTCTCCAGTAAGATCCTCTCATACCTATGCCAATAAATACCAGGCTCGCAGACCGGGTTGAGAAGCCGTATCCTTCTTGAAATATAGGTGTAAGGGTTGTAACCAGAATGTAGATGTATGCGAATATGATGGACACATATAAGGCCATGAGAACCAGCACAGGCGAAAGGCAGATCATCCTCGCGGGGCGTATCAAGCCCTTCTGAAGGAACGCCCCAAAGTCGGTGGGTCTGTCTATCGCGGGTCGAAGCAGCTCGTTTCCCGTTTCTTTGCGCAGGCGTTTGGCTTTTCTCCGCAAAATGGTCACTTTGTACGTCTCACGGAAAAAGACAATGAAGCCCAGTTCGACAATGCCGCTACAGATTGCCAGGATCCAGAACATCCATCTCCAACCAATGGATTCGGAGATTACCCCACCAATCGTAGGACCAAAAACCGGTCCGATGAGAGGTGCGACGCCCATGATACTTTGGACCGTCCCGCGCTTCTCCACCGGGAACAAGTCGCCTACGACGGCGGCGTCAAGGGTAACAGATGCAACACTCAGCCCGGTGAGAAATCGGAATGCAATCAGCATTTGGACATTCTGGCTCAATGCCGAAGCAATTGACCACACCGTGAACATTACGTTGGCGACGTGATAGACCGGCAAGCGACCGAAATACTCGGACAATGGGGCAACAAGCAATGGTCCGCAAGCTTCGCCCAGTTCCCATATAGATACAAGAATCACGCTGTAGTAACCGTTGTCTGATGCACCGAAATTCTGCAGCATGACCGGTACAGCAGGCGTGCACATCAGCGTCCCTAAGTTACTCCAGGGCCATCAGTTTCATTCATGCTGAGAGAAGCGGAGGGCTTACACCATCGTACACATCGACGAGAGTAGTGCAACTAGTACATATTTATACCGCGTCGGCCAGTTCTGTGGGTCTTCTGGATCAGTCAACCCGTCAAAAACAACAACATTGGGATCATCAGAGTCATTGAATGATTCTGAAGATTGACCACTAAGTTGTTTTTCTGCAATGGGCTCCTCAAATGATGCGAGACCTGTGGCAGACTGCTCTTCGCATCTTACCCCGCTTTTTTCTATGATCGAGGTCTCCATCCTGATTCTTTGCGATAAAAATGAGCTGGAAATGGATGGATACGAAATGCGGATTAATTCCAAGACAAAAAAGATACACTCCCTCGAGGAGATTCCAGAAGCAGACGATGGGCTGATATTGCGGCACAGCTCGGATTGTAAACCTCGCCCCCTAATATTCTCGCACGAGTGCTTGTTGGTTGGTGGGGTAGGCATAAAAAGAATTTACCGACCCAATTGCGATGTCGCAACCCAACGGACCGCGCGGTATCTCCAGGAACCGAGGGAACGGATGGAAATGAACATGCAGCTGCCGCACAGGTTCGCCACCGATGTATAGCGCAGCAGGCAAGGCCTTCGGGTAGTACGGTGATAACACCCCTGGTGCATAGGAGAGACGATGGGCATGCGACTTAACGTTTGGCCGAGGTAGTGCGCACAAAGGCAAACAGACCTCCTTTTCTTTTTTATCTTTCGTGCCCCCCCACCCCAATTTCGTGAAATCTGCGGAGACCATCACCCACGTAATTTACCTACAGTATGTTCCTCAAGAGTGATGGCAGGGAATATGCGATATTGCCATCTGAGGAGGTCAGCGAGGGGGCCCAGCCCGTTGTTGGCCTTAGACGTCGTCGAGACTTGCGCTGGCAGTCACGAGCGAGATATGGAGCTTTGTATCTGATCGTTGGAAGCTCCATCTTTCTGAACGTCGTACAATTCATCAGCTGGTTGTCTGGCAGCAAGACTGCTATTTTGGGTGACCGATCCGTGACCAAGTACGGTATGTGACCGCGTCGTCCTTGTCGACCAAATCTAACGCGGTAAAAGCACAACTTAGCTGGAACACGCCTGGAGAATTTGTATACAACGGGATTTACGATAGCCAAGACACGGAGAGTACGGAAGAGGCATGGGAAAATTTGCGCTACGATGTAGGCTCGATTGCGTTGTCTGACGAGTATGTCAAGTCGACTGGCCTGCCCATAGCCCAGAGGTTTCCCTGGGATGAATCGAAAGGGCTCTACTTTATAAGTGCCTATCACAGTATACACTGCTTAGTATGTGATCTTTGTCTTTACTCTTACGCGTCTGCTCTAACAAGGTACGGCAGAAGATTCTGCGTCTTACACTAAAGGAACTATACAGAGGCGATAATACAACAACCTTTCCCCGAGGCCATGTAAACCACTGCTTGGACACCCTATTGCAGGACGTTGTCTGCTTTGCAGATGACACGCCTCGATACACTGCAGACCAGCACCCTGGCCAGCCTGGCTATGGCCAAAAGCGTACATGTCGCGATTGGACGAAGCTTGAAGCTTTTGCCTCGGCGCACACTTCATGTTGGCGTGATATCAACGCCAACGAGGATATCGATACTTTGCTCCGCTACCGCTATTGCCCTGAAGGTTCGCCTTACCTGGAGCGCATACACAAGATTTTTGGCGATTTTGAAACAGGGCCAAATGCCGACAAGAATACGTAGTATATGATATGCATAGTAATCATCTCTATGTCCAATCGGAAGGTTTACAGTCACGTTTATCTTTGAGATAGGCAGCAAGTGTATTAAAGGTGTATTTACCGCACCAACTAGCTAATGACTACTCTCTAATGTATCAAAATCCTTCTCAGACCCATTTTCGTGCTCACAACTGCACTTAGACTCTGTCGTAGGTATATCTCAGAATATTGGGGACTGGAGATCGTGGCCGGGCGAACTCGGGCTCCGCTTCGCGCTCGTAGACGTACTTGACGTTGCTAGGAACTAGAGATCTTGGCTGCTCAAGTTTGCCCTCAGGATCTAGAAGAGCCAGGTTAGGGGGGTAGAAAAGCCATCAAATGGTCAACTCACTAGCAGCTGGCAGAGCAAGGGCATTGCCTATAATAGCTGCAAAAAGAATCGTGGTAGGGAGGATATACATGTTGAAGGAATTTTTATCTGACGGTTGGAGGGATCTGTGGCTGCTTGTTTGAGCTCCAGGTGAGTGAGGGCAGAAAATCGGGGTGCAGGACTAAATGAAAACGTGGATACCTTGTTCTAGTATCAAGCCTCCTTCTTCCGCTCCGGCAATAACGTCAATACCCATGTTAATATCTTTAAATGAAAGGTGCATTGGATCGGCAATGGTGCGTTCCTGGAAGTGCGGGGTCTCCTTCTGTTGATGAATAGATAACGATAGGACGTCGATCAACAGGGTCGTATCGAAAGGCAACGAACGAAAGGTTCCACAGCAGAAACTGACATGGTGCGGTTCGAACCACTCTGGCTGAGGAGTGATACTGAGAAGGGGGCGTTGAACACATGTAATACACTAGACTAGACTAGCCCGAGCCAAACTATGTGGTATATTTGTAGTCTATGGTACATTATCCCCCAAGGTTACTGTTTCCTGAAGGCGATAATTGGGGTGGATGGGCAGACCACCATAACCCTTGGTAGCAAGGCGGCGGACCCAGTCGATTCCATAGTCCCACCACAGATGACGTTCGGGCACGAGGGCCTCACCATCAAGATAGCGACGATCGACCGAACCAAGGGTAATGTCTAACATGTCGGGAAATCCCTCGGGTACAACAGCCGTGTATGCGACGTTGGTGCCGCAACGGGCGCAGAACCAGCGCCAGCGTTGGTGGGAAGAGTTGTAGCTCTTGAGAAAGTGATCCGTGTCGGCTGTTGCTGCGGTCGGAATGAACACGTCTGAGGCTAGTGTCCACGGGCCGCGTTGCTCCTCCGCCTGGCCTGTACGCGAGGCTGCTACAGGTGCGAGCGTGGCCGATGTGGCGCGTACCAAGGATATCGAGCACATGGAAATGGGCACACATATCCAGGCCGGCAATAGGGAGCCCGTGGCACGACGGCAGTCGTTGCAGTGATCAATTGCTAAAAAGGGCAGCGGGACCGGTGCCTCAGTCGGTGCCAGGGGGTGTAATGGTCGCTCTCTCAGCGCTGGGATGGCGACGCGATACCGCAGGGCGCCGCAGTTGCAGCCTCCGGCAATGTCCAGGGCATCGTTAGGCAAGGGCATCGTTTGAAGCAGCCACGTAGCCCGATGCCTGGGGATGTGAAAGCGAGTGCTGGGGTAACAATAGACGAGCACCTTACAGCACTGCAAGGCGGGTGCAAGGAGAGGGAAGGACGAGGAAGCAGCGATTGGATGGCGAGCTTAAATAGATGGCTTCGAGTGGGAACGGATTGTATGTGCGTGAAGCTAAGGCAAGAATGCGCGTCCAGTGGCCAAAAGACGCAGGCAAGCGGCGTGGGCAAGCGGCGTGGAGCTGATGCAACTTCAATCTGTACTTTTGAAGCATATCTCAACTTCCTGTTCTGGCACGCCCTTATTAGCCGGTCAGGTGCTGCCAGACGCCGATCAGCTCTACACAAGGTGGGTGGGTGGCAGTACAGCAATTGCTAGTCTCGGGATTCACGCGATAAATCAGGGGCTAGCTGTGCTGTATTGCAGATTAGCATCAAGTAAAGGTAGGTGTTAAAGCAACAGTTCTGTTGCTTTACAGGGTTATGGCTGTGCCGCCTGCATGATTGCAGATCTCGGAGTTTGGGTGACGAATAGGGGGCTAGTTGCACTCTATGGCAATCTAGCATCGTTTATTGAATTGCAAGGGCTCCACGCGATTAAAAAGCTTGCGAGCAGCATTGGCTCGCCTTGTTCAGCAAGCTGGAACTCTTGTCGTTGCTTGTTGCTTACTTTTTGTTGCTTGTTTTCTTGTTACTTGCTACCCCGCACCGCCCCGGCCCCGCATGACTTCTCGAAGCGGAGACGGCTTTCCCCTCCCCTATGCGTCCACAGGTGACTGTTATGCGATTGGAATCGCCCTCCCTGTGGTCGGGCTAGTCATCACAGGTCTTCGTGTGTATGCCCGCCGGCTACAGCGCGCGAGTCTGGGACTCGATGACTGGCTGATTGTTGGCGGATTGGTGAGCTGGCCGGATGCAGCTACATTGTGAAGCAACCTTTGATCCGGGTCGAGTAGGTCGCCATTTTTGCCATGGGAATATGTTTCATATGTGGTAAGTCGGTCGAACGAAGCGTACTACGAGTGTTCACTTACGTCTACTGTTCTGCCCAGGAGCTGCGACCGGCGCTATGGGCAAGCCGGTGAACAAACCCCCAATCGATGCAGCGAAAGATGATTCGCCATCCTATATCGACCCAGGGTACGAGCTACTGGAAAAGGTGACCGAACGAAAGCACGCTATCCCAGAGGCGATTGCTGACTAATCAGATACAATTTCCTTTCCAGATCTTCATGATTTTGGCATACGGCTGCATAAAGATGAGTATTGTCGCCTTCTATCGTCGCCTGTTTGTCATCGATAGATGGAGCACATTTGGCATCGTTACCTTCGTAACACAAGTAGTTCTCGTTCTATGGTCAATAGCTTTCCTACTTCTGGTCATCTTTCCGTGTGGCTCCCATATTTGGGCCAACTGGGGCTCCACCAGTGATCAGTTAGCCTTGTGTCCTGTGGGTTTCACTAGCGAGTATGGTATAGCAGGCTCTGATTTGATCCTCGACCTTTACGTGTTCCTCTTGCCCCTACCCTGTGTACGTCGGGTTTTATTATCCCTCGCTTATCTCCTCAACTAACTGGATAGGTTTGGAAACTACATATTACATTCCAGCGCAAACTAATGGTGAGCGGTATTCTCCTTTTGGGAGCAACGTAAGTCAGCCTCGCACCCCTGCAAATATTTCCTTATCATTTAAACGTAAAGAACAAGCTAACATTGTTACCATCTCAGGGCTGTTGGCGCATCCGTTGCCCGGCTTATGGTCTACGTCAGAGCTGTCGAGCTGGTCACGGCCCAGGTTGGTGTGGACGAAAAAAGTAAGCAATCCTCTGGTCGCCACTATTGACTATCGTCTGTAATAGACATTAACTTTTGGTAGTGATTGCCACACTAGGACTCTATTGGAGCCTGCTAGAGTCAGGGCTGGCACTAATTGCTGCATGCTTACCAACACTAAGCGGCCAACTTATCAAAAGCATGAGGCTTGATTCGATGATCCAGTCCATCCGCTCCATGTTCTCCCTTCGTTCTACCAGCAACTCCATACGCAGCGGCGGAAGTCAGCCCATCTACCTACAACACACTTTCAAGGTCGATGTGGAGAGTAACTCTTCTACTTATCAGACTAGATTTGAGTAATTCGAACTGATTTGCGGATGAAACAGTGCAGGGAGTGGATTGGCCTGAAAGTTATAGAAATAGAGGTATAGAAGTTTTCACTTTGCCAAGGTTTGATAGTCAGTACTTCTATATAAGTTTTCGTCTTGACTATAACAAAACCGTTAAACCGTTTTCACCACTTACTTGAATCTTGATAGAACCTTTCGGCAGAATAGCCTACTTGGATTCCAAAACCACCTTGTATTTTATTCTGCTTCGATAGATCAGCGCAAAAACTATCTCGTCTTTTTCATTTCCTCAAGGCGGAAGATGCAGAGGGACTAGATTTTACTTTCACAGTGACCTCAGTTAAACCATGTGACTATGCATGCGTGTGCAGCAACCTTTATGATATACCGCATATCAGGCGAGGACATTTAAAAGCTGCTTAGACATACATGGGGGACTCTGATACTTAACTCATCTTTTTTGTGTACTATATTAGACTGGAAGACTGATAACGAAAAAGAAATCAGCTGATAAAGAGCTATCCCAACATGCACGAACTAAGAGAAGGTGCGTAAGATTACCTAATGGACACATAGGCAATCGCAATTTTGCAGACTTCTACTCCAAACTGAAAAATAAAATTGACATTCAAGTCACCAGTTATCAATTGAAAGCTGGATACGTACATAAAATCAGCTGAAGGTATCACGTGATCAGAAAAGGCTCAAGTCTAGTGCCGCTACTCCGCTACTCCGCTTCCCGGAGGATATACCAGCATCATAAAGTTACTATCGCCAGCAAGTACTAAATGATTGCTTTGTTACTGCGAAATTAGCTCATCCTTGGTCATTTGCTTCGCCACATTGCCAAGTATTGATAAAGAGAGGCGAGCAGAGTTCGAGCAATCTTCTGTGTGTAGTCTGTTAATACTCGTACTAGGCCAGGTCCAAGATTTTGACTAACTGATTCGTGTGTTTAAAACATATCATTACCCTTGAACTGAACCCAATTGAAGGCGATAGTTCGGTGAATATGTGGAGTCATGCTGATGCACGCGCGCCGGTGTCAATCTTGGATGCTTCTGATCGGTTAACTATCGATTATCGTATCGGTCAGCCTTCACTTCATCCAACACGCTAAAAGCCATCGTATCGCAGCCTTCCATTGATAAGGGCCAGCCATGGCTTGCGTCAGCGGCTTCGTTTCAGCCGCAAGGTTGCTTCTGCCTACATTGACCTTGTTTCCCTGCTTCAAGTCTGGCCTTCAGTTCGCACAGTCGATCTTCCCCTCTCCCGAACCCCATCTTGGACCCGCTTAGCGCTGCACTATGTACCCACCACGCCGCTCGTCTAACCAAAGACAGTCCCCTCCTACACAACGCCCGGTACGCCACTCACAAAGCCAAACACAATCATCACCTGGACCCGCGCCGACTGAAAGAGCGGTATGCGACGATGCTCGTGGTCCGCTCCAGCTTTCTAGTCTCGACACCCGATCGCTTGGACTTGCTGACTGGAATATCGTGCGCACACCTGAGGGGCAGTTTTATCGGTTGGAGAGAATCGAAGCCTTTGCATCTCACTCTCCTCAAGCTCCGCTCCCAACTTCTCTTCCTCATCTGAATGCGGAAGTGCAAAATTCCGGTTCTGTGAACCCTTCTTATCAACGCACACAAAACAACAATGTCATTCCTTGCGCTAGTGGTAGACGCAACAGTGACCGTAATGAAGGCATACGCTACGAAAATTTCAACTTAGAATCGCCAAAATTCGCACCTAGGTATTCTTGGGAGATATCCCAGCCAGTGTACACATCTACGCGTTCTAATTCATGGCAACCTGAAGGTTACACTTACCAAGCAGGGGCGACAAGCAAGTTTTCTGTTGAAGATCAAAACGTGTCTCCCATAAATCAAGTATCATCAGTAGGTATAGAGACAACACTGGCATCTTACGGTGACTAGAACCCGTTTTCTACTTTCACAATACCTGAATTCAGGCAAACCACTACCGAGTCGACGAAACCCAGTCATATTAGCCAACTTTCACTCCCAACAGCATCTTGGAAAGGGAGACCATCCGATGTCGATCCCTGCGGGATTTCCTCTCAAACTTCGCAAAGGACTTCGACACAAAATTACCAAAACGATTTCACTTTTGGCACTGGGTTTTATATACCTCATGACAGGAATGTTACTCAAGCTGCCTCCAAACTACCCTCGGCATCACCAACTCTCAGCGGTTTACGTATTTCGGACGAAATGGCTGCAAACGCTCCCATCTATGTGGGGTCGGATAGGCTGTCTGTTAGTAGCAGCGATGTCGCTCCTGGTGAGGTTCTTATATACGAAGGGTGAGAAGGACACAACTTCAGCATTTCATTGCTGACTAAACGTGTAGCAATGTCAAGCGTAGCAGCTCGTTCAGTTCTCTATTTGAATCCGCGTTTCTCAAAGTTTTCCGTCATACCATTACTAAAGAATTGCGATTTCACACAAGGACGACTTCATCTTATCGCGAAGATACCGAATCTTTCAAGAGTAATTACTCAGAAGTTTCTATTCGGTACGCTATTAACGCATTGCAGTGAGATATGATGATGCTGAACTTATACCGACTTACGCCTATGACATTTCTAAGGGAAATGCACTATATCTCCGTGAGACGACAGCTAAGGCAAGATCAAGTATAAAGATTGATTACTCAGAAGCTTACGAGTTCCCTACGCTGAAAGGTAAGCCAAAATCATATCAAGTTTTGACGAGTGGCTCACACTCCCAGCTTTGGTTGAGTTTCAAGGAAAGATTTTAGGAGAAGAGGTGTATCTTGATATATCTAGCTTACGATTTGCGAACATAGTGAAGCGCGGGAATTCCCACAGACGCGTGGACTTCGTACGCCTTCAAATATGGCATGGTCATGCCTCTGGCTCCGATCGGGATGACACTGGCTCGATAATGACATCTGGTACAGTTCTTTCTGGCCCATTGAAAGAAAGAACCATGCCTGCTATTTCTCGTCTAATCCTGTTTTTAGGCCGTGCCGAAGAGTACATTTCCATTTTCAGTAAGTGGATCCCTTTAATGCTTCTCAGCACCACACGATTCGCTAACTTATTCGCCCAGTTACCGATGATATAACGCTTAAAGGGAACGGGCCAACTTCTGTTAATCTATGGGCTACGAAGTATTCTGGCATAGATTTACTAAAGTCCCGTAGCGGCATCAAATGCCAGGAAGTTCCTCGCGGCAGTTGTGCTGCAGGCATTCCACTATCTACAAAGGGCATGGAACCAGATAATGAGGATGCATATGCGCAATTCAAGACTATTCAACTCGAGTTCGAAGATGAGAGAAGTAAGGATAATACGATAGTCCAGATCGATAAGGCTAACAATATCAGGTTTGACCAGTTTTCACACAACGTGGGAGTCTTTGTTGCGGCTACGTCGGAGTCAACGATTGAGCATTCAGAATACTCGTAATGAGATGGCCCGGCGAGTCTATTCGGGTGCTGCAGCTGCCAAGATCATCTGATCTAGGACATAGGTGCCATGCTTACGCTTGGTAGTTTCAATACGAAATACGAAGCGTAGTGTGCCACAAACACGATGTTGCCTTGTAGTGGTGTGTATAAGCCTTATCGATTGTGCCCCGCTAACATTTTACGTCAGTGCCTAGCTCTGGTGATTTTCTCAGCTCTGCACGCTAATGTAGAGGCTGACCGGTCGCCTCATTTTCTTTGACTATCCGCTCAAATTTACTGCTGTTCTTATTCCTAACCCAGAAACTGACGTGCGGGCTTTAATATGGACGACCATGTTGCACCTCGAATTTATTCAAAAAATGTTGACCAACTAGTCGACATTCAGGAGGATGATATTCCTCAACGGCCACTGAGAGAATCAAAAGTGGATGATTTAGGAAGACACCACTTTGTGATTCCGGAAGGCAAGTTTAACTACGGTTTCGAGAATCGTCTGACACGACCATAAGATCGGAAGCTAGGCTACGTGTCAACCACCTTACTCATCGTCAATAAGATGATTGGTACTGGTATATTTTCTACTCCGTCTTCTGTCATAATGGCTACCAATAGTGTCGGCACATGTCTGCTATTTTGGTTGCTGGGTGGTATCATGTCTCTTTGGTTCGTCGATTTTACCCTCTGCTATTAAAATCCGCTTGTTGTTAACTATGACCAGTGGGTGAGCACGCACGATTTATAGGTATTAAATTGATCTATTAGACTCACAGGACTATAGATTAATAGCTTACCTTGAGCTTGGCACTGCTATTCCACGGTCCGGTGGTGAGAAAAATTACGTATGTTATTATGCAACAGTGAACGCCGGTAAGGTTTCTAATGAGTATAAAGTTAGAACGAGTATACCGACGGCCGAGATATCTCGCCTCGTGTATCTTTGCCTGTACGTTTTGCTTTCATCAAATATCCAACTTCTGAAACTGATTGGTCTAGTGCAATTTACCTGCTTCTCGGTTTCTGCGGCCAATGCTGTTAACTTCAGTTCGTACATTTTACGAGCAGCAAAGGGTGCACCCCCCAATTCGCAGACCAAATGTGGAGGTAGCTTCAAGTTTTTCTCGACTCGTATTGACGAAGAATGGAAGAATAAAGGCATTAGCATTACCACCGTGACCTGTACGCTATCTCAACTTGTTCTTTTCGCTCATTTGACTAAAACATTATCTAAAGTAGTTTGCTTATGCCATGCATTCGCTCCTAAGCTTGGGATTAGACTTAGTAACCTTTTGGGTGCATTTAAGATTATTGTTTTACTTGTTATTATCTTCACTGGCTTTGCGGCTATTGGGGGTAGGTTATCTGTTCTGAAACCGGACAACTTTGGATCTTTTGACGGTGCCGGGAATGCTTGCGGCAATGCTCTAAGTTCAGGCCCCTCACGAGCTGCCAATCATGCACTAGCATTACAACAGGTATTAGAAACATACTGCGATTCTTCCACGTTCTCTGAAACTCTTCAGGTACTTTACGCAAACTCGGGATGGGAAAGCGCGAATTATGTGAGTTCAACCCCTTTTGAGATTATCTTCCTAATACGGTTAGGTTCTCACTGAAGTACGCAATGCACCACAGACGTTGAAGATTGCCGCTCCGGCTGCAGTCACAGTCGTCATAATCTTGTACGAGTTGGCTAACATTGCATATGTAAGAGCATAGTCCAAGTTCAAGACTATAACTAATTGACAAGTTCTCTGTAATGACAAAAAGCGAAGTGGCTAACTCCGGCACCACCGTCGCAGCGCAATTCTTCAAAAATGTACGACATATCCAATGAATACGCATAGCTTGACACCTTTTTATCCTTTATACTAACACCACACAGGCTTGGGGCGATAGCGCCTTCGTTACCAGAGGCATCCCGGTATTCATTGCCCTTTGTGCACTCGGCAACGTGTTTGCGCAAACCTTTTCGCATTCACGAGGTATGTGCTTATAGCGTTCCACGTTTAGTGATGAGCCTTACAAAATTATTTAGTAAAACAAGAACTAGCTAAAGAAGGTCTGTTTCCCTTCTCGCGCCTGTGGGCCAGCGACTGGCCCGCACAAGCTCCATCCGGTATGCAAAACCTTAAATCGATCCAAATTCATTCTTATCCGTATTTTAGGAGGCATACTACTCCATTGGATCTTCACAGTTGCATTAATTGTTGGCCCAGGAACTATAGATTCGTATACATTTCTGACAGGCCTCTTCGTATATACTGAAAACATGATCAAGGGTAAGCTACTTGATGAAACTCACATCCTAGACTAAGCTACTCAGTTTCTATCGCAATGGGATTATTGTATCTCACGTTCAATAAAGCGGAAGGGTGGGTGCATGAGCGCACAAAATTTCGCGCCCCTGTGTCAACTACGGTCTTCTGGATCTTCTCTCTTCTGTTTGCTCTTATCGGGCCTTTCATTAAGAATGAAGTCCTGACGCCAACAATACCCTGGTATATTGTTCCCACAGTAGGATGGGGTACTGCAGGACTTGGAGCTTTATACTGGCTCTTTTGGGCGAAGATTTGGCCGCTGCTCGGTTACCACATACAACACGAAGTAGAACAGTTGCCTGATGGCAGTGAGGTGGTCAAATACACCGTGAGTAAAGAGACATAAAATCATCATTGCCGACAACTGACCTGATATATAGCATGTCAAGATACAAAGAAGTGATAGATCTTTTTGGATATCTTAGTATAACCAAGTGTGTTGGATCATAAGCAGCCTTTCATTTCATCAGGGACTCGATTGACAATTTATTACACAATGTTTCTTAAAATCGATCGAATGAGATCAATTATTATGCCCTTCTAGATTAAAGGTGTGAAATTTGTAACCCAGTTCCGATCACTTATAATAAAATCGTTTCGTTTGACATCTTGTATTGAAATTCACACTTTTTCGTATCACATGGCTTGCACGAGAACTGAGACGTCATGATCTTTCGTCATGTTGCCTCGTTTGGCATTTGACTCATTTGTGCAGCAGGCACCAGATCGATATGGATGATAGTATCCTAGATCGATGCGGCCTCAAATATACAATGCACGGTGATTCGGTGCTACATTATTAGCAGTTTTGGCAGTGAGCTAGCCAATGCTCATTTATAAGTCAGAAAATGCACTGCGAGTTCATATTCCAGCTAAACATTAGCAACGAAAGAGGGATAATATAGAACATGCTAGATGAACGGGAGCCATAACAGTCATGCTCATCCTTGGAACTGTACTGGTACGTTTACTATACATGTGTCTTGCAATATGTCGCAAGTACCAACGCACTATTATTGCTCACTATTGATCGCCTTTGATGGATGAGCATTACACATAACGGCTTTCTAGAATTCCTTCTTCAAAAATGTTATTTTGGATTACTTTGTACTTGAGAGTGAATGGGTATTTGGGGGGCAAGTCTTCAATTGCGCAAGATCTTGCAAGATCACGCGATAATGGGTATATATTTGTAAATAGCTTATATTCTGCTATAGAATACTTAAAAATGGTACTTAACTAAAGTCCTCTACAAATATCGATAAAGTCATGAACATATAGTTTTAGTATCATTTAAAATTTAGGTCATGTGACATGTGTCTTTACCGTCACCCGCCATATACAGAAACCCAAAACTACTATAATTTCTATATGGTATGAAATTAAATGTGGCAAAAACTTGATAAAATGCATTAACGCCCGTCTGCTGAGCTCAATAGAGCTCAGTATTAGCTAGATCCTGTCTTTATCTAGCGGGCAACACCAAAGTCGGTGAAAATGAAATACAGAAAACTCATTAGAATCGAGTATTCGAGAACTTAACTTGATCTTAATCGTCAGTTATTGGAAAAATATGTAAGAGTTTCACCTGGAGACTCGTCGTTACATCTTGTTGAACATGTATGAAATGATTTCTGACAGAGTATACTCCTAATTGAAGGCGTTTCAGATGAATACTTCCAGAGTACATATATTCCATCCAGTCATACCCAGGCCTACTCAAACGCAACACCCAATTTCCTCAGCTTTCTTTCCTCTGCTGGACTCATCACACACGCTTCTCTACCTACTAATTCACTAGCGTATTCACAATTTGCTTCCCTTCCAAAGAATCCAACCGCCTGTCTCTTCGCTTCCACATACGCGTAATGCGGTCTCAGTACATCGTCCTCCAGAGCCTTCTGCACGGCCTCAATACCATCTTTAAAGTGATCCCCACCAAGAACAAGAATAAGATGGGTGTTCGGCGTCGTAAGCAACTTATGCGCAGCAGCTGCATGAGAAGCTCCCAGCGGCGGTGTCACCATAACGGTGGTTGAGGCCCGTATGGCACAGATTGGAGAGTCAGGAGTCGACCAGGTAACTTCAACAGATACGTTATGCACCCCTGAGACTGGGAATAGTGCGCCTTCACCACCGCGCAAGAGGGTTAGTGAGGCAAGCTTTTCTGTTCCCGGTTCAAGATTTTCCACGCCGTCACCGGCACGATCGCAGCAAATGACCGAGCGGAAGCTGCGCACGATACCCACAGGGTCGGTCACTGTTCCAGAGACATGTTTAGATTTGAGACTAAGGTCGGAGGGAACAAGGAGTGGGTATTGATCACCAGTATTCTTGAGCGCAAGTTCTATGCGCACAGGAGCACCCAGCGGGACTTCAGCGAAACCTTCCAATGGACTAACATTTAACGCAAGATGCGGCACCTCGATTGCATAATCAGCAGGCGTGATAGGTGGGTTTGTATTGTTGCCACGGCCAAACTCTATGCCTCCAGGTCGCACATAAATGTCGGGCCAGTGGCGTAACTGGAAAAGATTGCGGTCTGCATGGTTCCACTTGATGCGACTAGTAATGGGATTCTCTGCTGTACAGCGTGCTACGGCGCGTCCTGTCTGGTTCATGAATGAGAAATCTTCAGTAAAGGGCCCACCGTCACTACCATCATCGTTATGTTGTAGACCAAAGGCGTGGCCAAGTTCGTGTAGTGCTGTACGAAGGTAGCAACGAGAAGCTGTACCGTATCTTCGGCTTGCCTCAAGGCCCCACTTCGGATCACTTCCTGTGAAGACGTGGGACGATACCTGAGCGGCCTCACGTGGAAGGCCATTGGCGTCAGATCCGTAACAATCCCACATAACACCAAAAGCACGATCCTGGTCTTCTTTAGTCGCTAGCACATAAAAGCGCCAGTCTCGGTCGAGATCCACGGTCTCACGGTGTGCTGCCATAGCAGCACTCATCTCGGCATAAGTCCATATGCCCGTGGTATTGCCTGCAGGCTCGGGGAGATTGTTTTCGCTCACTATGACGCGACACTCAAAACCTATATTCGCCATGATGGTACCCCAGTCCTCATGACCTTCAGTACCGACTGGTACCCCGTTATCAAGAGGTTGTTCCGATCCGGTGGCAGCATCGATCTCAACGCTAATCTTGCGATACCTGTCACTAACTCGACCCATCTTGATGCGACCAATCGGTACCGTGTCACCAGCTAAGGTGACATCGCCTTCGGCATAATCTCCACTGAATGGATAGCCAGCGGGGGCCGCAGTCCAAGTAAGTGTTGCAGTCAAATCCCCATCAGCACCCTTGGTGAAGGTGAAGTTGTTCTTATCGGTACCCGCAAAGCGATACATTTCAAGATCAAGTTTGAACGTTCTACCAAACGAGAAGAATTCGTCGATCTTAGTCACACGGACGTAGTACCTGTATCGCGATTTTGCTTGGATAGGAATACCATCAGTTGGCTTTGGAGGTGGCAAATTGAACCACCGACGGGGTGGGATGGGACTGAGGAAGCCAGGCCGTTGATACAGATCACCACTTGCAGTTCGGCCCTGAGCATTGTTTTCGATTCGGATGGTTCCGTCATAGGCAAATCGATCGTTGAAGGGCTCATAATTGACTAACCATGCGCCAGTATTGAGATAGCGAAGCCGAGGCCACCATGGCGGGATGGATGGTGGCAAGATGATTTCATTAGAACCAGGCCCATCTTTAGGAAGAGCAGAGGGTGCTTCTATAGGAAGCACGTTTGGGAGTGGTGGGAGAGCCATGTAGACCTTATAAGTATTGGAAGGCGTTTTGCTTTAAGGAGTGGAAAAAAAAATGGATTTGATACATATTCGGTCTAAGGTTCCTATTTATACAGCTTCATGGCCTCGTCTGGCAGGTATTGCTCGAAGGCGGGGTTTGGTAGTTGAAAAAGCCACATACGTTCAGCTATCTGCTGTTGTTCAGCTCTTCAGCGCCATTTAGGCTGCAAAGTTTACATAGTCAATCTTCTGTCTTGCCATTTGATCTTATCGGTAGAAGCTTTTGAGCTGAGTGCAATACGAGGTCAACACATCTACCACAAGTTCTTGGCTATAGAATCAAATAAGTCAGCTGGACCATTCGTGGCTTATGCCATGTCTTTCGCCAACCAGCGACTAAACTCTAGAACCCCTCTTCACGAAATTTAGCTTTCCATTTATTGGACCGCACGGCACCTTGACTCTCTACTATGAGCTCATTCGTGGTCCCTTTATCCTGTTTGTAACCATTATTAGCCTAGAGTAATTACTTCAGCCTTGATCATCCAGCTTCTCCGGAGCCTCGCCTTTAACTCTTCTAGGGAAATGGCCAACGATTTCCAGAATACAATCAAGACGTAAGAATCCAATAGGGTGAATATATCACACCACTAGCAAGCCCTGATAGCCCCAAGTCCAAGCCAGCTTCTCGTTATACGAAATCGAAGTTTAGTTTCAAGATGTCGTTCGATTACCGATTTCCAACTTCGACGGATCCTCCGCAGTACCCTTGTGCCGAGTTTCGTAGGGTTCGTTTCATGGGTCTTCTTTAAAGTCACGTCTCCCACACATTGCTTATGCGTCGATGAAAATGCATCTTAATAAGTTATGTGCAAACAGCTAGAGCGGGGAAACGAGGATCTAAGCGTGCGCTGCGAGCAGCCCGTCGACCTCGTGAACAATCTGCGCAGATAACACCACCTGTCCGTGTTTCGATTACAGCCGTCTTTACTTCAGCGGCACTACGGACCTATGTGCTTGCAGAATGTCAACACCATCAGTCTTGTTTCAGCCCCCAAGGCATTGCGCGGCTTCGCTGCTGTGGTGCGTTGCGGCCTTGGGCCTTAATCTAGCGACAGCCGAGCATACCAATCAAAATGCCCGAAAATCCTTACTAGGCTTAGCCAACGCTATTCATACATCCGACCTGATACTGTGAAAACTCGAAATTAAGAGGCAACTGTACCCCAAGCTCAAGCCCGTGGCTCGCCCTACAGGTTGGTCGCTTACATCCTTAGCTAAGCGGTAATATAGTATTGCTATTGACTTATAGTATGTGCTCTACAAATGAATCACCGGTATTATATGCTATAGCAGCGTTTTATAGTATAAAATACCCGCCACCAAGATGCAAGAGCCATGCGCTGGCTCAGTACAAGCCAATCAAGAGGTTGTTTCCCTGCAAACGCTCGGGCTATAGTTTCCTATTGTTTTCGAGTTTTTACGGCATTACTTTTCCGAACGGCTACAGCTTGCGGACTTGATGATTGAAGCGATGTAGGTACTCCTAAGCCCTGCTTCAGAATCTTCCTTGCTTAACCGAGACGGCCAATCAAGGCTCTCGAAAACCCTAATGGAGCTAAAGTGAGTCTATTTTACACAAGTTCTACACAGTTACCATCCATGGTACGGCAACCAACGAGCTTCCTTTTCCACTGGTAGTATTTAACAGGTCCGGGCTTTGGACTACTTATGACGTGCACGACCCTTCTGTTTTATATAGGGTGAGACAGTCTATGGCATAGTCTCAGCCCAACCGACTCCTATTTAACGCCCATATATGCTCTCACAAAGAGGCCATCTTGATATCGTAATTTCACCATGATGGCTGGTCCTACTTTTCTGAGATACTTTCCGTCACTTCTGTTCCTTTTCTTGCGTTTGGCCTTCGTGAACGGGGAGTGTAATGGACAGAGCATCATTTCACAAGCGGCGCCAGGGGCTACACTTTCATACAAGCAGGTTTGTAGGCATTCTCAGGTGAAACTGGATTTCCTACTGACATTTTTATGACACAGACGAGAGTATGCGAGACGTCACCAGGTGTACGTTCTTTTAGCGGTTACATGCATCTCCCCAGCTCTCTCCTCGACGGCGCCGGAGGTGCTGTGAGCTACAATGCAAGCATGTTCTTCTGGTATATTGGTATATTGAAGCTTCTCCTTTCCTACAACTCGTGAGCTGATGATCGAAAGAATCTAGAAAAGATCCTCACAAGGCACCTCTCGCGTTATATCTCGGCGGTGGCCCAGGAACAACATCACTAGGGGGCGTGACAGCCGAGAACGGTCCTTGCACCATCAATAAAGACTCAAACAGCACGACACATAACCCTTGGTCGTGGAACAACCATGTCAATATGCTTTACATTGACCAGCCGACGGGCGTTGGATACTCTTTTGATCAGCAAGTTCCCAGTACGGTAGATTTGTTGATGGGGACTGTGAGTAAAATCAATGGTCCTCTTGATTCGGCTCAGACGAATGCTACATTCGTCAAAGGTATCCTACCATCTCAGGATCCTGGTGCGGCAGCAAATACTACTGCAAATGCAGCGAAGATACTCTGGCAGTTTACTCAGGTTTGGGTGCAGGAGTTTCCTGAGTACAACTCCTCAGACTCTCGGCTCAGCATCTGGACTAACTCGGTATGTACCCGGCATGGGGGTTTTTTTTTCCATAAATTATCGTGCGCTGACATACTGAGTAGTACGGAGGCCATTGGGGACCCGGTGCCATGGCATATTTTGAATCCCAGAATCGTCAGATCCATGCTGGAGCCCTCACTACCTCGTTACGTACCGTGACCGCCCTACATCTGGATACTCTAGGGATAACTAACGGGTGTATTGATGCAAAGATCGAAGGCCAATTATACCCCAAGATGGCGTTCAACAATACCTATGGATTACAGGCAATCACTGAGGAAGTCTACAACGCGGCACTGGCTAATCTAACCAAACCCGGAGGCTGCAACGACCTCGTAGATCAGTGCCGTGAAGTGGCCACTACTGACTCTGAAAACACCGGAGCGAATGAGACGATTAACAAGGCCTGCGCTCTGGCCGCGCAGTTCTGCTGGGAGGCTGTCCAGGGCGCGTATACTGCCACATCAGGAGTAAGTGCAGACGACTGGGGTCTATCAGACTATCTCGCTGACAAGTCCTAGCGGAGTCCATTCGACATATCCCAGCCTACCTTGACCGTGTTCCCGCCCGAGTATCTAATTGGATTCTTCAATCAAGCTTGGGTCCAAAAGGAGCTGGGCGCGCTGGTCAATTTCACCATTTCCAGCGCCAACCTACCGCGAGTCTACTTCGGCGAGACCGGCGATCCTGTCCGCGTTACCATCGACCCAATAAACTTCGTAGCCCAAAGCGGGATCAAAGTGGCCCTGATATTCGGCGATCGGGACTACCGGTGTAACTGTGAGTACGATTTCTTTATATGCTTTGCGTGTAACATGTCTGATTCTTTCCTCAACTACAGGGCTGGGAGGCGAAGCAGTAAGCCTCTCAATGCAGTATCCTTCTGCAAGCTCTTTCCGCGCCGCAGGCTACGCCTCTATAGCCACAAACTCCAGCTACCAGGGCGGGGTCGTGCGCCAGCATAACGGCATCTCTTTCTCGCGCGTCTTCGACGCCGGCCACGCGGTCGGCGCCTACCAGCCCGAAACCGTGTCCCGAATTTTCGATCGCGTGATGTTTGATAGAGATGTTGCGACTGGGTTGACCGATACGTGTGGTGAAGGAAACGCGTCGTATAGCTCGACGGGCCCGGCCGACAGCTTCCACATTAAGAACGTCTTACCTGCGCAGCGGGAAAACGAATGCTATTCATTAGATCCGCTCAATACTTGTACTGCCGAACAAATCACAAGTTTGCAGGATGGCAGCGCGGTCGTGGTAGATTTTGTCGTGAGGGATAGGTAGCTCTGCACTCGACTATGAGAACTATTGTATGATTTATAATATAGAATGCGCATTTTCTGGTATAAACCGATTTAGGTCAAACACCTTGCGAAATCATAGTCAGACTGTTTGAAGTTGAAGGGTTCCTGGAGGCAAATGCGTTCTGTTGAAACCAGACAGGTCCAAACTGTAGCTACTTACGGAACGGTATGCTGAAAAAACTGGTGCCTTTCGCCTATTTCGCACAATCATTCTTTTCCACAGCCTCTTCGTACCATTTAGTAAGTGTTTCTAGATTAGCTCGATGAATGCAAGCTCCACAGATATGCTTAACCAGAAGAAAAGTATGCCGCTACTGCCTTTAGACTGTCTGCGACCGCTAACTCGCTTGTCTACTCCCCACCCCTAATGAGATATCGGCGTGGAAATGCACAAGGGGATAAGGTTGAAAAGCCGTCCTTGACGAATAGCCTTCATGATTTGCAGAGGTAATAAGAGGTGTAAAGACCGTAAAGACCGCTTGGTCTCTCGGGATTACAGGTGGTCTCGCCGAGGATAAGCAGGAAAGGCCAAAGAAGAAAAAGGAATTGCGGCGACTCTTGATGATGCCGTGAAACGTTACACAAGGACAATAATGACAATTATGCATTGAACTAGTTCATCTTCAACGTTCTACTATGCTGGGGTAGCGTTGATACGGTTCGACAAGGTCGACAAGCCCCACATGTCGCGCACAGCTCAGGCAGCTCATGCCGATATCATCCAAACGAAAGGCAAGAGGCACTATTTCCGAAGCTCTCACGATGAGGTGTGCAGCCAATCTAAGATAGCGCCAGGCCAACAGGGCTCCCGCTCGGTTTGCGAATGTTGGTGGGAAGGCAAAATCGATTGCCCCTCAATTAGTCACAGAAGCAGCTGCCGAATTTGTCGTGCGCATGACGTCGATTAGAAATGTCGTCGATTGGATGTCGTCAGTGCTCTGACCAATGGGCCGGTCTCCATTTTTTGTTTAAAGACGTAGTGCTTGCCCCTCCATTGCTTGACCCCACAACACGTATATCACCGGACATTTGGTGGCCAAGACAGACTCTATCGCAGTTTATACGTGCATTCCCAATTCTACTGCCCAATTCTATTGCCCAATTCAATCTCTTCCAACCCAACCATGCCTGCCGTCGAGTCAAGGTTCGATCCCAAGGACATGGAGTTCCGGCGCCTAGGTCCCGCGGGACTGAAGGTGTCCGTGTTCTCGCTGGGCGGGTGGCTGACGTACGGCGGAACGCAAAAGGGCAACATTGTCAAGCAATGCATGGAGGCAGCGTGGGGCTACGGCATCAATTTCTTCGACACGGCCGAGGTATATGCGAAGGGCGAGTGCGAGGTGGAGATGGGCAATGCCTTCAAAGAGCTGGCGTGGCCGCGCGACGAGTACGTGCTGTCGACCAAGGTCTACTTTGGCACGGGACGCAAGGAGCCCAACACGAGGGGGCTGAGCAAGAAGCACATTGTTGAGGGTCTGAAGAGCTCGCTGAAGCGGCTGCAGCACGACTATGTCGACGTGGTGTTCGCTCACCGTTACGATCCTGAGTATGGCCCCTCTTGCTTGCCAATTGAAATCACTGACGGAGGGCAGGGTTCCGATGAAGGAGATTGTCGAGGCCTTCACACAGACCATCCAACTGAACCTCGCCTATTACTGGGGTACGTCCGAGTGGCCTGCCGAACGCATCCAGGAGGCACACGACATTGCCGAAAAGTACAACCTGATTGCGCCCGTGGTGGAGCAGCCGCAATACAACGCCTTCTACCGTGAGCGGTTCGAGAAGGAGTATGCCCCGCTCTTCCAGAACTACCAGATGGGCACGACCATCTGGAGCCCGCTCGACTCGGGCATCTTGACAGGCAAGTACGACAAGGGCATCCCAGAAGACTCGCGGTTCGCCACAAACCCCGAATTCTTCAAGGGCACCATCGAAAAGCTCAAGTCGGAGGAGGGGCAGGCGAAGCTGGAGAAGGTGAGGAAACTCGGCAAGATTGCCGAGAAGCTGGGTGGCAACACGACACAGCTCGCGCTGGCATGGTGCGCGAAGAAGTGAGTATTTGTGGTTGCCGTCCCATGTGGATATGGATGCTAATGGAGGCGCAGCAAAAACGTCAGCACGGTAATCCTCGGAGCATCCAAGCCAGAGCAGGTGCACGACAACTGCAAGGCGCTGCAGCTGCTGCCCAAGCTCACCGACGACGTCATGAAGGAGATTGAGGAGATTCTCCAGAACAAGCCTTGAGCTAGGCCCTCGAGAGTCGGTGTACATTGGTAAGCGGGAATAGTGCGGGCGAGGCGCAGGACGGGGACGGGGAGGTTTTACAGGAGATGGCACTCAACGTACCAATAGCCCGAGGCAGAGAGCAAAATGCATGACCGGGTTTGCAGGCCTGAGCTTCAGCCCCGGACATGGTTTCGGTGCATGTGCATTGCATGCATGCAGAAGGGAGTCATCAGTACATGCCGTGACTCGTGAGTGTTTTGACGACCAAAGTGCAGAGAGAAAGCAAGCGTGCGCGGTGCGGCAGAGCAGTAGAGCAGCACAAAAGGCAATTGGTTGGTTCAGAAAGGGAGGAGACTGGGCGAACTTGTGGTTGCTGGCGTTGACGATGCTTGCCCTGGTCCTGGTCCCTTCTGGCCGTGGCCTCCGGATCGTCAGCAGTCCCGCGCTGCCCCGCGCCGAGGCTGCCCGTTCGTTCACTGAGCCGCGAGCCGCGCACCCACCGCACCCCACCCATCAGACCTGACCATCCACCAGCCGCTCGAACCGTCACGTAGCCACGACCAGCTGTGACTGCATGGCCTTGACACCATTCCAAATCACACCGTGCGGCTGTGCACCCCGTCTTCTGCCACCTCCATCTACCCGTCTTTAAAGACGCCCGGCCCTCGCAGCCCCGACCTGAGACGTCAACAGCGCCATCAGCCGTCTCAATCCACTCCCTTCGCCTGCACATCCTCACTCTGCTCTCGCCCGCCTTCCGTCCTCACCAGAGTCGCCAAGCCTCTCCGCCCGTCCCGCTGCCTGAACAAGGCTTGCCCGCACACCATGGCCAGCATGTCGCCCGACCCCTCTACGGGGGATGCAAAGTTTCCGAATGGCTCTGGTGAGTGAACACGTCGCCTTGGCATCCCCCCATCCCCCTCCTGCACATGCCTGAATCGCCTGGTCTCTCGTGTCGAACCTGTTTTGTCTTCGTTCTGCTACACTTGCCGTCTGTCCCCTGTTCTTGACAGCCTCGTTCCATCTCCTAGCATTGGCTTGCTCCAGCCTTTTTGTTTCCATCGGTTCATCCCCCGTCCAAAAGCACTCTGCAGAGACAGCACAAGTCTCGTCGAGCTCAAGCACAATGCCATGTCGCTTGTGGGCTGCGGCATCCTCGACAACCGAACGACAACTTGGTTGCATTGACGGCACCATCAGCACCAGCATGGACGGCACAGCAATACATATAACCAGACCGTGCGGTTCTTGGTCACGTCAAAGCTCTCTGCACACCCACACCCGTTGCATATTTCCTTTTTCCCTTGTATCTTTTTATTCCTAATTCTATTTCTTTCCTTTCGTCCAATATGTCGCATAATCGTTACACTTCGTGGTCGGGCGTGCTAACTATGGCGCCCGCTTACCCTCCTGTCGGTACGCCCGTCGAGTACCCTTCGCCTGCTGCGTCACGTCGCGCTTCGGATGCCTTTTCCGAAGCTCCAGGTAGTCGAAGAGGTAGCGCGGCCGGGTACGTATCTGACATGGAGGGCATGGGGCATTGGCAATCAATAGGCACCAACTCCGATTCCAAGAGTCCGCTAGCCAGCTTTCCCTTTTTTAAGAATTTAGCAGAGAAGAAGACGACAAGAGGTATAGCTACAATGTGCATCTAGCCTCACGTGCTGCACCGCTAACTGCAAGAAGATGGGCAACCAGCCAAGAGGAGAGGCCCTAAGCCCGATAGTAAACCGGCCCTGACACGCCGCCAGGAGCTGAACCGACAGGCACAGAGGTATCATTACTGAACGCCTCATTGCTAGACAGCGCTGATGCCCCAAAAGGACTCACCGTGAACGAAAAGAAATGTACATCAAAGCGCTCGAACAAGAGGTTCTTCGCTTGAAGGACGCTTTCACTGGGGTTTCCAAGGAACGGGATGCTTTCGCCGAAGAGAACAGACGCTTGAAAGAGTTATTAATGGCACACGGCATCACGTTTGATTCATTGCTCAGCGCAAGCAACGTCCAAAACTTCGGGAGTTCGTACGGTGGGAGCTCATCCGGCAGCGTTTCAGGCGGGTACGGCACCGGCACGAATTCGACAGGCTACACATCTCCACCGACAATGCAGCACCGAGGGTCCGTCTCTCATGACGTTCCAATCTCGCAGCCTCAGCAGGCACCTCAGTCCAACAGTGGCATGGACTACGATCAAATCGGGATTGACTTCGTTTTAACGTACGATCACCGCACGCCTTATCTTTCTCCCCCACCCCAGCAGTGATCTTGTCTCCTCCCTCTACTTTTCTTTGCTCAACTTTTCTTTCCATCCGTCGGACGTGTCAGTATGATTTCTTCAGCCTCATGCGCTCGTTTCTGACTGACTGGGTGATTCAGTCTCGAGCGTCCTTGCATGGATCACATACAGTATCTCATGGTGCGAGCTCACGACAATGAAGAGTTTGTAAGCGGTCACGCACTCATGGCGACGGCGCCGCCCGACCATCACATTGTCAATCACCCGGAAGAGACTTATCCGCATCAGATGCCGGATGTCGCGATGCCGGACCTGATGAAGTTGCTAGACCTCAGCAACCGTTTGCCTCTAGATGGGGAAATCACACCAGTCATGGCCTGGGCCATGATATTGCAAGATCCAAGGTTTTTGGAACTTAAGAAGGAGGACTTTGATTTAATGAAGGGAGAACTGTTGCCCAAAGTCCGTTGCTACGGGTAGGTTGTAGCCTTGCATAGGTAGTCACAAATACTGACCGCGAGCAGATTTGGCGCCGTCCTTGAAGAATTCGAAGTTCGGGACGCGTTGATGGCTGTGTTTGCAGAGAATCGAGGAGGATTGCAACCCGTCGCCGAGCCCACAACTGCTTAATGACTGGATACGTGTCCTGATGTCTACCGACTTTCCGAACTTCGGACATGTCTATCAATTCGCATAGTTTGCCCTTGCGGCGTCAGACCTTCTTCAGTATGCTGATAAGGTATATGTCATAAAAAGAGAGACAGGAGATGCAACCACGACGATCATTATAATAATGATAAAGCTGGTAGTAATTTCTAATGCGCTCACTATGATGCATCCGCATATGCAGAACAAAGTTATGGACGGGAAGCTTTATGACTTCACTGAGAATATGAGCGCCTGAAGAGGATACGGTGCGAATTACACGCGTCCAGCAGGATTTTTATGGTTTAATTAGTTATTCAGAGAAGTACATGACATGACATGCAATGGGTGCGTGCAAACGTGGGTGTGTGCGTGTGCTGTGGTTACAAGCTTTGGCTGTGCCTGATCGGCACATAGTGCATTCCAACAGTCGAAGCAATGAGGCTTAGCAAGGGCTGGGCCTGGCACTGCATACGGCCCCGTTTGACCTTGGCCTGACCCCGCGCTACCCTAGTCACATGCATCGTTGTCTGTGCAACTCCACGCAGCGAACTCCTTTTTGTCTCAAGCTGCGTCTCATACGCCACGCCTTTCAGCTTCTTGCTCCCATTCATTTCTCTGTCTTTTGGCCCCTTAATAGTCATCTTCTGTCTCCATCGAGTTCTGGTCCCATTTCGCCCTGCAACACGTCCTCACACCTGCCCCTCCGTTCATAACAAACAAACTCTACGCAACCACACACGTCCATACGCAACGATGGCCGAGCTCGCCATCTACGATAACGATCCTACACTCTATCTCTTCACCTCGCTCACGGCCGGCTCCTCGCATATTGTCACGGCAACCTCGCGTATCGAAACTATTCTCAAGGCGAACAAGATCCCGTTCAAAGGCGTGGACACAGCGACGGATGACCTGGCGCGGAAACTATACGGACGGAGGGCAAGAGGGAAAAAGCTGCCGCTCCTAGTGAAGGAAGGATATGTGATCGCGGTATGTATGTTCAGGCCCCCCAGACAGCGCGAGGAGATGGCTGACCCAGGCGCCAGGATCTCGAGCAAGTAGAGGAATGGAACGAGTACGATGAGCTCAAGGAAGCGCTCGGCGTTTCTTCAGCCCCTGCACCTGCGCTCACTGCGAAGCCTACCTCAACGACCGCATCCGCCTCCACAAACAAAGAAACGGAGAACCTCCCCAGCACGACACCGGAGCAGAACCTCGCCATTCGCCAGCTCGGCGCCGAAGCCGCGAAAGTCGCAGCCGCAAAGAAACCTACGCCCTCGCACATATCCACCACCAACCCGCTACTCGCAGAGAAGGTCAATTCGCCCGCCGCCGTTTCTACGCCTACAAAGGATAAAAGTGCGTCCGTGGGCGGTGTGTTATCTCCGCGCTCGGTACCGCTGCCTGCGACCCCTGCAGCGCCAAAGAGTCCAGCAGCCGCAGGGAAAGGTGTACCAAGAGGCATGGGACTGGGCCCGATGAGCCCCCCACCAACCGAATTTCACGGCGCGAAGGTGGAGAGTCCTGGAGAAGAGCAGATCAGGCTTGTGGAGAAAGAGCAGAGGATTGAGGAGGTAAGTAGTGAGGATGAGGAGGATGATGATGAGGAAGAGGAAGATGAAGAGGAAGAGGAGGACGAGGAGGACGAGGAAACAGATAGCGAGGAAGACGAGGAAGAAGAGAAGAAGCAAGCTACTGCTGTGACCGAAGACAGTAAGGCAGAAGAGGGGAAGGTGGAAGCGCAAGATAAGGCCAAAGGAAAGGATGCGAGCAAATAAGTAAGAGCGTGTAGTTTAGCCAGATCTTATCCCTGCAGGTGTAACTTAATGAAACTCAAGTGCTAAACCTAAAAAAACAATAAAGGAGAAGAAATGGGCACACGTTCAGGTTGTGACTGGCTTTTCTGGATCGTGGCTGGCAGGACTCAAGATTGATTCACTTAAAGGCTCCTCTTGACTTTCAGTTTTGGGGTAGAGATATTGTCGGCAAGTCCCTCGTAATACCTCAAACAATCTTCCATACTCAAATGAAGATATCTAATAATGACAGTAATGAGCCTAAGATTGAATCAGCCATGTGTCTAGATTGAAGAAGGGAAGACCATACCCTCCTGTTCATGTTCCCCCGATCAAGTCAAACACCTTTCAGGTATGCATCTCTCTGCCAGAATCCTTCTTAGCGGGTTTGAAGATTCCCCTGAGGGTTAACAAAGGGGTGACCCCCCCGATTCTACCTCCGTCCTATGTTCGTTAGACGGGTTGTCTCAGGGCGAAGCTGGTGCACGTCTAACCAGGAAAAAAAAAAAAAAAAGGCAGACGTCTCTCGCCTTTGATCATAGTTTCATAATAAGTTTCATAATGTGTCAAATCTAGTAGATTGTATTCCGGTGCAAGGTATAAAAGCCTGACATGATTAAGGTGCAATAAACAGCGGAAGGTAGAAACCACTAGAAATGAGAGAACGCAAGGGCTTAATGCTCATACCTATGAAAGAAATTTATTATGTTTGGGTTTTCTAGCAGAACAGTATCCCTAGGGTTGCACTTGATTGTGAAAACTAAGAAGATCGGTATATAAATTCAATGCATTGACCGCAGGTCCAAAGTCGAGGGCCATGGAAAAACTGGCCCTGGTTCAATCCATCTGTCTGTAGAACGCCGATGCTATGCGTATGCATAACCATAGATACAGAATGAACATGTGTGCCGACTGAAATACCAATCTCCCAGATGTAGGTATCCAAGTCAGCATATAGACTCCAATACTCCTCTCTTAATGACTGCCTCGCCGGCTAGGAAAAGTAGGACAAATATGTCCCCGAGAATCCGCGGAATTACCGCGCATCTCGTCTTTAACCAGCAAATTTAATGCCACTACAGGCCAAAGAACCGCCTAGGCGGCACTCATATCCAAACCCTTCTCCTTGAGTCCCTTTAGAAACAACTCTTTGATGTCACCGCCTCCTTCCATCTTCTCGTCCCTCAATTGCTCCAACAACATCCTCTCAACCGCCTCCTCACCAGCCTTCTCTGCTCTGCTTCCATTACCTTCTTCGCCAGCGACAAGTTTATCCAACTCCAACTTGCTAACTCCCAGCTTATATATCTGCTCTTCAACTGTGCCCTTAGTGACCAACCTCACGACCTCCACTTCTCTGGTTTGCCCCACGCGGTGTGCCCGGTTCTCCGCTTGGATGTCATCCTGTGGGTTGAAGCTGGAGTCGAAGATGATGACTTTATTTGCGCACGCAAGATTGATACCCGCACCGCCAGACTTGGTACTGAGCATGAAAACACCAATAGTTTCATCATTGTAGAATTCATCAAGAAGCTGCTGGCGTTCTGAAATGGCTGTCTGCCCATCGAGTCGGCAGTAACCGATACCCAGATCATCGAGGACCCACTCAAGGATGTCCATCAGTGTCGTAAATTGCGAGAAGACAAGAGTGCGGTCACCATTTTCCTTGTATTTCTTGAGTAGGGCCACAAGGGCTGTGATCTTGCCTGCATCCATCCACTCGTGGTTCTTAAGCGCAAACTTGCCCAGGTGTCGCGGGTACTTGAGCGCCATCTGGTGGCAGCTCATGTCGGAGTAATCAAGCTGCAGCTCCTCAAAGATCCTGTCCGGATCTGATTCGCTGAATTGGGGTTCCCTCAGGCAGGCTTTGGACATTTTGTGGAGGATATCATCTGTGAAGCGCTCGCGGAACAGAAGTGGGTGGAGGGCGGCCTTGCGGAGACGCATCATAATGTTGGCGTTCTCTTTCGGTTGAAGCCCAGCGGCACGGTCAAGCAAGACTTGCCGTTGCTGCTGAAGCCCTTCATCATATAGCTTCTTTTGCAAGGGTGTGAGTTCACAGTATTCTACCCTGCACGTCTTCTTAGGCAGATACTTGAGAACCTGCGCTTTCTTCCTCCGAAGAACAAACGGTGTCAACATAGATCGGGCACGGTTGATACGCTGAGTAGACAGCAGTGTACCGTGGGTGTCACTCTCATTAACTTTGGCTTTGTGTTTGAACACCACTGCAACACTATCGCGAACCTCCTCCTTGTCGAATATGTCGGGCATCAAGAACGCCAAAATGGAAGCTAATTCCGCCAGACTATTTTGAAGTGGCGTTCCGGTAAGTAGAAGACGGCATTTCGCGTTGATCCTCATCAAGCTCTGATATCGTTGCGTGTTGGAATTGCGTAGCACGTGTCCTTCATCGAAGATGCACATTTGTGGACGACATTTGCGTAGGAAGACGTTGTCTTGTTTTTTGAAGGCAAGATCGTACGTCGTCAAAATTACGTCGGTTTCACCTGCTTGGATCTTGTCTAAGATCATGTCTTGCAGTTCTGCACGCTCACCCTGAGAACCGTAATAGATATCAAAGTTGATCTCGCGAGAAAAGTGTTCGAATTCTCGAGCCCAGTTTTCAAGAGTAGATCCCGGAACGATGACAACGTGTGGTGCTTGGGCACCCGTCTCTTTGAGATGAGATAGAAATGCGATCACCTGGCAGGTTTTTCCAAGACCCATATCATCCGCAAGGATCCCAGAGATACCATTCCGCCAAAGTAAATTCAGCCAGTTCAGACCGACGACTTGATAGTCCTTCAGCTCAATGTCATCGTTCATTATGGCGGGTTTCGTCAAGAGCTTTCCTCGCTTTCCTGGGACATTTCGATTGACAGCTTTGCTCATGGGTTCTCGCTCTGATTCGCTACCGTTGCTGCTACGAGGACTTTGGTATCCCGAGTCACGGCTTCTGTCATTGCCTTCTAGGTTTGTGATTGTGACTTCACCATCAGTAGATGCTCCAAAGACATTTACACCCCAAGCAGTCATGCCGTTGACGATCGGTTTCCCGCGCGTCTCGCATGCCTGGACGACCTTGTCGATAGTCTCGTACGCATTCCACATATCTCTAGCGGCATCGGCAAGCCGCTGACCAAACGTGATCTTCGGCTTGCGTGCTTTCTTGCCATTGTCAAGCTTCCGTAGATCCACATGGAGCTTCTCAACAACGGTGAGAGACCTGAAAGGGCGGTGCTCAAGAATGGACCGTATCTCTTCTTCTTTATGACCGGACAGATCAACCATGGCTTCGACTGTGCACTTGTTGAAAAAGTCTAATAGGCTGCTTTCATCAAATACGTCTTCGGCTTCGGCCACGACTTCAGAGTCGCTGTCAGACGAGATGATGATTCCCTCATCTTCCTCATCGGGCTCCGTAGGTTTTGGAGATGGCGAGCGATTACGTCGTCCGCGCATGAGTTTCCGCTTTTTAGTCGACTTTACAGGGCTTACCGGTCCGGTCTGGCTGGGCTTGTGGCTAGGCTTCGCATACCTGTCTTGCATACTTATAGCTTTTGCATTGACAGAGCGCTTCATGGTGGATTTTGGCAGCATGACGGGCTCCGGTGACCGTTTGACAGCCATGCCTTTGGGGACACCCTGAGACAACTCATCCTCGGACTGATCTGCAAGATAGCCAACAGTGTCTTCATAATTTCCTTTCTTTCGTAACAGTGCGGTATACAGTTGCTGAACCGAATGGGTGGAGTAGATAAGTCCAAGCCTCTCCACTTTCCTTCGCATATCCACCTCTGGAATCTCTTCAAGGCGCAACTCGGGTTCGTCTTCGGTCAGGTCAATGGCTACTGCACGCGATGGACCAGTCTGCCGGATGATTGCTTTTGGCTTTTTGTTAGGGGGAAAGGAATTGGCATAGGAATCGATAGGCCGTTTTCGGGGTTGCTCAACGTGTGCATAACTGGACAGATCGAAGGCGAACGAGGAAGGCTTCTGTGGAGTCTCCTTAATACGGCTTTGCTCCACCTTGGACATGGGAATGTTGGATCCCCTGAAGTCTTCCTCCTCCGAGTCTTGATCGACTGGTGGGTCATCTGAAGTCAGGTCGACGATACGGGGGCGGGGGACAGCTTGAGGGAGCACTGCCCAAGTGCCGGGGGGAGCCATGGCATTCGCGATGCGCCGTTGTGATTGAGAAAAGTGCGGCGGCGACGCACGCTCAGCCATAGGTGACGACCGGGCAACTTGAATGTGTGAGAGCTCCGCATTGTAGGTACGGTTTCCAGGTGGTGTGAGGGGAAGCGTGGGCTGTGTCTGCGATGGTGCAGCATACAGGGGAGAGCGGCTTTCGAGAAGCTGGGTCGGTTGGGTAGCGAACGTCGCGGCCAGCTCGTCTGGACTGCTGAAGCGAATCGAAGGCGGCGGCGGTGAGGACGTCTCGATTGGGTCTCTGCGATGGTACATGGCGGCTAGTATGTCGGTACGATGCAATCGCGGTAGCGGTGAGGAAGAAGACGTTGCTGTGGCGGAGGTGCAGCGAGTTTTTGGGGGGAGCTTTGCGGGGACAAAGAAGGGAGATTAACAAATAAAGGAAAGAGCAGCCGCACAAAGAACAGGGCGCGGCATTGTAGCTCGAGTTTCGCGTGGTGAAAGCGGGAAGGTCGCTGTGGCGGGGAAAAAAAGACAATAGCAGCTGTACAATACGTCCGACGCGCCTACGCGTAAAGCCAGTCAAGCGGCGCACAGGCCGGCCTGCCTTGACAACGCTGCTCGTCCCTCAACCGCCCCCAGCGTCCCGCTCGCCAGACCCCGCCTCCACCACTTTGCACAATGGCCACTCGACGTAACGTGCCTGGCGAGAAGACAGCCCCTAGCAGCAGCTCCGTCGACAATGCTGCCCCTTCGGACACTGCCCCGGCGGTGCCCTCGTGCGTCTTCCCCCGTCACGGCAGGATGGTCGGCTCAGACTGACCTTCACCAGGTCTGTGATATGGAAGCTGCTTAGCTTCACCTTTGCCATGGTCACCCTCCCGATTGGCACGTACTTCTTCACCGTCAACTATGTCTTCAACGGTAGCTCGCCAATCCGGACTCCCACTCGTCTAGTCACTAATAGCAGACAAGGCAACACCACTTTCGCGGGCGGTCTCGCCGCAGTCATGGCCAATGTTGTGTTAATCGCCTATGTCATCGTAGCCTTCAAGGATGACCAGGCCGAGCAGCGCGAAGAAGAGGAAAAGAAAAAGAAATCTTCATAGCACACGCGTCTTGTATTTGTGTTCCTGCAATGCATGTTTTCATCACATTACACGTCTCTACATAGGCTCCTTCCAAAATCTGCAATGTTTTGCAAAAAGGGGTATAATGAGTGACGTTGCGAACATGGTGCCGTCGATTTCTCCAATGCCAAAAAACTCCCATATTCCCCATGCCTCCGCGCGGGTTCGAGCCGGCGGGACAGTAATAAGCCTTGCCATTACCCAGCCTCGTCTCTTCGTCATCGTGTCACATGTGTAGATCTTTTGGTTCGTTGCATGACCGGCACCAACTCTTCCTCCAAGTTTCCTACAGATAGCTATTGCACATGTCCCAAACCATAGAAGCTTGAGAGATGGCCCACTGCTCCTCAAGAGCGCCGGAATGCACACCGAGCTTCAATGCGCACAAGCTCCTAGTCCTTGCTAAACCGCCTCTTGAACCAGCTCTTCCTCTTCTCGGTGCTCTGGCGTTGCAAAACAGCCGGCCTGCCGTCACCGTTGAGCGGCTGAGATCCGTTGGAGTTCGTTGATTTGATAGGGTTGACCTGCACATGTGGCCCTCCTTTCGCGGGGACAGGCGGGGGAGCGCCATAGCCATTATTAGAACGTGCCGGGCGTTGGACGGCATAGCTGTTGTTTGAAGGTCCCATACCTTCTTCCAAGATTGGGCTTCCTCCAAAACCCTGAAACCCATACTGCTCACCAAGATCAGGCTTCGCGACAGGTTGCGCACGCTCAATGGAGCTGTTGTCGCTACTAGGATCCGTCGAGTAGGGCTCATGGCTACCGCCAGACCCATTGGTGTTTACCGTATCGCGTGACTGCTGGTACCCCGGGACTGGGTAGACTGGATTCCCATGGCCATTCCCATTTCCGTTCCCGTTCCCATGGCGATTCCAGCCAGGGTCAGACTGCATGCGATTATATCGCGCTCTGGGGTGTCCTCCCACGGGTCCGCCCATGCCGTGGCCGTTCTCTGCCCAGCTGTCGCGCGCATTTTGCCGACCGCCGTAGTAACCAGCGGGCTGTGAGTAGCGGCTCTGGTCGTGATGTCCACCACCGTAGTAGCTGCTCCTCCGGCTTGCGTAACCGCTCATAACCTCTGTCGAAGAATCTATCTTCCGTCAGCGCATGCGAATAGCACTTTGAGTGGGTCATCAACATGCCTCGAACAGTCTGCGCTCTCCGCCTATATTCGTTGTCGATGGCAGCTTCGAACGAACGGATGGTGTCGAGCGGGCGCTCCCATCGCGAGCGCGTGGGATTGGAGAGATCGGGCTCCGCTGCGGGTCGTCAGTCCACCTTTCATCCAACCAAGTAGCCATGTAATCAAACATACCAATTGGGTTCCCATATTTGTCGGTGTGCTGGAACGAGCGTAGTGACTGGAGGGTCGGCTTCTCCAGCGCGGCGGCGACTGGTACAAGGTCAGCACTCAAAGACAAGAAAAAAACAAGGCGAGCGGAATACCACCTACTGGGCTGGGATTCGTTCATGGCAGCGTTCGGATCAGCCTTGCCGGATGAGTTGAGGTGGGGCTTGTAGCTGTCGGATGGCTTCCTCTCGTGCTTGATCTGACCTGCAGACTGCTGGCTGTGGTCGCTCTTGAAGCTGAAGTTCGACTTTGAGCGCGGGCGGCCCTGCTGGGGCCGTTGCTCCATAGCGACAGACATGGCACTTGCTGGCGAACTCCCAGAAACAAGGCAGTGGGGAGCCTGCTAGAACACTCGCGGCGTAGTGCCGCTGGACGCTGTTGCGGACGTGGGGCGGTGGATCAAAAAATGGGTGAGCGCGGTCAACGATGGAGTCCCTGCGCCGTGTAGCCGAGATTGGGTAGAGATAAGGCGACGATGAGGATAGACAGGTGTTTGAGAGCGACAGGAGGGCGTCTGGGTAGACAAAAGGGCAAACGAGGGGCGGGAGCGAGAGGCAGGGAGGCAGAGGCGGCTGGACGCGGACGGCGGATGGTTAGTTGGTTAGTGTGCCTGTGAACGTCTTGGTCGGCAGCTTGGGGGAGCGTTACAATATGTGTTGAGCGATGTGCCCCAGGGATTCGTCATCGGCCGATCCGCGACTAGTGAATGCACCAGCGCGAAACACGCCGCAGAAGCAGGCTGTATCTACGATATGTGTGTACACAGTACACTGCGTACAGCGGAGCATGGCTTGATTGTCCGTCTTTATCGAGCGACTGCGTGCGTGCTGCTTGCGGCCGTCTCGAGGTGCCACGACAGCGAACGCTACGTGCCAGCCACCCGCCCACCCACTGGCGGCAGCACCCAACCCCCGGCCAGCCAGCTCGGAGCCATGCAGCACGATGAGCAGCAGAGTCGAATCGATAGTCCTGCACATCCCAAGAGGGCAGTCCAGGGCACCGCGCCGGGCCGGATACGCGTCGACCATGGCCTCGATTGGGATGCTCCCAGACGGCCATGCGTACGTACACCTGCCCGGCGCAGCCGCCAGGACAGCCCACCAGCGAAAAGAAAAAGGCTCGTCGCGCGACGCTCGTTCGCCCGCTGTCCAGACCCCCAGACCCCCAACGTCATCCTCTGTCGCGGATGCTCCATCCGTTTCAGATGGTTCCACGCTGCGTCTTTTCAACGGCTCGGCATATGTTGCCATCGCATCCGAACGCGTATGCATGTCCATCACAATTAGATCCTGTTCGCGTGATTGCCCATTCGCTTTTCTCTTCTGGACAGGAAAGACGGGACATCTGGCATTGGCCCACACCAACAATGGAGCGCGTGTAGATGGCCAAACACTCCGGTCGGCTCATCTTCCCTTATCTGGCACTCCGTCGCACAGCCACCGGGAAGCCCTTCGAGTCTCCTGCGCTCCCGCATGCCCGTGTCCGATGTTACCATCGCCTACACATGCATATTATACACCCATACCTGTACATCCGATAATTCCAACGCCCGCGTATGCATGCGGTACTGACCCTGCGTGCACATCCAATACAATGACCACCGCCACTCTTAGCGTTCGCGTAGCACTCCCCCACCTTCCCCCACCCCCCTCGACCTCCTCGAAATTACCCAAATCAACCCAATTCCAACCCACACCTCTATTCTATTCCCCCTTCCCTCCAGAAACGCTCTTGCTGTAGCTCTGAGCCTTGAAAACGATGAGCTTACGAATAAAAGTCTTGACTAATCAATTCACCGCGAAAGAATAATCAAGTAGAGCGCAGATACTACACGCGGCACTCCGAATCCATTTCCTTTACCTACATGTAACATGTGTGCCTAGTAGACTCAACACATGGAAACCTCGGACTGTGTAAATGGAAAGGACCCGACCCAGTCACCCACACGGTCAGCTAGCATGGATGGGGTTCGCCGTTTGTTCGCAGTCCTCAGCCCGATTCACATGTGAAGGTGGCAGGGAAGGTAGCAAGAACCACGGATTGAACGCTACATGCTCTCATGCTCGGTGCTTTTTACTTGTGTTCCTCAGCATAGCAACCGAAGAATATAGTACATTGAATGTATGCGTCCGTCTCATCCTAATGATTGCACCTCAAATCGCTCGTCCATGCCCTAGTTATGCGTTGGCATTACCACGCTCGCCTTCGTCGCAACCGCATCCTCGCTCCGCCATAGACTTGTCACCGTCTTTTGCTGCGTATAGAACTGGAGTCCCGGTTTCCCGTAAAACGTGTTCGCGCCGCCTCCCGCAATCGATTTCTTATTGCCCGTGAAGGAAAACATTGGGAGCTAGTACTCCACCGTTAGCACTCGCTCTCCTCAGATACCAGCCCATAACAAACGCAAGAGACGAAAAAGTAAGGGAAAGTAGTAAAGGGG
>Ga0247757_10000092_pt1 | contig 69856 bp, 66 predicted proteins | sample UWRJL126311R4_FD_180929 | JGI IMG/M metagenome (GOLD analysis project Ga0247757, IMG submission 180929) | Plant litter microbial communities from Arlington Agricultural Research Station in Wisconsin, United States - UWRJ-L126-311R-4 | ecosystem: Environmental > Terrestrial > Plant litter >...
ATTAAGCTTTGTAGAAATCTTTATTTAATACTATATTATAATATATATAAAAAGAAAAAAAAAGATACTTAGGTTCTTGGCATATCTTTAGGTAAAGTTTAGGTTTTTTTTTCTCTATATTTAGCGATTAACTCTACTTTAAATATACTTAGTAATCAAGATTACTAATTATAGAATAAATTTCTTAGTTTTTCTCTTTAAAAATCTTATTTACTTTTTATTATAGCGTTAATACTAACTAAGTTATAGGTATATAAAAAAGGTATCTTTTTCGATTATTCTTTTTTTGTTTCACCCTACTGTATAAAAAAAATTTTTAATTTTTTTTTTAGTATTTCTAAGAAAGTAGCTAGTTTTTTAGTAATTTTTTACTAGTTTATTAGCGACTTTTTAATAGTATTTCTAGTAAATACTACTAGCTTTCTAGCGTTCCTAGAAAATTAGCTAGCTTTCTAGTAGTGTTCCTAGTAAACGCTACTAGCTTTCTAGCGTTTCTACGAAAGCTGCCAGCTTGCTGCTAGCTTTCCGCCGGTTTGCTGGCGGCTTTCCAGCGGCGTTTCTAGAAGGGGTACTATTCTAACAAGAATAAGCTAATTGGTACAGAAGGATGGAAATAGTTTGGATCGAGACTGGGTAGAGGAGTGCCCATAGCAGCGCAAATGAAAAGATGTGATATAGAGTTGGTAAGGAATACCGTAGTTCTAAAACCTATTTTATAGTGGGTCGAAGCATAGTCCGGTTTCCCATCAGACTAAGGCATCCATCTTAAGTGCAGCTGGTAAAGACTAGGCATCAATACTTCGATATATACTCTAGAGGGCTTTGAAACCATGATTCTAATGACAATAAGCTCTGCTTAGTGGCCGCGTGGCTACGAGTTAAGGCTGTTTGTTACGAAAAGCCCCGATCACATGGCTGAGGATTAGGAGAATCATACTGTTGGGGATGGTCGTGGCTATCGCCCTAATGCAACTTTACTTCTGCTTAACTGTACAGATCTAAAATGCTGTAGAGCTTAAACTTGTGTCAATACTAGATGACTAGTTCATTGTTTGGCAGAATCCATTACATATGATGCTGTACTTATCCTTTATTCTCAAGCATGGGACGCCACCTGTTGCAAAGTTGTTGTAAGCAGCTGGGGCCATATCACATGATGGGTTCTCGCTATATAAGAGCGTCAAACATGTCTGCTACACTTAGACTTCCACACTCAACTACACACTCAATCAATACATTCAATTCTTCACACCCGCCACTTCCATACAGTTGTTGTAGCTCTTTATAGTTGTTACCCTTTGAACATGTGCTTGAATTCACAAACAGCTCTGAGGGCAATCGCATCGTCCTGTCAGTAAAAATCGGTGTAAATTTATATGGCCCAGCGATAGTGCCTCGCACTGCTATCGAAGTCATAGTGCTGTATTTTGTAGAAGGGCGTTAAACCATAGTACGCCCAAGCTCCCGGAGCATCCGACTCTCGTTTTATTGAAGCCTATACCCATCTGAAAGCCACTCTTAATATATTTTAGCCGTCTTCGAGTACCTGTTCACCGTTCATAAGGCATTTCTGCAGTTAGCCAACGTTTGAAGACGATGCCGGCTGTATACCAACAAAGCTTTCGCGATGAACTCCTGAAGCCTAGAGCCGTTCTCCGACTCTGAATAGAAGGTTGAGAGCTTAATAGATCGGCCTTCATCAGATTAATATCATCCATTTTACAAAAGGTGCATATATATTGTACCGTGATATCTAGAATCGCCTATAACTAGAGTAACAACGATCTAGTGCGGCAGCTAGTAAACAACGCGCATCTCGATTGATCTTGAGACAACATACTAGATAGGTGTCGCTTAGGCATTACCGCAACTCCAAAGCACGATTCAATCTCTACGCTTAGCCCTCCACCAATACTCATGGCACACTCAGTAAGGAAAGGTGCCCCAACATGAAACCCGTTCGGTCCCACGATCATGTGCATTATCGTGCGCGACCCACTCTCTGATTTAAGTGCCTTGACTCAAGCGATTATAGGGCCGACTCGGGCCGAAGTTAAGTTATGCTGGGGAAGTTTCTCGAACACGCTCGGTCTGATGAAAGATTGCATAGTCAGGAATTTATGGTAGAGCTATGTATTGTGGACGTTTGACGGCACCTGCTTTGGCTTTAGAAACTGGGCATATTCGAGCGCATTATGGGAGACAGGCAGATGGTCAGCAGATCAAGCATCTGCGGAGAGGGAAAATATATAAGTAGACAATCAAGGCGACTAGATCAATCAGAACATCATCACAGCCACTCAAAGCTTTTGCTAATCGTCTTCTCTCTTCAGACAAATCCGATCTGGTGTAAGTCTTCTGGCTGTGTGAAAGCCTCTACTCATGCACCGAGGGTACAAGACTAACACATTCACTCAGATCATCAGCATCTTTTTTAAGGCAGCCAATCAGCAACCATACAAAATGCAATCTGCACTTACTACCATCATTGCAGCGCTATTTTTAGTCGCCATCCACGGCGCCGCAGCTGCTTGCACACCCGACTTTTTCAGCGTGTCAGTAGTTCAATTCTCAACGTGCGCCGACGCAGACGCCCCTGGCACAGATCCCGCTCCTATGGTGGCCTTCATGCAAAACCAACTCGGCTGCCAGAACATCATCGGCGGTGACGTGAATCCCCTCGTCGGCACTATCAAGGCTCATCAGTGCAGCCAGGGCTTCACAACCACCAACGACGTTCCTGGCTTCAGTGGTGATAGTATCATCATTGAGCCCCCGTGTCTTCCGGGCGATAAGTGTCCTTAAGTAGGACGCACGGTTCCTCTCACGGTCTGAGTACGCAGAAACATGAGATGGGGGTGAAGAGGCAAGAGGGCGGTAACGCAGACGGATGGGCCCGTTTAGGAAAGATTCCTACGCACAACTTATACATGTAACAAAGTAGTTGGCCCGCAAAGCCAGGGCTCGGTACGACCTATGATAAGACATAAAGGGAGGCACGTACATGAGATAAACAGCAGTCTACATTCACGTTCCAGTTGTCACAAATCTAAAATATGCCTAGTGCACTTTCGTAGTGTCCTTTCCCTCCATCATTACCCCCTTCTCGTCTCCATTGGCGAACAGTGTCTCTTGGGCACTCCAAAGCTCAGAGTACAGACCATCACGATTGATCAACTGCTCATGAGTTCCACTCTCGGCCACGCTTCCTGCTCTCAAGACGATGATTAGGTCCGAGTCATAAATGGTGCGCAGACGATGCGCAACGAAAACTGAGGTTCGTTTCTTCTCTTTTAAGATGGAGTTTATGTGGGAGAGGAGTGTCTGCTCCGTGTGCGTGTCAAGCGCCGATGTCTAACAAAAACAATGAGTCACAGAGTTCCCTGGATGTAGAATGATACATACCGCTTCGTCGAAGAAGAGTAGGGGCGGGTCTTTTAGTATGAGTCGCGATACAGCTAGACGCTGCTTCTCACCTCCAGATATCATCATACCGCGTTCACCAACCATAGTGTTGTATCCGTCTGGAAACTGGCCGATGGTTTCATGGATATGTGCCCGCTTAGCAGCTTCAACGACTTGCTCATCCGTAGCTTCCAAGTTACCGTACTTGATGTTATGACCAATACTGTCGTTGAAGAGAGGGGTGTCCTGAGGCACAACGCCGATAGCCTTGCGCAGACTATCCAAGCTTACGTCACGGATGTCTTGGCCGTCAATGAGGATGCGACCTTCTTGGACGTCGTAGTAGCGGAAGAGAAGGCGGAGAATGGTAGATTTTCCACAGCCGCTAGGGCCAACAATGGCAATCTTCTTCCCGGCTGGTATAATGAGGTTGAGGTTCTTTACGATGGGCCGGTCAGGACGATAGCCAAACGTAACATTTTCAAACCTAATTTCCCCAACTGTGAGGAGAAGTGACTTTGCATTGGGCTTCTCTCTGACAGCGACATTGACTTTTTGTAGGTTGAACAACGTCTCCATGTCGAGAAGGCTTTGTCTCAATTCGCGGTACACGGAGCCGAGGAAGTTGAGAGGTACGGAAAGCTGGAAGACAAGTTGGTTGACCATGACAAGGTCACCAACGGTCAGGTGGCCTGTAGCGACGCCATCAGCGGCAAGATACATCATGGCGGTAAGGGCGCTGGAGAAGATCAAGTTCTGTCCTGAGTTTAGGAATGCTAGCGATGTAGCTACCTTGATAGACGCCTTCTCGTAGGCCTGGAGGGCTTTGTCATATCGTCCGACCTCATACTTTTCGTTGTTGAAGTACTTGACAGCTTCGTAATTGATGAGAGAATCGACGGCGACGGTGGCAGCCTTATTATCGGCAGCATTGGCCTGCTTTCGAAACTTTGTACGCCATGAGGTTGTCAGAATGGTAAAAGCAGTGTATGCAGCCATGGTGGAACCAGTGATGAGGGCGAACTGTGCGCCATACTGGTACGTCTAGCGAAATTAGCGATGCTGGCCGATTAACCAATAAAAGTACACACCAGGATGCCGCACACAAGCGAGATCTCGAGGGCAGTAGGCAGGATGTGGAAGACCATGGAGGTCAGCAAAAAGCTGATGCCCTTGGTTCCGCGGTCGATGGCCCGTGTCAAGCCACCCGTCTGGCGTGAGAGGTGGAAGCTCAGGTCCAGCTTCAGCAAATGGTCGTACACACTGCAGGCTACTCTGCGGATGGCCTTTTGGGCAACGCTTGCGAATATGGCATTCCGGACTTCCTGGAAAATGGTAGCGCCGATGCGTGTCACACCATCTGCAGCCTTCAGCGACTTCTCTACGATGTCTTGGGTGCCGCCTTACAAGCTACAATCATGGATCCGGCGACAGTCCAGGCGGTGCCGCCCACAGAGATGAAGTCGATATTCATCGAGTCTACGATGCTCTTGAAGTAGAAGGGCACCTGCACGTTCAGCAGTTTTGCGCCGACCAGCAGCGCAACGCTCATGCCGACACGCATTCGGGTGCCCAGATTGTCCTTGGGCCATAGGTAGCGTGACATCTCCTTCATGATGGCCCAGTCTGCCTTGCGCTGCTCCTTGTTGGACACGGTCTGCTCGGCCAGCAAGACAGGGGGCTTTGGCTTAGATGCCTCGGTCTTGGGCATGGGTGGGGGCGTGCCATGCGGTGGAGGAGCGGCTGACCGCTGGCCGTGAGCATCTTTGCGGTGCAGCGGGCTGGAGGTGAAGACGCGTGCCGAGAGACCGACGGATTGCAGGCGGACGCGACGGGTAGAGGGCCGGCAAACAGCGCGGGCAAGCGGGGGGATCAGCATGGCAGCGATTTTACATGGCTTGACGGCAGCCGAGAGGAGGCGTGCAGGACGAAGAGAAGGAAACGAAGGGAGTCAATGGCCGATGAATGCGGTGTGGTGTAGGATGTCGTCAGAGCTTGAGCGGCTAGCGTGCTTGTAGGGCTGAATGCCGAGGACTGGAGGCTGAAGCTTGGACTGCAAGTGCGACATATTTCTGGTCGACCTCAACCGCAAATCCATCTAGGCAAGGCACATCATGCCCACGCTCCGTCCAGCCGCCGCACCATGCACTCGTCTTGTGCGCGCGCAACTGTGGCGGCCAGCCGTGCGGCACATCAACATCACGGCCACAAGCACCTCGACTGAGCCCGTTCCTGACCAGCCGACACTCTCCGCCTCGCCCTCGACGGCCACGCCAGCAACCGCTCCAGGCAAGCCACACACCCAATGACCTTAGGTCCGAGCTAACGTACCCAGATGCACGCTTCGAAGTCGTCGGCTCGCCCTTCTCGCTCCTCTCCGTCTCCCTCGCCGCATCACAACAGTTCTACACCCGTCGCGGAACACTCGTAGGCCTCAGCGGCAGCTCCGAAAACACCTTGTCAACACTCTCCATCCTCGAGCCCTTCCGACGCGCCCCTGTTGGCATTCCCTTTCTGTACCAGAAAATCTCCTCGACTAGCCCCATCACCGCCCTCATCTCCACAAAATCCCCCATATCCTCCATCGTCACTGTGCATCTCGATGGCCGACAAGACTGGATCATCTCCCAGCGCCAGGCCCTGCTCTCATGGACAGGACAGACGCTGACGCTAAGACCGCAATATAATGTGAAACTAGGCCTGGCGAACTGGGGCAATACCTATATCACCGGCCGTGGTCTGCTAGCCCTTGCCGGCAGCGGCCAGATATACCAGGTCCAGCTCAAAGCTGGTGAAAGTTATGTCGCACACCCGAGCAACGTTATCGCATACACACCGTCGACGACGCCGCCGTTGCCTTTCCGCTTCAAGTCTTCCAACTTGCGCTTCCAGGTCCCACATCTCGGCTTCGTATCTCTGGTGCAGAGAGTCAAATTCTTTAGGGTAATGAGCGAAACAGCCACATGGAGGACGCTGGCCACAATCTACCATACCGCTAAGATGTGGTTACGGCGCTCTATATGGGGAGACAGAGTGAGTTCCTTCTTATCCAGCTGCCTGATCTTCCTAACACGCTCGTCAGCTCTTCCTCCGTTTTGAGGGTCCCACAACCATGCTTGTCCAGTCCCGTGCCTCACGTATTCGCGATGTTCTCACTCTAAAAGACGTCAACGAAATCGCTGAGAGCCCCCCAGGTGCCGTCCAAGATGCAGTCACCCGTAAGATTCAAGAGGAGATCAATGAAATTGCAGGCTCCACCTCCAAGACCCCGCTTGCGCCTGCAGAATCTGACAGCACGACGGTTCGCTATGCCACCGTCCGCCACGGTAAGGCCGAGTTTAAAAAATCTTCGTAAAAGCGATGATGGAATAAGCGAGGGGAACATGGGGGCCATAGCTGGTTGCACCCTTGCATGTGTACACTATGTATTATAGGCGTCCAAATGCTATGCCCTAGCCTGTGCGGCATCGCGTCCAAGTATGATTTTATTTTGTTCTTTTTTTAAATTTTTCTCAAAAATAAACCTGAATGCTCATCGGCTTGTGAAAGACATACTCAGTGGCCTGATAGCTCCGTTTGGTACGATTGGTAGCTATGATCAAGCCATATAGCTATAAGACTCCATGAGCTGCATACACTTCTTTTGGGAGCCCCTCTAGAACTATGGGATTCACATAAGATGAATCTCGTAGTCCCCTTCCACGACATCTAAGATTATACGTCCTCACCTCGAACGTCTCCTTGAAGTTGTCGAGGATTATTTGCGCCCGGCTAGTACCCATTGGAAGTCTTTAATGTATTTCTCCAGTTTTCCCTTTCCACTTCTCGCACTTACGAGGTTAGTGGAGATTAATGGTAAAGCTCACGTATGTCTGAATCTGTTTGGTGAGTTCTTAAGACTCGGTAATGGCCGAGAGTTGGTATTACGACGATGTCATCTTGCCCTAGGCTGGCAAATGTTTCTTGATTCTACCTTCACAATAGGGAATGCAGTGGAACCGCTTTAGAATTTTTCAGAATGAGCCCAGTACAAAAACTGTAAGACTTCTCGAGCGGCTAAAGCTAAAGCCCAAAAGTCAAGGATGAAGAAATAATCACTATGAAAGTCTATCACGGTAAATATGTTCTGATACAGAGCTCATGTTCATGATGCGCATGATAGAAGGTATAACGAGTCCCTTTTAAATTTCCTGACTCTTACAACCACTACTCCTTTAATCCCATTCATTCCTTTCTCGGCCCCTGGAGCAAATAATCTCAGTACCTCACCTCCCTTACCACACTCCGACTCCGTCTGCCCACAGGCTCCACATACTCCATATCCCTTGGTAGACTCTCCCTCCCCACATAGCCATACTCTCGTTCCCTAACCACGCGACCACGACTCCTACTCCTCCGCATAGGCTCCACATACTCGATGGTCCTAGGCTCGCTCCTCCTGCCATAGCCGTAACTATCACGCTCGACGAAACGCTCCTCCGAGCGGCGAAAAGATGTCGTAGAACCCCGAGGTAAGCGCACGACACCTGGTGGTGGGTGCGCCGAGTAGCGGGAGCGGTGGGGCGGCGGATCGACGACGCTGCCTCGATAGGTGTATGTTGGTTTTGTAGTGAAGAGACACATTTATGCGTTTTAGAGAAAGCCTTTGGGAGGGTATGGCTTTTATACTTTAAGTGGCAAGGTGGGTGCGTATGTAATCCCCAGAGATGGACGTAGGTGGCGTGGCCCGCGTAGATTTATGATGAAAATGAGGTAGTTGTTCTTCACCTCAATAGCGTGGTATGAGCCTCCGTACAGTCTTTCAATAACCTAGTCTTTATGGCCCAAGTACCAAAGTGATCAGCCGAGGCAGATTTGCGAAAAGTTGATCTTGATGTATTACATGTACCTTGGAAGTGAACTAAGCTACTCACGATGACGTAGGTCAATGCCAAGCTTGTTTGGCAGCGACACTCCGCGGCCCAGGCCCAGAACGAACATTTATATACACCAAAATGATACCATATTACGGTGTAGATATCCAAGGCTATGGAATCACAGCTCCGTTCTAGCGACGAACCCGTGTTCGGCATGCAGGCACCTAATAAATCCGACACTCATGTTGAATGCTTCCATTCGCTCCCTTTCCAGAACTGAACTCGGCACTATATTCCCATTAGCCATTTCAGGATTCTTATCAGACTCAGATGTACACCTACACTCCAACCAGCCATGGAAGCCCTTGTCCCACACCTTCACTTCAACATGATATCTATCATCCACCTCCTGCCTCTCGGCATCCTCTTTAAGTCGCCGCGTAAACGATAGCTGCTCGTGTGCCAAAATATCTATGCCTGCAACTACGAAGAGCATTTTCTTTGGCAGCTTGTTCACCTCTGCAGTCAAGGTGTTGAGCCGCGGGTCGTCCCAGTTACTCTGCCGATTATTCCTCGCATACGCATCGTACAGTGGCAGCATGAAAGCCAGCGGATCCCTCGCTGGATAGTTGGGCGGCCTGGGTTTCTCCTCGGGCCCCATGCGCAGGTTCACTGGCACATAAAACCCAACGTACCCTTTCACTCTTGTTGGACCTAGGACACCGTTCTGCTGCTGGAGGGATTGCGCCGCGCTCAGCGCCAGGTTTCCACCTGCGGAGGAGCCGCCTAGCGTGAGCAGACTGGCATCCGCGCCGAGATCGCCAGCATGAGAAACGAGCCACGACACTATGTCATCGACGTCGTCATGCGCAGCCGGGAAAGGATGGCGCGGTGCAAAGCGGTAAGAGCAACTCACCACCACTGCACCTGTTTTCTCACAGAGATACTGACACCATCTAGCATTCTGTTCTGGAAATCCGGCGACCCAGGCGCCGCCGTGCATGTCAACGTGGAGGGGCACGAGTCTTTTCTCCTTGCCCAACTTACCAGATCCAGGGTAGTGTGGATGCCAGACAAGACACCTTTTGGGGCCGCTGCGTGTAGGGATGTACAGCACTGAGGTGCGGTTATTCAGGAGCCAGTGAGGGGAGCTGATCAGCGCAGAGAGAAAAGCAAGGGGCTGGAGGAGCAGGCGCCAGCGATAGTGGAATGGCAATGTCGAGAAGATAGCATCGTAAGTAGGTCGAAATAAGTGTGGCAGGAGCGAAAGTTTGGTGATGAGGAAGTTGAGAGCCATGCTAATCTAAGCAGTTGGATGCCTTGTTTAAATCGTCCTTTTAGTACAACCAGTCCAGGTGGAAAGTTCACTCATGTCAAAATCCCTCTCGAGCTCATTCACATGAAATATTTTGTGTAGCGTGAAGCGGTAGAGGGGGCTTTAGGTTAATATAGGTGCGCTAAAAGTCCTGTCTCCGGTGAATGCGAGATACGAGGGGGGCGGGAATTGCGGGTGCCGTGCCACCGATTGCATCTACCTACATCGACTCTGATGAAAAAATCCAGAGAACTACAAAACGTTCGTACCTACTAAACTTCTATAGATGAGCATAATTGATACATGGCGCAAAGCTACCGAAATGAATGAACGCCGTGATTTTGGATGTACCTGGTTCGGATCACTGCATGAGAGCCCTGCAATCCCATACCAAGACTCGCTCGTCCCAACCGGTACTAGCACACCAGCCCTCAGCGCCGAACAAACACCAGTCGACACCCGTCACAAACTCAGTGTGCCGCCCCATTCTGCCCATCTCCCTTCCACCGCCCAGCACCATGGTCTCCTCGAGCATGTTCTCCTGTTTCACGGTCCCAGCACCCATGGCGCTTCCGTCTGTCCATACGCGGCATGTCATGTCGTAGCTCGCACTGAGCAGAATATCGGAGAGATGCGGCGACCAAGTTATGCGCCGTACAGCATACTCGTGACCGGGCAGCACAGCAACAGGGCCCTGACCAGGGGCGCGAATATCGAAGGTGCGGATTAGGCGATCTACGCCAGCGGTGGCGACGACGGTGTCGCGGTACTTGTTCCAGTCGTGGGTGAGGGCTTCCGAGGGAGGTATTCCCGGTGGGGCAGCATGACCCATGCGCGGCTTCGGTGGAGTGTGGATGGGGATGCTAAGCGTGAGATGGTTCGAGGCAGACGCCGGGGTCCGCAAATCAAACAGGCGCAGATGCGAGTCGGAGCTCACGCAGCTGAGAAGGGCTGGGCTGTGAGGGCTAAAGGCGGCCGAGTAGGTGCACGAGTGCGTGGGAAGAGTGGTGATGCTCGCAGAGGCATTGGGGTTCCAGATCTTGACGGTGCCGTCCCAGCTGCTGCTCAGGAAGCTGTCTTTGGCGACGAGGTTCCAGTGCACAGCAAAGACCTCGCGGGCATGCTCCTGCCACGATTGCACAGGGAAGTCGTCGAGGGTAATATCGAACAGCTTGACGGAGCCGTCGCCGGCAGCGGTCAGCAGCTGGTTCTCGTGGGCTTCGCTCCAAGCGGTGTCGAACAGTGAGTCTTGCGTATCGAACCATTTCTCAGCGATGATGCCGTTGGGCGTCAGGCCCAGCACGTAGACGCGACCATTGCCCACGAGCCCAAAGTTGGTCGATGCAGCGACGGCGAGGCGGGAGTCGAAGAAAGGCGAGTACTTGACGCTGTAGCCGTTGAAGCCCTGCGTACGGAACTCGAGCATGGTTCAGAGATCAAAGGGTGTCCATTGCCGACAGTGACGATGCAGGCGAGGGGCGATTGTGAGAGCGACGGCACATGTGCTTTCGCCTCGGCTGGAGCGGGGCCGCTCACGTGCATTCGCGTTATAGTGTCGCCCATGTCGCGACGCGTCTCTCTGTCCTGTGGGTACCCCTCATCCCCTTACCCTCACCCTGGTGCTGCTACTCTATTCCGCGGCCGACCATGGACGCCTTCGTCTCGCGCAAACGGAAGCGCGATGAAACGCCCCAGCCACCGCCCCATTCAACGCCCGAGGACAACGTGGAGGAATCTACCGATTTCAAGCTGGCCGTGCTTTCATCCTTGCACCCACACGTCGATCAGGGCACGCTGCTCGAAGCCCTGCTTGCGTCCGACGGCGTCGTAGGCCATGCTTCAGAAAGGCTTAATGGGGCTGCCCACTCGTCGCCCAGGAAGCGCCCTGCCTCTACTATCGGCTATCAGTCCTCGCTCGCATTCTATCGTCTTACCCCACCTGGGACAGGACTCTCTAAGAAGTCACTTGTTAAAAAGGGCAAGACCCTCTTCCTCTACTCCCCGCAGGACATAGAAGCCTACACACCATGTTCCATCATACACAACTTTCTGCCACCTGAGCAGGCCAACGCGCTTACCCTGGAACTGATCAAGGAAGCTCCCTCATACAACAACCTGAAATTCAAACTCTTCGATCGAGTCGTCAAGAGCCCACATACCTTTTGCTTTTACGTGAACAGTCTAGCTGAGGCTGAGGCCCAGAAGACTGAATACATATATGATGGTCGCAAGGTAAACGACGTTCGCCAAAGCACTCCCGAGATGCTCAAAGCCTGTCCACAGGTTGAAGAGGCTGTCAATCGCGAGATCGTACGACGTATTCACGATTTTTACCCCGACGGGAAAAAGCTCAGATATCAGACACCGAAGCCCTGGAGAGCAAACACGGCGTTCGTCAACTGCTATGATGGTCCCAAAGAGTGTGTAGGCTACCACAGTGATCAGCTCACCTATCTCGGGCCTCGCGCCGTGATAGGGAGCTTGAGTCTTGGTGTAGCCCGAGAGTTTCGCGTCCGCAAGATTCTTGCCCAAGATGAAGACCACCGTAAAGATGACGGCTCACTCGCCGACGCTCAAGGCCAGATCTCAATCCATTTACCTCACAATTCACTTCTCATCATGCACGCCGAAATGCAGGAAGAGTGGAAACACTCCATAGCGCCAGCCCAGGCTGTTGACCCGCATCCGCTGACCAAGAACAAACGTCTGAACATTACTTATAGATATTACAGAGAGAATCTGCACCCAAAGTACACACCCAAGTGTCGATGTGGTGTCCCAACTGTGCTTCGGTGCGTTACAAGGCAGAAGGAGAACCGAGGTCGCTACATGTGGATGTGTCACACTAACTATGTTCCTGGTGAAGATGGATGCTCCTTCTTCCAATGGGCTGAATTTGATGACGACGGAGAGCCTCCATGGATAAAAACCTCTAAGATCACGGACAACAGTGTTACCGGCCTTACAAGGCCGTGCGATACGTAAACTCCAGATTCCTCCGGTATTTCAAAGTAGACAGGACTCTTGAGCTCTTGTAAACTTCTGCGAGTATGCGGGGCCATCTAAAAAAGGCATCGACCAAGTTCATGTTCGCCTTTTATTACTCGATGAATGCAGGGGCAACAAGCCACGCGTAATCATTTGACCTTAACTGGCTACCTCTCTCGTATTAGCACGCATTGTCGATCAATCTCAGCCGTGCGCCATAAAAACAGCGCAACTTAAACTCACAAGCCTTTCCGGATGATCTCGAGCAAAAGCACACTTTCGTTCCCTAGGTAGCTAGTGACTGATTTGTAGGAACAAAATGGCGGGAAATGATGTTCGTAAACATTCCAAAATATTCATCTTAGTCCACATGTTTCATTCCAACATCACTTACTACTCGATCGCTAGGAACACCTGATCCTTGTTAGTCCGTTGGGTCAGAGACTCAATCCTCCTCGCAACCCACCACAAGTTCATTTAAATATACCACATAGCGCCGCCTACCAACCATCTCATGGCATGTCATTCAACCCCCCACTTCCACAGCCAGGAATGGTATACGGCTCGCAGGCTCCTAATGGTGACGCGCAGCCTTGGATTCTACTTGGATTCTACACGGCTGGTAGCCAACAAAAAGCTGTGTATGGTCCTCCAGGTGCACAGTTCGATTGGATCGGAAACGTTTATATTGAACATGAAGGGGGCAGTAAGGAATACGTAACGCCTTACCGCGGTTGGGACGGGAAAGTTCGGCAACCGCCGCAGCCCGAAGACGAATGCTGTGGCTTTTGGCATTGGATCGGGTACAGGACGGATTACCATTGGCAGTCAACAAGATTCCAGCCACCAACCGAATACAAATAGGCTTATTAATCGGAATCTTCACGAGAGGAAAACGCCGTAAATTGCTGTCATCAATTAGTAACTGCAATATGTTATAACAATTATCACTCTCTTCTCCGCAGCGTATTCATAATGACAGACTTACTTCTCTATCTATGGACTTGAATAAGTATTCAACATTTCCCTCTATACTCACTTTTTAATAAGTTTGACGCAAGCTCCATTCAAAGTCACCATGTTCAAATTCATGACATCAACAAACTCTTCAGCAGTGTATTGGTACTGCACCTCTATGAGCTAAGGTCATTGTGACCAAATTCTATGCGATCCAAAACAGCGCTAGCTATCATGCCATTCAGTGACAAGGTCCACATTCAAATGGAAGATATTCTCACATTGGTCGTATTATCTTTCACCGCTTAGGTCGAAGATTTTCTAGGCAGGTAGATGGATTTCACTTAAGCAATAGAGAAAACGCATGTTTATACCAACAACACTAGGATGAAGATATACAGGTTTCGGAGATAGAAAAAGAAAGTGCTTGTCAACGTAACAGCGGAAGTACCTCGACTAGCAAAAACTATGTTCAATAACTGATCACATGTCACAATTCAGTCTTTGATAGCCTTTGCCAACTCATGCACTAAAATGTATTTCCACCACCCTTCATCCGACTTAATTGAACGGACTTTTCGAATAGTGTGTTCAATATGTTTTGTGTACGTTCATGAATGAAGCTGCAGGAGTCCTAAAATATCCGATCGCGCGATAAGAAATCTACCTTGTCGAGCATCCCCTTCTTCAGATCGCCTTGCAGCGCGCAGCTAAAGCAATCCAGGAACTTTTGAGAATCTCTAGGCTAGTTCTTTCTAACCATCCGAAGCTCTCACCAAATATGAATTTTAGACTTCTATGAAGAATATCTCCCTATCAATTCACCATCCACACTCCGAGAGAAGAAGAGTAACGTGTTTTACTAGACGATCAAACAATAGCCGTAGGTCTACCCTCAAATAGTTGAGTGCTAATGGTAGAAATTTTTCCACATGAGTAGCGAACTAAGCATGATGCGTCGGCTAAAAGGAAAAGGATTTGCACATGTAGCCATAATGTTGGAATGGTTCGCACACCCCTCTTATTCGTAGGTGCTTTTTCATTCGGAGAAAGCTCTGAGATACATTGTGCAAGCCAAAGATTGGATCCTTCGACGAGATGATTTTAGTTCCAAGATCTCCGCTCTTACTTTGATGCGACTGAAAATATAGCGCAGGATAAGAACCGATAAGGCTAGGAACATGATTCAAGCATATTTATGACATGTGTACACCTCGTTACGATGATTCGGGTTTCACTAGGTAACTACGCCGCATGGTCCGCCACGTTAGTCCAGTTGGTGCCGTTTTCATTGGATACAAGAGGCCAGAGTATATTTAAAAAGGTAGGAGCGAGCTCGCTGGGCACGATTTCAAACAGCCTTCATGAGAGAATAAGAAGTTAAATCAGAAAGTTATTGAGAAATCAAGCAACTATTTCGCGTTGAGAATAGAGTTTGCCTTCGTGCATATCTATGTATAAATCCCCACTGCCCGAGTCGCCCTGACGACATTCATTTGATCGTTTTCTGGTTCACGTGGTAATTTTAGTTTTCTGACAGAGTCACAAAGAAGACGTCTTATATTTCATAGCAGCAACGCCTTGGCCCTTGAGAGCTTGACTGGATATCTTCATTATTGCTATAGGTTTTATGTAAAACCATAGGTTCATCGTGTCTACACCGTCATTTTGATGTTTAATGAAAATAATCTTATTGAGCAGTGTATTTCCGCCGTTGAGAACACAATCCATAAATTTCTAGCTCCCATTAAAATTACGACTCTGAAGACGATGACAGTTTTAGACCTAAGAAATGGTCTAATTATCGAAACAGCAAAAAAGAATTGAGCGAGATACCCACAATAATAACAGCATGCATGCCTTTGTCCTAATATGCCAGCGTTAGAAATGATTTGGCATACCAATCTTCTGCATCAATATTACACCTAGTAATACGAGTATTGGGCCATTTACTCAAGCCTTCAGTATCCCTGGATACGGGAGGTTCATTCAATCCCTGACCGTGCGCAATACTTCTATTAAACTGCAATACGCGTAGACGTTGTCGCCAAAAATATCAGCATTCCATCTCTACCTCTTGAGAGGCTATTTCAGGATAGTGTCTGTTACGAAATAAAATTGCATAACGACTTACAAATAGCCATAACCACATTATTGCATGTTAGAATAATCGCAGAAAGCCGAATACTCTCGGGGGGCGGGGGACGCGACAAAACGGCACGTCGTTGTTCGAAGACAGCGCAGCGATCATGTAGTTTCAGTTGAAGAGACAAATTTTAAGGATAGATTATTTTCGAAGCAATCGGACGAATATGATAGACGTTGTGTGAAATTAATAACAATATTTTGATGTGAGGACGCCTTGTCGCGATTAATTCGGTACTCCCTCTCACTATTGATCGCTGAAGTCTATGAGGGAATGTATACCTTCTGATGGAGTGTACCTTGGGCTGAGTACTAAGCCTGAATATCGGAATCTGCGCGCATTCATGATCGCCTGTGAAGAATAACATAGCTCTTCTCATCACTATGACAAGACACTGCCCTAACAAGTTCGTAACATCTCATTTTATCTTCTAGTTAGTGGCGTGAAATTGATGATTGACTGGTGGGATATACTACTAATATTATCAACTACCTCGACTTCGGTCTTTAGTTACTCATAGACGGTAATAAAGGAGTTTGATTGGAAGAACTTAACTGAAAAAAAAAAGTCTATGGTAAAGAGGATGAGAATCTTCCATATTGAAAACAAAGTTATGAGATGACATAGTGGACTCCAGGGATATAAGTAGCCCTAGGCACTAGGAAAACTTTTGAAGAAACGACTTCAGCTTTTCGGCGTTTGCATATAGCCAGCATCCGGCCTAAGCTCTTGTCATTAGTCATTAGTTCCTTAGCAAAGTAAAAGTGATCTAAAGGAACATTTACAGGCACTTGTCCAGAGCGTTGAACAAATTTAGCTCTTATGCTCAACGGAAGGATTCTCATGTGAAGACAGCATCGTCACTTTGACCTATCAGCATGTATTTTCCAAGCATGCTGCTCTTTTCAGTGGAAACCGGAGAAACATCATGGCCAGAACTTCATTTACTATCTGCCACAAGATCCAAGAGGATGCGCTAAGTGCGCCGTAAGCACAAATTTTAGGATAACAACTCGGTTCTCTGCGCTTAATGACGTGTTCTGGCGTGACCAATCTTTCCAAGTAATGTATTTAAACCTCAGTTCGCGTCTCTTCAGAAGTTTATTTTCCAAGAAGCTCCATCAATACTTTCTTGGTGTACAGTCTCTATTTGATCGTTGAGCTGTTCCGCAGATCTTTCACTATGGTTCTGACTACTCACATTGCGAGTCTTGCCTCCCTGATTGGTCTTCACGTCCAAGCACACCCTTCTTTGGCTCCATTTACTGAGCGCGATTTGGGAAAGCCTGCGCTATTACCTGACTTTGATAGCTTCACGGCGGATCCGTCACGCATACCACCCGCCGCACAGGGCACGGCAACGAGATGGGCCGCGGGAAGATAGTAAGCGAGTCTGGTAGAGATTATCAAGCTGTTACTAATTATCCATTTTTTTTCTCAGCCCTACACAATGTTATGATAAGGCTCGCGAGGTAATCAGTGACACTGATTCCCGACCTAAATGTGAGCTGCGAAACCTTGAGGTCTACAACGTCACTTACAGCGACTGCACCCTTGCTCCTCGTACGTGGAGAATTTGTCGTTGCTCAAACGCCGAGATTAGCCTGACGAACTTGGTGCGTCGCTTTGGTACGGTGCCACCAGGTGTTCGTAGTAATGTTCATCAAGTTATCATGATGAATGGCTACGGAGGTGGAGGTGGCTACGCTGTTGGTTGGTCAATTTTTGGCGGCGGAGATACATCCGAGACCTTCTTTTCCCATGAAGCCATGCACAATAATGATCCTGGATTTTCTGACGGACCAAATTTTTCAGCAGCTATTGCTGCCGACACCTGCGTTCCCGATAATTATTCGAACAATAACAACGTGGAGGACTTTGCGCAGGTTGCGACGTATCTCCATTTTGACAAAAATGGCCGAAGGATCTCTGACTACACAGGCAGAAACCCGACGTGCATGACCAATCAGTTGAATGCTGCGAGAAATTGGCTAGGTGATCGCTTGAATATTGGGCCGTATGCTTGCCATCTTGCCGCGGAGGATGATGGCATAGTCACTGCTAAAAAGGTGGACCAAGACATTATTGAGCAAGATCCGGAGTCTTCTTTTGGTGAGCTTTTGCCGCACACTCCATACGAACGCATATAGTAGTGCGGTAGGAATAATCAGATGTTGCAATGTATAAACCATGCTAGATGAACTTCAAATATTACAGTTGAATTGGGTAATGTGCATGATTTAGTCCTCTTATCTCGTACCGGTAGATGGTTTTTTCTAGGTTAGTTACTTGTGTATCAGCAATCGTCCTTCACATTCACCTGGATGTCATCAGCGATCCTGGCATCGCCTTTCCATACATGATAAATGAATACATCCGGAATTTATTGTGCCCTCATATTAGAGATATCTTATACCTAATTTAGCCTCTATGTAACGCTCTAAAGGGTGATGTTTTACACCACACCTAGCTCTAACTTATAGGGCTCGTCACCGGCTTGGCACTTTCAGTCAATCTTTGTGGCACAAATGAGTGATAACGGAGGCTATAAGGAAAATTTTTGTTAGTATTGATAAGAACTTCAGAATATTTGACAAACAGCCTGACTTGGACATAACAACCCTAAACACCTCTGCAGGCACTGGCAAACTAGCTGAATGATATATTGTACTATACACTAGCTAACAGAGACACCTATAAATAATCCATGTCCTTCAATGTAGACCTGTGGTAATTAGGGTGACCTCCGGGGCGGAATGTTCTTTCCTGCATTGACTATATCCTCTCTAACTTGGTCAAAGGGATGCTACTCTAGATATCCATTTTATCATTCATGAAAACCAATCGTATTGTTTGTCATGTAATATGTCCCAGATCTCAATCCTTTATGAAACCTATGTTGTGTGCTCTTCTTCTCCGCCACGAATATTGATATAATAATGGAGTTTATAGTGTTTTCTAGAGCAAGTAGGGGTATTATAATATCAAAAATAAAAGAACCATACAAAGTACCATTTGTAAATTAATAAAGAAGACGTAAGAAGAATAACTAACGTGTTTCATTACTTATCTACCACTATCAGTCATCCGCCACTTCCGCTAAGGAACACGTACCTTTTCTAGTAATTACTCTATAACGCGATAGTTAAATAAGGTATTAATAGATTTATATAATAGCTACTATCTCTAAATATACTAAGTTCTAGTATACCTTTATATATAGTACTTACTATATATTAGTGGCGCGCGTTATCTCCTTAGTATTGCATCCTGCCCCTCCTTAGGGAGTACCCTTTCTATCTTTATAGCCAGCCTCTACCCTTCCTCGACCTATAGAGCGCCCCTAGAGGTAATAAACTATTAGTACTATTATTTTTTATATTTATAGCGCTCTAGGGTCTAGTATAGCTTTAAGACCTCTACTATAAATATTATATTTAATTATATTATAAGCTTATATCCCTTTACTATCTTATATATAGCTAGAGTACTAGGGCTCTAAGATAAATAGTAGGGTAGATCCTATATATATCAAGCCTAGTACTATAGTTAATTAGTATTAGATAGCATCCCTACTACCTATATACTTTTAGTATTAGCTAGTATCCTAGGTAGTAAGGGCGTCCTAATAACTATAAGTAATAAGAGGATATATTTAGGATATATAGGGACTAGTCCTAATACTTAGAACCTAGTATAGATATTCTATACTAATAATACTATATTTTTAATATATTAATAAATTTATAAAAAGTCTACCTTATTAATATAGAAGACGCGCTAGCGTACAAGCTTATAGATCTAGTTCCTATATACTACTTTTAGGGGCGAGAAATAGCCTATATCTAGTAGCTATAGAAGGTATAATATATATAATAGTATATAAAATATATAGATCTTATTCTATATATATAGTAGGTATCGAACTTAGGTATTATATAACTACTATAGCTATCTAGAATAAGTAGTTACTATCTACCTAGTATATACAACTCTATATACTAATTAAAATACTATATCTACTTAAAACCTAGTATATTTATTATCTAGCTATTATTACTTACTATAAAGACCTAGCTAGGAAATAAATTATAATACTAAATATTCTAGTAGACCTTACTAGGAAGGATAATAAATAGTAAAATAGCCTATCTATATATATTAATATATTTTATAGATATAACCTAGTTATAATTCCCTAGATTTATAGAGATTACTTAACTAACTATCTCTATACTAGTAATAACTTTTAACGTCTCTATAATACCTATTATAAACCCTATCTTATTAAAGTTATAGATATCCTTATCTAGTATACTATATATCTACTATATATCCTTTATATATTAATACTATATATATATATAGTAGTAGGGTCCTTATAGAGGGCGCGCTATAAATAGAATATATAATTCTATTTTATTTATAACTCTAGCTAAGCCTTAATAAAGTATAAAGCCTAATATTTATTTATAAATACTAGTAGAGGATCCTTACTATATATAGTAAGTAGGTAGTTCGCTATATAATATATATCGATAATCTATACTAGAAATCCTCGTCTATCTAGTTTTAGGATTTATAGAATAAGACTCTACTCCTTTATAAAGTATAGCTTTCGCTTTTAGATATTAATAGTAGCCTAAAGGAGGGTACTACTAACGCGATTCTATAATATTAATTAAGGAATATTATATAGTATAGAGGCTTTCTAAATATATAGATTTTTATTCCTTTAAAGAGTATTAATAGTTAAAGCTAGTCTACCTTCTTTTTAAAGCCTCTAAATATCTTAAATAAGTAGTATCGTGATTATTATAAGATAAACGTATTTCCTTAGTAGAAGTAGTAGATAACTAATAGTAGTGGATGAGTAATAAAATATATTAATATTATCTACTAGTAAGCTATACACCCTAGTAAGCTATATACCCTAAAATATACTAAAAATCTAAAAATTAGCCCCCTATAATCTTAATAATACCTAGATAATAAACTCTAAGAATTAATATATAGGCTTCTATATTAATTCTATAGCTCTTATTTAGTTCTAGAGGAATTTTATTAGGTAGTTCTAGAGATTTAGTATTTTAGAGGCTAAAAACCTAAGAAAATCTAATATCTTAATAAATATAATATATATTACTATTAGCTTCTAAGGAGAGTCTTAGTATATAAATTAGAGGTAATATATAAGTTTTTAAAGTCTATTATCCAGGTGTTATTAAGATCGTAGGGGGCTGATTTTTAGATTTTTAGTATATTTTAGGGTGCGTAGCTTACTAGTAGATAACGTTAGTTACTAGTACTTAATTTATAAGCTAATAATTAATAATACTAATATATTCTACTATTTATCTAGATACCTAGGTTATCTAGATACCCTATTAAAATTCCTATACTTACCTTATAATTATTATAATACTATCTACCTAGAATATTTAAAGGCTTTAGAAGGAAGGTAGAATTACTCTATTAGTAGATATAATTTAGAATAATTAGGTTTCTAGCTATTAACGTACTAAGTAGCTATATAATATTACTTAATTAACTCTATATAATCACGTTTATAGTATCCTACTTTAGGCTACTACTAATATCTAGAAATAAAAGTTATCTACTACTAAAAAGTAGTCCTTTATTTAATAGATCCTAGACCTAGACTAATAAGGGTTTCTATTCTAGATTAACTATATACGCTAGATAGTAGATTATCTACTTACTATATATAGCTAGGATCCTCTACTAGTACCTATAGGTAAGAACTAGGTATTATACTTTATTAATACTTAGCTAGAATTATAGATAAAATAAAGTTATAGACTCTATTTATAGCACGCCCTCTATAAGGATCTTAATACTATCTATATATAGTATTAACGCGTAGAGGAGATATATTAAGAATATAGTATACTAGATAAAGATATCTATAATTTTAATAAGATAAGGTTCTTAATAAATATTATAGAAATATTAAAAGTTATTACTAGCTCTAAGTAAGTAGATAGAGTAATTACTATATAGCTAGGGAATTATAAATAGGTTATAGTAAGAGAATATATTAATATATATAGATAGACTATCTTACTATTTATTATCCTTCTTAGTAAAGTCTACCTAGATACCTAATATTATAATCTACCTCCTAGCTAGGTATTTATAGTAAATAATAATAACTAGATTATAGATATACTAGGATTTAAATAGCTATAGTACTTTAATTAGTATATAGAGTTATATATACTAGGTAGATAGCGACTATTTATTCTAGATAGCTATAGTAGTTATACTACGCCTAAGTTTAATATATACTATATATAGAATAAGATCGTTATACTTTATATATCTATATATATATTATACCTCCTTTAGCTACTTAATATAGGGTACTTCTTACTATTAAAGTAAGTATATAAACGCTAGATCTAGGAGCTTATATAGTAATATATCTTTTATATAGATAAGGTAGACTTCCTATATATCTACTTCGAAATTAGAGATATAGTATTCTTAATATAAAATATTTATACTAACTTTTAAGGATTAGGACTAGTCCCTATATATCTTAAATACGTCCTCTTATTGCTTATAGTCGTTAAGACGCCCTTACTACCTAGGACGCTAGTTAATACTAAGAATATATAGATAGTATAGATACTATATAATACTAATTAGCTATAGTACTAGGCCTAATATATATATAAGCTATTATAGCGTCGTTCTTAGAGTCCTATAATATAGGCTATCTACTAGGTTATTAAGGGATATAAGCTTATAATAAACTTAGATATAATATATATAGTAGAGAATATATAGCTATACTAGACCCTTAAGCACTATAAGTATAAATAGCGATAGAGGTAATAGTATATTACCTCTAGTAGTACTTTATAGGTTAAGGAAGGATAGAGGCTGGCTATAGAAGTAGAAAAGGTGCTCCCTAAGGAGGGGTAGGAAGCGACGCTAAGGAGATAACGCGCGCCACTAATATATAGTAAGTACTATATATAAGGGCATACTAGAACTTAGTATACTTAGAGATAGTACCTATTATATAAATCTATTAACACCTTATTTAACTATTACGCTGTAGAGTAATTGGTAGAAAAGGCGCGTCGATTCTGGTAGGGTGTCTAGATGACCCGGGTGTCCGGATAAGTGGTAGAATACGTTACAAGTTACGTAGACTAAGCGAATCTAGCTATAGTAGAGTAGTACGCATAAATTATAAGATACCTATTTTCTCCTTATCCTAACGAAGTTAATATAATATAATATCTCCTTTACAAGAGGTTAGGGCGTGGGCGGCTGCCTCTCAAAGAACCATAGTTCTCAGAGAGTTGAACCTGCTGCCTGCGCCCTTCTCCACATAAAAGCCAGCTTCTATGGAGTTTATCCTTGGAATATTATGGGGGAATAGGTTCCTTTCATGCGAATACAGGCACATAATCTTCAAATAACGCTGTTATAACCCTCATGACGCCGGTTCTCTAGGAAAAGCACAGCTTGTTTGTGCTTTCCTCTTATAACCCTACCTTACAGTTTCGTTCATTACAAGGCTTGAAAGCATCATCTTATCTCCCATTTTTTTTAAACGAGAGATGATGTATGGTCAGCCCCCACCATGAAATTTCTCGCAACTATTGTGTCTGTTACAGTGCAATAAAAAAGATACAAGGTCGTCGCTTCCATGGAGTCTACGTAAGCTGTAGATCATGATATAGATCATGCTACCACATGTCGGATATTCGGTGATAGTTACCGAGCTTGTGTGAATAGTGTCTGGGCAAGCCATAGGGTGTTTTTGTGCAACTCCGCTTATATGCGACAGCAGTTGCAGAAGTTCACCCACTGGTAGCACAATGTGGGATGTCCGAAGCGTACATTTGTGAGCGTGTCCTCTATTCTTCTAACTCGAGCTGCGTTTTTTACGTTCCTAGCTCAAACAGAATATTTTGCACGTACACTTCTTTCCCTGGTAATTCAGATGCATGCCCACTTCCTTGCTCAAAGAACCTGTGCCTCCTCCTAGAAGTTCCTAGAAGTTTCGGCTTCTCTGGTCCCACGGTAGACTCCTAATTTTCTCTGCCTTTCCTCCGCTTTTCGCCGGATATCCCAAGAGAAAAATACCTAGCGCTAGAATGAGGCATGTTATGGTGGGGCCAACTCCAATGCCAGCCTTTGCACCTGTACTTAGCCTATCCGATTTAGGCTGCGGTGTTGCCGAAGAGTGAGATGGCGATATTGCGTAAGATATCAGTGTAGGTATTGGAAGGCTTCCAGATACGGAACGCGACATATACGCCGAAGTAGACGAGACCTCTTCTGTTGATGAGACTTCGCTCTTGGACGATGACGATGGATCTGAAGTGACTTAGGTGGCGGTACTGCCGATAAATACGAGGGTAATGTCGAAGGCAGAGAGGCATGCAAAGGCGCCTATGCAGACGAATGCTCATGGCTGTTTTGTGGCGAGGAACTAGAACTGGTGGTGGCTCCACCATCCGTGATGGCGAATTTTCCGTTAGTTGAAAGTGTCGCTGGTCCGCCTGATTTCAAGCGCTTCTTGTGTGCTTCAACATGGGGCGGAGGCACAGAATTCTCTTGCTAGGCATCTGCGATTCGATGATATGTAAATAACTGGTAGAGTTAAATGCATGATGTTGGCATTTCAGTGCATAGATTTTTAAAAACTTACCAATCGTCTTTACAATTTTTAAGCAGTGGACTTGCGCAGCTGATCAGTTACTCACAATTAATAGTCAATGCAGTAAGCTACCATGAGAATGCGATCCAACCTGTCAATATACTGGGAATAAAGCAAACGGCCTTGAATAACAACCCTCTTTCTAGGTCTCTAAACTATCTGCTTCGAACCTGCTTTTCACAAGAGAAATGAAACTGAACTCCATGTTATTTAATTGTAAGCAGGTTTAATTCTAGTTACCTCGACATAGCATTTATCCTGTCACGTTTTCCAATTGTGAAAAACCATACCGCATACAACACAAACCCCAACTTAGTATAAGCGATATCTCAAAACATTTTCGACGGTAACAACGCAAAGGCTCTCAGAAACAGGACAAGCGAATTATAAAAGATTGCGTGATCTCTCATGTGGGACCTTTGTTAGGCATAACCGTGGTATTCTGCACTGGCTGTGGGTAGTAGTACTGTTGGCCCGGCTGCCCTTGATACGAATATTGTTGTTGCTGGTGAGGCTGAGGCATAGGTGCATATTGCACTTGCTGGGTGGCATATCCTCCGTTGTTGTAGATGTTTGAGTTTCTGACTTCGGCCTCTGCGGTATCCCAAGCGTTTAATCTGCCGAGACAGATGATGGCAATGTAGGTGAAGACCTGGAAAAAGCTAGAGAGGTAAAATAGGGCGATTCTCGTCTCCAGTGTAATGGAGGGCCGGCTGTAGGACTTATATGATTCGAGCAAGGAAGCGGGTAGAATCAAGGTGAAGATAGAGTACAGTAGGAGGCAGAATGAGGTGATGAAGGTCCAGAGCATAATATCCTGAATTTGTTTAGTATTTCTCGAGCTAAGGAAGGTAGAGCCGCTTACGCCTGTGTGGATGTTTCTTGATCGCATTTTCATTAACGTAAAAGCGGAGAGGCCGGCCCCAGCAAGCACGCTCAGCATGTACAGCACGTGCCATGCGACCGACAGCTTTCTCTCGCTCATTGTCAAGTCCCATTCCTTATTTGAATACTCGTCGAAATAGTCTGACCCCGCGGGAGTATCAAGCCAAAGGTTGAAGCTGGACAATCCAATCAAGCTAGCAGTGAGGGCGCCCATTACACACAGAATAGCTATGGTGGCGTACTTGATGGGTTTTTGACCAGAAGTAAGATGCTTAAGCAGCACACTGTTAATACAATATATGACGATGACTAAGAGCAGAAAGTCGCCGACCAGAAAGAAGAGATTATAGACGATGGAGAAGTTGTAGTAGTCATAGTAGCTATCGAGAACATAGCATTGCGCGAGCGTGTTGGAAACAAGGACCAGGATCCAACCACTGTGATTGTTAGTTTGATTTGGAATGAAGTGCGATAAAAAGGATTGCATACATTAGCTGGACAATCAACATCAGGATAAACAAAATTCCAGTCAATCGGGAGCGCTTCTTGCGGACGCAGCAAAGACTAAGCAAAATAGCTGCGGTAAACAGGAGGAAGAGAACATAAGCAACATAATAAGCGAGCGATGAATTGACGCCTTCGGTGTTGCCAGAGAGAAAGCCTGGGCAAGAGCCGATGCTGTACGAACTGCCGCCCGAGCTGCTGCCACCTCCACTGCTTCCGCCTCGGCCCTTTGGCGCCATAGTTGCTTGCCGACGTTTCTATGCTGGTACAAGAGTCAAAAGGGGTTCGCGATGGACGGGAAATGGTGGGCAATTGGCGTGGATGACAGCCTCATCGCGCGGTATAAGTATCCAACATTGCGCATCCTATTTTTATGCCAAAGCCTCTCGCTTCATGAAGCCCGCTTCGTATTCTCATCTCAACCATAGCCAGGCATCGAATCAACGCAGGGGCGGGCATGATACCAAGCTTTTGCCCAGAAAGGCACACTAGGGTCTGGGGGCACCTGACTGGCTCCGCCACCAGGAATCCCGTTGGGGTCCGCTTCCAGGCAAGCAGAAATGCGAAGTATGCGAGGTAGACACGCGGAGACGATGGCCGAGGTTCTGCTGCGCGCAGTAGATATGACTCGTGAGCGTTACATGCCCTGCGCGCATCGATCCCCAGTACGTATCGATATCGATAGTCGCAGCTTCTGCGTGAGTATCGAGCACGCAGGCACGATGGGGCTGCGGCGGAAATGAGCAGGCACGGCCGACGACGCTACTTCCCCGGAACTCGTAATCACAGCCACATCCAGCTCCCCACGATCCAAGCAGCAAAGACGACACCTTCGACGCCCGCCACCATCCCGCCCACCAGCATCCCGCTACCAACCCTCTCCGCCCTGGCTCTTCCGTCGGACAGCGCCCATGCACTCTGCCCTACGAAGATCCACAGCAGCGCTGCCAGCACACTGAGCGCTAGCAACAGTGCCAGCGCAAGCAGCACCTTCATCGGTGAAAACGCGTGAACGAACTGAATCGTTGTCATGGAGCTCGAGCCGTCTTTTGCGTGGTTCAATGCTGCGACGCGACGCGCCCAGTGCACCCAACTGTAACAAGCCTTGCCGGTTTCTGGATGCTTGCACAGATGCATGAGGTCGTGTTCCGTGAATGGCGTCTGCTTGTCACGAGAACCTGGGCCATGTCGGGCAGCCAGGAGCTCACCAGTTCCATTGTCCAAGACTACCATCTGCGCCCCGCTCCATGTGCTAACCTGCGCGAGCTGGATGTATCTGAAGCTTCTTGCGCTGAGGGCACCCAGTATTCGTCGTCCCGCGAGCTTCTTGTAACCATCCTCCAATCGTCGTGCAAGCAACATATCATCGAAATCAACCACCGCTTCCCGCTTTTCGCGTTGGCCCCATTTACGACCTTGCCTACAAACTTCTGTGGTCGTGAGGCTGCCAGGCACCACGATATGCTCCAGCAGTTTAGAGACCCCACTATCATGCTGGTTTCTTCGCAAACTGAGCCACACGACACTTCCTCGTTGCTCGTCTACGCTCTTCACTGAGCTCCATTGTGAAGCTTTTCCCCCACCGTCAGCCTTCCATCTAATGACCCCTTCCGAATCGGCATTCCTTTGCACTCTGCTCTTAAGATCATACTTTCCATCGCTCGCCACGGTTCCCAGCACATGCTTGCCTTTGGCGTTATCAGGGTCTGCTGGTTCCACCACCGTGCTAGAGTTACGAGGCCGGATTTTGGGCTTCGGAAATTCTTTTTTCGCGCTGAATGGATAGGGTGTCCTGATGAAATGGGCGGGCAGGGTGGGTAGCCGATCAGGGTTCACAACAGGAGTCTGAAGAGGCATCATCTGTATGTGTTTGCGTTCAGAGAACGATGTGCCCTTCTCATACGGCACGAGGTTGGTTTGTGAGCCCAGTGGTGAGTTCGACATCAAGGACTCCAGAGCCTGCATCGTGATCAAGTGTGCCTCAAGTATGGAGTCTGCGCATAAGCTCTCCGACGTGTTTCGTCGGTGTTTAGTCTGAAGCTCCTGTTTGTTTTGTTGCTCAGCATTGCTTAGTCCTCGCGAGATGGTTAATGGTTGGGGAAGAACATCAATCGGTGAATCATCCGTCAGCATGCTTCCACGTGGAGTGCCCCGTCCAGTGGACCCAGATCCCCCATTGTCTACCACTTTGACTTTGCTTACACGCCGAAGTGACATTTGACGCGCGTGCTTTGGCTGCCTGCCTATTGGCGTACTGGATGCTTCTATCGTAGTCACCGTGGCAGAGCTGTGGTTCGGGATTTGACTCAAATGTGGAGGGTCAGGTAGTGCTCTGCTCGTTTCACCCATCCCACTGGTCCTGTTTCTTCCTCGCTCCTCCTCTTCCCTCCCATGACTTTCTAAACCATACATATCGGAAAAATTCCTTGTTCCATTATCATCCTCCCACTCCGAGTCATCGTCACTTGAATCATCGAAGAAGTTCATCCCAGACGCTGTTCTCCTGGACATTGGATTGGTCAATTCCGGATGAATTGACCGCGTTCGCATAGGTGGAGATTCGATGACGCGAGGCGAAGACGCCGGGCTGGATGACAGGCGTGCGCAAGGGCTGTTCAGTAAGAATGTCTGTCCGAGTGGGTCAAACTGTAACGGCAGAGGAGGCGATGTGGGACCTTCCTGGAACGATCTGGGAAGCTTCTTCGGGTGTTCGTTCATTTTATCGCGTTGCTGGCCTCTCTCCTGTTCGTCTCTGGATCTCTGGTGTCTTGCTGATTGCTCTCGCCTTTCCAACAACCAATCAAGACTGCAATATCTCTCAGTCCCTCGATAATTAGAGCCTCAGGGTGGCTTCAAGGACAGCCTGAAACATGGCACACACAACAGCAGCCGATCGTCAAAGAGGGCTCATGCGGCGGTGGCGGGTGGAGGGCGGATCACGCGATCAAAACAAAGGAAGGTATGTCCATGAAATTGTCGGATGCGTTTGCCATCGACATTTACGGAATGTGGCCCTTTCCATCCTTGGGGAATGGGAAAGGACGAACAATAGGGGCTATTGTCCTCGACATTATTATGAGCGCTGCTTAGAAATCTGCACAATTTACTCACAGCTTCAGATCGCTTGCGCTGCTCCTTGTTTCTCACTTGTCATTGTCAAAGAACATTGAAGCTTTCCAAAGGTTCAAGAATCAGCATTCCGCAACATGTATGCTCAGAATGCAAATGTCGTGTAACCTGGATTAAGATTATTAACATTCAAAAAGAATCGCAGAGGCCGATCGGAACTATCTACAGGAAGGCAAGCAATGGACTAGACCGCTGAGAGACGCTACCATAATCACATCGGGGTCTACAATCATGAACCTCGGATTATCCGAGGACTATTCCCATACAATCTCATGTCCCTTTTCGTGCTTTGGAAGCGGTTCCAGATCGCTCAGCGCCGCCCCATCAGGGTACCTACAAAGTCAAGAAAATCGCTACAACCAATGCCATCACCACACTCAATATCGAGCGGCTTGTAAGAGAGGAACCAGTGCCATGAATACCCAGCACTTCGTCCTGACGTGCGAATGTAACGTTCTGCGGGATAGTTTCATTCAGACATTGGCCGTTGGCAATGTCTAGTCCGCGCAGGTCATCTGGCACCTTGAAGAACATGTAGCTCCTGTTGTTCAGACCTTTAAAGCCCGATGTGTCGTAGGGGAAAAAATCTTCTGAGTCTGTGGCCGACGTGTTGCGTAGAAAAATGCACTGCACTTGATCAGGATGATCATGTGCGAGTTTGGGATAGTCGCGCATTACGTCCGAGTTAGACGTGTCTGCAATCAGTACAAATTTGCGCTTGGGAAAAGTTTCGAAAACTTTGTTAAGCAGATATTGGCGGATAGACAAAGTGGCATCAACGTTAGAGAAAATGAGCGGTCGAGTGTCAAAGGAGCCGCCGGGGTAAGTCTTGAAAATGAAGTCCATGTAGTTTCGAGTTACTTGCTCAGGTGTGGTAGTCAGGTAGTGAAAATGGGTGTTGTTAGGAAGGCTCTGTGACCAATTGGCATAGATCTCGGGCATGTTCATCCATTGGGTAAAAGGGCGGGCGAAAGAGTTCAGAAGGCCCTCCTTGGGGTTGTAAATCTTCGTTATTCGGAGGATGTCGTCGATATCTGAGACGAAGGTTATTCCCTCTGATGGGACGAGGTATGCGGTGGCATTTCCGGTGAGAGTTCCGTTTGCATATACGTTAAGGCGCTGCACATTATTCGTTTCATTGCCGGCAAGGAGACCGTCGCCTGAGATATTACGAATGGGTACAAAAACGTCGAAATCCCCTTCAGTTGTAGTTTCACCTGGTAGTGTGACATTTTGAGAGCCACCTGGAGGTGTTATGGCATTACCTCCGCCGGGTTGGCCGGAGGCTCCTTGTGCTGGAGCTGGCTCGAGGTGCATAGTCACGTTTCGGTCCCCTTGTTGTACTACGAAAATCTCCTGTGTGAGATTTCTTGCTTGCCTCTGCTGATCTTCAGGAAGATCTTGGATATCAGTACCAATGAGGAAGATGTTGGCTAGGTCATCTAGCTTCTCCTGTGAAATATTCGGCATCTTGTATACATTGCCATGGAACCGTACATTCCAGCCCTGATCTGTCCAATTTGCATATGGTGGGATATTCAGCACCTCTGTCGGACTTGCAGCGAGGTCATCGTCTCCAATTCCAAGCTTTGAGAGAACCTGGGATCCAGATGGCAGATCCTGGAAATAGCCGGGGACGCCTTGCGTGAAGAAGCTGGGAAGAGCCGATCCTAGAACACTGCCCCAGGACTGCGCGATGCCGTCTACACCACTTACAATGCCCGATATGACATTGCGCTTGTCATACACATAGCTACGCCCACCTTCAAAGTATATCGCTGCCGGCGTAGTTCTAGGAGTCCAGATTTGGACGCGGTCGGGGATGACAGTGGGTTCCGGGATTGCGACTGCGGCAGCAATTTTAATGGCCACACTGGCCAGCAGCATGTGCTGCGTTGACTTTGCTGTGTGCATGGCGTAGGGTCCTGCAATACGTTTGGATGTCTGTAGCACAGGATTGCGGCGGCTTTAAGAAACGTGTACCGGTGGGAATAGAAAATGGGAAAAAGAAACACGGGCAACAAGTAGGGAAGAGAGAGAGGCGCGCGTCAGTGAAAGAGACAACGCAGCGCGAGAGGGTCGCCAACTCATGAGTGAGGTTGTGTTCCCGGTTTTATTCTGCGGCGTATTGCGACACTGTAGATGCAGGAACCAACAGCAGTCTGACGTCACACAGCGCCAACAGGGTGGCCCTAAGCCTATCGCGCGAAACCCTTATTACCGACATAGATCGTTTGGGAGATGCGAATGTGGATCGAACCTGCTTCTATCGTTCTATCAAGCACCATCTGCAGATCTCAGACTCAAATAAAACGGTTCCATTATACGATCGTGAGAGCGCTAATTCACTGTCTTGTGTGTGTGTGTGTGTGTGTTTTTCAATACGTCACTTTCAACCCTGTCGAACCTGAACTTTCCAAAACAAAAAGGTGTTCTTGACATCACTGAATAGATCGAAGTAATCTGTTCCGAATAACCAAAGCCAATCGAGCCAAGCAATTGCTGTTTCAACGGCTGCCGCTGCCAAGGCAACGGAATTCAGGAACACAGCGAGCAAATGTTGAGATCTATAGGCACTCTCAAGAGATAAGAGCAGTCGATGATGCTATCTTGAAAGGCTCCAAACGTGTTTCATTGTTTTATACAAGAAGCAATCTAACTAGCGTCGATAGTCGTCTATAAATGGCAGGTTCTTATCCCTACCAAATTGAGCTGCAACGATGAACATGTGCAGTAAATGACTGGTGATTCCTTGTGTGCTATTGAAGTCACAAGAAAGAGAGGAGGGCTCTGGTACTGGTACAGCCTTTGCCACGGTTTAACAATAATGTGTGAAAATGACTCATTTTGATTCTGCAGGAGTGGCTGTGCTAGTCCCCTTGGCGTGGCGCATGCGTATGCCAATGTATAGAAACAAGTGTATAAATAAGATGCTAGAATAGACATTTCTAGAAACAGTAACAGCAACAGCTTCAACTCAAAGCCAGCACTTCGAGCATTTTGAGTTACTTGAGCCCAAATATTTCAATCTTAATGCCACTGGTAAACAGCACCACTACGGCAACGACAACCACTATGGAATCTAATTTAGGCGAGAGCAGCTCTCTTGCTGTTCCAATTAGACAGCAGAATCTCACAAGCCATAGCGAGTACGGCAATATCATTCCATCGTCTGCCAACACAGAATTTGAATTCGACGAATCACAATGCTTATTCTGCAGCCACGTATCTCTAGATCAAGACAAGAATCTGGCTCACATGTCGAATGCACACGGCTTCCAGATAGACATGGAGAATTTAGTAGTGGGCATTAGGTCGCTACTCGCACATTTCCATCTTGTTGTTGTTGGGCAGCATAGATGCCTCTACTGCGGAACGCGGCGGAAGAACTGCCAAGCTGTGCAGCAACACATGATCGCAAAGGGACATTGCAAATACGAAGTCATGGAAGAAGATGAACAAATGAGGGTGTTCTACGATTTCAGCTCATTGGGCCCCAAAGACGAAATACACCGCAATATCATTTCCATGAGCTGCGCAACCGACTTCCAGCTTCCGTCACAGGCCAGATCGAGAAGGCCACTACCACCAAGACGCTCAGAATACCATGGCAGAGATAGAAGATATTCTTCAGTAGACAATATGGAATCACTTGCGACCCAACAACCACACACCAACGCTGTAGGAACATCGAGTACTACCCACACATCTTCGCACTCCCTTGGAGAGCTAAGCACAAGAGCACTGAAGCAAGAATTCATGCTCAGCAATCAGCTCTCGCGACTTCGTGCTGAGGATCGGAGAAGTCTTTTACATTTACCGGCTTCGCAACAGAGGGCACTGCTCGCCACTCATCACAAGCAGATGGAGCAGGCGAGAAGGACCGAGCAGATATATCGGGGTAATCTGGAGAGTGCAGCGAACAAGTTTGGCTGTCTGAGCAAGATTAAGTTAATAAGGAAACCTCCGCATACCGGCAATGTTCGCAGTTTGAGATGTTAGTTCATACTGGCAGTAAAATTGAATCATTGGACATTAGCTTCTTCATTTGATTTTCCACAAGTGTCTTAGTGTGGCCATCTTTCACAGCACCAGTCCACTGCATTACAACCGCAGGATTGTCTGGTTGCAACACACCTTATAGAAACAAGAAAGGCAGGCATATCAATATCTCCGAGGGGCCTCAAAAGGATGATGATAGTAACCAGTAAGGGTAGCTTGATGTTTATCTTATTTCCAACTTTTACATCTTCGCGTAGGACTGTAAAAATTAATCAAGATAACCGTCATTCCCATCATTGATGGCACCTCATCCAAAACTGTGTCATGTGACTTGGGCTAAGTTCGCAATTTAATGTACAGCACAATGTCATACTTTTAACCTCTCCTTCCGATTATATATGCAGCTCGCCAGGAGACCAAAGTGCCCGGCCAGTTGTCAAACTATTATGTCGCATGTGGATAATTGCCATAACATCTCATATACCGTCTTCTTCTTCGATAGTTGGTAAAGGCACACAAGTCTAAAGCTGCGAAACCGACTCGGATGGGGTAATAGACGTTATTGAAATCCCATCATCGTCGTCTTCAGTTTCGCGTTGAATACCAAGTTTGCTCCAGAGGCGCTCCAACTCGTTTTGCGGCTGCTCTTGCAGAAGAGTACTTCTTGGGGTCAAGCGCTGTGACTCGGTGGTTGATCGCAAGAGTTCTCGAGGATTTCCTATTGGTACTCCCGTAAAGCCGCTTGGGGAAGAAGGTGATGTTAGTGAAGACGGTGCCACAGTGCTTGCTACTCGGGCCCTTGGCAACGGAGATCGTGGCAACGTCAGGTTTGTTGGAGACGCAGGATTGTTGGCTACTTCCTGGGAGGGATGGATGGGTTGGCGGCGGGTGCCTATCATGTAGTGGCCAATATTCTGATCCTTTGGTGCCCGTGAATAATCGACTGGTGGTAACGCTGGCGAGGGCGTGACCAATCCTTTCTTTACCTGGACATCAACACGCACATTTTTGGATGCGGCAGACGCAGACTGTAGTCTGGCACTCTGTTGAAGCAGAGCATTTGCGTCAATGCAGTGCGATGAGCTCTCCATACGACCTGACAAGGCCAGAGGCGGAGGAGCTGCGAATGATATATCGGAACGTAGTGCAGGTGGAAGTGGTGGCGGCGGAGGAATAGCTTGGGTCTGCTGGGTCTCGTATTGACTCTGTGTATAGCCAGTCAGACACGACTCCACCATAGCAGATCGAGTACGCCGAGCCCCCTTTGTTCTAAAGCTTGAACTTACCTTCATCCTAAGCTCAGCTGTTGCGCTGCTAGATACAGCAGCAGCCCCAGGCCCCCATTTACTATGATGCCAGTCCATTGTCGACTGGCGCATGATTGCTTCCAGGCGTGAAGTGCCTTCTTCTATATATTCGCCAAATCGGGTTTCCATGCTGTGCATGAAGTCGTTATGTGACGCTTCTATGGCGGCATTGAGGAGTTCGACTTCCCGTGTTGTCATGTCCAGATTTACCTGAATGGTGCTCTCTTGCATCACTTGACTTACCGAAGACTTAAATTCCGCATCCCAAGATGCTTTAGACTCCTCCTGTATTTTCCTAAGATGCGCTTCGTGGGCCGCTGCATTTTTCCGTTGCTCTTCTTGTTCCTGAAGTCTCGCTTTCTCCAGATCCCGGCGCAATAGCTCTTCCTCTCGCAGTCGCTCTAGATGCGCTCGTTCACCATTCTGGCACCGTGGACAGAGGCCGGGTTTTGTCACACCTCGAATACTACAGTCGTTTCGCCTGCGGATTGCAGGGTCATCAATATTGCAATGCGTTCCCACCCTGCGCCAACGATCGCAACCCTGAACGTTGTCCTCATTCCTGTGGTTGCAGCCATAGAAAGTAATAGTATAATGACACATCGCAAATAAGTCCTCAGAACTTTCACAAAATCGCTCTGGTAGGTACTTGCAGATACTAAGGCCTGTGGGTCTGATGAAGAGAGACGGAGCAGACATATTCTAGGAGCAGCTAACACTTATACAGCGGCACCTGCTGACTTAGCACTCGGCCGTGAAGTACTATGGTCAAGAGGAGGATATAATTTGCATGGAAATTCAGAGATTATTTTGAAATTGTTTATTAAAGTCATTGAAGTGCATCTCATTGCACGGAGAGGGTTTAGAGAGAAAACGATGCGAGCGACTGTGACCGCCATGACTGTGAATACTAGTATTAGCACGACAAGCAAGGGTAAATAACGAATCGTGAATGCAGTTCGGATTAGAGTCACAGTATAGTACTCCTGTCAACATGTGCGGGAGCGCCACATGATGGATGATTTGAAATGTGGTGTCGAGGCGGATGTGAAGACTAGCCTACCGATTCGTATGGTTAGCTACCGAGCTTTCGCCGACAGCTTGGCACACGAGTGCGACATCAGCGCCATTACAACCAGCAGAAAGCTATCCAGGTGCCGCATCCACAATGGCCTCGAAGCTGACTCCTTTTCTATATCGCCGGGGTCCGCTTGCTCTGCGTCAGCTCCAGCGCACTCAATGGCGATCCTTCAGTGTCACAGCTCCCGCACGGAGTGACGCCTTGTTTGTTGTAAGAAGCCCTTCTCTGCCATTTAACTCCAATTGCGCCGCTGATAAAACCTGCAGCACCGTGACACGCCTGATAACAATCCGAAAATTCCGTTCAAGTTTACCCCGCAGAATGAGGAGCTCATCAAGGAGATCGTCTCCCGGTACCCCTCGCAGTACAAGAAGGCCGCGGTGATGCCCCTGCTCGACCTCGGCCAACGCCAGCATGGCTTCACCAGCATCAGCGTCATGAATGAGGTGGCCAGGATACTTGAGATGCCGCCTATGCGTGTTTATGAGGTGGCTACCTTTTACACCATGTACAACCGAACCCCGGTCGGTAAATTCCACGTTCAGGTTTGCACAACAGTGAGTGGATTGGAAGACCATTTTTCGTTGTGGTTACTGAGAGATATAGACTCCGTGCATGCTTTGTGACAGTGATTCTGTCATGAAGGCCGTCGAGGACACGCTTGGTATCCACCACGGTCAGACCACTAAGGATGGTTTGTTCACTTTCACCGAAGTCGAATGTCTCGGCGCCTGCGCAAATGCACCTATGGTGCAAATCAATGACGACTACTATGAGGATCTCACATATGACTCCACCGTATCGCTACTCAAGGCGCTTCAGCATGCTGCCGAGGCCACTGGCGCTCAGGCTGGAGATGTCGGTCTGGCTAGCAACACTGCCCATATCACAGGAGAGGACCACAACGTCCAGAGCAGGGACAATGTTGACCAGGGACGGGGGTACGCTGCTGGTAGTGTTAAGATTCCGACGCCAGGCCCATTGAGTAGGAGGAAGAGCTGCGAACCTGCGGGCGGCCTGACCTCACTCACGAGCGAGCCATGGGGCAATGAAACCCTCAGAAAAGATGGAGAGCTATGATCTTATATACATTGTGTGTCTTTTGTCTGCAGGGTTTGGCATTCCAGATTGATCTTAGCTGCAGTCTGTAGAATATGTCTAAATTACAATCCTTTCATCACTGACTTCGATTCGATTCTACGTGTCATTGCAAACTGGGGTTTATTTCGAGAGCTAAATATAGTTATCACAGCTATGTTACCTTCTAATGCACGACCTGCATGAATGGGTGACTTCTTGTACACACGAAAATCCCAGGGAACTATAAAGCCAAACGGTACGCGTGCATTGTGATATTACAGATTGTAATCACAACTGCCAATTTGTAGGCTTGTGGGAAAGGATAAGTTCATAATCATTGTTCTTCAGCAGTCTGTTAAGCTCTCTGGTTCAGGGTTTAGTACAAGGCTAGATACTCTGCGTATGATACAACAGATAATAGCTTCCTGAATAGTACAAGCATTAGCCATCTAATAAGAAGATTTCCGTTTTCTATTTAAAGTCATACCAACGAGGCAAAAGTCTTGAGATGGCTTCGGTTCTGGCAGCTGCGCTCTACTGAGACAACCATCCACTTTCAAAACTAGCTCTGAGCATTGATTAAAGCTAACAAAATCGTTCTGATAGAATTCTACATGTGACTGTATATGTAAAGTGAGTGGCCAATAGGGCGAAAGTGTGACTACAATGAAGGGAAGGACCATGTGAATCTTGGCATTCATGAGCCTCTCACTCGCCGTTGGGCCACATCTCCTGCTCCATACAACCATTCCTGCAAGAACGACATCCAGCCATGGAAGGTAGTACACCTGAACCCGCAGTTCGGTTCAAGCGACGCAGAATTACGCATCCGAGACGGACGCGTTTCGACACCGAGGAGGCCGAGAATACTGCTGTCTCCGCCCTGCAGTCACCAGATGCGGCACCCTCAGGCTGCCCGAATATGGCGCACATTCCAAGGGAAGAGGATGGATCTTCACTCGCCTTGAAAGAGTTATTACGCAACCGAAAGAAGCCGCGCGACCGTCTCCGTGAAGTGGGGCAAAGAGCGCACAAAACAAAGACGCTTGCACTGGTTCAACAAGACGAGGTGGAGGCCAAGCATAGCCCATATGCAAATCGGTTCGTCGCGCAGACCGGACAAGTCGTGAACGAAGATGACAAACAGATGTGAGTCCGCCAGCTCTTTGTGTTTCTAAGATTTTCAAATCAAAAGAACGCATCGCAGCAGATTTCAAGTATGGAGGCTAATGTGTTAGGACGGAATATATAGAAGCTCGCTTGGCTGAGAAGAATCACAGCATGTATGGTTGGCCCATCCCGCAACATCTCAAAGCGGCTGTCGCAGCATTTGCCCTTCTACCTGCGCCAACGAAGCCCAATAATGTCCCCAAATCACCAGATCCGACAGTCCCTATACGCACGTTAGAAGAATGGGATGCCAGAGATAATTCAGAAAAGAGCCGTAGGCTGGCGGCTGGTATGGGCAAACTTGAGGAAATTGATCTTGGTCCATCGGCAACTGAGCGTAATATCGAGCGCACTGAAGCAGCACGGAAGAAGCTTGAAAGTGGCCAATCCATGGAGGAACAGGTTGAAAGGGTGCGTCTAGGTCAGAACGGTAAGCCTAGGCGACCGCGACAGCGCCGAAATAGCGAAGACGTGCGCCGAGATCAGCTAGTCGAAGCAGTGTTACGAGAAGCAAAACGTACGTCTTCTAGTTCTATCTTGTTCTGCGTTTGCTGACCACCACAGTCGATTATTTCGACGAAGAAGCACCACCAAAAGAATCCACCTCGGGAGACATGGATAATGACGATGCTATGGTTGAGCAATTCCGCCTCGAATTCCTAGAATCGGTCGAATCACGTCAGCAACGCAAGCCAGCTGTCCCATCTGGCGGGCTCAAGGGTGCAAAAGAAGCACCCAAGGGGCCCAAACTGGGTGGGTCTCGAAGTGCAAGGGCAGCAATGCGGCTGCAAGAAGAGCAAGCGGCGAAGAAGAGGTAGATCATGAAGGTGCTAGTTGCCGATTTTATACATTTGCGCAAGTTCTTTATGGTTTCAGCGTGCTGTGTTGTTAACATTCTTTCGACGTGAACTAATCCAAGTATGCAGGTTCTAGTATTACAAATGGAAGACCACTATAGCCGTGTTTTTGACGGTCTGTGCAGGTGAAGAATTATGCTGGTATTCGAACGCCTGGTCCAATGGGCAGGACTACTACAAAAGCACGAATGCCAGGTACAACATACTAAACCTAATATTACCATTAGGCGGGCCTCAAAGTACATTTCTTCTTCCATGGTTCAATTTATACCGTCTTACAAGGGCACCTAAGAGGGTATTATTCTACCTGACATTTTCGTTTCCATAACAAATAGGAACCCGCCGTTAGCACATTTAAAACTACAATACCACAATAAAGAAATATGGCTTAGAATATGTCTTGAGCTAGTGACTGGTCATCGCATATTCCCCAACTAATAATAACCTGCCTCGAACCAGCAGCTACTATGAGCTTCTAAAGAACTCTCGCGACATCGATGCTCAACGTTCTAGCCCCTTTAGATTACTTCAAATCCCACGTGAGATTCCCAAGCACGAAAACAAGGCCTTAGAGCAACCTGAGAGCCAAGTGAAGGACCCGCTTCAAGGTCCCTTTCCAATTGTAAGCACATTGGCTTTCCCATTCTCATATGAGCTTACATCGACTTTCAACTGCGACTAGACTACAAAGAGTACGGAACAGCTTTCGGACTTCCTCAGACGCAAGTGATGCGAACTACCAGCGTAGCTGTTGAAAAATAAGTCAATTCCACGTATTAAACATGGTTGGCACCCCGAGATGGTCTTAGAGGCGACCAGGGATCGGTAAGCAAGGCATTATCCCGTGCCTATACTCCAGGGTTAATTTAATCCATATTACTGTTGATCACTGCCCATATGCCACGGAGCCTATTACATGCCCACCCACCAGTAATCGTTCAATCAAATAGAGTCGATAATTTGGCAATCTAATACCGGTTGTTGCTGGGGGCAGGACCTGGTCATCGGCTTCTAATTCCAGGCTTTGGCGCCATTGCGGTTGCTTAGATGCGAACTACGAAAGAGCAGACAAAAAACGTATATTTTAGTCCATTTTGGCCGGCTCTATTACCGAGGCTTCATTGTCCTTGCCCTAAGCCGTCACAATGCTTGCCATCAAGCTGCTTTTACCGCTTCTGACTATCTTGTCCACCGTTTCTGCCCATGGCTGGATCGATACTCTTACCATTTCTGGCAAATCCTACCAAGGATACAATCCTACGGTCGCACCGTGGGTCCCTGACCAAGGAACCATAACCTGGCCCTCATGGAATACGGACACGGGCCCCGTTTACAGCGATGCAGTCAACAGACCTGATATAATCTGTTCCATTAATGCCACTAACCCCAAAATATCTGCTTCAGCTGTCGCCGCAGGTTCTACGCTCGACCTGCATTGGACAAAATGGCCAGACTCGCACCACGGACCCGTTATCACCTATCTGGCAGCTTGCAACGGCGACTGCAGTACCGTCGATAAGAAGACGCTCAAGTTCTTCAAGATCGAAGAGATGGGCCAGCTGGAGCTCGGCGTAGGCGGTGGCAAGGCAGGCGTGTGGGCCGACGACGTCCTGCGCGCCAATGACGGTGCTTGGAACGTGACGATCCCTGCGTCCATTAAGGCCGGAAACTATGTGCTGAGAAATGAGATCCTGGCGCTTCATTCAGCTTACAATGTCGGAGCAGCGCAGTTCTATCCTACGTGTGCAAGCATCGTAGTCACTGGCGGAGGAAGTGCGGAGCCCGAAGGTGTTCTAGGGACCGAGTTGTACACCTCCGAAGATCCTGGTGTGCATTACAATATCTACAATGATGAGAACAAGCCAGTGTATCAAATTCCTGGGCCGAAGTTGTGTGAGTTCAGATATCCTTGGCTGGCGGATTCAATACTGACTATTCTTGGTAGTTACGGGATGAACGTTGGCCAGCTTGGACATAAAATCTTGTCTATGAATTATAAGCATAAAGTATATTGAATCAAGATATAGCTGTTATTCAATAAGCTCCACTTTGTGAACTTCGTATCGTCCATTGGCACCACTTACGTCTTCTTTCTTGGATATTTATCTAGGTCCAGTATCAATAGATACATGCTAAATAAACGCTATAGTCGTGATAACCCCAGAGAGTAGTCGAGCGATCTTATTATAGTATGGCTTTTAGAGACCTAAATATAACACTACTCACAAAACACACAGAGAGTATGACATTCATAATAGCCAGGGATTAGGTGCTTGCCTACGATCTGCTAGTAAGCAGGTCACTCACAAACGCCCTACTAGTCCGTGGACCCACGCCTCAGATGGGACCTCTAATCCAAGCACTTTAAAGAAATGTTCAATATTTTAATATAAGATTTAACAATTACTTCCTTTTAGCGCTATTCGCCGCCGTGGCTAGCTTCTCTGTCCGTATGGCATTCCACGCGCATTGCTGATGGCTGCTTGCAGGTAGTCATACGCACTTTATAACAGCTACAGCCATCTGGCACGCCACATTTTACATCTATGACAGTCCATGCTAAACCAACTGTTGTTCTTTTGGTCAGCATATCCTGCATTCCATGCGCAACAGTAGTGAGGCGAGTGGTTTGATGATCCATCCTCAGAGGCTAAAATCAGTGTTTCGGATTATGAAATCTGTTTCTCTTGCAATGACATTAGGAAGAGACATCAGAAGGTCACGAGAAGATATATTCGAGCCTTCACCACCTACTAAAGTATTGGCTGAATAAATTCACAAACGAGACTTTCATCTCAAGTACACTAAATAGATCTCAAAGACAGCAGTGTTTCCCCTGCCGTGCGATAACTCGAAGATCGTACAAAGAAAAGATCTCGAAGGTTTTGGGACGAAAGCTGACGGGACCGGGGCCCGGCTACTAAAGTATATAAATTTGATGGGTAAGTTACAGCTACTATGTCACAGGTTACGGAAAGCGACAATGAGCAGGAGGATTTATGTACGTAATGCGGTAAATACGATGCTTTGTCCATGAAATTCATATGCAAGTAGACTAGGGTAGTTGGGTAGGTAAGACCAGGTCCACAGAAAGAGGGTATTGAAAGACATGAGAATGAGAAGAAAAATTGGTGCTTGTCATAGGCAACAGCAAGTTAGGAGCCAGTAGATGTTTCAACGTTGCGGTCTCTGATCAGTTCGCGTAATGATATTGTTGTATTGATTTTCTATTTCCGCATAGCTTCATGTAAAGGGTTTTCCATATAGCAAAGTAATAGTTGTATGCGTGGGCTCGTAAGCTTAGGTCATGCAGCCTTGCATGCCCTTGCGCTTGAGGAGGGCTTAGTGGCCGAATCCTAGTATCCAGAACTCGAAGACTGTTCATAAGGCAATCGAATTGTTTGTGTACGCTTTTTGGGTACGAACCCCTGAAGTTGACTTCTGCCTGAGCATCACAGGTTTTTCATGTCGGGGCAGTGGTGGTGGTGAAGCCAAATAGTATGATCCTGTACCAGAAAGCAAACTAAAGAAGAGAAAGCGAAAAATAAAGTTAGTTGTTTGCATTGGTGAATAAACTATAAACACGGGAAAGCTGGACAATCGTACTGGAGGGGCATTAACTCCCTTTCTCTTTATTGCTAGTCCCGCGAAGCATAAGTTTGTGGGGGCTTGCTGTATATATAGAAAGTCGCATGGGAACATACTTGTTTTAGCCCTACTACCCCGCTTTTACATATTTTACCATAGCTCGCAGCTGCAGGTCAAGCATAGAGTCAGGAGTGACTGCCTGCTATTTCCCAGAACAGGTTAGCGAATGAGGCTGGGTTATAGACGTTGTTGTCTCTCTTAGTGTGATGAAATTTGGTTGAAGTTTTCCAAATGGTGAGCACTTTGTCGAGGCACGAATCGTTGGATGTCACAAATAAAAAAAAGAACATAAGACGAACTGGGATCGTGTACCTTCATAATAGTTTTCTTTCGTAATCGTACAAAAAAAGTTGCTTCAGCAGTTACTACTCGGACCAACGAGAGAAACCTGAGTGCATCGTGCAAATTGCCAAGCTCCAAAATATACATGGGAAAATGCCATAACGCCAGGACCACATTAGGGTAATATCTTTCGCGTAACATCGTCCCATTAAGTTGCCTTATATATTGTTCCCTAAGCGCCTTGCCTTGCCTTCTCCGCGCAGATCAAGGCGATGATGCGGGACAACTCGGCGCTTTGAGCGAACTGCTCTTGTTTGGTCTGCTCATCGACGTCCTCACTAGCAGCAATGTCATTACTGACCTTCAGCATGCGGTTTTGCAGCGTCAGAAGCTTGGAGAGGGTGTTGTCGAGAAAGGGAGCAGAGAAGGTGATGTTAGTGGGGGACTGGCCAGAGGGAGGTAGGCGCATCTCAAGCTTCCGGGGTGGCTTGCGGGCTTTGGGTGATTGGACGGCTGGAGGGGGCGACTGGGGCCTAAAACGAAAAGTTAGTTAGGGGTCGCGTGGACAGTAGTAATAGTCAGGGCAACGTACTTCTCTCGTTCGACAAAGGTCATGTTCTCAGCCATTTCGGCGACACGATTCGCGATCCGCGAGGCCATGATAGTGTATGGTGATGCGTGGTTCTGCGCACCGTTGACAGCGCCATTGGTTGCACTTTGCGACTTCTTTGCTGGCGCGTTGGCGGGCTTCTTCGCCCGTGAGGCGGGGGTTTTATTGGTTGTGCGGTTGACAGGCGCAGAGGCGACAGAGGCAGGCATCGTGGAGTTTGCTCACGGATGTTTTGTTAACGTACTGTAGATGATGTGAGCGCTGAGCACTTGATTCGATGGGTATCGCAGCAAAAGAAATGTCGTATGCAGCCTGTGGGTCGAGCGGAGGAATCGAGGGGGTGGAGCGCGAAGACCTGCGGGATGACCGACCTTTTAATACTCGGCAAGCTCGACGGGAATTCTCGAAATCTCTAAGGTGGAGAGTCGCATAGGCTTGGGATGGATGGCAGTAAAGAGAGCTTGCTCCTGGAAAGGGTGGTGGTCGCGCGCAGGTGGGATTCAGGTTGGAAGCAAGCGCCACGGATGACGTAGTTGACGGGTAAGGATGGCTAATCGCAGATCGCCAGCTTGCGCAAGGCCAACGTCAACCAGAAACGCTAGAAACTGGATAATACCCACCAGACCCCATCGCCTCTCATCTGAAAGTGATGCATGTGAACACTGGCCGTCCACTTTCGCCATGTCGCCTGCAATGAAGAAGAAGAAGGATGACCTGGGCGCAGGTCTCCGCGTCTCCAAGCAGAACATTGAAGAGCATCCAGCCGGGCCTCCCAAGTATGGCGAGCTGTCGCAGGCCGAGAGAGCTTTCACGCTGGCTTCTACCTTCCTCTCCGGTGTTCTTGCGTGAGTGGATATCTTGGGGTCACAGCGTTGGTGTCGTGTTAATGTCCTTTTAGAATCAGCGCATCTCAATTTCTAGGGGCCCCTCTCAAGTTGATCGACCCGGTATTTTATGAAGGCTATATGGCCTACACCAAGGAGTGTTTCGCAGTGCTCATCACGTGCCTCACACAGTGGTGGGCCCCCACCGTTGTTAGAGTCAGCGGAGACTCTAGCATGATCGGCCAACTAATTAGAAAAAAAGACGGGAACCTGCAGTGTAACTTTTCAGAACGCCTGGTGTTGATGGCCAATCATCAGCTGTATACGGACTGGCTTTACCTATGGTGGATTGCCTACACGAATGGCATGCACGGCTTTGTGTATATCATTCTGAAGGAATCCTTGAAAAATATCCCAATCATTGGATGGGGTGCGCAGTTCTATAATTTTATCTTCCTTGCGCGCAACTGGGAGGAGGATCAGCGTCGCTTCAAGAAGCATCTTTGCCAACTCAACAGACCAAATGACCCTATGTGGCTCATTATCTTCCCAGAAGGAACAAATTTATCTGCTACCACGCGGGAAAAGAGCAAAAGGTGGGCTGAGAAGAATGGGTTGCAGGACATGAAGCACCAACTCCTACCCAGAAGTACTGGTCTACGTTTCTGCCTGAATGAGCTGAAGGAAACCACTAAGTGGCTTTATGACTGTACAATTGCTTACGAAGGCGTTCCAGCCGGTCAATTTGGCCAAGACATCTTTACACTTCGCTCCTCTTTCTTCGAAGGACGCCCTCCGAAATCAGTGAACATGCACTGGCGTCGCTTCCACATCGACACTATACCCACCCAGAATACTAAGGCGTTCGAAGTTTGGCTCCGAAACAGATGGCGAGAAAAAGACTACATGCTAGAGTATTTCACTCGCCACAACCGTTTCCCAGCTGAAGAATTCTGGAAAGACCATCTTGACATGGGGGAGCGTAGCTCGCAAAACCAGAGCATCCGCAGCGTGCCCCGCCCTGCGGTCAATATAGAAACGCAGGTCAAATCTGGCAGTTGGAATGAGTTCGTCAAGATTTTTGCGCCCATCACAAGCGTCATGATGGCTTTGTCGGTAGCCTACGGTGCCTCACCCAACGACCTGCCCATTCCCGGTGGTACCCAATTCCTCGAAGAACACATCAAAGCCTTATTCAGTGGAGGCGAAATGAAGAGTCTGCCCAGCCCTGAGGATCTCGAGAAACTGATAGAAGGCGCTGCGAGATTGGGCGCCAACCAGGAAACGGACCCTAAGAATAAAGGTCGCGTGCAGGAATTGACCCAAGAGAATCTTGCAAGACTAGTCAAAGAAACGGCAATTAAGAACGGAATGGTAATGCCGGGTGGTATGCGACGAGCCAGCACAGCACTTCCTCAAGCGCCGACTAAGACACTAGCAACCTCATCTAGTCCAACAGCCCTGAAAGCGAAAAGCGCAGTCGTGCGTAGCACAGCGAAGAAGCTTACTCCCACACTACTCAGAGACCCAACTGTTGCTAAGAATGCTCCAGCATCCGCTTCTAAACAACTTGCCCCAGTCCAAGAAATGCGTGAAGTCACGACCAGCTCAGGAGTGCGGATAAAAATCCCCAAGACGGACGTCGACAAGGCCAAGAAGACAGGCACGATCCAGACGAAGAACGGACTCGTTATCAAAGTCGGAAAGAAGGAGATTGAAGAGGCGCAACGGAAGAAAGGCAGTACCGTCATGACCGCCTCTGGTATACCCATCAAGATCACACCGAGCGGCGCGATTACCTTTGAGCAGGATGGGAATTCGTCTGGTCCCAGTGCTACCAAATTGGGATCAAAGTACGTTTTCAGACCGAATCCTGATTTACCGAAGCCTGGGCCCAATGGTAGCGCTGCCCCCGTAAAGAATACCAGCGCGCCGAACAGGAACGCAATGAACACGCCAACGAGGAAGCAACCCGTCAAGGCTACGGCTGCGCCAGCAAAAGTGCCAGTGGCTAAAGTAGCGATGAAGAAGCCAGCAACATGAGTCATTGAAATGGACAGCACGGTTCACATATCCGGACGTTACGTTAAGCTTATCAAACGTATTGCGGCTAACGCTAGTGGTTTATGAAATACTGTAGGAAATGGCACCCACATGTCTATTTATGTATGACTCTAGCCATGAAGTATTGGAATATGTAAGGGGAATGATGGGAAAAAGATAGCGGAGGCTCCTATGCTTTATGCTGGTTTATAGCTACGTTGGAGACGCCATCTTAATTTTTTTTCCTCGGGAGAAAGAAATATCCAAATGAAGCTTCTCGTATAATAGTTTTGAGCTAGCGGCAGACGCTGAGTGAGATGTGCTCCGTTGTCTTGCTGCCACCAGGAAACCTTTCTAGGACTGGATGGATGAGTTCCAAAATTTGACGGTATCGTTATATTTTGTTTCTTTATTCGTTGAGTTACCTGAAATTATGAGAAGCCTGTTGATCCGTCCCTGCAAAGGAAAGAAAAGTGCTCCGCGGCGTGTCCAAGGCCCCGAGGCGTTGTATGTTGATGGGTTGATCCGATGGTGCCCCGCTTTTGTGCTACGATCCACTTGCATCTACGTCATACAGAGTCGGCCGCCACACTCGCAACGCTCACTCCGTCTTTCGAAACAGGATCACAGCTCAGCTCGCCTCCACATCACAGCAAGTGATTTACGCTAATCACATAATTCTCACTGCTCGTCGCGATTCAGTTACACTGACCCCGAGCAATTACACAATACTACTCTGTCGAGCTTAAGTGCACAAGTGCAAGAGGCGTCATGACATCCTTCGTCCAGAACATCCTTTGGAACAGCGTGTCTGGGTTTGTGGAAGCCGGGACACGCACGGCAGGCGGATACGCCGGCGATGCGTTGATCAAAGCCGGGGACTTGATTGAGAATTCAGGGCGCAGTGTGGGAAACAGTACGTCTTCGCTTGTTACCCATCTCACGCACAAGCCAGAAGGGGCCTCATCACCACGATATCCATGCAGTATGGTTTTGGCGGCTTACATTATGGTGTAATCAGGTATCGAACGGAAAGCAACATCGTACGGCACAGCCATCTCAGGCCAGTCGTACAAACCATCTGCAAAACCTTTGCCTTCGACAGCGCGCCGGCCAGCAGCACACCGCTCCAATTCAGTGCCTACACCTTCGAAGCCAAGCTCAGGCAAGCCGACCTCAGGCCTCCCCTTGGGCGCCAACAAATACCCTGGCGGCAAGCAGGTTGGCAACGGGGCGAAGAGTGTGGCAGGTGGTGTGAAGAGCGGCATAGGTAGTGTTGCGGGCGGACCAAAAGGTGTAAAGGGTACAAAAAGCGCCGTTGGAAGCACAGCCGGGGGTGCCAGCAAAGCCGTCGGCGGAGCAACGAAAGCGCTACCACGCAGCCTCCCTAAGCCATATCCTCAGCAGGGCAGCGCAATCGCGCGGTCGTCAAGTCTTCCCAAGCCTTATCCTGGCATAGATTCTTTCTCAGGGAGTGAGAAGAAGACGGCGGTGAACCCGAGCCAGAGCAAGCCATTCAAGATGGAGAAGGTCGGTGATGTGAAGCCATACCCGGGAACGAATACGTTACCGGGGCAAGGCGGAAAGACTCCTGTCAGGAAGAAGTACAAGCCGTTAGAGAGAATGGCGCCGCCGGCTGAGCGAGGAAAGGCACAGCACATCGCTATATAGCTTTTGAGGCCTCCTGTGCGACTGAGGGTAGTGGATCTGTTTTGGGAAACTGATGACTAGGCGTTTTGGTCATTAGATCTCTGTCTGTATCTGTACTTTTTGATTTCGTCCTATAGTAGTAGAAACATACTTAAAGAGTTGTTAGGCACTATTTTACGGCAAGGTTGCAATCTAACAAGCCCTAGGACAAAAAACAAAGCTTTACTCTGTTGGTCTATCATCTGGCTTAATGTCGCCGATACGAAGAAGCTCTGCAACTTGAAATCGTCCCTCTAAACTGCCTATGCGCACATAGCTCGATCGGAGGCAGAGTTTTACTCCGGAGGCGGAGGCGGCAGACGGGCCACAGCTTCTGCGGGGAGATATGGGGGCGAGCGACAAGGGTGGAATCTGCGGTAGGAAGATGCCGCGGTTGTACAATAGAGTGGAGTGAGCGGACGTAAGCTCTCGCGTGTGCCACGGTCACACTCACAGGCCAAGGAGTGCCAGTGGACGGAAATCTCGCGCGATTCATCGTCTAGCCCGAGCTAAAACCCAACAAAACGCCAACGGTCATCAACCGGCAGCCAACTCGCTGATTCGCGTCCATCATTCCTCATTCGGGACCGCTGTTCACTTCGAGATCTGGAATCCCTGCGCCCATGGAATGCAAGCTTTCGGACGGCGGGGCTTGGGTGTGCTTATATTGTAGGGAGTAGCCTTATGTAAAACGAGTCTACCCTTTTCTCACAAACCCGACCACACGGCCCTCAGCATAAGCTGAATGCTAACCGCCTCGCTTTTAACCATCCAAGAGTATTTTCAATCACCATCAGTGACGTCGCTGGCATATAGGGAAACTTGCTGAATGATATTCCCAATAACAAGCAACTAACGCCTAGAAGCACTGCAATGAACGCTTCTGCGCCGGAAAACGACGGGTCAATCCCAGGATCTAACACAAAAACACATGATCCAGAAAAGATGGAGGACTCTTCCAACATCGAAGCTGGAGAGCAAGTGACGATGCACGTCGACCCCGAGCTTGAGAAGAGAGTCAGGAGGAAAATGGACCTGCATCTTATCCCACTAGTCTCGGCAGCTTTCCTGCTATCCTTTTTGGATCGATCAAATATTGGGTATGGCTCTACCATTGGATTGATTCCTATTACGAATAATAACTGAACCAATCCAGTAATGCGCGCATCGCTGGTATGGAAGAGGACCTCAAGCTCGACAGCAAGAGATACGAATGGCTTCTTACAATCTTCTACATCTCCTACATCGTCTTTGAATTCCAGGCTATCATGTGGAAGATCGTTCCTCCTCACATGTGGGCTGCATTCGTCATCTTTAGTTGGGGACTTATATCGACTTTACAGGCTGCCATTTCTAGTTGGCAAGCGGAAATGGCACTCCGTTTCTTCATGGGTCTGACAGAAGCTGGGTTCGGACCCGGTATCCCTTACTTGCTGTCGTTCTTCTACCTTAGGCATGAATTAGGACTGAGGGCAGGCATGTTTCTCAGCGCTGCACCACTAGCGAACACTTTTGCTGGCGCACTTGCATACGGCATCACTAGTGGCAATCCCGGAATTGCAAAGTGGAGGGTCCTGTTTTTGGTAGAAGGTTTGCCGACGATTGCTATGGCGGTAGTTGCATGGTTCTTTCTTCCTGATAGTCCTGAAAAGGCAAGATTCCTGACAGAAGAAGAAAAGGAGGTCGTAAGATCCCGCGGTGTACGCCAAGCGGGTGCTGCGACGAGGGTCGGCGGGGTGAATTGGAAGGAACTAGGTCAGGGCCTTGCTGATCCCAAGGGATGGATTCTCGGGGTAAGTGGCGTAGATCTCTTAACGAAGTACCCCATCTCACCAGCGAACAGTTAATGTATTTCTCCTGCAATGTTTCGTACTCGTCGCTGCCCGTTTTCCTGCCTACTATTCTGCATGAGATGGGCTTTTCAGCCATCAACGCGCAGGGACTCACAGCACCGCCTTTCTTCCTCTCGTTCTTGATCACCATTATCACGCCGTACATTGCAGACCGCACACAGCAACGCGGAATCATGCTCATGGTACTCACTGTAATTGGTGGTGTGGGCTACATCATCCTGGCGGCGACGACGAGCGTTGGGGCGAGGTATTTTGGCGTATTCATGGCAGCGGCAGGAATTTTCCCTGCTATTGCCAACATTTTGCCATGGGTATTGAACAACCAGGGATCCGACACGCGCCGCGGAGCTGGCATTGTGATCCTCAACTTAATCGGCCAGTGTGGGCCGCTTCTGGGAACACGTCTCTACCCGACCAGCGAAGGGCCTCGATATGTTAAGGGCCAAGCTGTATGTGCCGCTTTCATGTTTTTCACGACATTCCTGGTGGTGATACTGAGATTCTTGCTGTCGTGGGAGAATCAGAGGCTGGACAGCGAGCATGGCACCGTGGAAGAGCAAAAGACCAGAATGGCAGAAGCAGCGCAACGAGGCGAGGCAAAGGAAGGTGAGGTTGCTGTCGAGAACTACGGTCCGCTGTTTAGGTATGTTCTGTAGACACTCTCGAAAAAGATATGTAGCTACAATTTGTCCATGGTGGCAAGTCGGCCGAAGTCGTTTATAAAGTACTTGTCTGGGCCCTGTCAGGCTGCGCCATGCATTCCACCCTGCACTCTTTCACCGAGCTTGATCTTGTGCCCATGGTATGCTCCTGTAGGAAGGTGGCTCCACCCCCGTCCCAGCGGACTTGCACCTGAGTCCAAACCTTTGAGTAGCGTGGCAACATTCACGTGTGGTGAGCCATTGCAGTGCATATATCATGCAATATCAGCCCAAGTCCGAAGCATCTAGAAGGAAGAAGAGCAGTCACACAGCGTCGGGCTATGTAAGGTGACGCGGCGAGTCGTGAAGTCGCGATACGGACCAGTCACTGACCAGTGGGACATGTGGCGCTCGGGCCGCAATTCACGTCATCCTAGATAGCTTCGACCTCTTTGGCTGCATGCTCTCAACGCGCTCTCCCACACCCTCTATCGCCAATTGTCTCGACCATGGCCTCCAATGTGCAAGGCGGTCCCCTCTCGCCACCCCCACAGGGCCCGCAGGCCGGGCCTAGAGTCCAGAGAGCCGAGGGCTCTGCGGCTCCTGCAAAAAAGCGCAAGCATCGAGGCGGCAAGAAACGTCGCGCCCGTCGCCAGTCTTTCGCTGATACTTTGGAGACGGCCGAGATGACAGATGAAGGGCGCCCGTCGCTCTTGGAGGCCAGCGGCCACTCGTCGCGCGGCAGCACCAGCTTCTACCGCCTGCGTCAAAAGCGCAGCAATGACAGTCTCGAGAGCGAGGCTTTGCTGGACCACCGTGACCAGCCGCCCTCGCTGCAGGCACGCCGCCAGAGCGTGCAGATGCCGTCTCTACTACAGCCGCGTTTGAACCAGCCATTCACCAGCTCCCCCCAGCGAAGGTCCGCTCCATACCAGAGCTCGACATTGGCCCATCAGCAACATTTGACTGACAGCGATCACGACGATGACGAGACCAATGACAGAACGCCTCTTATGAGCTCATCTGTACGGAACATTAAGTCTGCAGGCGGCTATGGCGGTGCCAGTTCGGCTGTAGAAGGGCGAAACCATCGAGAGACTGCATCCTCGATCCAGGGCGGCTTGATAGGCGCACAATTCGCCATGCAACATCACCATCAGTCACAGGTAAATATGGATGACTACGATGTAAACAATCCACCTTCCGTCCCAACCAGCCCAGTGCTGGGACCAGACTCGAGTAGTTACGACGACGTTATGCTGCCTGCAGACATGGACCACCATTCGTCTCCATCGGGGAGCCGAAACAGGTCTCGAGACGCCCTCATTGACATCGACGACGAACCTACTCCTACGCAGAACTTCGAGTCTGCCCCGACCTCACCCCCTATCGCGAATGACTTCAGGCGCCGCATGACCCTCTCAGCAGCTGAGGATGTGTGTTTTCCTCAAGAGGGTATGTCTGAGCTGGGACAGGAAGATTACATGCATCGCCCCGAGGCAGGAGATCCGCGCCAACGGCGAAGGAGGCGCCGTTGGCCGGACTTGAGCGTCCTGGAAGCATGGTCTCACGAGGAAAAAGAGCAGCGTTCTATGGAAGGCATGCGAGCTCGCAAAATCAGCGAGCCCCTAATGGTAGATGGCCGTCTCCGTCCCCAGAAACGCGTTTGGCACAGGGACGCCGATGACGCGCCGTATCGTTTTACCTATTTCAACGAGGAATTCGACAACACAATCCACAGCCAAACCATAAGCGAGCTTCTTCAGCCAGGCCAAACGTTCAGACAGCTATTCATCCCTGATCCACCCATCCTTGAGGACAGCACAGATGGTGAAACGGATGAGGATGATATGATATCTATGGCAAGGGAGCCGACATTAGATAGGTCCACTGCGAGTCGCCAATTCCAGCCAACTGGCCAAGCGCCCCCAAGACTGAATCTGAAACAGTCATCATCTGGAGAACAGACTCGCTCCAGTACGCCTGGTCACAGCTCTACTCCGAAGCCAGACCAGGAGAAACCACCTCGTTATGGGCCACGGCCAGCTTTTTGGTTAGATGTCCTGTCACCTACCGACGCAGAGATGAGGGCTATTTCAAAGGCCTTTGGTATTCACCCGCTGACGGCTGAAGATATCCTTATGCAGGAGCAACGCGAGAAGGTGGAGCTTTTTAAGCACTACTACTTCATAAACTACCGCACATTCGAGCAGGATGAGAACAGTGAGGATTACTTGGAGCCTGTCAATTTATATGTGGTTGTCTTCCGAGAGGGCGTAATAAGCTTCCACTTTTCAATGACCCCACATCCCGCCAATGTTCGACGTCGCATTCGACAATTGAAAGACTACTTGATTCTTAGCCCTGATTGGATTTCCTACGGAATCATCGACGACATCACTGATGCCTATGCACCTCTCATCCAGCGCATTGAGGAAGAAGTCGATGATATTGACGAAGCTATCCTGCGGTCCTACTCCATTGAGGAAGAACAGGAAATAAAGAAGCAAAACACCTCCTCATTTAACACTTCGAATAATGAGAAAGAAGATGGCACCGGGGCGCGGGATGGTGGCGGTCGAGACATGCTCCGCAGGGTTGGCGAGTGTCGCAAGAAAGTCATGAGCTTGTACCGCTTGCTTAGTACGAAAGCAGATGTAATCAAGGGGTTTGCGAAGCGCTGCAATGAGCAATGGGAGGTTGCACCGAGGAGCGAAATCGGCCTGTACTTGGGTGATATTCAAGATCACATTGTTACTATGACATCCAACTTGACCCATTACGAGAAGTGAGTTACGGGAACCCGCCATTTTGCCCGGCCATACTAATGTGGCAGTCTTCTTTCCCGTTCCCATAGCAACTATCTTGCGCACGTGAACATCAGGATGAACGAGCGACAGGAAAAGACCTCAGATATCCTGGGGAAGCTGACTGTTCTGGGAACCATTGTCCTTCCTATGAACGTCGTTACGGGTATCTGGGGCATGAATTGTAGGTTTCTCGATGCGACTGTTGAACGAAGAACGACACTGATGTGATCGATTCTACAGGTTTGGTTCCTGGCCAAGATGTGGAAAACTTGAACTGGTTCTTCTGCATCACATCTGGGCTTCTCCTCTTTGGGCTGTTGTGCTACCTCATCGCGAAGCGGGTGTATGGTATCGTTTGAGCCCGCCTGCTGCGGTACATTTACTTTTATTGTGAAAAGCTGTTTTGAATAACCTATGCACCAGTTGGTGTTTAGGTGGCTTTTTTACGTATCTCGTCGTGTTGCTTGGATGTCGGGTTTAAATCGCGGGTTGGACTGGCGCATTGCGTACACACATACACAACAGCATTGAAGGTAGGCTCATTGTATCGCTTGGTGTGGTTACCCAACCAGTAGGAGACCAGGTTTCTTTCTATTAACGTTTCGTTAAGATACTAGCGTATCACCTTGCAGATCAAACCAGAGAAAGAACATGAATAGCGAGAGGAATTCGGTGGAGAGGAGGCCAGGAAAGCGATGGAGATGGCCGCTAAGAATGAAGACAAGGGTTCTATGTGCAAAGGCTTGTTTGACTACCTACCATGAGTAAGCCAGGAAATCTGTAGTCAAGAGCCCCGACATAGTGTAATGTAGTGTACAAAAAATATGAACAATAAGGTAGCAGAGACTTTTGATGCATTTTTGCTAGCTCACTCAGTGCATTGCCGCGTATACACAGTGAGATCTGATACGGCAAAAATTCCAAATATCCAGTTTTTCATTATACCTTCTCGAATACAGCATGTACTGCATTCGTCACTGTCCTGCGCTGTGAACTTTGTACATAGTCGTCCCCCCCTTTAAATGGAAACGACCATTCACATACGCCACAGCTCTTATTGCGAACTGCCGCTTCCACCGCCCCAGTCTCCTTTTCATACATAGAAGTGTTTTGCTCTTAACCAGACCACCTCAACGTTGCCCTTCAATAATGCCTGTACAAATTATACACGCAAAACCATCTACAGAGAAAAGAAAAAGGAGTCATAAGATATGCAGACAAATATGTACCTTACGGGTCCAGATCACGGTTGATGTAGAACTGACGATACCCGAAGCCGTCCATGGTGACCCAATGGCCAAGGGCCTCGAGCTGCTCCCACACAGCTGGATAGTGCTGCTTAATCCATGCCTCTACTTTAGCCTGGCGCTCGATATTAGCCGTACAATTGAACCAGTTGCTCAGTCTGTGTTATGTTGTCAGCAAAGCTCCGTGGTACAACGCCCATGACAGAGGTACCCACATCTCCAAATCTGGTGTGAACCCATAGTCCTTCTCTGCCGACTCGATCAGACCAAGGGCCTCATCGTGTAAGTGGTTTCTCGCAATGGCGCTCATGTGGGCCGTCCAGATTTGCTTATCGATATCGACATCCATCTCCTTTAGTCTCTTCCAGATCGCACGCGCATAATTGTCACCGAAGGGTGAACCCTCGCACGAACGGAATGCAATGGCAATGCTGTTGTAGGTAGGGCCCTCTTTAGATGCTCCAATCTCAGCCCAGAATTCTAGCGCGCGCTTGTTGTTGCCGGTGGCAGCATATGCAAGCATCAACGCATTCCGAAGCTGTGTATCCATTTCGACGTTGAGATCAAGCTTAAGTTGATTGTGAGCAAGCTCAAGGCTCTCAGCATCCTGATTACGGGCGAAACCAGTGAAGGCGGAAACGTAGACCTCTCGAGTGGTAGTGATGTTTTCATGGAGAGAGTTGCGCATGTGGAAGAAAACGTGACATGCCATGTCTGAGCGCTTTCGAGTAAAGAATTCGTTCATGATGGGAATACGAGCGGACCGGGGCGTCTCAGGAAACAGGTTACGTAGCATCTGGTAGCCATCCCAAGCATCTGTAGTGCTGGTCTGTCCATCCAAAATGAAATCCGCCAGAGACTCACGAATGATGATGCGTTGAGCTGGCGAGAAATAGTGAGAATGAACTTGGAGCAAATCTACAGCGTCATGGGTTTCTCCGCGACGAAGATGCATTAAGCAAATAGTAGCCACGGTTTCGGGAGTCAAGCGAGCTTTAGTTTCGGCCATATCCTCAATTATGGACATGATGTCGTCAAAGTGATGATGATGAGGCGAGTGACACAAAGCCTGAACGAGCTGGTTGATAGCTTTGACCGCATCATCGTCTGGTAATTTATGCCCCTGAAGACCGTAGTATGCAGTGCGAGCTCCATCGAGATCTTGAATTGACAACCGGTACTGGATCTGGAGAGTTGAAGTTCTCTCGTTCGGCAAAATACCACGCTTCTCTCCTAATGCAACGTAACGTTCGGCTAGGTACGGATCCTGCTTGAACATGGCAAATTCTACTAGCATGTTGATGGTGTCGATATCTGGTCGTGTTTTCCGTAGCTTGGGGTCCAGCTGGCGCTTCTCCTGGTTTCGACGGATCAAAACATTCATCATGCGGTCAATCTCATCAGGGCCCTTCCCGATAGCAGCAGACCATAAATAGATGGCATCGCAGGCTGCTTTGTCCGGCATTTCTTCCAGCAATGAAGCAACGACTTGCTGCCCAAAAGAGACGTCTCCACAAAGTGCGCAGGCTTTCAATAGGGGACCAAGCAAGTCGCTAAGCTCATTCTTTTGGGATCGTAGGTTAGGGGTGACCACAATGGGTTGTGAGTACCAATACTTGGCCTTCTCTAGATCCTTCTTTTCAGCAAAATGCGTAACTAGTGTTACTTGCATTGCAGGTGTGAGTGGAACTGATTGCTCCTTCATAAGAACAGTCGTCTCCTGCAGCTCTGCGGTTTTACCCTCCTTAGCAAGGCCTCGTAGAATAGCATCCCAAACGATGTGTATAGCCCTTTCGTCCCATGTGTCAATCGATTCGAGGGGCCCTCGGTAAGCTTCTATGGCTAAATCGCGGGCCTCCAAGCTCGCACCATAGGTACATAGATGGCGCACAAGCTTGGGCAACTCTGCTGTCTTGTAACGACCGAGCGTGCCCTGAACTTCTCCAGTGGATTTCTCGGCTTCGACATTGTGAGCTTCCCCTTCAGTTATCTTCATAAGCTCCTCGAAAAGCAGTTTGCCCAAAACAAGATGCGGCTGTCCACCTGTTTGCGGTGGATTGTTTCTCAGTTTATACAAGGCATTATCCAGCTCTTTCATTGATAGCCAGGGCTGACCATCTTCCTTTGGACGACTGAGCAGATGGCGATAAGCGTTTAAGGCGAACTGGACGTGGAAGTCCTCGAAATCAGGTCTCTTTTGGGCGAAGAATTCTATCAAGGCCTTGGCCACCTTGTTGGCGTCTGGGGTTCGGTAGCCTTCTTTTTGCGCGTGGGCAAGCTCAGACATGGTCTCGAGGCCAGCAGGCAGCTCGGCATCCTTCGTTTTACGGGGCTGGGTGAACAGGCCAAAGAAGGTGCGGCGCTGAGCGAGAAATGCGCGTGCGCCATGCTGGAGAACAAGACGCGAGCGGGCCGAGCGATACTGGCATCCACGATAGAGGAGGGGTGTATCGGCGACAATGCTGCGAAAGACGATGCGGGTGAGATGCGACGGCATGGTGTAGGGCAAGCTTGGGTGCAGCCTCAAAGAGCAATTGAAGCGCAGAAAGACGGATTGGCTATTTGGCTGGAGTTTCCATGGACATGAGGCAAATGGAAGGTATCGACGACAAGGCGGCAAGCTGCAAAATTCTGGCTGGTGTCTGGGACGAAAGGCGGAGGAGTCGCCGCCATGGTGAAATCATGATGCCAAGTCACGCTAACTTTTCTGGATCCCTCGACGCGGAGGCCCTCTTTGGCCGACACGGCAACGACACTGGCACGCACCGCACAATTCTACGACGACTATGTCATTGACTCGATTACCATTGCGCTCTACTGCCGCTGCGCTGCGGACGTGTACACGACCCTTCTCCACCTCGACTCCTACCCAGGGTGCGCACGGCCAATCCTCCCATCTGCCACTCCCGCTGAACCCTTAGCAGATATCCTGAGTATCCTGGGCAGCTCTTCCGCCTCTCGGAACCACCCTTCCACCCCACAACCGCAGCCGCGGGCGACCGCATCGGATACCTCGCTTTCGAAGGCTGCGAGATCACTCGGTCTGACCAACTCCAGTCACAGGCAGGCCTTACAGGAGAGCACTGAGCGTGCAAGCTTCCAGAAGCACATCTATCGTCGATGGGCGTCTGGCGACGTCTACTCCCCGCATGATCTCACCCCGGCAGAGCAAAAGAAGTGGAAGGCTTACCGCAAAGCGCCATCGAGCGATGCTTTTGACACCCTGGGCCTCAACCCCATCAACGAGTACAAGGTATTTACGGCTGATACCACGATACTAGCGCCCTGGGACTGATTGCGTCTAGAATTTCACCATCATGTCTGAGTACATGTCTGAGATGGGCCGCATAAAGCATTCGAAAGAGACGGGTCTCCGCCCTAAGAACCAGAGGAAGGTCGCAAAAGCCATACGACGGGCCATCGGGCTGGGCCTCATGCCTAGTGTGCATAGGCACCCGTTGGTGCTGAAGAAGGGCGGAGCGGGCAGGTTTTTCCAGTAGAGAGCGAGATGTTGTACGACCAGAGGCGCATGGTGCTTTGTATATCTGTGTAGAGAAAAGCTTAACTACGGCCAGCATGATCTGTGCCATTGTAGACTGTTGAATACGAGTATACCCAAAGAGGCCCCTTTCCCTTTCTACGGTGTTCTTGCATTCTTCATCAACTTGCTGCCGTTTCTCTCAGCAAAGCTCTTCTTTCTACCTCATCGATGCCATCCTCCGGCACGCTTACGAAGCCCATAAATGACCATAGGTAAAAAGCACCAGTGAAAGCCATGACCCACTCGAGGACCCCACTGACTCTCCAGAAGTACAGCTGCATGAGTGTGTAAAAGGCCACGCCGAGCACAAAGTCAAGTACCACAATGGCCGCGCTGGCAACACAACTGCTTACCATCAGTTCCATCCCGTATCAAAGAGAGGCATATACAACGGGAGCTTCAGGCCTCGTCAAAACAAACAGCAAGGAAAGAAGAAAAATAAAAGCAAACGTACTATACCCTCAACCTCCGAAACGGCGACGGATTCCACGCCTGATCCCACCATACTCCCGTTGTCAGTAACATACTCAGCACCAGCCCCACAAAGCACACGAGCAGCAGCACAGCATGCGCTTTGTGGAACCGCAACGTGTCGAGCACGGCCAACAGCACAAGACCCAAGCCAGCAACAACGCCACTACCCACGGCGAGCAGCGACACGCCGCGCTTCCAGGCGCTGTCGTCGATGCCATATATGCGTGGGTCATAGCGCGAGAAGTGGACGGCTGCGAGGGTCGCGAGGAAGCTGGATGCCGTTGCCAGGGCGCCGATCAGGAAGAGCGGTTTGAGTTGGAAAGCGGCGATGTCGGAGATGAATCTGGGGGTTAGAGAATGGGCATCAGTCCTTCTTTCTCCAGCATGGTTAAAACTTTGCCCCGCCGAAGGGACACCAGATGGGAAGCTTCTTTTTTTTCTCTTTCTTCTCTTCACGCACTCCCCGTTAACGTTCACAGCTATCCGACACGTCATACAATGGGTGAGATGGGAGAAAAACAACAAGAACCAACATACGCAACATAAGGATTCCGCTGCCTAGGATACCGCGGACACCCTCTCCCTATCCAGGTAAGCAGCATGGCGGCCAATGTTACGAACCAGCTGGACCCGGCGACTAACGGGAAAAGCCATAGGCGGTGCAGCGGAACTAGGTGCGCCGGGATGCGGAGACTATGGATCATTGTGGAGGAGGGCTTTCTTGGATGACAAAAAGAGACTATTTTAGTAAACTAGTAGCGCTCTATGTGGCGTGGAGGGTGATGGGCAGAGAGATGGCGTTTGAGCGATGGCATGGCATTTCAAACATGCGAGTGTTCGGATCGCAGGAGATTCTCAGGGAGCCCACGAAGGCAGGGATCGGCGTTGGGAGGCTGGCCTCTCTTGTATCCTTGTGGCACATCACATGCGCCCATACCCTTTCAATACACCTTCCCGGCGTATCAACTTAGGCGATTCGAACAGGCAACACATTGAGCAAAACACATGATTGAATATGGCTCACGACCTGACTTGACCTAACTCGAGCAGAACATGTCCATGACTCTCTTGCAACCATCTGATGAGATAAAAAAAGAGAGAGAGAGACAGACGGACAGAGAATAACAGAAAGAAAAAAAGACGCCAAAGCATTTTCTAACCCACCAGCCAGGGGTCAAAAATAAACCACCGTGATTTACGCTGGCCGTTTCCCACCGCCGGCCAGAATCCCTGCCCACATGTTCACCAGAAAGACAGCCTAACCCAGAAGGCAGTTCAGATACCCTCCTATCCGAATACCATGGTCATCCCCTCCCTTGCTCATAAGCCGAATAAAAACAAAGACCTCCGCGCGGAAAGAGGAGAAAAACATATATGACGTTCGAGCCACCGGGGCAGTTGATTGTACAGAAGACAATGGGACATGGTAAAAGTCCACATAACAGAAGCCACGTTAGACACCCGCAAGAACAAGACGTAAAAGCCGAACAGGCACGCCGATTAAACAAAGCAAGCGCCCAGAATATGAACAAACATAGTCTGAGTTGTATACTCATGCTAAAAACGCCGAAGCGGAGGCATCGGAGGTAGAAAGAAAAGAGATTGTATGGGTATGTATTAGCTCGATGAGATAGTGGTAGTATGGTCGGTGATCATAAGCGTCGTCGTGAGTTTTCCGCATGCCCATACATACATGACGACAGCGTGAGTGTTGTGCGCAGCGAACGATTATGTAAGATATGGTTCGTAAAGATGTAATTCATAAGTGTTGCGCTTTACGCGGATACGAATTGCGATGCAGCCTCGTCTTTGTATTGCTTCAATTCGGCCAATTGGAGTTGCAATTCACTAATGATATCCGACATAGGACATGCCTGGTGAAGGAGAGGGCCTTGTCCGAAAGGTCGGACCATGTGTCGGAGAGCCAAGGTGGTAGCGCACGTCTGTGTACAATGTCAGATTCGCACCCATAAAAGAACAGCTGAATGCTTACCTCGATCCTTGAGATCTGGTGCTCGACAAAGTTGAGCAAAAACCGATCCGTAATTTCACCACCCCTATTCTTCATTCTCTCCAGTAAGGCCGTCTCTGGAGGTTTCAGCTCAACACAATCGGGGTTTTCCAAGGTGCTGCACAGCATTTCTAGGCGTAGACTAACGCTCCAGAGATCCCATACGCTATCGGTATCGATTGTCAGCTGACTACCAGGCATCTTCTGCCCGGCTTGAGAGGTTGGAGCTACCGATGCTTTCTGCTCCAGCTGTCGCTGTACGTCCAAGCGACTAGCAAGCGAGTGTGGATACATCAGGTAGATATACTCGGGATTCTCGAGACCCTTCAAGCGACGCTCACCGAGGTCCTTCACTTCAAAACCCTGACTGCTGAGTGACCGCAGCTCCGCACGAATTGCCTGTGTCATCTGGTCATCCCCATATTGCTCTTCGGACCCGGTCGAATTGCTTCGATCCCCTTCAATATGAGTCTCGAGGAGGCGTTGGATTTCTTGAATGAAATCAGATGATACGGTGATCTGGCCTCCGTCCGCGACCGAAGAGATGCGCGAAGCTCGATTGACCATCGGACCGAAATAATCCATGCGCTTCGTGACGGGATCTACCTCACACACAGGTGTTCCCCAATGGATACCCATGCGAACCGAAAGGCCACGGAAGATGACGTTGCCATTAGGGTCGACGACTTCTTGTCCGTTCACACTGTTGAGGATTTCCTGGGGCCATGGGACTTCGAGCAGCTGGCTTTGAATTGTGAAACACCAGAGTAGAGCTGATGTGACGGTTGGAAAGGCCACCATAAAGGCATCACCTTCGGTTTTGACTTCATAGCCACCAATGATACGCAACTGACGGCGCATCAGCTCGTTGTGCATCTTAATCGCAGACCTCATCGCGATAGGATAAGTTTCCCAGAGAAGGGTTGAGCTCTTGATGTCTGTAAACACCAAGCTAACTTCACCTTTTGGTGCCTCAACTTCATCTTCAAGGCGGCGCAGCTTAGAATCCTTAGGCTGATTGGTCTTATCACGTTTACCTTTAGGCCGTAACAGGAAGTCATCTGGCGATCCTGAAGGGCCTAGAGAAAGGCTATGTGTCCGATAACGAGCTCTCTGCTTGCTCTTGAGATCGCTGACTCCTAGCAGCATGACCATGATTTTATCGGTAGCGCCAAAGGCAATGGCGAGATCACGGAGTTTCTGGGCTGCACGCATGAGATCACCTCGCTCGTATCTGGCAATGTCAACAGCGAAGTCGGGTGTAAGGTACTCCCAGAGTTCACGAGATGCTATCAGGATCATTTCGTCGGTTTCGCCTAAGGTCAAGTGGCATATATGAGGCGAAGCTACCACGGAGGGTGACATCTGCACATAACCAAAGGCGCGTGATACTTCAAGAACATCGTTTAGCTTGCCTTGTCGCGAGACAAACCCTCCTGCTTCTCGTATTCGGGCCCTCTCACTGGTCTCGGCAGGATCATGCTTTCGGGTGAGCATCTTGTGGCCACCTTCAGACCGAATGAGAAGTGCTTGAGCGTCACCCACGTTAGAGACGTACAGCTCCATCTCTTTGAGATAGAGAACGGTGGCGACACTTCCAGAGGTCAAGTCTTCGTCCCCAAGATCGGGCAAGTTACCGCGAGGTTGGGTAGAAAGCATCCCTGCATTTTTTTCAATGAAGTGGTTTGCAGCGAGAGCCAGCTCCTTATTGAGAACCAAATATGTGCGTCGAAGGGCATCTTCAGGATTCTCTTGTGGTCGCAGTTTCTCCAACTCTTCTGCGAATCGGACTTTGAAGTTGTCGTACAAGTACTTGGCGATTTTAGATCCACTGCCAGCAAGAGGCTGACCATCGAAGAGACCGAGTATCTGCTCATCGTCATGGCCTCGGAAGCGAGGGATCACCATATCCATAGTCGATATGTGTTCGCTGCGCCCTAAACTGTCTGCCATACCATATGCCATTGTCCCGACCGCCGAACCAGCTGTCCTGACTCTTCGATCTTCCGACTGCTCGGGTACAGATGGTATCATCATGGTGACGTCCATCAGGCCAAGGACTCTGAGATTGACCAATGAGGTGAAATCGGTAAGATCCCGTCCTTCGCCCCGTAAAACAGCACCGCTGTGGCTGTAAGCGCCACTTGGTTTGATTTCTAAGCGCTTGTTTCCGGACAGGTTCAAGTACTTGAGGTTATGATTCCAGTTCCAATTCCAGTCATAAGGCCAATTGGAGACATTATACTTCAAGGAATTGCTGGCCACATCGAGGATGGCAAGTTTGGCTACTTTTCCAAGCTCTGCTGGGAGGACCTGGAATTTGTTGCTGTTAATGTGTAGCACTTTGAGGAAGGTGACATCTTCTAGATCTTCGGCTGGGAGAGATGTAAGGTCATTGCCAGACAAGTAAAGTTCGGTGAGATGTTGCCATCTTCTAATGGTTCTCGAGGGGATGTCGTAGATGAGGTTATAGGATAGATTGACTATTCTTAACTCCGGTAAGAGACACAGCTCATCGAAAACATCGTCGGTAAGTTGGTTGTCTGCGAGGAACAAATGCCGTAATGAGCCCGCAAAAGTGGTAACCATCCTATTAGAAAGGCTAGAATCTTTGCGAGAAACTGGCGTCAAGGTGCCCTCAGTCGGCGTTTTCGAGGTTACTGAAGTCTTCCTGCCCGCAGTTGCAGTACTTGCAGAAGTATAGGAGTTCATAGAGCCTTTGCGGGGATTGGATGACGAGGTCGAGCCCGAATTGAGATAGCCCGAGGATGCCTGACTAGGGCGGCGGTTCTGGAAATCCTCCAGCTTGCCTAGCTCCTCATAGCTGGGGCTTTGTCCCAGGCCTGGCGTGGACATGGGCGTGGCGCTATCTATATTGCTCGAATCCCCGTTTACCGCGGTGGGTGGAGGTGCGTTCGAGGGTTTTGGGAAACCGTCGAGCACGTTGGAAGAGACATTTAACGTTTCGAGATGGCGCGCGTACCAGATTTCCGTAGGAAGTCGCGAGAGGTTGTTCTCTCGCACGTCCAGATACCTGAGTTCTGCAAGCCTACCAACCTCAGGAGGAAGCTCCGAGAGAGTGTTGCGGGCAACACTTAGATGCTCCAATCGAACCAGTTTACCAATGTTAGCGGAGAGTGCAGTGAAGTGATTCTTATCTAGGATGAGTTTCGTGAGACCCGTGATCCTAGGGAAGAGGTCTTCTGGCAGCGCAGCCAATTTCGCAGACGCCAGATTGAGTACGGAAAGTGAAGGTATAGACTGGCTAACTCCAAATCGAGTCACGGGGTTGTGGTTCATGTGTAGTATCCTAATCTTCGGAAAGTAACCCTCAAACGCTGAAATCAGATTATGGCCTATCATCAGGTATTCCAAGCGAGGAAGTTGAGCCATAACGTCCATGTTCGAAAGTGCATTGAACCGTACATCTATTTCTTTGAGGCTCACCAGGTTAGATAACGAGGTAGGGAAACTACCAGAGAGCTTGTTGTTTGTAGCCCACAATCGCTCCAAACAAGTGAGCTGCCCAATTCTTGGCAAGCTGCTTATGGAATTAAAGCTAATGTCCAGATCGACCAGTGTTCGTACATCACACAAAAAATCCGGAAATTCGTTAAGGGCATTGGAGCTCAGATTCAGACTTCGCAAGGCACGATACTGGCCAAAATACGTGGGGAGCCTGGTCAGTCTGTTGTTAGAAAGCCTTAGTCCTTGCAAGCTTTGTAGTTTGTATAGCTGGATTTCATCGAGATCCTTCAGGCGATTGTTTGAGATGTCAAGCATCGTCAGGCGACTTGCCAGGCTCAGGCTCGCCGGTAGGCGCCGCGCTTCATTGCTCGTGTATTTGATCTCACGAAGATTGGTGCAGGCTTGGATAAAGTCTCGCGGTACTGTCAGCGACAGATTTCGTGACAAATTGAGAGATATGATTTCGGTGGCTTTTTGGTAAAGCGCGATAGGGATTGTTATGAGGTTTCTTCCTTGGAGGTCGATATGGCTGAACTTTTGCATCTTGGCGAAGCCCGGATCCTTTCCGAGGCTGGAATAGCCACTCATTTTGGCCGGAACAAATGTGAATCTGCACAGGTAACTATTATCTTCCCGGCCCAAATCCTCAAGGCGATCAGCATTCGTATAGCCAGCTTGCTCAAGAAGTCGCTTTTGGATGAGTAGAGGACGCTCTTTTGCATCGAGCTGACGGGACGTGTCGTGTTTTCGCATGACAATATGATAGTTATTTAGCTCGTCCTGCAGCAAGGTCTTCTTGCCCAGTATCTGGATAATCTCAGCAACCGTTGTGTTGAGTGTTGCCGAAAGTGTTGCAAATGTTGAGTCAACACGGAATATGCGGACACAGTACGTTCTGCTAGGATCTTCTTCCTTGGGTAGCACATCCACTTCGTCAAGTTCACCGTGCGGAGATGCACCCTTCCCATCCTCGGTGACGACCCCCCATGATTCAGGGATATCCCATTTGGCATCATCTTTGGATTCCCTTATTCGATCGTCTCCAGGAAACGTAGTAACAGGCATATCGTGGGTTGGTGTCGCCACTTGCCGGGGCTGCGGGTTGACGATGCCTTCCATACGGTCCAAATTGGTGTCCAGATACCATACTCCACCGTTTTTATCCTTGTCTGCGTTGGCTTCGTTCGGGTCCTTTCCGACGGGCTGTTCGGGTGGGGGCACCGACTTCTTGTGGCTTTTGAGTGGGAAACGACCGTGTTCTCGTTTGCTCTCTTTGGACGATTTGTCCTTGGAGCCGTCCGTAACCTTTCTCATTTTCGTGAAGGGTGCAGATTGTATCGATGGTTGTAGGGATACTTGAGATGATGGCAGATCTTTCAATGCCTCAGGAGCTTGTCGATCCGATTTATCTTTCCTGCCTTTGAACCGCTCGAACAAACCTCGTGGCCCCTTGGTGGTACTGGGTGATCTCTGCGTTGTAGGGTCCCTAGACATCTCACTGAATGCGCTGGGTGTGGGACTGGACGGCCGGTTATTCAGGCTCGTCTTGGATGCGAAGGCCGAGCCTAGCGATGTGCTGTACTGCGATTGAGGTTGTTGCTGATCCCGGCGTACGCTGAAGCTCGACTCTTCTCGGCTCGTACCAGGCCGTAGAGGATATGGCTGGCTGATCTCGACACGCCCTCCTTCCAGGCCTCTGTTCTCCTCCTTGCTTCGATTGTGCCGATGGCCCGGAAACTTCAGTTTGTGATGATGGTGCGAGCTCTTGCCTGACTTGGTTGACTGTTGCTCGGAAGAAGGTCGGCCGTTCTCACTCGGTTGGGTAATATCCTGACTGGGCGTCAGCTACGTTGTCTGAATCACAAGGTCTGGGTTTGCAAGCAGGTGCCACCAAAAGCTGGTACACAAAAAGAAGAAACGACATTCATGATGAAAACAAAAGAAATCGCATTCCGTCGTTGGGCGACGGCCAAACAAGTTTACACTCACCTTGAAATCCTGATATTCCCATGGTGTCACCTCGGACGATGGCAGTGGTGTCCGTGGCCGTGAACTGACAGGCGATCCAGGCCTGCTGTTGTAACTACTTCCCAGGGTGTTATTCATCGAATTGGTACGATTCCTCCCTGCACGCAACGACTGCGCATCGCCTACGTAAGGGGCAGTCAGGCTGGTGTCGGAGTTTTGGCGCGAATCCTGAGGAAACTCTTCACCAAAGACGTTTTGCAGTCGCTTGTGATAGCCCCCTCGACTGACAACGCTCGACTTGGAGCCTGAACTGCTAACGGTCGTAGCACTTGCCATGGAGGGCCGTCGGTCATCTCTCGGGAATCCCATGCCATCGTCCTGGCTTCCCGGTCGCATCAATCTCGGTGACAGCTGCGCAATGTCTTCGTTGGAGTCGTTGAAGAAGCTACCCCAGACACTGGCCGCCATGGAGGAACCGTTGGTACCAGCCGAAGCCCAAGGGGGTGTGGGAGAGGAGGCAGTGGGTGGGTTCCGCGAGATGGAAGGGATTCGGTGGCCGGACGTCTCCAGCACAGCCAGCTGCTTTCGGTGGTCGCTGAAGTCCCTGTAGTCATTTGCTTGCACAGCTTCCCAATTTGAGATTTTGCGGGGTCTGTGGCCAGGGTCTTTGGGCGGAGGAGCTGGCGGGACGGTTCCTGGCGATATCTCCGACTCCTTTTCTACCCTGCATGACGGTCAGCTATCTCGACCATAGGGGGCGAGCGCAGTGCTCGACGAGTGGCAGGAGGGACGGAATGAGGCTGGGGTGGACTGGTGTGGTGCAGATGGGCGTCTCATGTTACAAAGAAGAGGACGAAGGTCTCAGAAGCAAAGCAGAAGCTAGGGCGATTGCGATAGACGGGGGCCAGGGCGGACAGGTTCGTTGAAGCTTTGCGACACGAGTCCAAGCGGAGCACGAAGGTCTCGGCGCACCCTGTCTCGGCGCACCGAGCGTGCCTCTCGCGGGCGACAGCGCCATGGGTCACAATGCAGGCAGACGAAAGGGCTCGCGGGGTAGAAGAAGGCACGTACTGGAAGTGGTCCTTTGTGGTCTGCACAGTCACAGGGGTGCCGCGAGACGGCAGGGAGGCTCGTCCGAAAGCGCGCACCGTCTCGTTGGACCGGATGGACCGCCAGCTCGTGGAGCTCTCGGTGGATCCATGGCGGCCGACGTTCTCGTTCCTGGTCATGGTCGGTCAGGGCGGTGCAATGGGCTCGCGATGCGCCGGCAGCGGTGTTGCGGGCGCGGGTCGGCGTGCTCGTTGTCGTGAGGGCAGCAGCCGCAGAGACGTTCTAGGACGGCTGCTTCATCGAGGCTGGGCGCGGCAGTGGGCTGCACATGGGCGGGGGGAGGGTGGCGCAGACGATGCAGAGGACGAGGCAGCAGGGCAGACGAGGGCGGGGCAGCGAGGCGACGAAGCGTCACGAAGCGGATGGCGGGCGATGCGAGAGCGACGGCGGCGGTGGTGGTTTGCGGAGGTTGAGTTGGGTGCGGAGTGTGTGTGGTGTGTGGGTGGTTGACGATGGAAGACGGCTCCACCACGAAGACGGAACGGATGCTTGCTCGCCCACAGGCCCTCAGCCGCCACCTGCACGGCGCTCGATGCGCAGTGCCCAGTGCGCAGCGCTCAGTGCGCAGTGCTCGGCCGGGGAGGGTCCGCCCAAGCAGCCACAGCATCCACGGTGGGCTCGACGGCCAGAGCCGCGACACGGGCGACCCGGGCGACGCCAAAAGAAAGCACCTGCTGCGGCCTGCCAACGCCTACCAGGCGCGCTGGCCACCGGCACAGACACAGACACAGACGCAGACACAGACACAGGCGCAGACGCAGATGCAGACGCAGATGCAGGCGCAGGACGGGACGCAGCTCGTGGGAAGGGCCCTACGGTAGGCACTCGACGGCCAAGGCGGTGGTAGCTGGAGACGGCTGCTAGCCCGTTGGGTTTTAGGGCGAAGGGAAGGGGAGGGGGAAGGGGAGGGGGCTCGTCGCAGCTTTGAACCGCCCGGCAGCAGCAGCAGCAGCAGCAGCAGCACTCGCACGCACGCCCTCGACCCAGCCGTGGCCCTTCTCTCCAGCAGCAGCAGCAGTGGCGGTGGTGGTGGTGGTCCCTCCACACGCCTCCGATGGCGACCCCAGCGCCACGACCACGCCCATCGCGCAGCGGCCCTTCTCTTCTCTCTCGCGACGCGAAAGACATGGAGATGGCCTGCAATAGATAAAAGCAGTCACGTCCTGTACTGTATCCTGTGCCCTGTGTCCTGCCTGTCGTATCCCGCAAGCTGTCTGCTGCTCCTCCTTGCTGTGCAGAGCTACATGCATCCGTGGCCCAACCCGTTTTACGTCTAGTCACCGGCCAGGCGACCCAGCACGTTGCCATGGCGGGAACGAATCAGGAGCTGGACATGTATGAACATGCAGATGGTCCTTCTTCAAAACGAAAAAGGGTTCCTGGAGCCTTGATCATGCGTATCCGACGTCTTCGTTACCGCAGAGGAAAAAGGATACGCGCACATGCACACACAAAGCACATAGAGCGAGAGAGAGAGAGAGAGAGCGCGCAACGTCCCCGGGCTTGCCCTGCCTGCAATGCAGATCCTCGCTCCCCACTCGCAGTCCCTTTTTCTGCGCCCTTCCCCCTCTTCTTTACGCCGACGGATCAACGCTACACGCGCTGAGCCCGCTCCTCTCGCTTTCCGTTGCTGACCATGCAACAGGTCTGGAACGCGACGACGCAAACGAGCCTGCCGAGGCTGCCTGTCGCCCGCACCTCGCACCTTGCGCCTCGTCAGAGACACGCACGCACGCAGATGAAACCGACTCTCCTCCTCTGTGAATCTGCACACCCTCCCTCGCTCGTCAGACAAAAGGACCCTGCCGACGCCCACAGCACAAACGCTCCAGTGGCCCGGTCTTCGGCTGTTGATGCCACGTGGTGGAGGCGAGCGGCGGACAACCCTCACCAAAAGTGGGACGTGCTACCCTGCACTCATCATGCTCGATCTCCGAAAATGCCAACCTAAACGGCATTTCCCAAGCCCATCACCCCGACGAGAACTGCCAGAACGCCGGCTTGGCATCGTAGATTGGCCCCTAGGCAACAGAAACAAATGCACACAATTATTCCCTGAATCGCTGTCCACGAAAAACACCACGACCCCAAGAACGGCCCCTCGAAGGAGAGCACCATGAAAACCACTCGTTGGGCGCGCCCTCCCTTCCCCCCCAATTACCCGACAGTACTCCTTTTCTGATTACCCAGCGCCCATGATGATCCGTTCCCAGTGCATAAACCAGCCAGTTGCCAGAACAATCCCGCCCACCCCGCTAATTTCTCAACTTGACTCACCTGTGCTATCTAGCTACCCTCTCTCACCCTCTCTCACTCTCTCCTCCTCCCTTCCCTCCCATCTTCAAGTACCACCATTATGTCCGAGAACCCGAAGTATGTCACTGATGGACGGATTCGCACTTTGCCCGTTATTGCCTGACGCCTGCGTGTTCTGCAGCCTGGGGTCTGCTGGCGGCGCCGCTGTCGTTTGCTGATATGGATACTGATACCCATACGACGCTTGCAGCTGCGGTGCTGATGCTGGTGCTGGTGGCTGAAACAGCTGCTGCGGTGGCTGCGATTGTTGTGCTTGCTGCTGCTGCTGCTGCTGCTGCTGCTGAGCGAGCGTCGCTGCCGCATACTGCATCCATTGTGCCCATTGTGCCGCTGCTGCTGCTTGCTGCGCTCCATTCTGCACTTGGCTCACCGCCTGTCCCGGTTGTGGAAACGCTCCCGTATTGCCATAATAACCCTCTGTCGGGTAGGGTGAAGCCGACGTCGGTGGAGTATACCCCGTCGATGGAGCAGCAGCTTGAGGAACAGCCCATCCACTGCTAGGTTGGCCACTGTTGCTTGCGTAGGCATTGGTGTTGACAGCAGCCACTGGTGGTTGAGAAGAAACTTGGCGATCCCGTTCGCGTTCGCGTTCGCGTTCCCGCTCCCTTTCCCGCTCCCGATCCCGCTCTCGCTCTCGTTCCCGTTCCCGTTCACGCTCCCGTTGCCGCTCGCGCTCGCGTTCTCGACGGTTGCGCTTCTTGTTTCGCTTCTTTCCACGTGGGGACTCTTGGTGCTGGAACCGGTTTTGCTCTTGGCGCGGCGGAGATCCTGCTGGGGAGAATTGAGCTCTGGGATTGTTGCGAGGCTCCTGCGGAGGTGCGTTGCGAGGTCGATTCTGTTCCTGATGTCGGAGAGGTTGCTCAGGGGATCCTCTGAAAGCTCGGCCACCTCTGTCTCCACGGCCAGCATTGCCACCCATGCCACCTCTATCG
>Ga0247757_10000093_pt1 | contig 69780 bp, 59 predicted proteins | sample UWRJL126311R4_FD_180929 | JGI IMG/M metagenome (GOLD analysis project Ga0247757, IMG submission 180929) | Plant litter microbial communities from Arlington Agricultural Research Station in Wisconsin, United States - UWRJ-L126-311R-4 | ecosystem: Environmental > Terrestrial > Plant litter >...
TGGACGCGACCGCGCGCCGGATTGCGGAGCACGTGGCGCTGCGCGTGGCCAAGACCAAGGTGCTGGACGCGGACGCAATCAGTCACTTTGCGGGCCGCGCGGAGGCGCTGCGCGGGGCGGCGGGCGAAATCGTGCTCACCCCGCATTCGGGAGAGATGGCGCGCATCGTCGGCGGCAGCGCGGCGGACGTGGAGGCCGATCGCTTTGGCACTTTGGCGCGCGCGGTCGCGCTGACCGGGAGCGTGGTGTTGCTCAAGGGGCACCGCACGCTCGTGGGTGCACCGGAAGAGCGAACCGCGATCAACGTTTCGGGTTCTGGCGTTTTGGCGACGGGCGGCTCGGGCGACGTATTGACGGGGATTTTGGCGGCATTCGGCGCGCTGCTCGATATTCGGCGCGCGGCCTATGCGGCGGCGTACGTGCACGGCATTGCCGGTGAACGACGCTCGCGGCACGGCGTCGATCGCGGGGTATTGGCCCACGAGATCGCGGATGAAGTGCCGCTCGCGCTGGGCGCGTTGCGCGGAGGCTGAGCGCGCGGCGTTTGCCGCGCTGACAGAGCCGAAGCGACCGATGCCAGTTTGACACGCGCCTCGCGGGCCAGCACCCGCAGGAATCACAGAAAAACGCCGAGAATTCGCGCGTTCAGCGCTTGGCACGCGGCTTGCGATACCGGGCTCACTGGAGGCCACGATGTCAGAGTTGCGAGCCGACGAATCACAATCCGAATCATTTGCCCAAGAGCTACGAACGAAACTGCCGGCGCTTCTGCCAAGCTTGAATGCGCGCGCGCTCGCGCTGTGCAAGCGCCAGAGCGACGCCAGCGATCTCGTGCAAGACACCGTGCTGCGAGCGCTGCGTTTCGAATCCGGCTACGAACGGGATACGAATCTGCGCGGCTGGTTGCAGCAGATCTTGTTCAGCGCGTTCATCACCCGGTGTCGCAAGTCGACCCGCGAGCGGCGCGCACTGGGCTCGTTGGCGAGCGACCCGTGCGCTTGGACGCAACCCGAGGCGCCGCTGGCGGTTCGGCAATCGCTCACGCGACCCGTTTCGCGCGCGCTCGACGCGCTGCCGACCCAATTCTCCGCGGTGGTGCGGCTCGTCGATCTGGAAGAGCGCAGCTACAAGGACGCGGCCGTGGAGCTGTCCGTGCCGGTCGGTACCGTCATGAGCCGATTGTTCCGCGGACGCCGCCTACTGGCGGAGGCCTTGGCCGAGCCGGCTGCGCTGCGAGAAGCGGCTTAGCTCCTGATGAGTGACGTGAGCCCCGGTGTGGGCGTGGCAGCGCTGCCCCGAGTTTAGGGGGGTTGCCCGCGATTCTTCTCAGCGCGCGCCGGGAAAATGATAGAAATCCGGCCTGTGGCACAGCCGCTGACGAAGACCGAAGCAAGCGCGGTCAACGGCGATCCGGATGTTCGGCTCGGACGGCTGATCCGAAAGCAATTCGGTTTCGTCTGGCGTCTGGCGCGGCGCATCGGCCTGACGGAGAGCGAGGTCGACTCGGCCGTGCAGGACGTGTTTGCCGCGGCTGCCCAGCGCATCGGTGACATTCGGCCCGGCAACGAACGGGCGTTCTTGTTCAGCACGACGTTGCACGTCGTAGTTCGCACGCGCAAGAACCGCGGTGAACAAGCCGTTCTCAGCGACCGCGCGCCCGCCCTCGAGGATCTCGACGAAGCCGGCCAAGCGCGTGAAATCTTGGGCGCCCTGCTGGAGCAAATGCCGCTCGAGCTGCGCGTGGTATTCGTGCTGCGCGAGATCGAACAGTTTGCCAGCATCGAGATCGCGGAGATTGTCGGCATCCCCGTTTCGCTCGTGACCACGCGCCTGAGCGAGGCCCAGGAGGACTTCGCGACGCACCTCGAGAGTGAGAGCGATCTTTCGAACTCGCTGATCGCAGCCGCCCGCGAAGAGCGAGCTCCGGGGGCCGCATTGAGGCGCGCCCTCGAAGCCGCCGGGCTCGAAGCCCTACCTGGCGAGACCGACTCGGACGCGGAAGCCATCAGTTCGCCGAGGAAGGGCGCGCCGCGCGACAAGACGGCCCGCCGCTCCTCGTTCGTTTTGGCTGCGAGTTGGCTGGCGGTCGGCTGGCTCTTGGGGTTGGTCGTGGTTTCCGTGGTGTGGGCGCTGAGCGACGCGGCCAAGACGACGGCGACGCCGGCGTCGGTCACTCGTTAATCGCGCGGCAGCGCTGGAAAGAGCGGCGCCCCCTGATACGGCCTTGGCGCAAGGCGCGCTTCGATTGCGCGAGCAGTGGTCGGCAAGAACGGTGCGAGCAAATCTGCCGTTACCCTGAGGGCGTGCACCAAACTCGACAAGCAGCGCTCGAGCGCGGCGACCCCGTCGACCGACTTGGCGAGCTGCCAAGGGGCGCTGGCATCCACGTAGCGATTGGCGGCCGCGACCAACTCGAAGACCGCGCGCAGCGCGTCGTGCAACGCGAAATCGTCGACCGCGCGCGTGACCGCGGCTCGCGCGTGTTCGGCGACCGCACCCAACGTAGGGTCCAAGTTAGTCGTCGCGATGGTCACGTCGTGGCGTTCGACCAACGCGCCCACGCGCTGCAGCAGATTGCCGAGCTTGCCCGCGAGCTCGGCGCGGTAGGCGGTGCGCAGCAAATCCTCGCGAAAGTCGCTGTCTTTCGTGGAGTGCAAGTGCGCGAGCAAATAGTAGCGCACGGCGTCGACCCCGTAGCGCGCGACGAGACGGAACGGGTCGACGGCGTTGCCGAGCGATTTCCCGATCTTCTTGCCGTTGCTCGTGATGTGTCCGTGCACGCGCAACGCCGTGGGCAAGGGCAGGCCGGCGCTGAGCAAGATGCCGGGCCAGTACAGCGCATGAAAGCGCAGGATGTCTTTGCCGATCACGTGCCAGCGCTCACCGCCTGCTTGCCAAAAGCGCTGAAATGCAGCGCCGTCTGGGTAGCCGAGTACGGCCAGGTAATTGGCGAGCGCGTCGAACCACACGTACACGATTTGCGTATCGTCACCGGGGACCGAGATCCCCCAACCCTTGGCCCGCGTCCGGCTGCGCGAGATGCTGAAGTCACTGGCGCCTCGGTCGATGAACTGCAGTACTTCGTGCTTTCGTTCGAGGGGCAAGATCTGCAGCCGTTCGCTGGTAATCGCCTCGGAAATGGCGGCTTCGTAACGGGACAGGCGGAAGAACCAATTCTCTTCTTCGAGTAGTTCGAGCGGCTCGGCGTGCACGGGGCAGCCCCCGCCGACGATCTCGGATTCGCGCAAGAAGTGCTCGCAACCGACGCAGTACCAACCGCGATAGGCCTTCTTGTACACGTCGTCGTTTGCTACGCAGCGCTGCCAGAGGGCGCGCACCGCGGGCTCGTGGCGCACGTCACTCGCGGTATGAATGAAGTCGTCGTGTTCGACGTGTAGCGCGCTCGCCAAGCGACGAAAGTCCGCGCCGTGACGCGCGACCAGCTCCGCCGGCGAAGTGCCCGCTCGTTCCGCGGCGCGCACGTTCTTCAAACTGTTGTCGTCGGTACCACTCGTGAAATGCAGCTCGCGTCCACGCGCGCGCTGGGTGCGAGCGAGCACGTCACTTTGCACGAGCTCGAGCGCATGCCCGAGGTGCGGGTCGGAATTGACGTAGGGAATGGCCGAAGTCAGAAAAAATGGCGCCGGGGTGGTCATGGGAACCTCACTTTTCTCGATCGAAATCGAGTCAATGAAGCTCGCCCGTGCGGTCTCGCTGCGCCCCGTCGCCCTGCGTACAAAGCAAAACGGGCCGCTGCGAGAGCGGCCCGTTCGAGCTTCGGTTTTTTTGGGAACCGGTCAGCGATCCGAACGCGAGCACGCCCTGCACACGCGGTGCATGGACATACCCTGCATTCCGAAGCGACTGAAATTCATGGCTGACCGACGCAAACTATGACGGCAATCGGGGCATCCGTCAAATCGCCAGTGCAGCTAGCGTATCGCTTGCCTAGGCCCAGTGCCCCCGGTGCTGCTACGAATGTAGGAGAATGATACCATGGAAGTATGAGTTCCAAAGGCAGGCTCTCCGCATCCGTTGACGCGGCCGTGTTGCTGGCGGCACAAGCCGCGGTGAAGGAGGGTCGCGCGGCAAATATCAGTGCGTGGGTGAACCAAGCGCTCCACCGGCAAGCCGAACACGACCGGCGTATGAAGGCGCTGGATGACTTCCTGCTCGTTTACGAGGGCGAACATGGAGTCATCACGGAAGACGAGATCAGAATCGCGGGTCGTCGCCTGCGCGCGCGCGCCGTGGTGGTTCGGGGCAAGCCGCCAACGTCGCGCTCGCCCCGGCAACGCCGGGCAAGCGGGTCACGCTGAATGCTCGTGCTAGACGCAGGCGCATTCGTTGCGTTGGAGCGCTTGGACCGCAGTGTGATTGCGTTGATCAAGGCCGAGCGAATGGCGCAGCGCGCGCCCTTGACCCATGGTGGGGTCATCGGACAAGTGTGGCGCGGGGGTGCCGGGCGCCAGTCCAACTTGGCTCGCCTCCTCCCGGGCGTCGAGGTCGTTGCGCTCGACGAGCAATTCGGGCGAAAGGTGGGCGTGCTACTCGCGCAGACCAAAACCTCCGATGTGGTCGACGCGGCGGTCGCGCTGCTTGCAAAGGACGGTGACGAGATCCTGACTTCGGACGTTCGCGATCTGCGTCCGCTCGTCAAGGCCACCGGGGCCCACGTCGATCTGATCGACGTCTGAGGTCAGATCAGCTCGACGGTGCCCGCGATGATCGCGTGCACGACGCCCGCGTCGTCTTCGACCAGCAGCCGGCCCTGCGCGTCGAGGCCGCGGCCCACGCCGGTGACGGCATCGACTCGCACTGGCTTCCCGAGCAGCGCGTCGGATGCGTTCAGTTCGTCCAATATGCCCGCGACGCCGCTTTGCCGATACTCGTCCAAGCGCGTCGTGATCGCGTTCAGGAGTGATTGCAAGAGTGGCTCGCGTTCGGTGTCGCCCACGCCGAGCAGGGCGAGCGAAGTGGCGCGCGCCGCGATTTCTGGCGGAAAGCTGCGGGTGGCCACGTTCAGGCCGACGCCAATCACGACCGCTTGCAGCCGCTCACCTTGTAGCTGCGACTCGACCAAGATGCCGGCGAGCTTTTTGCCGTTCACGTACAGATCGTTCGGCCACTTGATCTGCACCGCGTCGCCCGCGTCGACGAGGGGTAGGATCGCATCACGCAGGGCGAGACCGATGGCGAGCGTGAGCCCGCTGGCCTGCGCGAGTTCGAGCTCGGGGCGAACGAGCACCGAGAACAAGAGATTCTCACCAGGGGCCGCGAGCCAGCTGTTGCCGCGCCGCCCGCGACCTGCCGTTTGTTCGTCGGCCACGAACAGCGACCCGTGCGGCGCGCCCGAGCGAGCCGCGGCCAAGGCGTCGTCGTTGGTCGAGCCGGTGACCGCTTGATACATCAGAGGCCGACCGAGCTTCGGCTTGGTTTCGCGCGTGGCCGCACGGAAGCGATTCGCGTCGAAAGGCTTCATAGCTTTTGGATGTCGAGGCCGATATCGGCGGCGGGCGCGGAGTGGGTGAGGGCGCCGACGCTGATCACGTCCACGCCGGCCGCGCCCAGCGCGGGAATGCGCTCGAGGGTGATCCCGCCGGAGACCTCGACCAGCGCGCGGCCATGAGCGCGTTCGACCGCGACCGCGATCTGGTCGTTGGCGAAATTGTCGAGCATCACCACCTCTGCGCCGGCCTCCAGGGCTTCGTCGAGCATGTCGAGTGACTCGACTTCGATCTCGATGCGGCTGGTGTGCGGCGCATATCTGCGTGCGCGCTCGACAGCCTCACGCACGCCGCCCGCGGCCACGATGTGATTGTCTTTGATCAGCACGGCAGAGCCCAGATTGTCACGGTGGTTGGTGCCACCGCCGCAGCGCACGGCGTAGCGCTCCAAGAAGCGAAGGCCGGGCGTGGTCTTGCGCGTGTCGACGATGCGCGTGACGCCACTTTTCGGTAAGGCATCGACGAAGCGGCGGGTCAAAGTCGCGGTGCCGCTCATGCGCTGCGCGAAATTGAGCGCCGTGCGTTCGGCCATGAGCAGGGAGCGCGTCGCGCCCTCGGCGATCCAGAGCACGTCGTCCGGCTTGGCGCGCTCGCCCTCGGCGATGCGACGCTCGACGCGCACCCCCGGATCGACGCGGTAGAAGACGCGCGCAAATACGTCTCCTCCGCACACGACCAACGGCGAGTGCGCGACGGCGTGGGCGATGGCGCGGTCGCTCTCTTGCACGGTGGCCTCGCTCGTGAGGTCACCGCCGGACAGGTCTTCGCTCAAGGCGAGGTCGACGAGCTGATCGATGAGGTAAGAAGGAGTCACCGCGGAAAACCGTAACTCTGGCCGAGATACGAAGCAAAGAGGTTGCACAAAGCGTGAAATACCAGTCCTGCGCCGACGCCCCGCGTGCGGGCTCGCAGATAACCGAAGGCCAGCGAAGGGAAAAATACGGCGAGGCGCGCGGCGTTGAACTCCGTGCACAAATGGCCGAGCGCGAATAGGGCGCTGGTGATCAGGATGCTGGGGCCGAGTTCGGCGCCGAGGATACGCCAACGAGGCTTGTACACCTCGTCGAGGGCCGACTGCAGGTAGCCGCGATAAAACGCTTCTTCCGGTAGCGCGATGACCAACAGCTGACCCGAAAAATCACTCCCGAGGGACGAAAAGTTGGGCGCATGAATGGGGACTTGGATGCGCCACCACCACAGGAAGCCCAGCCAGAAAGGTGGCAAACAGATCGCCGCGAGGCCGAGCGCCCAGAGCAACGCGCGAGCGCTGTCACGCGCAATGCGCGCAGGCGACAGCGGCGCGGGATCGAAGAGCCCCCCGAACGACAAACCGTAGCGAGCGATCTTCTCGCTGTCGTCCGAGCGCAGCACGAGCCAATACGTGGCGGCCAAGAAGGCGAAGCCGACCGCGGTCGCCGAGTAGCTGTCGGGCAGGCGCGAGAGCAACGCGACGACGAGCGTCGTGACGAGCGTTACCGCGACCGGTTTTTGCCAGGAAGGTGCGGGAGTCATACCGAGGCGGGGAGACGACGATCCGTCCTTCTGAGCGTTTGGAGCAAAGCGCTTTTACGAATCAGGAGCCCAGCTGTACCGAAAATCAAAGCTTGGAGAGAAGTTTCCAGTGAAATTCGAACCATGAGCCGCTGATCGTGCGACGAACGATGAAGGGAACTCTCCCCCCTTTTTTCCGCTTGGGCTAAGTTCGCGGCGAGCTGCAATTGCCGCTGACCCCGCGCGCCTCTGGCCGGACTGCTCACCATCTCCGCGTTTCGCGGGAGGATCCATGCTCGATTCGAATTTGCGCCCCGCAACGAAGTCCCCGGCTCCCGTCCACCCGCCATTGCCGGTGGTGAACCTCGCCAAATGGCCGCCTGACGATGATGACATCCCCGGAGCACCGCGTGGTGGTGGCATTCCAGCGGGCTTCGATTCCGGCGACGGCAATTTCAAGAAGGGCCGCTTCGCCCCGATGGCGATCTTGGTCGGCTTGTTGGCAGCCGGTGGTCTCGCCGCGTTCCTTTTCATTGGCGGTTCGCAAGCCGCCGACAAACTCTCGATCGAGCAAGGCGAAGAACAGAAGAAAGCGATCTTCGTCAAACCGAAGCCGGAGCAAATTCCGGATTGGCGCAAGTGGGCTGCCAGCGATCAGAGCGAAGAGCTGCGCGCCGAAGCGCTCAAGCAGCTCGCGTGGGCCAAAGATCCGGAAGGCGTGAAGCTCGCGATCGATTCGCTGAGTGTGCCATCGGAACCGATCCAAGGCATGGCCGCGTTGGCGCTTGCCGAATACGGACGACCGCTGGGCGAGCCAGCGAAAGACGCGCTGCTGGCGGCGTTGAAGAAGGCGGGCCCCGGTGCGAAGCCGCAAATTGCTTGGGCCCTCGTGGTGCTCGGCGATGCGCGCGCGTTCGACGACGTCATGGTTTTGTATCGCGCGGGCTTGCTGTCCAAGGTGCAACGCCTGGGCGGCGGTACCGCGTTCGATCCGGATCGCATGGTGCAGTTGGTGAGCTTGGACAAGCTCGCCAGCATGGCGGGTGATTCGAGCGCGGCCGTTCGTCAGCTCGTGGCCACGATTCTATCGCAGAACGCCGAGCCCAAGTGGACGGAGACGCTGATCGCGTTGGTGAAGGATTCGGACCCCGAGGTCTCGCGCCAAGCTGCACCGGGCCTGGGCAAGATCGGCGAACCGAAAGCGCGCGAGCCCCTGGTCGCGGCGCTCAAGACGGCCGACAAAGACAGCCGCAACAAGTTCCTCGAAGCGCTGCGCGACGGCGTGGGTACGGACGGCTTGGTGCTCGCGCTGAGCTCGGTCGTGGCCGAAGACCCGGCGCTCGCGTACTACCAGAAGAAGCAAATCTTCGACATGATCGACAAGCTCAACGATCCGCGGGGCGGCAACGCCTTGTACGCGTATCTGGAGAGCAAGCCGCACATGCATTTTCAGACGCGCGCGGCCGTCGCGCTCGCGCAGATCGGCGACATTCGCGGCGTGCCGACGCTCGCCAAGCGCCTGCGCATGGATCCGCTGAAGCTCTACACCGATCAAAATGATTGGGAAATGATGCTCAAGCGCGACGACAATGAGCGTGTCGTCGCTGCGCGCATGATTGCCGATCTGGCCATGCTGCACCCCGAGAAGCGTCAGGTGATCTCGGAGCAGGCCGAAGACGGCGTGATCTTCTGGATCCACGAGATGCCTTCGCCGCACGCCAACGGCCTGCGCGCGCTGGCCGCGATGGAGTCGACCAAGGACATTGCGAACCTGCGCAAGTGGTCGAACCCGAACCAACCGCTGCCCAAAGAGGGTCAGCAGCCGCCGATGCCGGAAGAGTGGGTCGTGGCGCAAAGCGCGCTACGTTACGTCGGCTGGTTGAAGGACGCTCCGTCTTACAACGTGCTGATCAAGTCGCTCACGCGCCGCCCGAAAGATTTGGACGTGACGATGGACGGGCTGCTGCAAGGCGGCGTGGCCATCTTGGGCATGAGCTTGCGCGCGATTGGCGTGGGCGCGGCCGACGGCCTGTCGGAGTGGCGCGATCGCAAAGCGTTCAAGCCGCTGCTCGACTACATCGAAGACCCCCAGAACAACGAGCAGTCACGCTTCCAAGCGTGCGCGGCTTTGGCCTGGGTCGCCGAGAAGGAAGACTTCTTGCAGATTGCCAAGAAGATCTCCGACTACAAGGGTAACGAAAAGCCGGACGAAGTACGCCGCGCGTGTTTGCTCGAAGCGCTGATTCAACGCCCCGTGCCGGGCACCGCGGGTGCGCTCGTGTCGCTGATGAATCCGCAATCTGCGGTCGAGACGCGCCACCAAGTGGCGCGTGCGATCGCCAAGGGCGGCTTCGATCAGAGCGTCGAGACGCAACTCTTCGCCATGATGAGCGACGACGCGATGATGAACGACGCGGCGCTCGCCCTAATCTTGGGTGGAACGCCGGAGACGGCCTCACGCGCGGTCGCGCTGTACGCGAACAAGCGTAAGGAAGCGCTCGCCGAGCTGGGCGACCTCTGGTACCGGAGCTTCGGCTACTGGTCGCAAGAAGATCTCGAGTCCGGCTTGCTGTTCAAGTACGTGGACAACGCGGAAGCCATCAGCAAGCTCACGGTGCGTCAGACGCAGCAAGAGTGGGCGCGCGTGATGCTGATGAAGCAGTTCGACAATTTGATCTTCGACAATGGTCCCCACTCGTTCACGCGCGTGGTGCTCCGTTCTCGCCTGTACCAGATGGCCAAAGGTGATGACGCGGCCAAGCGCGCCGGCGCAGTGCGCGCGCTCAAGTTCATGTCCGAGCAAGGCGTGCTCTTGGCGCTGCGCGACGAGAACGGCCCCGCGGGTGAGCAAGCGCGTGCTGCGTACTTCGAGTTGATCAACCCGAAGGTCGTGACCGGCGTCGCCATCCCCGACGACAAGAAGTGAACGCTCTCGAACGGGCGGCGCCGCCGACGAGGCGCGCCGCCCGTTCCGTCGTCGAAAACGGCTATTTTCGGCAGTACAAGGCGAACTCGTCGTTCGCTCCGCACTGGTGGTACGGCTCCCAGAAGCGTTGGAACGCCTGGTCTTGCAGGAAGTAGCGCAGTAGGTCGACGGACACGCTCAGGGCCTGTTTGACCGGCGCGCGATTGACCAAGATGAGGCCCGGACGGTAACGCTCGAAATCGGCCAGCACCGAGCGCCGCATGGTCTGGTCGATCTGCGTCATTTGCGGGGACGGATGCCAGGCCCCCGACTCATCACGCACGGAACCGGCGAGCACGGCGGGTAACATCCACAGGCAGGGATAACGCAGTGCCCACGTGCCATTGATGTAGAGCGCGGCCGGGAAGGCGGGCTGCAACGAGGTCGACAGGGCGGCGAACTTGACCGGCGTGCCGGCGGCCGGGATCACACGATTGACGAGCTCTGCGCCAATCCAATCCGAATGGCGGCTCTGATAGTCCCGCACGAAGCGCGATGCCGCGAATGCGCACGTGCCGGCCACGATCAGCGCGCTCAGCTGCGAAGAGCGCTGCGGTTGACGCTGCAGAGCCAGCTGCGCGATTGCATACAGCAGCGCGACACTGAGCAACACGCGCGCGGGCGTCGCTTGATAGGGCCAGCCCGTGCGCTGAACCACGAACGCCGCAAAGGCGGCGGCTCCCCCCGTGAAGAGCGAGAGCGCGAGGTGGCGCTCGGGAGAGGGCAGAGGACGTCGAAGCGACGCGGCGGTGGCGAGACCGGCGAGCAGCAGCACCAAGGCCGCGCTCGGCGCCGCGGTCAGCGCCCAAGCCAGCGAGCGCGCGTACGCGACGTAATAGACGGCGTTCGCCAATGGCAAAATCGTCGTGAAATAGGCGCGCGCGGTGGCCATCGCCACCGCCATGTACGTTCCCATGACCAGCCCCGCGCAGAGCTCCGTCAGCGTCAGCCAGCGGCGCATCGGCGCCCGACCGAGCGCACGGAGGAGCACGATCGCGATCGGCAGCAGCAAGTACTGGGGCTTGAGGCACAGGCCGAGCCCGAGCAGCAGCCCGGAGATGATGCGCAGCTTCCTGGTCGAACTTCGAGCGCCCTCGGCGTCGCCCGTCGAGCAGAGATAGGGCAAGACCAACGAGCTCACGAAATGCTCACGCTGCCCGAACTCGCGATGGGCAGTCGAGAGCATGACCGTGAGGAAGCTCGCTTGGACGACGAAGCGAAGACGAGCGTCGACTTTGGCAATACGCAGCCACCTGCCTCCGAGCAGCGTGGCAAGTAAGCAGATCAGGACGGCGAGCAAGCGCAGGGCCGTCTCCGGCGCCATGCCGAAGGCTCGCGCCGCGGAAACGACCACGGCGGACAACCAGACGACCATCGGCGGGTTCGGGTCGAACGCCGTTTCGCCGTAGATGCTTGCGCCGTCGAGCCAACGGCTGGCTGCGATGAGGTACCAGGCGTTGTCGTGATTCAGGGCTTGATACGATTGTAACCAGAGGCTCAGCGCAGCCAGCAACGACGCGAGCGCGAGCAGCGCGACGTCGAAGCGGTCGAAGCGGTCGAAGCGGTCGAAGCGGCGGAGAGCCGTTCTGAAGTTCATTTGTCCCCGGTCGATTCCGACTCATCGGAAAGCGCAGGGACCCCGCGGGCCCGCTTCATACGCCAATGTTCTAGACAGATGAGTGCAAACACAACCCATCATAGGTGTTCGAAGCGCAACGAGTGCGAGGCGAATTGGCGAACATGCGCTGCCGCGGGCGTTGCGCAACATCGGCGAAATAATGGGGCTCGTCCGTCGAGGAGAAGCGCGCGTTCGAGCTATACTGTCAGGAACCCATGACGGCTTCACTGCTCTCGACGGCGATACGTGACTCGGGGACGGCCTTGGCGGTGATCGCATTGCTCGCGGCGAACGCGTGCCAACCGCCCGCACCCGCACCCATGGTCGAGAGCGGACCGGCGCTCAGGGGAGCTTCTCCGATTTCGCTGGCGCAGCAGGTCTGCGCGCCGACTGGACCCGAGCTTTGTTTCAACGCCACCGACGACAACTGCAACGGCATCATCGACGAAGGCTGCGGCTTGCGCACGGGTCTGGTTCAGTTCGCAATCGCCTGGGACGAGCCGCGCGCCGACGTCGATCTGCGGCTGTTCGACCCGAGCGGAGAGCTGATCGAGGTCGGTCGGACCGCGCGGAGCGGCCTGGTGAAAGAGCGTGACTGCCCGGGTAGAAATAGCGAGTGTCACGGGCAAAATTTGGAAAATGTCTACCTGAGCGAGGGTGAGCCGTTACGGGGCGAATACCGCGTGCGCATCCGGCTCGAAGCGCTGGGCGGCGAAAATCCGCCCATTCAAGTTGCCTTTGGCGCACGTGTAGGTCCAAAAACATACTCGCGGACGGTTTCGCTCGATGCGCCGGAGGCCGAGCGCGAGCTGATCTTTCGCTTATGAGGCCGGCGAAAGCCGCGGGTTTGCGGGCTTCACTCTGGCTTGCTCTGGGGCCGATGCTATTGTACGGAGTCTGCTCGCCGCGTATCCGATCGAGCCACCTGAGTAAAAAGCCATGGGATCTTTAAGCCCCGTTCACTGGGTCATCGTTCTAGTCATCGTCCTACTGCTGTTCGGGCCGGGTCGGCTTGCCGGCGTGGGCAAGGGTCTCGGTGAAGGCATTCGCTCTTTCAAGAAGGGCCTGAACGAAGACGCGGTCGATCCGCCGGCGAAGCCGCCGGAGGAAAAGCAGCTGCCCGAGAATCGCAACAGCTAGTCCGCGCCGCCCGAGCAAGCGTTGGCAAAATCGACAAAGGCCGGTCAGTGACCGGCCTTTTGGCGTTTTGTGGTGCGAGAACCGACGCGACTCAGCCCGCTGCCTTCTGCAGTTTGGCGCGCTCGCGTAGAAACTCGATCACCGCGGGCAAAATGCTGAGCCCGATGATGGCGAAGATCACCAGGTGGAAGCTCTTCTTCACCACCTCGAGGTTACCGAACACGTAACCCGCGGGGATGAACAGGGCGACCCACGCGATCGCGCCGATCACGTTGAACGACAGGAAGCGGCGATATTGCATCTTGCCGATGCCCGCGACGAACGGAGCGAACGTGCGCACGATCGGGATGAAGCGCGCGATGATGATCGTCTTGCCGCCGTACTTGTCGTAGAACGCTTGCGTGCGCAGCAAATGCGCACGATTGAGCAGCTTGGATGTCGAACTGGTGAACACCTTCGGCCCGACGGTCATGCCGATGTAGTAGTTGCAAGCGTCGCCCAGCACGGCGGCCAAGAGCAGCAGCGGGATGATGATGGCGATGTTCAAGCCGCCCAGCGCACACAGCGCGCCGACCGCGAACAACAGCGAATCACCGGGTAAGAATGGAGTCACCACCAAGCCGGTCTCGCAGAAGATGATCGCGAAGAGCAGCACGTACAGCCAGGGGCCCATGGTCTGAGACCAAGCGACCAGGTGTGTATCGAGGTGCGAGATGATGTGCCAAAAGCCGAGCAACGTTTCCAAGCAAGCACTCCTTCGGGGCAACTTTGCGTGCCCGGGACTGAGACGGCTGAGGGTTACGGCGTATCCGGGCTGGCGGCAAGCCACGCGAGCCGATCGGCCGGTATGGGCTCTTGCGTGCTTGGTTTAGGCCTGCCTAGAACCGAACACCGGAGGAGTCGTCGATGCGAGCCGTTTCGTTGAGCTTGTGCTTGGTTTCGTTGCTGTTTCTCGCCTGTGGTTCGAGTGGTGGCCAGCCGACCGCGGGCGGCGCGGGCGGCGCGGGCGGGGGCTCGGACTCGGGAGCGGGCGGTGAAGGCGCGGGCGATTCCGGCGCGGGCGGTACTAGCGGAGCGGCGGGCGCGGCGGGCTCGGCGGAGAGCGCGGGGGCGGCGGGCACGACCGAGTGCGCCTCCTCCGGCAGTGGCGAGATCGAACTGGTGGTGAGGGGGTTACCCGCGACGATCGCGGCGAGCGTTCGCATCGCGGGCGCGCGAGAAGACGTGGAGAGCGAATCGACCACGCTGAACGACATCGCGACTGGCCGGTACACGGTCCAGGCTCGCCACGTGTACGACGCGGATCCGCTCGTGCGTACCGCCTATGAAGCGCGCGTGTCGACTCCCGAGTTTTGCCTGGCCGACGGCGGCACTCAGGAAATCATCGTGAGCTACTCGAAGATCGCTTCGAGCAACCAATTGTGGACCATCGGCGGCGAAGCCGCGCCGCTGGTCGGGTTTGCCTCGGCCAAGCTGGTCGCCTCTGGTTCACCCGCGGCCACGAGCGCGGTCGACGCGCCGCTGGGTGTCTCGATGGCGTTCGATCACGACGGCAACCTGTGGGCGGCCGGCGCGAGTGTGGCCGAGCCGACGCTTTCGCGCTATCCGTCCGCAGCGCTCGACGGCGAGAGCACGCCGAAGGCTGATTTCTTAGTCAATCTCGAGCTCGGCTGCGTGCCCGCGGTCAAAGGCATCGCGGTCGATGGGGACGGCAATGTGTGGCTGAGCGCGTGCGGCAAGAAAGTGCTGCGCGTCGATCGTCATCCCGCTGCGGCCGCGGGCGATGAGCCGGTCGAGCTCAGCGCCAACGTCGCACTCTCCGTGTTCACGGATCAGAACGAAGATTTGGCCTTTGATAGTAGCGGCAATTTGTGGATCGCGGCGGGCGGCAAAGTGCTGCGCTTCGATCAAGCGCGGCTCGCCAGCGATGACGCGGTAGTCCCCGATCTCGTGCTCGAGGTGACGACCGAAGACGCGAGTCCGCTAGCCGCGAATTTTCTGACCTTCGACGTGGCCGGCAACTTGTGGGCGAGTGACTTCGCTGGCAACGCGCTGTTCGAGCTCGGCAAGGCTGCGCTGGAAGAGACGGGCGCGGTAACCGTCGTGGCCGACGTGCGCATCGCGCTCGACGTGCAAGCGGTGATCAGTCGCCCCGCCTTCGACGATGAAGGCTCGCTCTGGCTCACGCTCGCCGCCGGCCAATTCGGCAAACTGACGGCCGAGCAATTGAGCGTCAGTACCGGCGTCGGCGAAACGGCCACGCCGACGCTCGTGATCGCCAGTGACGACGTGGCCCAGGCTGACGGCATGGCTTTTTTCCCTGCCGCCAGCGGTTTGCCACTCGCGAGCGCGCAGCCCTGAGCGCTCACTGATAGACGGCCGCGTATTCCGGGCAGCGCGCAAAGGGACCGGTACAGGCGGCGGCGGGGCCGGGCCCTTCCAAGCTTTCCAGATCGGTGTCGCAGCTGATCGCGGACATGTACTCGATGGCGCTTGCGATCGTCGCCCGCGTGCAGGCAATGTATTCAGCGACAGTCACGTTGTCGCAGTCCGGAATGTCGTCGGCCGTGCAGCTGCCGTCGTCGGTCGAAGGGAGCGGTGCTTGCGAAGCGCATTCCGCTTGCAGTTCTTCACACGTGCCGCGCTGTGAAGCTTCGCCCGTAAGACCCGCGATGGCGCACGAGCCCCGCAGCATGCGCTTCAGATCCGCATCGCTGACCGTGCTCCGGATTTGGTTGCACAGCGCGAGCGCCTGCGCGTCGGTTTCGATTTCAGATAGCTTTGCGCCGCTCGGCCCTGGGTTTTGGCTCGCGCCGGCCGTGCCCGCATCGCGCCCCGCGCTAGGCGAACCCGCGCCGGCGCTACTGCCGGCGTTGCCCGCGCCGGCGCTACTGCCGGCGTTGCCCGCGCCGGCGCTGTCGCCGCTGGCCGGATTTTCTTGCGTATCGGCAGAGCCGCCGCACGCAACCACGGTTTGGGCGCAAAACAGAGCAGAAACGAGCGCGATTCGAGATAAGGATGACATGGGATGATTCTCTTTTAGGTTTGGGTTTGGGGCAGCCCGAGGCGCACCCGTGCCTCGCTGGGCGAAGCGAAGGTGCTCTCCGAGCCAGCGAGAACATGGGGCTTTCCAAGTCCGCGCGTTCTTAAAAGGTGCTTAAGCAGTTCCTCAGAGTTCCTTAACGAGACGCGGAAGCCACCTTGAGCACCGGGTCGCGTTCGCGCGGATCGGGTCCGCCTTCGGCCTTCGGCAATGAGCGCAGATAGAGATAGATGCCGCTCGCATCGTCTTTCGACAACTCGCCGAACTCTTTCCAGGGCATGGGCGATCCTTCACGACCGACACCGGAAGTGAGGCGTGCGCTGAACGCGTTTGCGTCCCACCCTTCGATCCAACCCCAACGCGGATGGGGCGTGAGGTTCGGACTGAGGAAGGTTTTCGGCTCGCCGCTCGTCGCTGCGTGTTCCGCGCCACCCGCGAAGATCGGTCCCACGAGTTCACCCGTGCGCTGGTCCATGCGCGTGTGGCACGACACGCAATTGGCGACGTGGTGGGCCAAGTAGCGGCCATTGTCCACGCTCGCGCCGCGCGGCGCCGCCTTGGGCGGCGTGTGTTTGGGCCCCACCGGCTCGATCACCCACGCGCGCACGACGTAGCCGAGCCAGTTCAACTCGTGTGCCGGCACTTCGTGGCGCACGGGCGCCGTGCTGCGCAGGTACGAGACCACGGCCGTCAAATCGTCGTCTGCGAGCTCGGCGAAGGGCATGAAGGGCAGCACCGCGCGGCCGTCCGGGCGCACGCCGAAGCGCAGAATGCGCGCCAAATCGGCGTCGCTGTAGCGCCCGATGCCGGTCGCGGCATCGGGCGTGATGTTGGGCGCGCGGAAAACCCCGACCGGAAGCGCGAACTCGTGACCGCCCGAGAGCGCGCTCCGGGGCGACGCCGGCGCGCCAGAGGCCGACTTGGCCCCGTGGCACTCGCCGCAATGGGCGGGTCCTTGCACCAGGTAACGGCCACGCTCGACCACCGCTGGATCCCGACTGGCCTCGATTTTCAGGTCTACGACCGGGAATTTCCGGGTTTGCCGGGCCCAAGTGAGCCCGCTCAGCACGACCACGAGCAGCCCGAATCCAAGCCCCAACCCACGCAAAACCCGACCCACACGACCGAACTTCGACTTCATGACGCTATCGACCCTTTCGCGTGTAGAAGTGGAACCAGGTCGGCTTTCGTTACGCGCGGTTGGCTGGCTCACGCGTTTTTTTGGTATGCTGAGTAGGCATGTCCTCCGTGACCGACCCCACCCGTGAAGACGCTTCGGCCGCGTCCGACGTCGCCGGGTTGGCCGCGCAGGCCCTGGCGGGCGACCGCGCGGCCGAGTCGTGCCTGTGCCTGCGGTTCGCGCCTGCGATTCGAGCCTTTGCGCGACGGCGTCTGCGCAGCTGCGAAGCGACCCGCGAATTTCAGCAGGAAGTGCTGCTGATTTTCGTCGAGGCGTTGCGCAAGGGCAAACTCGAAGACCCCGCGCGCGTGGCCGGCTTCGTACTCGGTATCTGTCGCAACTTGGCGCTCGACCGCGCGCGCGAACGCGAGCGTCGCCGCAAGTTGTGGGAGCTGTATGGTGAGGCCGTGTCCGCGTGTGACGTGACGCAGCCGCAAGAGGTCACGCTCGAAATCATGCGCCTGGAGGATTGCCTCACGGAGCTGTCACAGCGGGCGCGGCAAGCGGTGTGGCTCTCCTACGGTGAGTTGCTCAGCCACGCCGAGGTGTCGACTCGGCTCGGCATCAGTGAGGGTAACGCGCGCGTGTTGCGGCACCGCGCGCTGCACTCGCTCAAGCAATGCGTGTCGGTGCCCAAGAGCTGGGAGTCACTGCAATGACCAGCGCGGACGACTCACTGGCGTTGCTCGACGACTATCTCTCGGGCGCGATGTCCGACGCTCACGCGGGTGCGTTCGAAGAAAATTTGTTCGCAGAGGCGGCCGCGGGGCGCGCGCCCGAGCTCGCGTACCTCGATGCGTTTTTCGAGCAAGCGCGCTGGTTCGCCACGCGCGGCGGCTTTGCTTCGGGCGCCACCGCGCAGATCGTGAACGAACTGCGACAGCTACCGGGCGTGCATCACATCGACGTCGAAGCCAAGACCCAGATCCCGGCTTGGCCTGCGGATACCAAGCTAGTCGTGTACCGCCTGGCCGTCGATCTGCGCGGCTACGAGAATATCGATGTTGCACTCGTGACCCCCGCTGGTGAGCACCGCAAATGGTTCCGTGATGTCTCGTTCGACCCTGCGGACGGCGCGCTATACGGCGTGTGCGACGCCCCCTTGGCGGCCACGTCGTTCCGTTTCGAGCCGCTGATCGCGCGCATTCAAGCCTCCCGCAACGGCAAGCGTGAAGTCGTAGCCGAGCTGCATGTGACTCCGCTCTGAGCCGCGCTGCGGAACGGCGCGTTCGCCATCGCACGGGCCGGTGACCTCGCGCTGGATTCAGGCTAGTGTTTGGGCAGTGTCCGAAGTGCTGGCCAGAGTCACTACCCGTACGTTGAACGTACCGCGTGGCCCGGACGTGCATCACCGCATTCGCGTGCCGCGCGCTTGGCTCGAGTCGGGCGAGGCCGTGGAGTTCGAGCTGCCGCGCAATCTGACCTGCGCCGCGTGTGACGGCGGCGGTTGTGACGTGTGCGAGCGCGCGGGCGCCATCACCCTGCGCGGCCGTGGCGAGCCGCCCGAGATATTGAGCGTGACTCTACCGAGTCGGAACGCCGAGGGCGAAGGCGAGGCGCGCGGCGTGGTGATCCGCATTCCCGAACAGGGAGGGCTGCCACCGGACAACGGTGAGGGGTTGCCCCGAGGCCTGCTCTTGCTCCGCGTCGAGCCGGCCGAGGCCGCCGACCCGGGGGTGTCGCGCGTGGCGCCGACCGCGCCGCCGGCGCCCGAGCCGCGCATGCCACTTTCCCTGCGGATTCCGCAATCGCTGCGCATTCCTCAGTCTCCCCAAGCGCAGGCGTGGTTGGTCGTGGTTGCGGTCGTGGTCGTGCTCTTGGCCGGGCTCGCAATCCTCGCCTTTCGTCGACATCGTGGGCTAGGTTAGGGCCATGAATCCCGTGGCCATGGCCCTGATCATCGTGTCTTTGAACGCGGTGTTCGCGGTCAGTGCCTGGCGTCGCTTCAACTTGGCCAGAGTCGGCACGGCTACTTGGGAGAGCCGACTCAGCGAGATCCCGAAGCGCCTAGGCCTGGTGTGGACGTTCGCGTTCTACCAAAAGAAAATGCGCTATTACCTGGCGGCAGGTTTAGCCCATCAGTTCATCTTCCTCGGCTTCGTGGTGCTGCTCTTACGCACGCTCGTGCTGTGGGGCCGCGGTTTTTCGCCGAGTTTCAACCTGTTCGTGCTCGGCCATGAGCCGTTTTTGGGGCTGCCGCTCGGCGCGGTTTACGGCTTCCTCAAGGACGTCTTTGCCAGCCTCGTGCTCGTCGGTGTGGCCGTGTTCGTGTACTTCCGGGTGGTGCGCCCGCAGAAGCGCATGACGCTGGGCGTCGAGGGTCTGATCATCTTGGGCATCATCTCCACGATGATGCTCGCGGATCTGACGTACGACGGCGCGAGCACGGTGCTCGCACACCGCTTCGCCCATGAATGCGCTGCGGGCGCAAGCGCGTTCCCGTGCTCCGCCATGGCCACGTTGATTGCGCCCCTGGCGCCCGCGCAGGGCGCGCTCAGCTATCATTTCTCGGAGCCCGCGGGCTCGCTGTTTGCGCTGCTGCTCTCGGGGGTGGGCTCGGGGGTGCTCGTGGTGCTGGCGCACATTGGTTATTGGACGCACTCGACGCTGGTCCTGATTTTTCTGAATCTGCTGCCGTACACCAAGCATTTTCACATCATCACCGCGATCCCGAACGTGTTCTTGGGGGACACGACGCCGCGCGGCCGTTTGCGCCCGCTCGCGCCCAGCACCGAGGCCCTGATGGCCGCGGTCGAAAAGGCGACCGAGGGCGAAGACCTGTTGAGCGCGCGCATCGGCTACGCGCGCATCGAGCACTTCACGTGGAAGGACATGCTCGATTTTTACACCTGCACCGAGTGCGGGCGTTGCTCGGACAATTGCCCGGCCTTCACCACCGGCAAATTGCTCAGCCCCAAGCAATTCACGCTCGATTTGCGCAACCACCTGTACGGCCGCCAAGAAGAGTTCTTGGCCGTCGGTCCCGCCGCCGTGCACCAAGCCACCGCGCCCGCGCCGAGCGAGCCAAAAGCAGAGCCTGCGGAGGCACCCAAAGAAACCGCCGAGGCAGAAAAACAAGCCGAACCAGCCGAAGCGGCGCCCGCCGCCAAGGTTTACAAGCCGCTCGACCTCGTGCCCGGGGTGATTCACGAAGACGTGCTCTGGGGCTGCACGACCTGCCGAGCGTGCGAAGAGCAGTGCCCGGTGAACATCACCTACGTCGACAAGATTGTGCAGATGCGGCGCAACTTGGTGGTGATCAAGGGCGAGTTCCCGGCGCAACTCGGTAAACCGTTCGAGGGCATGGAGAGCAACGGCAACCCGTGGAACCTCGCGCGCGTCGACCGCGCCAGCTGGTCCGAGGGTTTGGGCGTGAAGAGCTGCGCCGAAAAGCCCGACGCCGAAGTGCTGTTCTGGGTCGGCTGCGCCGCGAGCTACGACGACCGCGCCAAGAAGATCGCCCGCAGCACCGCCCAGCTCTTGCTGGCCGCGGGGGTCGATTTCGCGATCTTGGCCGAAGAAGAGACGTGCACGGGCGACCCCGCGCGCCGCGCGGGCAACGAGTACCTGTACACGATGCTGGCCGAGACCAACGTCGCCACCCTGAACGGCTACAAGGAGCAGGGCGGGGTGAAAAAAATCATCACCACCTGCCCGCACTGCTTCAACACGCTCAAGAACGAATACCCGGACTTTGGCGCCAAGTTCGAGGTGGTGCACCACACCGACTACATGCTCGAGCTGGTCGCGTTGAAGAAACTCAGGCCCAGCAAGCCGGTGCGCGCCAAGGTCGTCTATCACGACTCCTGCTACCTCGGGCGTTACAACGATATCTACGAGTCACCGCGAACGATCCTGCAAGGCATCCCGGGCGTCGAACTGGTCGAGGCCGAGGGCGTGAACAAAAAGAAGGGCCTGTGCTGCGGCGCGGGCGGCGCGCAAATGTTCATGGAGGAACAGAACAGCAACCGCGTGAACGTGAAGCGCACACTGCAGCTGCTCGACACCGGTGCAACCACGATTGCCAGCGCTTGCCCCTTTTGCATGACGATGCTCAGCGACGGCATCAAGTCACAGTCCAAAGAAGAGACGGTCCGGAATATGGACGTGGTGGAAATGCTTGCGCTTTCGTGCGGCGTCGCCGACGGCCCGCTCGGTTCGGGCGAGCCAAACCCGCCGCACGGAACGGACAGCGCGAGCGTGGCTGCTGCAGAATGACGCGGCCGCCGCAAGTGCTATACTGATCCGCGAATGGCCATCAAGCCCACGGAGACCCAGACCAGGCCCGAGCCGGAGCACACGCCGCCCTCCCCCGGTGAGGTGCGCCGCCTCCAAGGTTACGATTGCGATTTCTGTGAGCGCCACTTCGAGGGTCCCCCGGCTGGCTCCGGCCTCTTCCTGTGGTCCCGCGGTGATGAGTACCGCTTCGAAGAACCGCCGCTGTGTGAAGAGTGCGCCATGCGCATCAGCGTGGGCGCGGTCTTGAAGTGGGAGAGCGAAGAAGAAGAGGGCTGAGCCCCGAGATGGGGTTGATGGTCACGCGCTAAGCCGTGACCGTCCCAGCCTTCGGCGTCGCATCTCGTCCCCGCCGCGCGGACCGCGAGGCAGTCGGTGTTAGCGAGAGCTGCGTTGGCGAACCTGAGAACGCCCAATCACTCGGATGCCGTTGGGTGCGGCTCCCGGATTGAACCGCCAAAACGCCAAAACGCCAGAAGAGTAAGAGGGCGATGGGGTTAGCAGTGCGTGCGGGGCGCACGTTGTTCATGGCTCGCATCGCCTCCCATATTCGAGCGACGTATTGGCGAGTTCCGACCGGTGCAACCAGGAAGACAGGTGACGTTTCTGACCGCCGGTCCAATTCGTCACCCATGTACCTGGTCTGCACCTCATGGTTCGCATCGCCTCCCATATTCGAGCGAGTATTGGCGAGTTCCGACCGTCCGTCGAAACAAGGAAATCTCCGTTACGTCGTGGCTCGCCGAGCCGCGAGTTCCAACGATTCGATCGCCGCTTAGCGCCGCCACCCAAATCTCTTCACCCTCTTTTGGCGTTTTGGCGTTTTGGCGTTTTGGCGGTAACTCTCTCCCCGCGAACCGCCGCGACTAGCGTCCAAGTGAAGGCCGCGAGCTGGTGGCGCGTTATTGCAGTGTGGGTTCCGGCATTTCTGAGGCGCGTAGCGGCGGTAACCGCTCGAGGAGTTCGTGGGCAGCGCTGCGCAAGACGGCGGAGGATTCGGAGTGGTGCAGCACTTCAATCAGCTCGTTGCGCGTGCAGACGGCGAGCAGGGGCATGGTGATGGCGGGCGGGGAGCCGGGATTGAAGAGCATGGATAGGCGCACGCGTGGGCGGCTGAGCCAGCGGCCGTGGCGAGCGATGGCCTCGAGCACTTCGAGCCGCGCGGGGCGGCGCGCGGTCATGCGCACCACGTCATCTTCGGTCAAACGCGGGTTTTCGAGCAGCTGCCTGATGACGAGCGGGTGCGGATCGGAGAGCAGTTTGTCGAATGCGCGGCGATTGGGGCTGCGCGCGAGACTTTTACGCTCGCCCACGGTGAGCTCGCGGCCTGCGCCGTAGTCTGGCACGGGCAGCTCACGGGTTGGGCGATCGTGCACGGTGGGTGGCGGGGCGCGGCGCAGCAGGCGTGACAGGCTGAGTAAATGACGGGTATCGGCTTGAGCGCGCAGTTCGTCGACCAATTCACACTCGCCGAGTGAAGCGAACAGCAGGGCGACCACCAGGATGGCTTCGCGGGCCTGCGGGTCGGCTCGCTCGTTGTCTTCACACAGGGCGTTCAGCACGGTGGCGCCGTCGAAGGCCGAGCTGTGGTTCAGAAAATCACGCAGCCAACCGGTGCGCAGCGCCAGATCCGGCAGCGAAAGCAACACTCGCTTGAGGCGTTCGACCGGGGTCATCGGCGCGACCTGTGCACGGAACCTGTGCCAAGGATGAGGCACAATTTCGGGTTTGTCACGGCTCGGTGCGCTCGGGCCCCGAGTGCCCTGCTAAGCTCGCCGGGCAATGGCTGCTGCGGCTCCGCTCTCGACCGACCGCCTGACGGTGGCGTTCCAAACTCGCCGCCGAGTGCCTGCGCGCTGGCTGAGCCTGTCGCTCTTGGTTTCGCTGTCAATCGCCGCAGGGCTGCTCGCCCGTTTGGGCACACCCTGGGCGCGCACGGGCGCGGCGTTGCTGCTCTTACTCGCGGTGGCGCAGATCTTCGTGCGCCGCGCGCGCGACCGGCGCGATTTCAGCGATCCGCGGCGTACGATTCAGCGCGTGCTCGTGCCCGTCGATCGCGCGGTCGGGGAGCGCGCATTGCGGGCCGCGGCGCTGGCGGAGCAGGCCGCGCGCGACCCGCGGGTGGGTTCGCTCGAGCTTGCGCAGCTGCATTTCCAACGGCAGCTCGAGCGTGCGCCGCTCGCGGCGGTCGAGGCGAAGGCGGCGCAGCGCGCGACCGTGCTGCGCATGTTCGCCTTGGGCTTGGTGCTGATCGCGGTGCTCGGCGTGGGCCGCGATCCAGCGCGCGTGCTGGAGGGCCTGAATGTGTTGGTCGCGCGCCGAGGCGTGGCGCCCGTGCCCATGCCCTGGTTGGAATTGATGCGCGTCTCGGTCCAGCCGCCGGCTTATCTGCACTTGCAGGATCGCTCGATTTTCCCCGGGTTGGGCAGCGCGGAAGCGCGTGGCAGCGCGATCACGGTGCACGGTTTGCCGCTCGCCGATGGTCGGCAGTTGGTGCTCAGCGATGGCAAGAGCGAAGTGCCATTCGTGGCCGACGGCTCGGGCGGTGTGGTCGCTCGCTACGTACTGAATGAAAATGCCGAGCTCAGGATCGCCGCACGTTTCGGCCAAGTCCTGATCCGCGAGCCCGAAGCCGTGGTGCTCGAGGCCGTCCCGGACGCGGTGCCCACGGTCGAGCTCGAGGGCGCTCCCGAACGCATCGAGCTGCGCGACTTCGATCGCCGCGAGTTACGCTACGAAGCCACGGACGATCATGGCCTGCGCGAGATCGACTTGGTGCTGCGCGCCGGTGGGCGCGAAGATCGCCGGTCGCTGACGCGCCTAGACGGCGAGACCAAGCTCACGCGCGGTGCATACGCGATCGAGTCCGGCGAGCCGTTTCTGCGACGTAGCTTCTTGCCGATCGAGATCCGGATCGAAGCCCGCGACGACGACGCGACGTCCGGCGTGAAGTGGGGCAAGAGCGAGGCGTTCACGCTCATTCCGGTGCCCGTGGGCGAGCCTGAAGCCGCGCGCTACGCCGCCCTGCGGGCGGTTCGCGACCGTTTGACGGATTTATTGGCGAGCGAGCTCAGCCCTGAAAAAGACAAGCCCGAAGCCGAGCGGCGCAAGGCGGACAGCGCGCGCACCGTCGAGGTGGCCAAGGAATTGCGCGCGATGTTGGAGCAGCGCTTCGCCGGTATCAGTTTGCCGCCGGGGCAGCGGGCGTTCTTGGGCGGCCAAGCGCGCGTGCTCGAACGCGCGTTGCCCACGCCCGCCTCCGCCATGCGCCGCACCGAAGACGTGCTGCTGGCGATCGACGCCGCGCTGCGCGGGCTCGGGAACCGCGACGCGGCCACGGTCTCGAAGCGCTTGGGCGACGCCGCGGAAGAGGCCGCAGAAGGCGCAAAGCAAGCGCTCGAGAGCGAGAAACGCCAAGCGGGGCTCACGCGTTTGAATCAGGCGCTCGCGGTGCTCGGCCCGGGGGCGCGTCACTTGGTGACGCTCGGGCCGCTCGGTCGCGACGTCGGCAGCGTGGCCGAAGGCGAGATCCGGCGCATCACGCGCGCGCAGGATAGCGGCAATCTGCTCGCGACCGAGCTCGCCGCGCGCCACTTGGCGGCGCGCTTGCGTCGCCCGACTCCGTCGTTCAGCACCGCCGGCGGGGGCGGAGTCGAGTCCGGCTCCGGCGCCCAGAGCGGCGGCGCAGACGACTCGCACGCCTCCGACGCCGACAAGAAATTCGACGAACTCGTGGGTGAGCTCGAGCGCTTGGCGGACGAGCATCAACAAGAGCTCGAGCGCGTCGAACGCAATTTGACGGACGCCGAGAAAGCCGTTGATCTGGCGGATTTGAAGCAAGAGGCGGCCGAGCGCGCCGCCGAGTTGCGGCGCAAAACCGCGCCCTTACCGCAGTTCGGGGACGATCCGAACTCGGCCCGTGCGGCCGCGGCGCTTGGCCGGGAGCACGCGCAATCGATGGCCCAGAGTCTAGCGCGCTTGTCGCTGAAAGATGCGGTCGAGAGCGGCCGTCACGCGCGCTCCGAATTGGCAGACGCCGCAAAGCGCAGCCGCGGCGCGAACCCGTTCGACGCCCTCGATAGCGGAGCGCTGAGCGAAGCGCGCGCCGAGCTCGACCGCGCCCTGAACTTCGCCGAGCAGAGCTTGGCCCGCGCGGAGAAGAGCGCGGCCGAGAAGGCGCAAGCGGGCTTGCAAGATTCCGCGGGCCGCGAGCGTTCGCTCTCGGATCGCGCGGCCAACCTGGCCGGGCGCGGCAATCACGGCGAAATTGCGTTGCCCGAAGACTTGGCGGAGTCATTGGGCAAGGCCGAAGGCCTGATGCGCGACGCGGCCAAGGAGCTTGCGGCGGGGCGTGGCGAGCAGGGTTTGTCGCTGCAGCGCGACGCCCAGCGTTTGCTCGAGCAAACCAACGACGGCCAGAAAAATCCGGGCGAGAGCGACGGCAAAGACCAACAACCGCCGCAATCACCGAAAGATTCCTCGAGCTCGAAGGGTAAGCAGATGGGCATGGACGCGGATGTGCCGCGCGCCGAGGCCGGTCGCGCGGACGACTTCCGAAAGCGCGTCTTGGATGGCCTGAGCAAACAGCAAAGTGGTCGGCTGTCGGACGCCGTGCGCCGCTACGCGGAAGGGCTCTTGCAATGAAACGCCGCCTGCTCGCTGGTCTCGCGTTGGCGCTGGCCTGTGGCGTGAGCTCCGCGAGCGGGGCCTTCGATTTCGGCCTCGGCAGCCCACTCGAGCGCGTCGCGAATGCGATCACGGAAATCGATACCCAACGCGCGACGGAGCTACTGCAGCACACGCCGGTCGAATCCGCCGGGCTCACCTTGGAGCGCGCCCGCTTGGCGGTCTACCTCGGTGAATGCGACCGCGCCGAAGCGATCTTGTCGAATCCGCAGCTCGCCGAATCGCGCGAGGGCGCGTCGTTGGCGGAGTTGGCGAAGAGCTGCGCGCGGGCGACCGCCGCGGGTTTCGTGCTGGAAGACAAGCCGCGCGGTGTCTGGCTCCGGCTGCAAGACGACGCGGATCGCGCGCTCGCGCCGTTCATCTTCGAGGTCGCAGCGCAAGCGCGCGACACGGTTTCGAAAGAGGTGGGCATCGATCTCCCGCGCCCACTGCGCATCGATTTGGTTCGTGATCTGTTCTCGCTATCCTCGGTCTCGGGTTTGCCGCTCAAAGCCGCGGAAACGACGGGCACTCTGGCGGTTGCGCGTTGGGGACGCGTGATCATGCTTTCGCCGCGCGCGCCCGTTCAAGGCTACCCGTGGCAAGACACGTTGGCCCACGAGATCACGCATTTGCTCGTCACCCGCGCGACGCGTGATTTCGCGCCGCTTTGGATGCAAGAGGGGTTGGCCAAGCGCTTCGAAGTGCGTTGGCGCCCGGCGCGCCCGTTCGACAAGCCGGATTGGGCGGACACCGCGGCCCGCAATGCGGCGCTCGATGGTCGCTCGGTCGGTATCGACAAGCTCGGCCCCTCGATCGCGATGTTGCCGACGCCCGAGGCGGCGGGCATCGCCTTCGCCGAAGTCACGAGCTTCATGCACTTTTTCATCGAGCAGAACGGCGAGCCCGCGCTGCGGCTATTGTTCGCCGATTTGCGCGGCAACGGCCCCGCCGGCGCCGAAGCCGCGCTGCTCAGCGCGACCGGCTACGGTTTGTCCGAATGGAACGCGCGCTGGCAGCGCTTCTTGCGCGAACCCGTGAAGCCAAGCCCGGAAGCGCCATTGCATGCGGCGGCTCCGCGCGCGAAGGGCGACGCCGGTCGACGCATCCGACTCGCGGATCTGCTTGCCGGCCGTGGCCACGGCCGTGAGTCCGCGAGTCAGGTCGAGCCGCTGCTCGAGTCATATGGTCGCTTGCCTCAGGTGCGCGCCCGTGTGGCCGCGGGTTTGTACGCGGCCGGTGACGACGCGGGGGCGGAACGCGCGCTTGGTACCGTGGCGGAAATTGACGGCCTGTACGGACCCTGGTTCGCGCTGGCCGGCCGAGGGTTCAAGCGGCGCGGTCAGCTCGCCGAAGCCGAGTCCGCATTCACCCTCGGGCTGTCCGCGGATCCGCTCTCGGACGAGGTCGCGTGCGAGGGATATGTCGGTTGGCGTGGGCGTACCAATGGCGAAGTCACCGGGCCGGTCGGCGGAGTCGGAGTGGAAGAACCACCATTGCCCACACGCGTCACTTGGCTAGAGCTATGTAAAGCGGCTCGAAGCGTGCCGCGTGATTGACCGGTGGTGCCCCGGGCGCTTAGGATAATCAGCTCGAATCTCTGCGAAGTTTAAAGGATTTCCGTGGGTCTCGCGACGTACGCTGCAGCTCAGCTCTTGCGCGCACTTCCGCGTGTCCGAATTAGTCGGGCCGTGGGTCAACTGTGCGAATTACCGCTTTCTCCACCCGTGTCGCGCGCGATCATGGGCGCCTATTCGCGCGCGTATCGAGTGAACCTCGACGAAGCGATGCCCGAACCCGGGCCCTACCCGAGCTTCGACGCATTCTTCACTCGCCCGCTGAAGCAGGGCGCGCGCGCGATCAATTCGGATGCCGTCGTGTGCCCCGCCGACGGCAAGTTGTCGTCGTGCGGCCGCGTTGACTCCGGCTCGCGCATCTTCGTCAAAGGTCAGCATTACGACGTGGGCGAGCTGATTGGGGATGCTCGCGATGCCGCGCGCTACAGCGGCGGTGAATTCGCGGTCGTGTACCTCGCTCCTGGCGACTACCACCGAGTTCACTCGCCGGTCGACGGCGAGATCTCGCTCGTGCGTGGCATCCCGGGTGACCTGTATCCCGTCAATTCAATCGGGGAGAAGCACATTCCGCAACTGTTCGTGCGGAACCATCGCGCGGCGATCGTGATCGACACGCGCGGTCTCGGTCGTGTCACGGTGGTCATGGTCGGCGCGGTGATCGTGGGCCGCATCACGATCACGGCTCTGCCTGGCCGGCCTTCGGCTGAACCGGGCCTGCACCCGGTGCTGCCCCCCAAGAGCGTCGCGCGCGGGGACGAAATCGGCATGTTTCACCTGGGTTCGACCGCAGTGGTCTTGCTCGAGCCGGGGCTGAGCGTCGGTCGCCCACTCGGCAAGGTGCGCTTCGGTGAATCGCTGTTGAGAGCTGGATGACGATCGAAAACTCGGAAGACACGGCGCACGTTGGCGTTACGGATCCGGCAGAGCCCCCGGCGCTCGACCGTGCGTCCAGCTCGTCTGGCCCGAGTGCCGATGGTGCTGTGCGTGCCGAACCGAGCAGCAGCGGAATGGAGGCAGCCCCGGTCGCGGGTGGGCACGACTCCGCGCCGCCACTGTCGCGCAAGCTCGCGCCCCCGCCCAAGCCCAAGCGTGATTCCGGTGCGGCTTCGGCCCCGCCCCCTGGCTCGGCTTCGCCCTCGGGGCGACCGCTGGGTGAGAGTCCCGATCTGCTCGCCTCCGCGAGCGCATTGAAGGCTCCGATCGCGCCAACCATTTCGTTCTCGCTCGATGGCGAACCCTCGTTGGCAAATCCGATGCAGGCTCCCGCCGAAGCCGCGCCCGAGCCTGCACCGGGGCCGGTTGCACCCTTGAGCCAACCGCCGCCCATGCGGCGCCGTTCGAACCCGTCGATCCCCGATGTTGGCGCGCTGAGCCCGCGCCCGGCTTCGGACCCCTCGCTCGCGCCCGACGATTCAGGCGCGACCAAGGCGATTTCGAGCGTCCCGCGTGCCACGCCGCCGCGCCCATTCACTGACTCGCCCGGACCGCGTTTGCGCTCTGATTCGTCACCCGCCGTGGCCGAACCGGCGCCGCTCTCGAGCCCACCCGCATCTACCCCTCCGAATTCGTCGGCCATCTTCGCGATGCGCATCATCGCGGTGGGTGATGCGGTTCGACCGAAGCCGACGCAGGAACCCGCGCCCGAAATCGGTCCCGATTCCTATCCGCCGTCCGCGTCGCGTCTCGGCACCACCGTGCGTCGCAGCTCGCGCCCGAACATGACGGCCGTGGCCGCGGCCGCCGCCACGCTCGAAATGCCGCCGCCGGCGCACGTGCCGACCGATCTGGGCCCGTCGATCGAGGTCGACGTCCCAATCGACGTCGAGCTGCCCTCGACCGCGCCCGCCGAGGCCGCGAGCAGTAGCACTCCCCTCGAAGAGCAAAAGACCGCCGTGATGGCGGCGGTCAGTGTCTCAGCGCTCGATGTGCCGATCGACGACGCGCCGATCGCGCGTGTCGCTCCGGCGGGCGAAGCCGCGCTCCCCGGTTTTCCCCCCGTATCGAGCATTCCGTCGGAGGCACGTCGCCCGCCTGCGCCGCCCCCGCCGGTCGAACTCTCGGACGACGAGTTTTCCGCGGAAGCGATCGCGAAAAAGATCGCCGCCGCCGAAGCCGCGGAGGCGGCCGAAGCCGCCCGCGCAACCGCGGCGTCTGCGACCGAACTCGCCGCAACCGCTGCGCCCGAAGTGACGCAGGCAGCCGAAGCCAAGCCCGCGCCGACGGACGCCGAAGAAGAACTCGGTCGCGAAGACGCGATTTCGATGCCACCGGAGGAGCTGGCCGCGTTGCAAGCGGAGCTAGAGGCCAAGGCGGACGCGGCCAAGCCGCCGCCTCCGCCCAAGCGGGCGCCCGGTGCCGGGCCGATCGCTTCCGCGCCTGCGTCACCCGTTACAGAGGCCGCGCCGCAGCCTGCGCCCGCGTCCACTCCGCCGAAGGATCCGCCGCCGACGCCGGACTTGGCCGCCGCCAAGGCCGCTCAGCGCGGCAAGACGCGTCAGCCCTGGTGGGAAGATCTCTTCAACGAAGACTTCATGCGCGCAAGCTCGCGCGTCTCGGACGAGCACATTCGTCGTGAAGTGACGTTCATCGAGGAATCGCTGGGCGTCGCCGCGGGCGGCGTGGTGCTCGATCTCGGTTGCGGTGCGGGTCACCACGCGGTCGAGTTCGCGAGCCGCGGCTACGGCGTGGTCGGCTATGACTTGTCGCTGTACCAGCTCGCGCTGGCCGCGGACGTGGCCCAAGAGCGCAGCCAGAAGATCAACTTCTTGCAAGGCGACATGCGCGAGATGGCCTTCGAAGAAATGTTCGACGGGGTGTTCTGCTGGAACACGACCTTCGGCTACTTCGAGGAAGACAAGAATTTGGCGGTCGCGCAGCGTGTGTTCAAGGCGCTCCGTCCCGGCGGCATGTTCTTGATCGACGTGCTCAACCGCGATTTTGCCGCGGCTTCCGCCCCGTGCACCGTTTGGTACGAGGGTGACTCGTGCGTGTGCATGGACGACATGAGCGTCGACTACATCTCGAGCCGCCTGCGCGTGAAACGATCGATCATCTTGGACGACGGCCGCACCAAAGAGTCGCTCTTCTCGCTCCGGCTCTACTCGCTGCACGAGCTCGGTAAGTTGCTGCACGAGGTCGGCTTCCGCGTGACCGAAGCCAGCGGACATCCCGCGACGCCGGGCGTGTTCTTCGGTCCGAACTCCCCGCGCATCATCATGCTCGCGCAGCGGCCTTAGCCCCGGGCGCAGCACGGGCGCGGGGTCACTTACACGTGACGTGCGGGCCGCCGCTCTGCTGACTGCATTTGCAGCCCGCGCCGAGCTTGCTTGCGAGGCAAGCACAACCCGACTTTTGTGCACATTGCGGCAGCCAGCCGCAAGCGGGCCCGCCGCTCGCGGACTCGTCACAGTACCAGCCGTTCGGGCAAACCCCGGCGCCGCACGGGCTGCACGTGCCGTCGTCACACAGCGCGGCTTTGGGCGGCGGTTCGGCTTCGGGTGCCGCTTCGTCGTTGCTCGGGGCGTCGTCCGGCGGCGTGCTTGCCGCTTCGTGCGCGGTTTTTGGGCTCGATTCCGGGCTCCCGCTGCCGCCACCGCAGGCACTGAGTGCCGCGCCGTACGCACACGACCCTACGAGCAGTGCGACCAATCGCTTCCAACGGGTTCCCACGCCCTCCACGTATACGTCCCCGCGTACGCAGGCTACAAGCGTTTCGTGGATCTCGCGTCAGCTCTCGCGGCAAGCGTGCCTGGTCTGCGAGTCAGTAGCACCACGAGTGACCTGACGGCGGCCGCGCGCGACCTTTGGCCGCGCGCGCTCGTCGACATTCAGAGTGGCGAGCTGCCCGGCAATCGCCCCGGCGCGGTGGTTTGGCCGGAGCGAGCCGAGCAAGTCAGCCAATTGATCGAGCTTTCGCGTACGCGCGGCTTCCGCGTGGTGCCGTTCGGCGCGGGTAGCGGTGTGTGCGGTGCGGTCCTGCCGGACACGCAAACGGTCGTGATCGATTCCAAGCGCATGCTGGAATTTCGCATCGATCGTGATGCACCAGTGGTGCACGCGGGCGCCGGTGTGCTCGGTCTCAAACTCGAGCAAGAGCTGGCAAAACACGGCTACACCGCGGGCCATTTCCCTTCCAGCATCGTTTGCTCGACGGTGGGTGGCTGGGTGGCGGCGCGGGGCGCGGGTCAGTGCTCGAGCCGCTACGGAAAAATCGAAGACATGGTGGCGGGGCTCTCGTGCGTGCTCGGCACAGGTGACTTCGTGCCCATGCGTCGTCGCCAAACGGGGCCCGATTTGGTGCCCCTCGTCACCGGCAGTGAAGGCACGCTCGGCTTCATCACCGAAGTCACGTTGCGCCTGCACCCTGCGCCGCGCGTTCGCCGCTTCCTCGCGTACTCGTGCGCGACGATCGAGAGCGGCTTCGACATCCTGCGCACGATGATGCAAGCCGGGCTGCGGCCGGAAGTGGCGCGGCTTTACGATCCGATCGACTCGGTGTTGCTCGGTCAGAGCTCCGACGCCAAGAAATCGCCGAAGCAGCGCAGCCCCGCGGTCGGTCATTGGTTTGGCGTCGCGGCCCGCCAAGCCTTGAAGAAGCCGCGCTGGCTACAGCGCACGATCGAAGCGCTCGAGGGCAATCTGTTGGGCGGCGCGACGCTACTCTTGATCTTCGAAGGCGAAGCCGACGAAGCCGATCACGACGCGGCGCGGGCCTCGGCCATCTGCTCACGCGCTTCTGCGCGCTCGCTCGGTGAAGGCCCGGCGCGCCGTTGGCTCGAGCATCGCTACGGGGTCAGCTTTCGGCAATCGTCGTCGTTTCGCTTGGGCGCGTTCACGGACACGATGGAAGTCGCAGCGCCCTGGTCGAAGCTCGAAGCCGTGTACGCGAGCGTGCGCCGGGAGCTCTCGGAGCACGCGCTGGTGATGGCGCACTTGAGCCACGCCTATCCCGACGGTTGCAGCATTTACTTCACATTTTCGGCGCTGGGCGCGCGCGGTGGCAACGCGCGCGAGCGCTACGAAGCCGCATGGAGAACGGGGCTATCCGCGGCGCTCTCCGCGGGCGCCAACTTGAGCCATCACCACGGCGTCGGCCGCAGCAAGGCCGCGCGTCTGGCCGCCGAGCTCGGGCAGGGCACCGAGCTGTTGAATCGACTGCGTGGCGCTTGGGATCCGCTCGGCATGTTCAATCCGGGTGCGCTGGAGGCGCCCTTCGAAGTCATCGCCAAGCCCGCGCGCGATGAACGACCCGCGTTCGTGCTCGACGAAACATCGCAGCTGGCCGATGTCGATGCGCGACTGTCCCTGGGCGCGGTCGAATCGCTGCTCGCACGCTCGAGTCTGACCCTGGGCCTAGCGACGAACTCGGATTGGTCGGCCTCCGTCGCCGCTTGGATCGCGCTCGGCTTTCCCAGAGCGGGCGACGCGTGGGACGATCCGGTCTCGGCACGCGTCGCGGGTTTCGAAGCGACCGCGGGTGGCGTGCACGCGCGCGTCCGCGCCACGCCGCGACGCGCAACCGGACCCGACTTGCTCTCCCTATTCGCGGGCGCGCGCGGGCAAGTGGGCGTGGTGGAACGGGTCGCGCTGGCCGTGGCCAAGCGCGCCGCGCCGTCGGCGCGCGTTCAGCCGTTTCGCTGGGATCGCGACCCACCCATGAGTGCGGCTGAGCGGCAAGCGTTCGACCTCGCCGCCCGTGCCTTGCGTGGACCCTGAGCCCCGCCGCGACGGCCTTGCACCGGGTCCTAAAACAGTTCTAGGCCCCGCTCTTGGTAAAGCGCACCCTTTCGGCTAGTTTTCGGCTCGGGTGCTGCAGATGTCAGGCAAAAAAACCTTGTGCGCAGCGAGTGCCGTCGTTCGAGGACTCGCGCTCGTCCTTTTGAGCTCGCTCGTCAACGCGTGTTCTTCGCAGCCGCCGTCCACGCGCTCAGCCGCGAACGGAGCGGCAAGGGCCAAGCCGATCGCTCCCGCCACGCCGCGCCCCGCGTACGCCGAAGCCGACGCGAGCTACTATCGCGCGCGCGCCTCGGCGCTCGCTACCGAGGCCATGGACGAAGTCGCAGGCACCGATTTCTGGCGCTTTCGACGGGGACGGCTGTACGTGCCCGACGCTTCGAACATCTGGGAGCTCGAAGCGCGCTTGGCCGACGCCGCGAAGAACGAGAGCGCGGCGGGCGTCGTCGACGCCACCTCGGCGATCTTGCTTTCGGATCAGGCCGACATCAACGCCCACACGCTGCGTGGCGCCGCGCTGCGCAAGACCGATCACGTCTCGGATGCGGATTTTCACGACTCGGTCGCAAAATCCCTGGTCGACTCGATCATTCATGCGGGGGACGGCCGAAGCGCGAAATCGGCATGGACCGCGTACCGCGTGAAAGAAGAATACGAAGTGCTGAAGGCACTAGGCTCGCGCTTCGTCTCCCAATCGCGCATCACCGAAGGCAACCGCAGCTTCGACGTGCTCGACGCGGAGAAGGTCGCTGACGGGAGCAAGTTGCGGTTTTACTTCGACGTCACCGAAGCACTGGCCGAAGAAGCACGCGCCGCTGCTCACTGATGGCGCGTGGTGCGCGGTTCGTTGGCGCTTTCGTCACGCTCGGCAGGAGCTTCGATCTGATCGACGGCGCCGGCCACGCGCACGCCCGTGCGGCGTTCGACGGCATGCTTCACGCCCACGCCGGCCGCCTCGAGTAGCCGCCGCTTCTCGCGCACCATGCGCCGCTCGGAGACGTGCGAAGACAGCCCAAAGCCGGCGTGCAAGAGCAGCGCGAGTCCCCAAAAGAACACCGGGAACAGCACCCACCACTCGCCGGGCGTGGTCAGGAAATTGACCGCGAACAACAGCCCGTTCACGATCGCATAGACCAGCGCGTGCGCCACCACCCCGCGCCGCCGCCGCGAGCGAATGCGCCGCGTGGCCGTCGCGGTGAGGCGAGCTTCAGCTGCCTCACGCGCGGCGTTCTCCACCGCGGCCGGCGAAAGACCGACTCCCGCGCCAATCGACAGCAGATCGTCGTGGCTGACGCCGCTCGCGGGCTGCTGATCTTTCAGTGCGCGATCGATGATGTCGCGCACTTCGTCGTCCGGGTAGTTGCGATCTTTGCTCATGTCAGGGGTTGTTCTGCGCGAGGGCAGCGCGGTACTCGCGGATGGCCTGGCTGGTCGTCGGGCGGTCGAGGTAGCTGCACAACTGGACGAGATCGATGCCGGGCAACGCCGCGCTGGTTGCCGCCTGTAGATACCGATCCTCGTTCAATAGCTGAACCGTGAGCCGCTCGGCCTCTTTCTTCTCCCGCGTCCACGACCCGTACGTCGAAAATTCGATGCCCTTCTCGAGCAAACACGCTTCGACCAGGCAACCGATGCGTGACTTCAGTGACTGATGAGGTCGAGATGGCGTCGTGATTTCGACAGCCCCCTCCAGGTACGCGAAGCGCGGCACCGAGCGGTCGCCGCGCAGCTCGAGCTGGCGCTGGTAGTCCGACCAATTGAGACCGTGCAGCACCACGACCTCGTCTTCGACCGGCGTGTCGTCGTGGTCGCGGAGGTCTTTGGCGAACATGCCCCGATTGTACACTCGGGCGGAATGGGCGGCTAACCGCGCGCAGGCGTCACTCGGGAATGCTGGTTTCCGGCGTCGATTGCGCGGCGAGCAAGCCTTCCGGCAAGCTCAGGTTTTGGCTCAGGCGCTGGAGGGCGTTCTCCACCAGCTCGCGATCGGCGCTGTCGACGTTGCCCTTTCCGGCGCGCGATAGCGCAAAACGGAGCGTCGCGGCTTCCAAGCGCGAGAGCGCGGCCGTGCGCAAAAATCCGATCTCGGCCACGCGGTAACGGAGCAGCACCTGGCCGTCGTCGAGCACTTGTTCGCCGATTACTTCGGCTTTGACCCGACCGGTACCGCACAATTGGCGAATGATGCCGCGCACGCGAGAGGCACGGCGCCGCACCTTGAGCGCGGCCGGATTCTCGAACAACTTGAAGAAACGATTGCGCGCGAACGCTGTCGGCACGAGCGTCAGCGCGCACAGCAGCGCGTCCAAATCGACGCTCGCCGGCGCGCTCACGAGTTACGCGTCCTCGTGGGTCTTGTTGGCTTCCAGGAGCGCGGCTTGATGGAACGAGCCGACCGCATCGAGCAGCTCGGTCAGATCGCCGTCCATCACGCGGTCGAGCTTGTACAGGGTCAGGCCCACGCGGTGATCGGTCAGGCGATTTTGCGGGAAGTTGTAGGTGCGGATCTTGTCCGAGCGATCTCCGGCTTTGACCATGGCGCGGCGCTCGTCGCGAACGGCGGAATCGTGCTTTTCTTGCTCGATTTCGAGCAGGCGGCTGCGCAAGATCTTCAGGCCCTTGGCTTTGTTTTTGATCTGGCTGCGCTCGTCTTGGCAGCGCACGATCATGCCGGTCGGCAAGTGCGTGATTTGCACCGAGCTGTTGGTGGTGTTCACGCCCTGACCGCCCGGGCCACCGGAGGCGGCAATGTCGAAGCGCAGGTCCTTGTCTTCGATGTGCAGCTCGACTTCGTCGGCCTCGGGCAGCACGGCCACGGTGGCGGTCGAGGTGTGAATGCGGCCTTGAGCCTCGGTTGCGGGGACTCGTTGCACGCGGTGCACGCCGCCCTCGTACTTCAAACTCGAAAATACGCGGCTACCCGTGACGAGCAAAATCGCTTCTTTGATGCCGCCGGCTTGGGCGTCGCTGCTCGACAAAAGTTCGATCTTCCAGCCGCGGGTCTCGGCGTAGCGCGTGTACATGCGCAGCAGATCGGCGGCGAACAGCGCCGCTTCTTCACCGCCGGTGCCGGCGCGAATTTCGAGCAGCGTGTTCTTTTCGTCGTTCGGGTCTTTGGGCAAGAGCAGGATGAAGATGCGCTGCTCGATGTCGACCAACTTGGCCTCGAGCTCGGGCAGCTCTTGCTTCACCAGCGGACCGAGCTCGGGGTCGTTCAGCGCTTCGCGATCTTCAGCGACGTGCTTTTCGACCGCGCGCCATTGCTGGAACGCCTCCACGATGTTCGACAGGCCACTGCGCTCACGATTGAATGAGTTGAGCTTCTGCGGATCCCCGAACACCTTCGGGTCACACAACAGCTGATCGAGCTCTGCGTACCGCCGGACGATGGACTCTAGTTTGCCGACCGGGATCATGCCGCTTGCACAGCGCCGCGTGTCAGTGTCGAAAAGTCATCGAAAGTGCGCTCGCTCACGACCTCGGGGGCTTTGCCTTCTTGCTCACGCTCGAGGGTGACGAGCAGAGCCGAGAGCGCGACCTCGAGCTGTTTGTCGTCCGGCTCGATGGTGGTGATCTTCTGCACCAGAAAACCCGGCCAGAGCAGCACTTGGCCGGGGCCCGTGGAACAGTATTTGGCCAGCACGCGCTGCAGTTCGAAGGTGATGGCCGCGATGAACGGCAAGAACGGCAGCTTGAACGCGAAGAACAAGAGATTGTCCGCCAGCTTACCGAGGCCCAAATGCGGGAGCAGCGGTCCGAGCGCGCTGAACACCAGGATCGAAACCAGCGCCACCATCACGATGAAGGTCGTGCCGCAGCGCGGGTGCAGCGTCGTCTTCTTGCGCGCGTTCTCGACGGTGAGGGCGTCAGCGGACTCGTAGGTGTAAATCGATTTGTGTTCGGCGCCGTGATACTGAAACACGCGGTAGATCTCGGGCATGCGCCGAATCAGCAGCATGTAACCGATGAGGATCGTGAGCTTGCCGACGGCCGTCAGCAGCTGATAGCCGACGTCACGTACGTCCAAACGGAGATTGAAGAGGCTGGTCGCGCCGTAGGCGAAAGCCTGGGGCAAAGCCACGAACATGCCCACCGCAAACACGGCGGAGAGCACGCCGAGCAGGCGCTTCTTCGGCTCGCCCTCGGTCGGGGCCGGGCTGCCTTTGCCGAAGTCTTGGGGCGCGTTCGTGAGCAGCGCGATGATTGGCAGAGACAAGAGCGCGAGCGTGCTCGGCCCTGCGCGGCGCGGGCCAGACTTGGCCGCGGTTTCTTCGTCTTCCAAGTCTCGTTCGTATTGTTCGGCGGAGAAGCGTAGCGCGGCGCTGCCGAGCTTGAGCGCTTCCACCAAAGCGGCGACCCCGCGGACGAGCGGCCAGGCGAGCTTGCCGCGCCGCAGGTCGGCCATCGGCATTTCACGCACGACGAGCGTACCGCTCTTGCGCCGCACGACGGCCGAAAAGCAATGCGGCGAGCGCATCATCACGCCTTCGATCAGCGCTTGGCCTCCGATGTACGGACGGGCAACGCCATCAGGGCCGAGAACCGCAGGTTGGTTCGACATCGTCCTCAGTATAGCGCTGGTGCTAGCGCGATGTAGCTCGGACGGCGCGATTTGCGAGCGCCGCCCGAACCTCGGGAATCACTTCGCTTCGGCAGCGGTGGCGGCCGCAGCAGCGGCAGCGCCCGCGACGCCTGCTGCACCCGTCGCACCTGCATAGCGGCGACGAAAGCGATCGACACGACCCTGCGTATCCATCATGCGTTGCTTGCCGGTGTAGAACGGGTGACAAGCCGCGCAGACATCGACCTGAAGGTCGGTCTTGGTGGAGCGGGTCTCGAACTTGTTGCCACAAGCACAAGCCACCGCGACCGTGTTGTATTCCGGGTGAATGCCGTCTTTCATGGTGTCTCCAAAGGCCTTCTCGGCTGCCTCGGCCATGTGCCGGGGTGTGCGAAAAGGACGCGGAACCTAGCTTGCGTCGTGCTTTCGGACAAGCAACCCCCGCGCATTAGGCGCGATTGCCGCGAGGCATTTGGGCCTCGGGCCGGAACAAGTGCGGCTCGCGGTCTGGACTCGGACGCAAATCGTCAATCAATTCAGACGCTTATCATTGATTGACCGGTCTCGGTCGCGAACTTGACCGGTTGCCTTTTTTCTATCAAGGATCGGCCGCAATGTTGGATCCGACGCGACGCGACGCACTGAAGCGGCTCGGGGCCCTGGGCCTGGTCGCCGGCGCGGCTGCGGCGACGGCCAAATTTGCATTCGACGCGGGTGGCTTTGGCCTGGCCCACGCCAACGGCGAGCGTCAAGTTCGGGACTTTCGCATCCATCACCCGGCCTCGGGTGGCGAGCCTGTATTTTCGATCGCCAAGAGCACGACTGATCCGGCCGAACTCGTGCGCCGCGCCGTCAACGCCATGGGCGGCATGAAGCGCTTCGTCTCGAACGGCGACATCGTCGCGGTCAAGCCCAACATCGGGTGGGATCGCATGCCCGTGCACGCGGCCAACACGAACCCGCTGGTCGTGGCCGAGGTGGTGAAGCTGTGCTTCGACGCAGGCGCCAAAGAGGTGATCGTCACCGACGCTTCGTGCAACGAGGCCAACCGCTGCTTCCAGCGGTCGGGCATTTGGCGCGCGACGTACGCGCTCGGCGCAAACGTAATCTTGCCCTCCGCGCACCGCTTCCGCGATCTGCGCATGAAGGGCGAGGTGCTCGACGAATGGCCGGTGTATTTGCCGCTCGTGAATGCGGACAAGGTGATCAACGTGCCGGTCGCCAAACACCACAATTTATCGAAATTCACGGGCGCGATGAAGAATTGGTACGGTATCCTCGGCGGCCGTCGCAATCGCCTGCATCAGAACATCGACGTTTCGATCGCTGATTTGGCGACCTTCATGCGCCCCACGCTGACCGTGCTGGACGCGACGCGCGTGCTGCTCCGCAATGGCCCGCAAGGCGGCAACATCGACGACGCCAAAGACATGCACCAAGTCGTCGCGGGCTTGGACCAAGTCGCGATCGACGCGTACGGCTGCACGCTGATCGGTGAAAAAGCCACGAATGTGCGCTACCTCAAGCTCGGCCACGAGCGTGGGATTGGCAGCATGTTTTGGGAACAGCTGCCGCACGTGGAGGTCTGAGGTGAGCGCAGGCACACCGAGTGAGCTCGAGCCCGGGCTCAATGGCGGGGATTTCCCCGCGCCGATCCCGTGGCTCGCGAGTGTCGGCCGCGTTCAGCCGCTCGACGCCGCCGAGACCGCGCGTAAAGCCGCGGCAGTACCGCCCCTGATTCAGATTCGAAGAGCGGGCGCGCGCGGCGTGCCGGCCTCCACGATCGCGACCGTGAGTGCGGCGCCCGCGGTGCAGCGCACGGCCGCGTCCGCCCCATTGGTCAACAGTGGCGGCCCGAGCGCCCCCATAAAAACCAAAAAGACCGGCCCGAAGCGGCCCGGTTCCGGCATCCCGGCGCGCAAAGTGATCCGGGCCTTGGTTTGGGTGCGGCGCGCCGCGCAAATCGGCTTCGTCACGCTGTTCTTGTACTTCTTGGTGCACACCGCGTTCCGCGGCACGTTCACGGCCACGGCGGGGGAGCCCGTGCGCTTGCCGCTGCCGGTCGAAGGCTTCTTGCTCGCCGACCCGTTCGTGGGCGCGATGACCTTGCTCAGCACGCACACGATTTATCGCGGCTTGGCTTGGTCGCTCGTGGTGCTCGCGCTCACGCTGGTGTTCGGGCGCGTGTTTTGCGGCTGGATTTGCCCGTTCGGCACGCTGCATCACTTCTTCGGTTGGATCTTCCCGAGTCGCTACTTGCGCGGCAACAAGCGCGTCGAGTCGAACAAGACGCATTGGTGGCAGGCCGGCAAGTACTACATCATGTGGGCGTCGCTGGGGGCCGCCCTCGCGGGCAGTGCGATCGGCGGCTTGCTCGATCCGATCTGCGTCGCGGTGCGCACGATCGGCATGGGCGTGATCCCCGCGCTGCAGTACTTCGGCGTGCGCTCGGCGACGGTGATCGCGAGCAGCAACGTGCGCGTTTTGCAGAACGCGACGGACAACGCACAAGACGTGCTCTCGCGCACGGTGTGGACGGCCAATCAGGGCTACTTCCACCAGACCTGGTTGATCGTGTTCTTCCTGGTTGGCGTCTTGTTCATGAACCGCTTCATCCCGCGCTTTTGGTGCCGGGCGTTGTGCCCGCTGGGCGCGTTCTTGGGCATGTTCTCGCGCTTCTCGCTATTTGGCATGGAGAAGGACCACGCCAAATGCACGGACTGCAATCTGTGCCTCGTGAATTGCCAGGGCGCTGATAGCCCGCAAGGCGGCGTCAAGCATCGGCAGGACGAGTGCCACATGTGCTTGAACTGCGAGACGGCGTGTCCGGAAGACGTGATCAAGTTCCGCTTCTTGCCCAAGCGCACGAGCACGATCACCAAGCCCGACTTGCAGCGCCGGACGATGTGGGCCGTGACCGCCGCGGGCGCCGCGTGCATCCCTGCGATGCGCATCGGCAATTGGCCCGACAGGGCGTACAGCGAAAAGGTGATCCGCCCACCAGGGTCGGTGGACGAGCGCGCCTTCCTCGAGCGCTGCATCCGTTGCGCCGAGTGCATGAAGGTGTGTCCGAACAACGCGCTGCATCCAGCCTTCTTCGAGGCGGGCATCGAGGGTTTGTGGACGCCGATTTTGATCCCGCGCATCGGCTACTGTGAGTTCTCGTGCGTGCTGTGCGGCCAGGTCTGCCCGACGGGGGCGATCCAGAAGATCACGGAAAAGCAGAAGATGGGCATCGAGCAGAAGCCGATCTCGATCGGCACCGCGATGTACGATCAGGGCCGCTGCTTGCCCTGGGCCATGGCGACGCCGTGCATCGTGTGTGAAGAATTCTGCCCAACGTCGCCCAAGGCGATTTGGGCGGAAGACGCCGAAGTGCCGAAGCGTGACAGCAAGTATCGAAAAGAAGGCGAACACGCGGCGATGCTGACGGTGAAGGTGCAGCGCCCTCACGTGGACCCGATGCTGTGCGTGGGCTGCGGCGCCTGCGAGAAAGTTTGCCCGATCGTGGACAAACCAGCGGTGTACGTGACCAACGCGGGTGAGACTCGCTCCAAGACCAACGTTATTTTGCTCGAGAATACGGCCTACGGGCAGTCCTGAGTCACACTACGGGCTGACCGGAGAAAGCCCGGGCGACCGAGACAGCGCGACCACGGCTGTGCCATCCGAAGATCGAAGAGAACTTGGCACAACGGGCGCGAAGTCTGCGAAAATGGTGACTCGGAGTCGGTGATTCGTTGGCGTGTGGGTTGCCCACCGGTGTGGCGTGTAAATTGCGTGGGGAAGGTCTGATCCATGGCTAAAGTTTCGCAAGGGTTCTGGGGTCTCGTCGTTCTGACGACGGCACTGCTCACGCTCGGCGCGGGCTGCGGGCGGAACGAGCTGGAGTCCTACGGCGGGGTGGGCGTGCCGGTTGCCGGTTCGCCCAACGCGGCCGGCGCCGGCAACTTCGGCAACACCGCGGGCTTCGGCAACAACGGCGGCTTCGGCAACAACGGCGGCTTCGGCAACAGCGGCGGCTTCGGCAACACCGGTGGCGGTGGCATCAGCGGGTTCTGCGGGGATTCTGTCTGTAGCCTGGGCGAGTCGATGGACAACTGCCTGATCGATTGCCACCCGCTCTGCTACGACGGCGTGTGTAACCTGCAATACGATCCGCAGATTTGCCCGCAAGACTGCGCCACGTGCGGCAACGGCTTTTGCGACTACGGCCCCGACCAGTTCAACGGCTGCTCGTACGAATGCATCTGCGGCAATGGCACCTGCGATTCGCAGGCGGGTGAGACTACTTTCAACTGTGCGGTCGATTGCTCGCCCTGCAACTACGACAATTTTTGCTCGGCGTTCGAGACCCCGCAGGCATGCCCGAAAGACTGTTATTGCGGCAACGGCCAGTGCAACGCGGGTGAGACCACGTTCACTTGTCCGGCCGACTGCGGGATCTGCAACTACAACGGCCTGTGCGAGGGCTCGGAAACTACCTCGCTGTGCCCGAAGGATTGCTATTGCGGCAACGGCGTGTGCGAGTTCAACGAGGGCCCGCAGACCTGTCCGGCGGATTGCAGCCCGTGCAACAACAACTTAGCCTGCGAAGGTAAAGAGACACCCGCGCAATGCCCGTTCGACTGCTTCTGCGGCAACGGCCAATGCGAATCGAACTTCGGAGAAACCGCGGCCCTGTGCCCGTCCGATTGCCCCACGTGCAACAAGAACGGCGCTTGTGAAGCGGGAGAGACCACGGGTGGCTGCCCCTCGGATTGCTTCTGCGGCAACATGAAATGCGAAACGCAGAACGGCGAGACGCAGTTCAATTGCTCACAAGACTGCGGGCAGCCCTGCAACGGTAATGGCTACTGCGACACGGGCGAGACTTTGACGGGCTGCCCGTCGGATTGCACCTGCGGCAATGCCAAGTGTGACAATCCGAAGGATGCCTCGAACGGCTGCGCTTTCGAGTGCAAAGCGCTGTGTGGCAATGGCAAATGTGACTGCCTGCCCGATTTCGCTCTGGGCTGCTTCACGCAAGATTGTCCCAATCCAGATGTGTGCCAAACGCCCTGATCGGACTACGAACCTGCGGAACGAGGCGCAACGCTAGAGGGGGCGGGTTGGTCAGGGGGACGGGGCCGGCCGTTTCCGATGTCGAAGTAGGCGTAGGCCCGGAGGCGAGATCTGGCTAAGCTCGTCTCAAAGCGATGACGGGAGACGGCAACATATCCGCCTTACGCGCACAAGCCGCGCGCGTGGCTGCCTGGTTGGTCGACAAACAGCGCCCCGACGAGGCCGTCGCATTACTCAGCGCGTGGGCCGCCAACGGCCCGAGCGATCCCGAGGGTCAACAGCTGCTCGCCCAAGCGCTGCGTATCGACCCCGGAGCGCGCATCGCGCAGCAAGCGTTCGAGCGCATGGAGGGCATGGAGGGCGACCACGGCGCACTCGCCGAAGCCGTAGCGCGCTATGCCCCGGCCGAGCTCGCCAAGCTCGACGGCGAGATGAAGCGGCCGACCTTTCGGCGCGCTCAGATGGGCTTCAACAACAACATCAAGTTCCGCGCCACGGTCTTCCACGTGCAGACCGAGGACTCGGGGCTCGACCAGCCGCACATCATCACGCATTTGTTCGCCGACGGTGGCCGCGTGATCAAGAGCCACAAGCGCGCCTACAACGAGCACGTCAATCGTCCCGACGTGGCCGAGTACGTCCGCTCGTTGATGAAAGCGCAGCACCTCGAGATGGTGATGGCGCTGCGCGATGGGCGCTTCGACAACATCATCGCGGGGCGTGAGGTGGGCGGCGTCTCGCTGCTCACCGAGGCGCCCACGGGACCCAAGCAACGCCCCCCCACGGTCACCCAAAGCCCGCCCTCGGTTCGCGAATCGCAGCCGCCCCCGGCGCCGTCACCCGTGCCCGTCGCCCCCGCGCCCGAACTCGTGCGCGCGTTCGTGACCTTGCACGTGCTGCGGTCGCTCTCGGGCGGTCCCGAACGCTACGATCCCGCCGGGACCGAAGCCTTGATCGGCTCGCAAGGCGCCGTGCAACTACCCGGAGAGCGCTTCTGTCACCCACGTGAGGCGCTCCTCAGCACGCGTGATAGCCGGCTGTGGTTGGAAGACCTGGAGGGCGGCAACGGCGTGTTCTTGCGCATTCGCACGCCGGTCGAGCTCGACCTGGGTGACGAGTTCGTGGTGGGCGATCAGCTGCTGCGAATCGAGAAGAACCCCGTGCCGGACGACGGTCCCGATCCGGCTCCGACCTACTTCTATTCGTCACCCAAGTGGCCGTCGTCGTTCCGCGTGCTGCAGATCTTCGAAGGCGGAGCGAACGGTTGCTGCGTGGTCGCGCGCGGCAACACGCTCCAGGTCGGATCGGCGATTGGCGACTTGGTGTTCCCGGACGATCCGCTCGTTGGCGAGCAGCATTGCTTGATCGAAGAGCAGGCCGGCACGGTCGTGATCACCGATCTCGGGTCGCGCACGGGCGTGTTCGTGCGCGTGCGCGGTGAACAAGAGTTGATGCACGGCGACGAGCTGCTGATTGGTCGCACCCGTTTGGTGGTGGACCTGCAGCAAAACCGCGCGGCCTAAACGGGGCCCGAGACAAAAATAAAACAGCCGGGCAAGCGATGCTCACCCGGCTGCTTCAAAGAGAGCGAGTCTCTTACGAACTCACTTCTTCTCTTCGGCCGGAGCGTCCGCCGCGGGGGCGTCCGCCGCGGGGGCGTCGGTCTTGGCTTCGCCCTCGGCCGGCTTGGCCTCGGTAGCCGCCGCGCCTTCCGGAGCAGCCGCTTCGGGGGTGGCGCCGCCGCCACAAGCAACAGCCAGAACGCACACGGGGACCAGAGCGAACAACTTGGAAATCGACATATTTCAGACTCCTCTTGCCGGCCCACACCGGAGTGGGCTCGGAATGTGGTGACCAGACGCTCGACTACTAAGAAGCGGCTCACGAGAAAACCGAATTTTGTCGCTCCGGTTATAAAAGTTCAATTATTTCATTCTGTTGCAGCTTGGTCACCGGATCCGCACGCGGTTTTGTGAAGCGCGCCTGAGCCGAAAACCGGCACTCTAGCGTCCTAGCCCCGTGCCGTTCGATGCCGCCCCCCGTTTGCGCCTAGTTCCGGGCGGGGTTGCGCCGGCCCCGATCGGCAAAAGCGCGGATGAGGGCCCCGAAGACCAAACGCTGGTCGCGCGTGCGTTACGTAGCGATCTACTCGCGTTCGAGCTTTTGTATCGTCGGCACGCCGGCTTCGCGTTGAACCTGGCCGTACGCATCCAGGGCACCGCGAACGACGCCGAAGACATCGTCCACGACGCGTTTTTGAAGGCCAACGAGCGGCTGAGCGAGCTGCGCGACGCATCGGCCTTCCGCCCTTGGCTCGGCAGCATCGTGGTGCGCCTCGTCCGTACGCGCTTGCGTCGGCGGCGCTTGCTCAGCTCGCTCGGACTCGCGAGTCCCGAGCCGATCGAGCTCGATGCGATCGCGTCGCCCAATGCGGACCCCGAGAGCCGCGTGCTGTTGGCGCAGGTGTACTCACTGTTACAAACGCTGCCCGCCGATGACCGCATCGCGTGGACGCTGCGCTACGTCGATCACCACCGGCTCGAGGTGGTCGCGAAGTTGGTCGATTGTTCGCTGGCCACCGCCAAGCGTCGCATCTTGCGCGCCCAGCGCTTCTTGACCGAGCATTTCGTGCCTGCCTTCGCGGAGGGCGAGTGATGAACCGCAGACGCCTGCCCGAGATCCCGAAGACCGCGCTTCTCGACTACGACTCGAGCGATCAATCCGCCGCCGTGTGGCGACGCCTCAAGCATGAGTTGCGCGCACACAAACCGCGCGAACGGCGCTCGCCGTTGCTCTGGGCCTGCGCGCCCGCGCTGGCCGCGGTGCTGTTCGGTTCGGGGGTGTTCGTGGGCGCGCGCTTCATTCGGCCACAAGCGCTGCCGTTCGTGCAGGCCGAACCTCGGTCGCAGCCCGTACCCGCCGCTGGTCCAGTGCCCGCGCAAAATACCGCTGGGCCTGAGGTCGCGCCTCCTGAAGCCAAAGTGCTGCATACGCGCCCTCGGCGCTCGCTCCGCGCCGGCACGTTGCCGTCCGACACGCTCGGCTATGGTGCGGCCGAGCCTTCGACACACGCGGTAGCGACTCAGGCGCCTACCCCGGAGTGGCAGCGCTTGGTCGAAATCGGTGATTTTACCGGAGCCCGACGCGCACTCGATCGCCAGGGCGGGTTCGACGTAGCGATGGCGCACGCTTCACCCTCCGAGCTGATGAGCTTGGTCGACATCGCGCGTGCGTCGGGCGAGCGTGGTCAGGCAACCAGCGCGCTGCGCCAAGTGCTCGCTCATGCGGACGCTCCCGAGGCACCGCTGGCGGCTTGGACCCTGGGCAATCTGCTCGATCAGGCCGGCGATCGGCCGGGCGCCGCCCAAGCGTTCGCGTTGTATCGGCGCTTGTCTCCGGCGGGTGACTTCGCCGAAGATGCCGCCGCACGCCAAGTCGATGTCGCGCTCGCAGAAGGCAATCTCGAGCTAGTCACGCAATTGGTCGAAGACTATGCCCGCGACTTCCCCCACGCCAGACGGCTCAGCGAGTTCCGCAGAGCCGAGCGCGCTCTACGGGGTAGTGACCAAGACGCCGGCGCCAAGCCGGAAGCCGCCCACGACGACCCCGACGACGACGCCGAAGAAAGCCACGCGCCGCCCGCCGAGAGCCCGGCGCCCGAAGCGCCCAGCCGCGAGTCGCACTGAGCGCTGGCTCCGCGCGTTGCTCGCGGCGAGCTGCTTGCTCGGGCTGAGCCTCGTGAGTCGTGTGAGCGCGGCAGGTGGTCCCGTCTTGGTCGAGATCGGCGACAGCGCCGAGTCGCTGCTCGACGCGCGGGCCACGCGTCGGCTCGTAGCGCTCGAGCTTTCGGAGATCGACGTGCCGCCACCCAGCGGCAACCGGCGCACGCGCGCGCCGCTCTTTTTCCGCGTCGTACAGATCGAGCACGATCTGCGCGTAGAGCTTTGGGAGCGCGGTGAATATCACGGGGCGCGCATCGTCTCCGGCAGCAACGCGGTGGGGCAACTGGGCGCGCGCCGCGTCGCGCTGGCCGCCGCCGAGCTCGCGCGGCGTCTGCAACGGAAGCGGCAAGTTCAAGGTGAGCGCGAGCGCGTGGCCGAGCTCGCGCGCGCCGAGGCGGCGGAGCGCGCCGCGCGCCGCGCGCTCGACGGGCCGCTCGCTTTGCGCTCGAGCTTCGAGCTGGCAATGATTGGCGACCTCGGCGCGACCTTGGCGGGGCCGCGACTCTTGGGGCAATGGACATTCGCCAAGCGCGCGCGCATCGAGGCCGGCTTTGCGTGGTTCGTCGGGAGCGCGCCGGCCAAGGCCAATTCCGAGTGGCTCGAGCTTTCGCTTGCGCCCATGCAACGCGTGGCGTTGGCCGAGGCGCTCGACCTGGATTTGGGCCTGACCGTCGCGGCCGCGTGGCTCCGTCTGGCCCGGGTGCAAGGGGTGGATGCCATCCCGGGGCAGGCCGAAACTTGGTCGGCGCGCGCCGCCTTGAGTGCGCGCTTCGAGCCGCGGCTCACGCGCCAAGTGCGCATGAGCGTGGGGGCTGACGTGGGCTTGTTGCTGCGCGAGGTGCGCTTTCAATCGCTCGCGGGCACCGCCGAGCGCTTGCACGGCACCTGGCTCGGGCTCGGCATCGGCATCGTGTTCACGCCGCGCTAGTTCGCGGGTGATTGCCCGAACAAAGTCTCGCGTGCGGCCCGCGTGAAGCTGACCAGTCGCCCCTCGATGCGAAAAGGCAATTGGTTTTCTTCCAGCCGCTTACAGCCGCGCACCTTGACCAACACGGGTAGCTCGCCGTGCCGCATGCTCAAGGTCGACCCGGGGGGGGACGCGATGCTGGAGCGGACGACCACGTGATCGCCTTGGTTTTCCACGATGGCGGCTTCGCCACCCGTGACGATCGTGAGCGGAACGTTCATCCTTTGCGTCCTCGCTGCATGGCGGCGCGCGCCTCTTTCAAGCCGTCTTTCTCACGCAAGGTTTGGCGTTTGTCGTAATCTTTCTTGCCGCGCGCCAGCGAAATCTCGATTTTTGCTCGGTTATTCTTGAAGTAGCACTTGGTGACGACGATCGTCATGCCTTCGCGGTGCACGCCCTCGCGCAAGTGCTCGATCTGCGCTTCGTGCAGGAGCAACTTGCGGGTGCGGATCTCTTCGTGCGCGAAAGCGGCGTGCTTGAGCGTCGCGATGCGCATGCCCTTGACCCACGCCTCACCGCGCCGGTCGAGCTCGACCCAGGCTTCGGTCAAATTCGCCGGACCCTCGCGCAGCGCGCGGACCTCGCTGCCCATCAATACCAGACCGGCCTCGATGGTTTCACCGAGCGTGTAGTCGAAGGTCGCACGGCGATTCTTCGACACCAGGCGGTCGCCCTGGTCTTGCTTTTTCTTCTGTGCGGCCATGGCGCGGGGCGAGCACTATGCCGTGCACTCGCGAAGGTGCAACTTCACCCTTCCGCGTGGCCGCTTTTCAGCACAGGATGAAGCCATGGCGCTCCCCCCTGAAGGCCGATCCGGCCTGATCTTAGCCTTTTTTGCCCTCATGTGCGGAGCTTGCGGGGAAGCCAGCACGTCTCAGGGTAGTCAGATGCCCAACGCCGGTAGTTCGAGCGGCGCAGGCGCTCCGGCGAGCGCCGGCAGCGACACGGGTCCCGAAGGCGGCGGAGAGCCGTCGATCGATGGCAGCGCGGGGATGCGCGCGGCCGGCGGCGCCGTGAGCGTGGGTCAGGCGGGCGCCGCAAGCCTGCCGGCCGGCGGTGCCGCCGCGGTTGCCAGCGTGCCCCTCGTGTACGTGGGAAGCACCAACGGTCAGATCTCGATTTTCAAGATCGACGTCGCGCTCGGGACCCTGACTTTGGTCAAGAGCGTATCGGCCGGCAACTACCCGTCGTTCATCGCGTTCGCTCCCACGTTTTCGCACCTGTACGCGGTCAACGAGTCGGACGGAAAGGTCGCGGCTTTCCGAGTCGATGCGAGAACCGGCGATCTCACGTTTTTGAATCGAGTGGACTCGGGGGGCGGAGCGCCCGCGCACGTCTCGGTCGACAACTCTGGAAAGTTCGTCATGGTCGCCAACTACAACGGTGGCACCACGCGCATCTTTCCGATCGCCGCCGACGGCAGCCTGGGCGCGCCGAGCGACAATCAAGCTCCCGGCATGAACTCGCACATGATCGTGACCGATCCCGCCAATGCGTTCGCGTTCGTGATGAACAAGGGCTCTGACACCGTGTCACAGTACGCCTTCGATGCACGGAGCGGCACGTTGACTCCCAACGCGGTGCCGGCGGTGAAGACCGCGACCGGCGCCGGCCCGCGCCACCTCGCCTTTCACCCGAGCCACAAGTACGCCTACTTGATCAACGAGCTCGACGACACGCTGTCGGCCTACGCTTACGACGCTGCACTCGGACAATTGAACTGGATCGAGACCAAGTCCACGCTGCCTTCGGGCACCGATGGCAGCGCGAACACGTGCGCCGAGGTCGTGGTCGCGCCTTCGGGGAAGTTCGTGTACGGCTCGAACCGCGGTCACGATAGCATCGCGCGATTTTCGATCAACGAGGCTACGGGCAAACTCACGTTTATCGACACCACGCCCTCCGGCGGCATGGTTCCGCGCAGCTTCACGCTCTCCACCGACGGTAAGCTGATGCTCGTGGCGAACGAGTCGGGCAACGTGACGTCGTTCTCGGTCAATACCAAGACCGGCGCGCTGACCAAGCTCATCAGTTTAGGGGTGCCGCAAAAGCCTCAGTTCGTCGGCATCGCCTACCTGCTCGCGAAGTAGCGCGGTTTACTTCAGGTGCAGTGTGATCTGCCGGGCTTGTCTACGGCGCGCAATGCGCACGTCGAAGTCCGATTTCGTGCGCAATTGGGCGGCCACTTGCAGGGCAGCCCCGGCGTTGTCCATGGCCAGCCCGTTGATTGATTCGAGCCGATCGCCGTTTTGCAAACCGATGGTCGCGAACGCGCCGTTGGTCCGGATGCCGAATCGGCGAACGCCGAGCGCGCCAAGCTGGCAGGCGAGCGTCGGCGTCAGCCGCTTCGCGACAAACTAACAATCGACTAGCTTCACCCGCATGCGCAGCGCAATGCTTTGGACAGGCGGAAAAGACAGCGCTCTCGCGTTGCATCGCTGCGCGCATCTCCGCGTGACCGACCTCGTCACGTTCGTGCCGCCGGACGCGCATTTCGAAGCGCACGATCTGACGCTGATGGCTTGGCAAGCCCGCGCGATCGGCTTGCCTCATCGGCAAATCGTAGTCGAAGCGCCGTATCGGCAGGGCTACGAGCACGCGCTCGGGGAGCTCTTGGCTTCGGGCATCGAACAGGTGATCACGGGCGACATCGCGGAAGTCGATGGGCAGCCGAACTTCATCGCCAGCTGCGCCGAGCGCGTCGGCATGAGCGTGGTGTTGCCATTGTGGGGTGTAGACCGGCGCGCGCATCTGCGTGAAATCGTCGACCTCGGTTTCGACGTGCGGTTCACGTTCGTGAACGAGCCCTGGCTGGACGCGACCTGGGTCGGGCGACACTTGGATGTGGCAGCTTTGCGCGAACTCGAAGCGCTGAGTCGCACGCGCGGCCTCGATGCGGCTGGTGAGAACGGCGAATACCACTCGATGGTGCTGGCCGGCCCGCGTTGGCACTCGTCGCTCGCCGTGAACGGGCGCACGCTCAGCGCGCCGCCGCGGCATCGGCTCGAAGTGCTGGAAGTCGCAATTCGACCTGCCTGAGGGCAGATGAGCGCTGGTTTGGCAGACGCTCGCGGTGTAGAAATTGGCTCGAGGGAAGATGCGAAAACCGAGCGAGCTTTTGGTCGGCTGGGCCCTGAGTATTGGATTTTCGGCATGCGCGGGCGCGCCACCCCCTCCACCGGCAGAGCCCCTTGCGCCCGCGCCCATCGTTGCGCCCGCACCTCCGCCCGTGGCCGAACCTGCGGCACCCGCCGCGAGCAGTGAAGCAACGGCCCCCACTGCTTCGGCCGCTCCGCCCGCTCCGCCCGCGGAAGATCCGACTGCCGCGAGCAAGCCCTCGCGCCCTCCGCTCGAAATCCTGACCGCCGTCGACACGGCGTTCCTGATCAACTACTCGGCATCGGCGCCCGTCGAGGCCGCACGGCGCACCTGCGGCGAGAAGTCCGCGGGCGACTCGGAAGCCCAAGCCAAGTGCCTGAGTGAAGCGCGAGAGGCGTTCAAGGCCGACGTGATCCGCTTTCGAAAAGAAGGCACCCATTGGGCGTGGACCGTGTACAAGCGCGGCGGGAGCCGGCTCGACGAAGTTTCTTCTGGCCGCGTGGAACTGAGCGAGGCTTCGCCGAATAGCGTCAAGATCAAGCTGATCAGCGACAAGGGCCTGCGCCCCTTGCTCAAGAACAAGCGCGAGGCGATCATCTCGGTGCCCAACGACTACAGCTTCGAGATCAACGACGCCGAATGGGGCCGGTTGCAGTACGAAGCCAAAATCGGCTTGGTTGCGAATTGAGCGGCCGAGCCTGCAGCGTCTAACTGGCGGATCTGAAATCCGGCCCCAGACTGTCGTCCCCTAAATGCTTCCGACGATTCTGGAGGGCGCCGAAACCCACAACCTGAAGGGCATCGATCTCGAGCTGGTGCCGGGCCAGGTGGTCGTGATCACCGGCGTGTCCGGCGCAGGTAAGAGCAGCTTGGCGATGGACACGCTGTACGCCGAAGGGCAGCGGCGCTTCGTCGAGAGCTTCAGCCCCTACGCGCGGCAATTCTTGGAGCGCTTGGAGCGTCCGCCGATGAAACGGCTGGAGCCGATCCCGGCCGGCATTGCCGTCGACCGGCGAGCTCCGATCAAGAGCTCGCGCTCGACGATCGCGACCATGGCCGACTTGGAGCCATACTTGTCGGCGCTGTTCTTGCGCGAAGCAAAGCCGGTGTGCCCGGAGCACGGCTTCGAAGCGCGTGAGCTTTCGGTGGTGAGCGCCGCGCGTTCGGCGGCCGAGAGTATGGGCAATGCACGCGGGGTGGTCACTTATCCGGTACGCGTGACCGGCACCGAGGCTTACTTGGAGGTGCGCGAAGGGCTGCTCAAAGACGGCTATCGTCGCGCATGGCTCGGGGGGAAGACCGAGGAGCTCGACGCGATCAAGCCCTCGCAAGTGCTGGAGACGGGCGCGCTGGAGGTGATCGTCGATCGCGTGGGCGGCGGAAAAGACGAGAAGCGGCTGGCTCAGGGCATCGAAACGGCGTGGGCGCGCTCGGCGGGCGTGGCTCACATTCACACTGAGAGCGCTCGCTTTCAGCTCAGACGCGGACTCGCCTGTCCGGAGTGTAGCCGCGAGCTCGCGCCCGCCCGGCCCGGTTTGTTTTCGTACGAATCGCCGCTGGGCGCGTGCCCGGCGTGCCGCGGTTTCGGCCGCACCTTGGGCGTGGACATCGCCAAAGTGATCCCGGACGAATCGCGCAGCATCGAGAAGGGCGCGGTCCGGCCGTGGCGTGGCGCTTCCACCAAGTGGGAGCGCGCCGAGATCGCCAAGCTGTGCCGTCGCCACGGCGTCCCACTCGACAAACCTTGGTCGATGCTGAGTGCCGCTCACAAGAAGATCGTACTCGAGGGTGACGGGGGCTGGAGCAAAGGCTCGTTCCCCGGAGTCATCGGCTGGTTCAAGTGGCTCGAAACCAAGACGTACAAGATGCACGTGCGCGTGCTGCTGGCGCGCTATCGCTCGTACGATCAATGTCACGCTTGCCACGGCAAACGTCTGAACCCGACCGCGCTCAGTTACCGCGTCGCCGGCATCAGCTTGGCGGACTTCCACGCGCTCGAAATCCTCGAGGCCAAGCGCCAGGTCGGCCTGTTGAAGGCGCACAGCGCGCAAGGAGAATTGGCGCGAAAAGAGCTGGAAAGCCGGCTCGGGTATCTGGACCGCGTGGGGCTCGGCTACCTGACGTTGGATCGCCAAGCGCGCACGTTGTCGGGCGGTGAAGCGCAGCGGGTGACGCTCACGGCTGCGCTCGGCACGTCGCTGTGTGGTGCGCTGTTCGTGCTCGATGAGCCGACCGTGGGCTTGCACCCGACCGACGTCGAGCCGCTGAACGCCATTTTGAAAGAGCTCGCCCAGCGCGACAACTTGGTGCTCGTGGTCGAGCATGACCCGGCCGTAATCCGCGGCGCGGACCGCGTGATCGAGATCGGTCCGGGCGCCGGCAACGAGGGCGGGCGCGTGGTCAAAGACGCCCCGCCCCGCGCGTTCACGACGGCCGAGACGGCCACGGGACGCGCCCTCGGCGCGAACGCGGCTCCGCGGCGTGAAGTGCGCAGGGCCACCGCTTGGCTCTCGGTCAAGGCGGCGAGCGCGAACAATTTGCGCGCGATCGATGCCAAGATCCCGCTCGGCGTGTTGTGCGCGGTGACAGGGCCGAGTGGCTCGGGCAAGAGCACCCTGGCCGTCGACATCGTGTACCGCACCCTGGCGCGCAAGCTGGGTGATTTCGACGAAGAGCTGCCCGGCGCGTGCGCCGGTATCGACGGCCTTTCCGCGGTGAAAGCCGTGAATTTGGTCGATCAGTCGCCGCTCGGCCGCACTTCACGCGGCAACGCCGCGACGTACACCAAAGCCTGGGATCTGGTGCGCGCGCTGTACGCGAAGCAGCCAGAGGCGCTCGCGCTCGGGCTCTCGCCGTCGGATTTTTCGTTCAATGTGGACGGCGGCCGCTGCGAGGCATGCTCGGGTGAGGGCTTCGAGACGGTCGAGATGCAATTTTTGGCCGACGTGCGCTTGGTCTGTCCAGCGTGCCGAGGTCGCCGCTTCAAAGACAACGTGCTGGCGGTATCGCGCGCCGGCGTGAGCGTGGCGGACGTGTTGGAGATGACGGTCACGGCCGCGCTGGCGCACTTTTCGTCCGAGGTGGGTGTGCAACGCGCACTCGGGCCGGTCGAGAAACTCGGGCTCGGCTACCTGCGGCTCGGTCAACCGCTGTCGACCCTGTCGGGCGGTGAAGCCCAGCGCCTGAAGCTCGCGCGTGCGTTGAGCGAAAAGCATCAAGGCGCGTTGTTCGTGCTCGATGAGCCGAGCGCCGGATTGCACGCCGACGAAGTGGCGCGCGTGCTGGCCGCGCTGGACGTGATCGTAGACGCGGGCGGCAGTGTGGTCGTGGTCGAGCACGATCTCGATCTGATCGCGAGCGCGGACTATATCCTCGATTTAGGGCCCAATGCCGGGGTTGGGGGGGGGCTCATCGTCGCCCAGGGCGCGCCGCGTGAGGTGGCTCAGGTCTCAGAATCGCGCACGGGGCGCGCGCTCGCGGAGCACTTTGCCAATCGCGAGAGCAAAAAACGTGTCGCGCCCGAGGCGGCGCGAGTCAAACGCGGCAAACGCGACACGACGACCGAGAAAGTGACGGCACGGCCCGCTAGCAACCTGGTGGTCTCGCGAGCGCGCGAGCACAACTTGCACGACGTGAGCGTGAAGATCCCGCACGGCGCGCTGACGGTGGTCACGGGTCCGAGCGGCTCGGGCAAGAGCACGCTCGCCTTCGACGTCGTGTTTGCCGAAGGGCAACGGCGCTTCCTCGAAACGCTCACGCCGTACGCACGGCAGTTCTTGCCGACCATGCCGCGACCAGACGTCGACAGCGTGACCGGAGTACCGCCGAGCATTGCGCTCGAGCAGCGCACGTCACGCGCGGGTGGCAAATCGACGGTCGCGACGGTGACCGAAGTCGCGCACTACCTGCGCCTATTGTACGCGAAGCTCGGCGTGGCTCACTGCCCGACGCACGACACGCCCATTTTGCGCACCAGCCCCGCGGTGATTCTGGACAAAATCCGCGCCCTGCGCACCCAGGTGACGCTGCTCGCACCCGCCGTTCAAGCACGTAAGGGTACGTATCTAGACGTGTTTTCGGCGGCCGCCCGGGACGGCATCGAGCACGCCTACGCCGACGGCAAGCTAGTCCCGAACGATGATCCGCCGCGTTTGGTGCGCAGCCAAGAGCACACCATCGATCTCGTGATCCGCGCGGATGCGGAAGCCAAGTCGATCGCCGACGCTGAGTTCGCGCGGGCGCTGCGTTGGGGTAACGGTGCGGTCAAGCTACGCGTGGGCGGAAAAGAAACGCTGTACTCGACGCTCAGCGCCTGCCCCAAGTGCGGCTTCTCGGTGCCCGAGCTCGACCCGCGCTGGTTCTCGTTCGCGACCAAACAAGGTCGCTGCGAAACCTGCGAAGGAAATGGCGTGATCGTGGAAGAGCCCAAGCGCGGCCGAAAGAAAAAGGTCGAAACCGAGCCGGTGGCGGAGCCTTGCCCAGACTGCCACGGCGCGCGACTCTCGCCCATCCCCCGCGCCGTGCGCGTCGCGGACGAGCGCTACCACGAGCTCTCGGCCCGCTCGATCGACGGCGCCAGTGAGCGGGTGCAGAAACTCAAGTTTGCGACCGAACAACTGCCGGTCGCGAAACCCATTTTGGCCGAGCTCCGCCGCCGACTCGATTTCTTGCGCGACGTCGGCCTGGGTTACCTCTCACTCGACCGCGCGGCGCACACGCTTTCCGGCGGAGAAATGCAGCGTTTGCGCTTGGCCGCGCAGCTCGGCGCGGGCCTCACGGGTGCGTTGTACGTGCTCGACGAACCCACGATCGGCCTGCACCCGCGCGATACGGGGCGCTTGCTCAAGAACCTGCGCAATCTAGTCAATCTCGGATCGACGGTGCTGGTCGTCGAGCACGACACCGAGACCATTCGCGGCGCCGATCATCTGATCGATCTCGGGCCGGGCGGTGGCTCGCGCGGCGGCCGCGTGATGGCCGAGGGCACCCCGAAGCAAGTGTTGGCGGTGAAGGAATCGCCGACCGGCCGTGCGCTTGCCGCCGCTCCCGTATTGCGCGAGCCCCAGCCCATCGATCGCGCGGCACCGCAGTTGATCTTGACCGGTGCCACGCAGAACAACTTGCAGGACGTGGACCTGAGCATCCCGCTCGGAGCGTTCACGGTCGTGGCCGGCGTCAGCGGGTCGGGTAAGAGCACATTGATTCGCCATGTGCTGTTGCCCGCGTTGCGCGAAAAGCTGAAGCTCGTGACCGAGGCGCCGGGGCGTTACAAGAGCTTGCGCGGACATCAAGATTTGGTGCGCGCGGTGGCCGTCGATCAGTCGCCGATCGGGCGCACGCCGCGCTCCACGCCAGCCACGTTCCTCGGCATTTGGGATACGATTCGCAAGCTGTTCGCCGCGACGAACGAAGCAAAAATGGCTGGTTTTGCCGCTACGCGCTTCTCGTTCAACAGCAAGGGCGGGGGACAATGCCCGACCTGCGAAGGGCAAGGCGCGGTCACCCACGAGATGAGCTTCTTGCCCGACGTGGTGACGCCTTGCCCGACCTGCGATGGCCTGCGCTTCGAGCCCCAAACACTGGACATCAAGTACCTCGGGCGATCCATCGGCGAAGTGCTCTTGCTCACCGCGGAAGAGGCGGTCGAGCTGTTCGCCAACCATCCGACGATCTCGGCGCCGCTGCAGACCTTGGCGGATTTGGGCGCCGGCTACATCACACTCGGTCAGGGCTCGCACACCTTGTCCGGTGGCGAGGCTCAACGCTTGAAGCTCGCCGCCGAACTCACCGCGACCCGCCGCCACGAAAAGACGCTGTACGTGCTGGACGAACCGACCACCGGCCTGCACATCGCCGACGTGGCCAAGTTGATGAGCGTGCTCGGGCGCTTGGTCGAACGTGGTGACACGCTGGTCGTGATCGAGCATCACCCGCAAGTGATTGCAGGCGCTGACTACCTCGTGGAACTCGGACCCGAAGGCGGCGCGCAAGGCGGAAGAATCGTGGCCGCGGGCAGCCCCGCCAAGGTGGCCAAGGGCAAGACCGCGACCGCGGCCGTGGTGCGCGCGCTGCTCGCCTGAGCCGGAAATCAGCTAATTTGCGGCATAAAAGCGGTCGGATCGGCCCCGTGGGGACCGCGCGCGACGCGCTCCAGAACTGTGGTGTGCGCGTCGCAGCGCAGCACGCTCAGATCGGGCTTATCAATCGCCGGCCGCGCGTAGCGCTCCGTGACGGCTTGGATGCGACGGTTCGCAGTGGCCAGCGTTTCACGACTGAGCGTGCCGCGCTCGACGGCGTGCACCACGATTTCGATCGCGCGCTGGGCGAGCTCGGCCGTGTGACAACACAGGAACTGATCGATGCCCGCGTCGAGCCCGCACAGCACGGTTTCTTCGAGCGAATAGTGATCGGCGATCGCGCGCATTTCTAGATCATCACTGACGATCAGCCCGTCGTACTTCATGCGCTCGCGGAGCAGCCCGTGCAATGCCGCGCGGCTCATGGTGGCCGGATACACCGGGTCGAGCGGTTCGAAGATCACGTGCGCGGACATCAGCGCAGGAATGCCGGCCGCGATCGCGGCCGCGAACGGCTTCAATTCCACCTGCTCCAGCCGTTCGAGCGAATGCGGCAAGCGCGGCAACTCCAGGTGCGAGTCTTGGTGGGTATCGCCGTGGCCGGGAAAGTGCTTGCCGCACGCGGCGACGCCCGCGCTCTCCAGCCCTGCGGCCAGCGCCACGCCCAGCTCCGCGACCAGTTCCGACGTTCTTCCGAACGAGCGCGAGCCGATCACGGGGTTGTCCGGATTGGTGTCGACATCGAGCACGGGCGCGTAGCTCATGTCGAAGCCGACCGCGCGCAGTTCTCGACCGATCAAAGCACCGACTTCATGCGTCAGGGCCACGCTGCGCGTCTCGCCCAAAGCGCGCATCGAGGGCAACTCGCTGAACCCTTGCCGCAAACGAACGACCTTGCCGCCCTCCTGGTCGAGCGAGAGCACGAGCGGTCGACCCGCGGCGCGCTTGATCGCGTTCGTCGTCTCGACCACTTCTGACGGTTGCCCGACGTTGCGAGCGAAGAAGATCACTCCGCCCACCCCGCGCGCGAGGAGTCGACTCAAGTCATCGCTCACGGCCTTACCGTGGAAGCCGACGGTGAATAGTCGCGCGGCTTGTGTCTCGAGATCCGAGGCCATGAGTCGATTCAAGCTCAACTGCGCTCGCGACGCATCTCTTCCAATTGGGTCAACGCGCGGGCGAGTGATGCTTTGCCGCCTTGGCCGGCAAATGTCACCGGAACGCGCGCCTCACGAGCGGCCGCGACCACTGGATCGGTGTGCTTGTGCGACACGGCGCGATCCAAAATGACCACGCCGCTGACGCGGCCTTGGCGGATGCGCTGTGGCAAATTACCGACGGCGTGCACGCCGTCGCGCTCGGTGTCGATCCACTCTGCGTCGGCCGCAACCTCTGCTGGCAGTGAGCCCGATTTTTCACGACCGGCGAGCGCCCCGATGATCACGAGCTTGCCGGCGTGAGCGCGCGGTTTGGCGATGGCGAGGGGCGGTGGCTCGGAGGCCGGTTCGGCCTCGGGAGCCGCCTTCTTGGCCTGATTGCGAGCCACCACTTCCGGCAAAGCGGCGACCGCGCGGGCGAGCTTCAACGCGGCGTCACTGGCGCTCTCGTGCCGGGCAGGGTGCTTGAGCCGATGCTCGGTCGCGAACGATTCGGCTATCTCGTACTCGAGCGCACGTTCGTAGCCGCGCACGGCTGCTTCCAGCGAGGCGACGCGCTCTGCGACTTCAGTGCGTTTGGCGCTGAGGGGCGCGCGGACGGAGTCGACGACGTCATCGAAAGCAGAGGGGACCATCGGCGCTCAGCTTGCCCGCCCACGCGGCACAAGTCGAGTCCGCACCTGCAACCGCGATTACGGCTTTAGCGCGCCCTCTAGCCGCGAAAGCAGGTTGGACGACGAGCCACGCACGCTGGAGATCACGCCACTGTCGGGCGGTTGGCTCGCGCTCGCCGCGGGCGGCTTGCTCGACACCAGTGGGGCGAGGCGCTCCTCGCTACCGGAGGTCTCGAGCGCTTGGTTCGAGTTGGCCACGGTGAGCTTGGCATCGGAGCTGAAACCCAGCTCCCGCTGCACGTTCACGAACTCGCTGCTGACGGTCACGAACTCAGCGGCGTTGCCCGGCAAGAGCAAGATGCTCACCTGCCAGGCGGTGCGCAGCGGAGCGATCGCGCGCTTGGGAAAGCCGGCGCGAATGAACGCGGCGGCAGCGCGTCGATAGTGCAGCACCGCTACATCGGGTTGCTTCAGCTTGCGCGCGAGCTCGGCGGTACGGTTTTGCAGCCAAGGCGCGCCCAGCATCAAGCCGGCCGCGGTCTTGTACGCTTCCAGCGCTTGAGCCTCTTTGCCTTCGCTCGTGAGTTTCTTGGCCACCGCCGTGAGCGCCTCGACTTGCAGCTGCACGGTGTCGGTTGCTTTAGGAGAAGTTTGCATCGCAAGCGCCGATAAAGCAGGGAGCATGCCGAGCGGGTCGTGTGTCACAAGCCTATGAAATTAATAATGTTTATAATCTGGGTGAGGAAGCCCGCTTGCTCCAAAAGCTCGACCTGAGAATCGCATCGTCTCAAACCGAGAAGGCGATTAGCGTCGCGCCGTGCGCTGGTCGCGACTCGTGTTGGCTGCGGTTGGCGGGGTCGCTTGTGTAGGTGTGGCGCTGGGCGCGGGCCGCGTGCTGTCGCAACCACACGCGACGCCTCGCACCGTGCACGTCGCGCCGCGCGACCCAGTGCTCGAAGCACGCGAACGACTCGCGCAGTTCGAGGCCGCGCGCCGGCGCGCGACCGACTTCTCGACCTTACCGCCCGCGAATCGCACGCACGGAGCGGATCCGTACGCGCTCGCGCGCCTGGATGCGCGCCACTTGCTGGGCGTGCTGCGCGGGGCCTCGGCGTTGGTCTTGCTCGACACTCGCCTGCGCGAGCTGCAACGCATCGAGCTGCCCGGCACGGCGATCGCGGTTACGGTGAGCGACGCGGGTGAGGTCTGGGTGGCGGGAGAAGCGTCGGCCACGCTCGTGCGCTTTCACTTCGACGGGCAGCGCTTGCAGCGCTCGGGGCAGCTCGAAGTGCCGGGAATCGTCGGCATTCGCGCGCTGAGCAGCGGCCCGCGCGGAACCCTGTACGCGCTGGACGTCCACGACGGACAGCTACTCACGCTCGATCCCCAAGGCAAGAGGCTGGTTCGCCAGGTAACGAGCCGCGGTCATGGCCCGCTCTCGCTACGGCGTGTCGGATCGCAATTGATCGTCGATTGGTTGCTCGACCACCGCCTGGTCGTCTATCGCCTGAGCGAACGCGGGGACGTGCTCGAGGAACGCGCGCGCATCCGCCACGACGGCCCCATCTGGGGGTTCGACGCCGTAGAGCTGCCCGACGGCAGCCTCCTCCTCACAGCGGTGGGCGTTGAAGATCATCCGCTCGATCGCAGCGATGGCTCGTTCGGCTACATCGATTCGTTCGTGTTTTGCTATTCGCTGTCGAAGGCGGGAGCGGTGCGCGAGCTTTGGCAGCGCAATGTTTCCGAGCTGGGCGTGGTCACACCCAAGGCGCCGGTGTTGACCGTCACGGGCAAGCAGGCGCGGCTGTTCGTGGCGGGTTACGGCAGCGATAGCGCGCTTCAAATCTATTTTCGGACGGACTCCGCTGCGGCGCTCCGAGTGCAAACCGAGCCATTCTTCCCGGGCAGCGCGGCCTCGCTCGCTTTGCCGTCGGGTGAGATCGCGGTTGCCGACCCATTGCTCGACGCGTGGTTGCTCAGGCCCGCGTCGGGCGAACGAGACGAGCCGGCCGAGCTCGTGCCGGTCGTCGCCGAACAAGCGCCGCTCTCCACGAGCGAAGAGCGCTTGGGGGAAGCGCTGTTCTTCACCACGTTGATGTCGCCCGCGAACTCGAGCGAAGGCGCGCATAGCCGCTTCAGCTGCGAAACGTGTCACTTCGAAGGCTACGTGGACGGCCGCGTGCACAGCGCGGGTCGCGACGACGTGCGCGTCGCGACCAAGCCGCTACGCGGGCTGTTCAACAATCGCCCGCACTTCTCGCGCGCCCTCGACGAAGATCTGGCAACCGTCTCGCATCACGAGTTTCGCGTCGCGGGTAAAGGCAACGCGCGCGATCCCTGGTTCGAGTTGCGCGGTGAAGACTACCCATGGCTCGAAGCACTCGGCGTGCACGACGAAGTGCTCGGCGCCGAGCGGCTTCGGCGCGCGCTGATCGCCTTCTTGATGGGCTTTTCTCACACGACGAATCCCCATGTCGGGGGTCGCGAACAGTTCGACGCAGAAGAGCAGCAGGGCGCGGTGCTGTTCCGCGATCGCTGCGCGCGTTGCCACGCCCCCCGCTTGCAGAGTGATGTGCCGGAGAGCGCGCTCGAGTTCGACGCCTGGCCGCGCGCTATTTTTTCGCCGGTGGGCGGGCTAGTGTGGGCCAGCGCGGAGTATCAAAAAACGGGGGTCACGCCGTACGTGCACGAGTCGGGCACGCGCGTCCCGTCGCTCCGCCGCGCCGCCGCCAAGTGGCCGCACTTCACGAACGGTTCTGCCGACACGCTGCTGGATGTCGTGCAGCGCGCGCGCTTCGATGAGCGTCGCTTTTTCCACGACGGAGCTCCGCGCGACGAAGAGCCGGCGCTCCGAGCGTTCACGCCCGACGAGGCGCGTGAACTGACGGCGTTCTTAGAGTTGCTGTGAAGCCGGGAGTTGGTCCGTCACGGGGTCGACCGCGGAGATCACGGCGACCTGGATGTCCAAACGACGCGCCGAGCTGATCGGCGAACCGTCGAACTCGACGATGTGAAAGCGGTCGAATACGCGCGTTCCCGTGGTTTTCACCTGGGAGCCGATGATTTGCACGCGCTGTTGGAAGAGCGCTTGCGCCAGCGCCAAGAGCAGACCCGAGCGATCGCCGGTTTCGACTTCCAACGTGCTGAACACGCCGTCTTGACCTTCGATGAAGCGGACCACGGTTTCCGAAGAGGAGGGCGTGGGCGGCGGGCGCACGCTCGGGTCGGCGCGGCGGCGATCGAGCTTGCCGTCGAGCAGGCCGATCAACGTGGTGCGCAGTAGATCGATCTCTTCTTTGCTGACGCGAAGCTTCCGCTGCTGTTCTTTTTCGTGACGAACCCAGAACACGTCGACCGCTTCATTCGCGCGTTGGTCGACGCGGCGCGTGTACGCCTCGGCCTCGATGACATCGAGCCCGCACAAGACGAGGGCGGCGCTGATCGTCGCCAGCAAGCCGGGTCGGTCGTCGGCCACGACGCACACGGCGGACCCCGGGACACGACTCGAATTGAAGCTGCCGACGTTGGCTGACGCAGACTCCCGCTCGCGCGCGATCTTGGTGTGCGCGGCGATCGCTACGAGGTCGAAGTTTCGGCGGTAGCTTTCGGGCAGGGATGCCGCGAACGCTTTCACCTCGTCGGATTCATCAGGGGAAGTAGACACGGGCTCAGCCTAGCGCGGGCAAAAGGCCAGCGCCTTTCATTGTTGTTTCCAACGTGTGTTGCCGTGTCACTTACCAGCGGCCCCCGCAGCGGGCTGCGCCAGGGGAAAGCCGGGAATTGTTGGGAAACCCGGGGGTAGCGCGGTCGGAAACGTGCTTGGAAAAGTCTTGGGCAAGGGCGGAAAAGTACTCGGCAACGGCGGCAAAGTGCTCGGCAGCGGAAACGGAAAGGGGAACGTATTGCGCCCTGCGTCAGTGACAACGGGGACTCCCGCGTCAGTTGGACGCACCACGGTCGGGCCAGTGGTCGGCGTGCCCGTACCCGGGCGCGTGGGCGTCACAGGCACGATCGTCGGGCTCGGCTGCGCGACGGCTCCACCGGCGTCGATCAACGGGTTCACGGTCGTCTCGGGCGTGGGCGGATCGAGCACGAGCGGCGGTGCGTGCGAATCGGGTTGGTGCTGATCGTAGAACACGGCCGCGAGCGCAGCGCCGCCCAAGCCGAGCACGATCAACAAGCTGAGCCCTATCCACAAGCCCGCGCGCGAGCGACGTTTGCGCGCTGCAACGGCGGGCGGCGGACCATACGCGGATCCGGGCGCAGGCGGCGGGTATCCGTACGCAGGCGGCAGATTGCCAGGCAACGCGCTGGCGCGGATGGCCTCGCGAACGTCGGAGTCCGAAACCCCCTGCGTGCTGCCCTTGTAGGCGAGCATGGCGGGGTCACCTTCGGGCGGCAGTGTCTTTGGCACCGCGGGCGCGACCTCGAACACCTGCGCGGCCGCGGTGTGCTGCGGCGGTGGCGGCTGAAAGCTACTGGCGGGCGCGTTCGGGACTGGTGCGGGAATCGCGGCGGCTTGCCCGGCGTGACTCAGCACTCCGGCGTAGGGTGCCAGCGCCACGCGCATCTCCAGCGCGGAACCAAAGCGTGCCTCGCGGTCCGGACGCAGCGCGCGTTCGACCACGGCCACGAGGCCTGGCGAGAGGCCGGGCTCGAGGTCCGCCAAGTGCCGCACGTTGCCGGAGACGACCGAGGCCACGATCGCTTCGACGTCGTCGCCGTCCGCGGGGCGACGGCCTGCGAGCATCTCGAACAAGATCACGCCCAGCGAATACAGATCCGCACGGTGGTCGACGTTTTCCGCAGCGAACAGCTGCTCGGGCGCCATGTACTCGGGCGTGCCCATGATCACCCCGGCGCGCGTCAGGCCTTTTTGGAATTCGGTGCTCGCGCGCAGCTTGGCAATACCGAAGTCGATCAGCTTCAGCAAGAGCCCGCCGTTCGCCGGCACGATGAACACGTTGTCCGGCTTGAGATCGCGGTGCACCACGCCGATCGCATGCGCCGATTCGAGCCCCGACAAGATCTGCAGGGAAAAGTCGACGGCTTGTTCGGCGGGCAGCTTGCCGTGACGATCCATCGCTTGTTGCAGGGGCTCGCCGTGCAGCAGCTCCATCACCAAATAGGGCGAGCCGTCCGCGGTTTGGTCCACGTCCGTCACGTGGGTCACGTGCGGACTGTGAATGCGCGCCGATACGCGTGCTTCTTGCAAGAAGCGAGAACCCAAGCCCGGGCGCTTGGCGAGCTCCGAATGCAGGAACTTGAGCGCGACCGTCGTCTCGAGGAACTCGTGGTGCGCCTCGTACACGGTGCCCATGCCGCCATCGCCGATCAGCCGAACAATTCGGTATTTGCCGCCGATCACGTCACCGGGCACGGGTTTCATTTGCCGACCACCGCTTTGCCCTGATCGCGAATGCGCGCCGCGGGCGGCACGAAGCGCTCGTACTCGCGCAGGAACGTCAGCGTCTTCGGATCGGCGCGGTCCACGTACAGCGTGCCCAGTAAGTGATCGGTCTCGTGTTGCACGACCACGGCGCGGAAGCTCTCCCACACGAAGTCGAGCGGTTTACCCGCGCGGTCCAAGGCCTGCACCCGAACTTTGCGGGGACGCAAGACCTGGCCGCGCATGCCCGGTACGGACAGGCAGCCCTCGTACATCTGAAAGCTGTCTTCTGCGCTCAGCTCGGCGCCGTCACCAACCAGCGGAGTGACGATTGGGTTGATCAATACCGTCAGCGGGATCGGTTCGAATTGCGGGTAGCGCGGGTTCTCGTCGACTTCGATCACGCACAGCTGCAACGACTCGTAGACCTGCGGCGCAGCGAGGCCGGCGCCGTCTGCGTCGTGCATGGTCTCGATCATGTCTTCGATCAAGGTTTGGATGAACGGCGAGTCGATCTCTTTCGGATCGATCGGGTCAGCCTTCCGGCGCAGTACCGGTTCGCCCATCTGCGCAATCTTGCGAATCGCCACGGAGGGATCCTAGTTCAAACTCGGTCCCAGGCACGAATCGCTCTGACCCGACCGCGGCATTTTGCCTCTGGCCCGGCGCATTCTCCGTGTGATTCAGCAATCTTTACACGCCCGCTCGTGAACCGAGCCCGCGCCCCGCCGGCGCTAGCCCTCGAGCTCGAACGGCTCGACCTGGCGGCCGTCGGTGTCGGTGAAGCCGTACTCGCGAGCCAGATCGCCCACGCGCAGCACGCGTCCGCTCTTGTTCAGCACGTCGCGATCGGCGGCCAGCGCCGCGACGGCTCGGCCGAGATAGCGTGGCGATTCGGTGCGCGCGAGCGAAGGCCGCTCGCGCCAGTTGCTCTCGTCGGCATGGTGCCCCGCGAGCACGAACTCGGTGCGCATCCAACCGGGCGAGACCGCGACCGATGCGACCCCGTGGGGTCGCAACTCTTCGGCAATGCCAAACGCGAGGCGATTCATGGCCGACTTGGCCAAGTCGTACAGCAGGTTGCCCTTCAAGTAGCGATCGCGATCCCAAAACGTGGTGGTCACGATCAACCCGTGTCGCTGACGCACCAAGCGCGGCGCCGCGCAGCGGCTAGAAATTAGGTGATTTCTGAGGCCGCGATCGAACATTGCGTCCCATTGGCCGAGCGAGTGCTGCCAGAACGGTGCTTCGAACACGCCGTCGAAGCACTCGTGACCGCCCCAGGCGTTGTTGACCAATAGATCGAGCCGGCCTTCGTCGCGCTCGACGCGCGCAAACAAGGCTTCGACCTGCGAAGCCTGGGTGTGGTCGCAATACACGGGAACACCACGCCCGCCCGCGCGGGTCACGGCCTCCGCGGTCTCGTCGATACAGCCCGGCAAATGCGCCAGCTCCGACAGCTTCAGTAGATCGGTGTACGCGTCGGCCGGCGTTTCGCGCGTACTGCGCCCGGTCACGTACACCGTCGCGCCCACGGCGCCCAGTTCTTCGGCGATGCCCCGACCCGCGCCGCGGCTCGCGCCCGTAACCACACAAATTCGACCTTTCAAAGCCAATGCATCGAACGACATCGAGTCTCCTTTTGGCAACCGGCAGCGGCTACTGTAGGAAGCACTCAGCCCGAGGTCTTGGAAGAATGCGAAATGCGACGGGCCATGAGCTCGCTGGGCGTGAGGCCGCACAGCGCGCGAAATTCGTTCACCAGATGCGACTGGTCGTAAAAACCACTGTCGTGTGCGAGCTCGGCCCAGCCGCGGGCCGGGTACTGACGCAGGGCCCGTAGGCAGCCGTGCAAGCGCGCCAAACGGCTGAACGTGCGCGGCGTTAGCCCGACCTCCGCGTGGAACAGCTGCTGTAGCCGGCGTTCACCGACTCCGACCTCCGCCGCCAGTGCGCGTAACGAATCCTGGCCCGCGCGCGCCGTGATCAACTGAACCGCGCGCCTCACACTGCGCGAAGGCGCGGCCTTGCGCCGCCTCAAGCGCCGCATCAACAGCGCATCGATCACCGCGACCCGCTCCGAATCATCGACCGCTGCCGCCAAGCGCTCTTCGACTTCGGCGCTGTCCGCGGCCCAGAGTCGATCGAGCGGCACCGCGTGCCCGCTGAGCTCGCCCGCGGGCACGCCGAGCAACGCCGCGGCCGCGCCCGGTCGCAGCGCGATCGACAGCCCTTCCACGCGCCCGCGAAGCCGCACGAGCACGGGTTCCGCGCTTGCTCCCACGGCTTCGAGGGCGGGGCGCGGCCCTGGCGAAATTGTCGGTGCATCGCCCAAATTGAAGATCAAGCGCACCGCGCCATCGGGCAGCACGCGCTCGATCACTTCTTCACCGGGCGGCAATACTTCGCGATACGCAAGTAGGTGCGCCACGTGCGCATCGAGCGCGGGTTGCAGCCGCCACGCGCGCAACGTTCCCTCCGGCACCGTGGCTTCCGGCGCGTGCACCGGATCATCGGCCAAGCGAAGGAACAAACGCTCGCTCATCGCTGATGTCTTAGCGCAAGACCCGTCCCCGGGTGAGGTCAGATTTGCCCCAGGGCGCCGAGAGTGAGGGGCGCTCGCGATCCCGCATCGCACCTCGCGGGTCGCCTGGTTCCCACGAACCGCGCCGCCGAAGGCTACGCCGCGATCGGCCGCGACTCGTGACCATCAACCCCATTCCCTTCGGCGAGTGCGCGTCAGCGAGGATACCAGGGGATGTCGCTCACGCGGGCGACGTGATTTTCGTAGCGCGCGAGCACGAACAAGAGATCGCTGAGGCGGTTGAGGTAGATCACGACCTCGGGGCGAATCGCGGACACGCGGCCCGCGCTGAGGGTGCGGCGCTCGGCGCGCCGGCAAACGGTGCGGGCGCGATGCAGTTCGGCGGCGGCCGCACAGCCACCGGGCAGCACGAAGTTTTTCAGCGGCTCGAGCGGCGCTTCGCTGCGATCGATCCAGCCTTCGAGGCGCGTGATGTCGGACTCGCCCAGCATGGCCATGCGCAGCTTGTCCTGTTTGCCGGGCGCGCACGCGAGCTCCGCGCCGAGCGTGAACAAATCGCTCTGGATCTGCTGCAGCGATTCGTCGGTTTGCGCGGATGCACCGAGCGTGCGCGCGACGCCCAGGCAAGCGTTTAGCTCATCGACCGTGCCGTACGCTTCCACGCGCGGGTCGTCTTTGCCGACGCGAGCGCCGCCGAACAAGCCGGTCTCGCCGGTGTCGCCCGTGCGCGTGTAGATCTTCATGTCGCGAGCGTAGCCGCTCGCGACCCGAACTCAACCGAGGGCCGCGGAAATCGTGGCGTAGGCGTCGTTCCAAATTTGTAAATCGGCCTTGGCGCCGTCGATGACGCTCAAGCCGAAGCCGGGGGGCACGGTGGCGTTCTCGTTGTGATTGAAGCGACGGCGCCAGGCGACTTTGCCGACCAAGCGCACGCGACGCTCGCTGCGCGGCGGGGCCATCTCGATCCACACTTCGTCATCTTCTGGCGGGGCCAAGGTGCGCACGTATAGACCGCCTTCACTGATGTTGTAGGTGAAGCCGTAGTCGTCTTTTTCGCGACCCGCGCCACGGAACGCGACGGTCGTGCCGTACAAGATACGCGCGCTGCGACGATTGTTGACGGTGCCGCCCTTCAAGTCGTTCGAGGCGAACAGCACGTTTTCGGGCGGCGCGAAGGCGTCGATCACGCCCACACCGGCAATGCCCTCGAGCGAAGCGCGCACCGTCTTTAGCGCGCGCGGGTTCGCGCAAACGATGAAGTTCGCTTTGCTGCCCGCGCTGCGTGACAAACCGATGGTCGTCGCGTAGTCGTCGGCGAGATCGGCGTTCAGGACGGCGAGCGCGATCTCTTCCTGTTGCGCGAAGCGCGCCGCATCTTCCTTGCTGACCGCGAACATCACCGAATAGCCCGCGTTGCGCAGCACCCGCCCGACGACGGTGCGCCGCGTCTTGTCACTCTCGGCGATCAAGGCCGTGCCGCGCGTCGGGGCGGGCAACGTGCCTGCTTCTCGCGGCAACGTGCGCAGGCGCGTGAGTAAGGGCCGCGTACTGCTCAGTGGCAGCACGTCGTCCGCGCCCCAGCTGAACCCGTCACTGAAGTACAAATCACCGATTTCGGGAGACAATGCGATGATCGGCAAGCGGGCGTGCTTCGCGCTGCTTCGCGTCTGCACCGCGAGTGACTCCGACGCCTCGGTATCGAGCAGCATGGCCATCGCGTCGTGCGATTCGAGCCAGCGTCCTGCCTCTTCCGGCGACTCCGCCGCATGCAGCGTGAAGGCAGCTTGCTCCGCGGCTACCGACAACGCCATTCGCTCTTCGCGCTTGAAGCGACCGAAGGCGAGCATTTCCCGAGTTTCCATGAGCGTTTAGAACGGCCAATCTCGACCGCTCTAAAGCCCACGTGGTCTCGGGTAGGCGCGCGGTCGAGGTTTCCACCCCGACGCGCGGCCGGCCGTGACACGTCCTGAAATATTAGGCGGAGAAGATCTGCTGAATCTCGCCTTCCATCGCGGCGGGCAGGACCTTGCGCGCCAGCGCCAGCTCTTGAACGAGCAGGCTGCGCGCCTGATCGAGCAAACGGCGCTCGCCGAAGGACAGGTCCTTGTCGAACTTCAGCCGGTACATGTCACGAAGAACCTTGGCGATTTCCGAAGGCAACCCGCTCTTCAACATTTCCGTGTAAGCGCGGAAACGGCGATTCCAAGGCTGCAGATCCACCGCTACCTCGGGCGCTTTCAGGATTTCCAAGATGTTCAGGGCCTCCTTCTTTTTCATCACCGGACGCAGGCCGACGCGGGCGGCGGCCTCAGTGGGCACCATCACCTTGAGCCCGCTGTCCTTGATTTTGATGACGTAACAAGTCGTCCTGCGGCCGCCTAAATCGCGATCTTCGAGCTGCTCCACCTCACCGACGCCGTGCGCCGGATGCACTGCCATATCACCAGCTTTGAACGTGTAGCCCTTTACGACTTCTGCTGTATTCACCGACGATTGCCCTCTCGTATGGAAGCAAATGTGCGACGCCCACCGAGGCGCGCACCTTCGCAGCGCCGTAGTTGGCTCCTGCTCACGCATTGTGCGTCAGCGCCAACCACGACGAGAAACCCTCCTGCACTCACGCGAAGGCCGTCCTAGCTTCTACCCGACCGCCGCAGTGCAGCACCGGCAAGTCCTAGCACTGTATCGCGTCATTGGTCAATCAAGCAGCACGCGGAACTCGCTGGTAGCTGTTCGATCTATCGAGTCAGAGGGAGTCGTTATCGTGTCGGAGCGAGTCGCTGAACCCGCGAGGCGTCTGAGTTTATTCCCGAATTCACGGAATTTGCAGCTTCGGCACGTAACGGACATGCGGCGCCGGTGTGAACATGAGTGGTTGTCCTACACTGCCTCACTCAAGCTGCAGTCATGAATCGGAGCCAGGCGCGCGCGATTACTTCGCGGGCTCGGGCCCAGATTTTCGCTGCAAATTCAGGATCTGCGAAAGATCACCGAGCACCGAAGCACGTAGGCCACGCACCAGAGACGCGAGTTCGAGTTCCACACGCAGCGTCAACACGGTTGGGCTGACGCCGACTTCGGCGGCGTCATTCAGTTCGAACAAGTGCCCTGCAGAACTGCGCGCAAACGTCGACCACGCCGCAGTCAATCGGCGCGCCGCGTCGTCTCCCGAGGCTAGCGAGTCTTGCGCCGAATCTTGCCAGGCGCCCGCGAGGTAGATCGTTGTGGCAACTTTGCCATGTCCGATCGGCTGCGCGGTGATGGCGACGGCTTCGGTGGATTGCAGCAATCCGCCGGCGGCGCGCTGCCACTCGTCGGCAAACGGCCCCGGTGCGAACAGGACCGCGACGTGGTCACCTGCGAGTTCCGGAAGCGCCGAGAGTGCAGCGCCGCGCAGCGCCGGCCGCGAATGCTTCAAGCGCTCTTGCGC
>Ga0247757_10000094_pt1 | contig 69705 bp, 72 predicted proteins | sample UWRJL126311R4_FD_180929 | JGI IMG/M metagenome (GOLD analysis project Ga0247757, IMG submission 180929) | Plant litter microbial communities from Arlington Agricultural Research Station in Wisconsin, United States - UWRJ-L126-311R-4 | ecosystem: Environmental > Terrestrial > Plant litter >...
ACAAACACAAGGGGGGGGGGGAACCAGCTTTTGTAAATGTTTTTTCTATATTTATAGATGTGATTGTGTTGGATGGCTGATTCGCATCGTCCCATCTACACTCGCATGGAGCGCTGCACTCTATCCCTTACCATCTACCCTGTCTATCACTAGAGAATGTTTAATAAGGGAAGACCTAGAGCGCCGAATTGTGTCAGATGCGTGCAAGCATCATAGTCATACAGTCATAATCAAAAAAAAGGAACGAAAGAAGAAAAAGATAAAGGGCTCTGAAAATGTGCGCACCTCGCTTGCTGACCTGGCGCGCTCTTTGAAAGAAAGGAGAAAGCAAATGCGAAAGCTCTGTGTATGCAAGTATGACTGTGCTGGAATATGCGATGCAATGCAGGAGGAACAAATGAACACAAAGGGATCTGCAATGATCATCAGAAAATATCGTTCAGCTCTTGACCGACATTCGCAAGAAAAGTAGAATTTGACTGTGCGGGCCACGTTCGAAACCCAGTCTCACCGTATCTTCGCCGAAGTCTTGGAAAGAAGGAAAGAAAAAAAAGAAAAAGAAAAAAAAAAATCGGTCAAGGTGCGCAAACACTCGACTCATCAGCATCCTAGTCCTGGAGAGGGAAAAAAAAAATTGTTGCGCCCAACCAGGAACCAGCATCGAACTATGGGAGGGTTCCAAGGGCCCCACGCTTTTACTCGATACATATTATGTATTCTTCTCCACCTATTCGCTATTAGCCGACCCGTCGCCGGTAGGCTCCTGCCGCGTTGACAACTCACGCATGCAGACGAGCGCCCAAAAGTTGTAACTGGGCGCACAAACTGCATGCCTGCAGAAACAGTCGAAATTGCGGCGTTGCTCCATAGCGTGTCGGAACTCGGAATTCGATGAAGATTTTCCTCCTGTAGAACGGCCACATGCTTCTTCTGTTCTAGGTCGTAATGATAGAAATCCGCTTCGATGTTGTTCTCTGCTGATGTCCCAGGCGAATTTAGGCAGCTGCATCTGTATACATGATAATTCGAGATTCGCGTATCCGAACCGTGGCATTCCAGAAACATGAATATTCCTCAGCCTAGCCCCAAAGCGACAACCCGCCAAAGCTTGTCCCGCGTGCGCTTTACAGTCCTGAAACTTGAAAACCGCCGAGGATACCGAGGTTGATCCGAGGAAGTGGCCGGTGCATGATCGCCTTCAGGGTTGCCTACTTTAATGACGTTATCGGGTTTGATTCCATGATGCGTTGTGATGTGCGCTTCTGTCGTCTGTTGTCCCTTGGCGAAGCCTGCACGCATACTCAAGTTCCCGCGTTACTGTTCTCCTGCGAGGACAGAGATCCAGCGATCGGGCACACGGCCATCGCCTTGAACGGAAGGTGGTCTGTTAGCACCGAGTTTCCTTGGCGGTAACCAAATGCGCGCCTTGCCGACGGCTTTTGCATCGAGCTTGCCGACCCGTCGCATGTTCATCTCAAGCACGATGACGCGGAGGAAATCACTGTTCTCTCTCGGCTCTCGTTGGCGGACGGTTGGTGTCGGGGAGTGAGCCCTACCAGCTTCCGAAAATTGATCTGGAGTCTTCCGTCGGCGGTTTGTACGATTCCGACGCTCGTAGGTCTGCATCTGGATCATCGGTGCCGAGGTATCTTCGTCAATGTCCAAGGTCAAAGCGTCGTGAAGTTGCATTGATAGCTCAGTCGGAGAAATAGAGGTAGGTTGGGGGTTCAGATAACGGCGTAGTTCTGCTGATGGCAATCCTTGGATGTGCTTCGGTCGCATCTCGCTCGTGAATTTAGGCGACAGCAATGAGCGTGTAAGAAGGTCGTCTGGCGGTACGCTGGGTGCGGTAAAGTTGGAGAAGGACTTGGCGGCCGACTTCAAGGCCTGCAACGACGCGGTAAGATTGGACTTGAAGGACTTGAAGCGTTCTGTGGACGCAGCAGGTGGTGTTACAATATCCGCTATGTCGAGTATTGCAAGATCTTCGCAGTCGTCAGGGCTGAAATGCAGTAATGGGTGGTCTAAAATGCAGTCTTCCTTTGGTGGCGACGAGACAACCTTCTCTCGGCGCTCCGTAGACGCCTTTCTATATGACTCTGGCGTGCTCAGTCCGTCCCAATTCGACGCAAAAGAAGGAGCGTCGATATCTAAAGATGGCGGTATGGTAGACAAAGAATCGCTCGATATAGATCTCGATGTGATGGAGGTAGCAATATATTTTTCTTGCTCCACGCTCACCAGGCTTCCGTACTCGTCTTCCGACTCATCGACACGGCCCAAGAGCAGGTCCAAAGGCGAGCCGATAACCGAAGGCGGAAGCTCTGAATCATCCTGCTTCCACTCCTGAATCAACTCGTCCATGGACATGGTCCTCTCCATGGACGAGCCTTTTCGGCGGCGAGGTGGCATCTTGGGGATGGCAGTGACAGCTAGAAGCGCAGCAACGGCGGGTGGGATGGTATTAGGCTTGTGGCTCCTGGGAAGCGGCCTACTGCCATTGTGGCCTCTGACCTTGACGGTTTGTGTGGATGTTAACATGCCTGCTCGGGCAGGCGAGCGCGGCGGGATAACGACTGGCTGCGAATGCATGGGAGCGGGACGGGTGGGTTGTTGGGGTGGTGTTGTGTGCGCGCGATCCTGTTTGGATTGAGCGGTCTTGAGGTGCATGGGTTTTGAAGAGGGAGAGGCCGTCCGCGGTGATGATCGTGCGCCCATCTTGTCGGGTCTCCGCTGCGACGAGGGCGACGACTGGAGAAAAGAATAGGACCTTGGCACCATCATAGTGGCTGCTGCAACCGTTTTGACGCGAGGGCTCGGCTGGGCCAGAAATGGGGACAACGATCTGGCGTGACGTTGGTGGGCTGCAAGGCCGAAAGATTTACGTGATAGCTCGGGCGGGATTGGACGGGGCGTGTAGGGGCACAGAGTCGCTTTAACATGGAGTGCTGCAGGTGCGCGTCTCGGCGGAAATCGCAGTGCGGTTTAATAAGGATAAAGGCCCGGCGGAGGAGGGAGAGGAGGGAGAGAAGATGAGGAGGTGAGTGTCTGAGAGACGAGGAAGAAGAGGAGCGCAGGTGCAGGTGCAGGCGCAGGTGCAGGTCGAGAGCTGGCGGCGGTGATAAGGACGGGTATGATGACCTCAAGGCTGCCAGCGCTCGCTGATAAAGGAGTCGGAGAGTCGCGTGGGCGTGCAGACACACGACAGCCTTTAGTGTCCTGTAAGCACTTGAGCGCGCACAAAGATATTGTGCGGTAAGGGGCCAGGCACGGGCGACTTGCGTGGCCACAAAACGTCCACGTCCCTTTGCGTCTGTACATTTCATCCTCATACGGCACGCCCCGTCAACACATGCCCACCCAAGGCACGCGCGGCTCGAGGCCCAACCTGGCTACGATCAGGCAGAAGGTCCGATTGGCCTCGCCGCCTCCGCGATTTTGGGGCGTGCGTACAGGGCTGAGCACCCCACGGCCGCTCAACGCCGACGCTCGTTGGAAACATGCTACTGCGGCCCGCGTTGCAAACACACGCAGATAAGCCAGCCCACGGCGGGCGATGGCGATGGCGATGGTGAAAGTGGTGGTGATGGCGGTGACAGCGTCGCCCCGGCTGCCGCGGATGGCACGATTACTGTACATACGGACGCAACTGCGAAGGCAAAACGGTCAACCGAAGGCCATGTCGGACGCCGGGCCTCTGAGGAGCGAGAAGCTTATCGCACTCCCAGCAGCGAAGGCTGCAGTGGCCTGTGTATGCAGACGCACGCATGCCTTTCGTGCAGCTCCACACCCACCTCTCTCGTCTGCCCTGTCGTCTGCCCTGCATATCCGCATCTACCCCACAGCGAGCTAGCTCACGCTTGTACGGCTTGGGCAGCTTCATCCTGTGTCATGCGGCCAGCCTGTTTGGTCCACTTGCATCCTCTCCTGGGCCCATTTCTCCGCCATCCTTGAGAAACATGATCACCAGCCAGCCCACGCCGAGCCAGCATCACGTCAACGCACTCGCAGACACATACACATGCACAGTCGCTCTCTGGATTCTCGCTCGTAAAAGTACACCCGCTTGCGCAGTCATGCTGTCCGTCCGCCAGTACCAAAACGGCAGGCAACCACGCCGCCAGCACCGTGGCCGTTGTCCGCCTCCCTATCCCTAGCTCCTCACCGCACCATGGCAGTAGCTCGCTGGCTCGCTGGCCACTAACAAAGTAGGAATCTGGAAGAACAGCCCAACTACCCCATCTTCCCATGCCGCTGCGCCGGAACAAACACCCGCCCACCCAAAACTCTTGCCAGAATGAAGATGCACAGTACCCAAACCCTAAGCAGGGGAGCAAGCCTTGCTGCTGCCTCCTCGGAGAAATAAATAACCCCAACCGCACACCCATGCCTGCCAGTCGTCCATAGGCACAGTGTACCCATGCAAGCACCTGCACATGTGGCAGCCCAACGGCAGCCAAGCCAACGCCGCTTCTGTGTGTGCGTGGCGATTCTCCCGACCGGTCGCCTAGAAAAGGATCAAGGAAATTTTTCGAAAAGGAAAAAAACCTGTAGACCGCCCATGCGTGTACATGAAAAATTACAGAAAAGGGATGCAGAATAGGGCCGAAGACAAGATAAAGGGCCCCCCTTCACAAGCGTCTCCAAGAAAACGTTGCCCGTGAACAAAGCATGCACGCCCTCCAAGGACGTTTCGTCGTATCCAGAGAGAAGCATAAGATATCGTGCCAGACGTGACACATCAAGCGCGCCAGCATCGTAGCGAGTAGCGCCAAAGCGCATACCGACGGCTGTGAACCTCAGCATCCACGTCGAATCTGTACTGCAAATCCAGTGTCGCCTCCGGCGGCTTGCCATTTCTTCTAGTAGACGTCGCCATCGTCGGTCCACCCGCACTCGCTGCCTTCCACGACGCGCACCATGTGACCACTTTCCTCAATCATGTAGTCACCGTCCACCGCACGCACGCTGCGAACCTTCTTGCCCTGGATCCCACGAGGCGGGGCACCATGGCCGCCTTCTGGCGTGAAGCGCTTGTTGCGCGCTGCTGCTTGGCGGTAGTTATGGTAGTCAATGTCATGCTCCGGTGGGTCGTCGGATCGTTCGCTAAAGGTTTCCCAGTTTTCCGACCCAGACTGCATCGTGGCTCCTGTTCCCGTAGAGGATGTCTGTGATATCTGTCTGCTGCCGGCCGGCACAGGGGCATACTGGGGGGGATAGCGCGTGCTCTGCGACATGAACGTACGGTCGTCGTAGGGGTCTTCAGGGGGAACTTGTCGCACAATGCTCTCACTCCGGTCGCCACGGTTGAAATCGTACCGGTTCGATGGTGTCGCAACTGGCTCGGGGGGAACAAACAAGTCCTTCATCCTGGGCGGCGGTGCCATTGGTGGTGGCATTTTTCGGATCGTCGAGTCCTCACGCGGTGGGGGAACTGATTTTCGCTCCGGTGAATTGCCTCCATGTGGCATGGTCTTCAGGGGAGCACGCGCCGGTATCTTGGAAGGACTCTTTGCACCCGATGACGCTGACACTGAACATCCAAGTATGGAATTCCCGAGCATGCTGCGTCCCATTGTGCTGGCGCCAAAATTGGAGACTGGCGTCTTTGCGCGGCTGGGTGCCATGGAACCGCGAACAGTAGAAGGCTGGCTTCGTGGCGCAGACTTAGGTGGCTGCTTCACTGGCATGGGCGCAGCGGACGGAGTCTTCGATCGTGGTGGGACTTTGGACGCCAAAGCATACAGCTCATCCAGATACCGCTCTCCAAGAACTAGGAACGGCCGGCCATACTCGTCTTCCCATTGTTCAAGCGCTTTCTTTAACTCGGCTTCTACTTTTGGAAGCTCCTTAGCAATTCGTTTTCGCATCTTCTCTTCTCGCAGCAGCTTTCCTGGGTCGCGCCTCTCTCCTTTCTGGCCTCGTGCCATTAATCGAGATGCGTCTTGACTGGAAGCCTGTAAGTCATCACGCTCCTTGACAAGTTCACGGTGACGGTCGATCTTCTGGAGCATCGGTAGTCGCTGCTCTTTCAGCGCTTCCAGTCGTGAGATCTCAGCTTCATGGGCAGAGAGGAGAGCATCGCTGCAGACGTCTGAGAAGGCCGGTGTGAAGTCTAGCATTTCTTCCTCCGAGAAATACAATGCATCCCACAGCTCTTGTAGCTTGCATCGTGCTTCTTCCACAAAAATGTGAAGATTCTGCCGTTTAAGTTCGTTCAGTTTGGCCAACTCGTCTTCGAACTCGTTGATGGTACGCAAGCCGCACCCTCGGTTGTTAGCCAGAAACTGCTTGCGCTCATGCGGCTCGATCCCAAGCCGCTCCCAAAGGTCCTCAATGGTTGATCGTAGCTGGCCTAGACGTCGCTCACGTCCGCGCTTTTCTTCCACAAGTCGCTCCTTCTTTGCCTTGAGCTCGGCAATATCGTCCATATGTAGGCCTAGCTGCTCAGGCGCGTCGCGATAATGCTTGACGATTGTGGTATCTGTCTGTGCCTGCGGTGTTCCTAATTCCGCCCAAAGTTGGATCATCTCCTGGCACAGAATCTGAACAGTATTCAGTCGACGATTGTACTCTTCATATACGCGAGAGAATTCCTGGTCAAGCGAAGCAACATAGGAAGGTGATATGTCAAAAGATGGAGAGATAGTCGCATTTGGTGCAGTAGGGGGAAGCTTGATTTGCACAAAGGAAGTCTCCAGATGTGAAGCGTATGATTCAAGAGCTTCAGCGAGTTCTATGGGAGGTCAGCGTGTGATAATCTCAGTAGTTGGGGAAGACATACTTCTTACTTGCTCGAAGCGCTCTCTGTGAAGCTTACTGACCGTGTTGTATTTCTCCTTTAACTCTTTGAGACAGCGCGTCAATGGATATGTCACTTCCAGGCCATCATCTCTATCGTAGTTGGAGTTGCGCTTGTTGTCGTCCAATGATGACTCCATCTGCCTAATGGTCTTGATCAGACGATGAGCATCTTCGGTCATCTCATGCTTCTCGTTTGTCGTCTGCTTCAGCTGGTTGTGGAGCGTCTCCGACAAAGCCGAGAACAACTGCAAAGCGCGTCAGTATTATTCGTCTGTCTCGAAGGCAGATCACTTACCTCAGCCTCGCGCGAGTCGCGTTCATGGCTGGCGACGCCAATCTCATCAAACAAGCCATGCAGCTGGCCGATGATGGTGGTGACTTGCTGGGCCAGGTAGCTCGTGTCCATGTTGGCAGCAGAGCCTCCCAGCGGCCTTTCTTGCGGTTCAAGCGCGCATGCACGAATGATCTACGCGCAGGTGGGGGAACCCGTCAAGCGAGGAATGCAAGTGTGTCGTGGCAGACGCGGTCTCGTCGGTCGCTGGATGCTAAACGAGCGGAGTCGCGCAAGTCCAGTCTGGCAACGCAGGAGATGGGCGCGCGAAAGTGTATGTGAGTGTATGTGCTGAAGTCGGAAGTGATGCAATGTTGGCGATGGCTTAGGGTCGTGATTGCGGGCGGCCTGGGGTTGAAGCGTTTATTTTGGGAGGCTCGTTGCCACGGTGACAGCCGCACGTCAACACTTGCCGCCGCATCGCCTACTGCGGGAACGCCTGTTTCGCCCAGTCGCCCAATAGCCTGTGGTTCCTTGGTTCTTAGTCGTACAACTCGGAATCCGGCTGTTTATTTGCGGCTCTCCGCATGCGCTTATCGAACCTCAGATCTCGAGATAAACAATAGATGCACAACGAATGACGAGTCTACACTAGCTATCCAGATACCTTTCGTCCACTCTACGAACCCAACATGCATCATCCAATCCGGTACAGGATAACGCTTACCGCACTCCATCCCGCTAGGCCTAATCTCAGCCCCTCAAATGATTCCCCCTGTCACTGTCCATTCCCATGTAGGACATCTTCTGATACTGTCTTGTATTTCGTGTTGATGCCCTCGTCACCCACTAACAAACACTCAATTAACCATGATTTGCTGGCTAACATTACATCTGACTGACAAGGGTGATGAAATTTTACGGTCATTGTGTAGCCTATTTTGCGTTGTCATAAATATTTCTACTCTTCTAGGAATATGTATGTTGGAAAGATCCCATCATCATTTTCGTCGTCCTTGCTTGGCAACAAGGCTTCTGCTCTCTCCACAGAGCCATATATGAGGGCCAGCCTCTCCATCGTTCAGCCCGTTTTCATTGATAAGACGCTCGATCTGCCGGGCTCGGGCTCGGTTCGAGCTTAGTGTTGTCAAACCAGTAGCCCACCCATAAAAAAAGATAGCGCTGTTCAATGGTCCCAATTCATCGGTCATTTTTCGAGCCACTGCAGGAAGACTTGGCAGTTTTTCATCCAAGTTACTGAGTTCCACACGAATAGGGAGCTGGAAGCCTTTTGGCGAGGAATGATCGGACAAGGAATTCCACTCTTCAACCAAGCTGTTTGAGGCCATGCCCTGACGATCTCTTTGACCCAAAAGCAGATTCGCACGAATTTTCTCCTTGTCGGTGGCTAAGGTATCCACTATCAGATTCATTTGATCTGCAGCTTCTCGGGTGCACACCATTGGATGTGACGCGATGGCTGGATACAGATGCGTCGGTAACAATTTCTCGTTTTCTTCCTCTCGAATCTGAGCTCGGACTTCAGCAGGATACCAATCTAATATTGGGCATTCAGAATGCGAAATATCCGATATAAGAGCAAGAAGAATAGTGCAATCAATATTCAGCGTATCAGAAAGCGTGCGAGATCGATCCACAAGTAAGTTGGGGAGTGCCTCGGTCAACGTGGGGGTGACCTCTGGGATTTCATTGGCGCACTGTACCGTTATGCCAACCGCTCTCATCTTCTCCACGATAGCGTCCACTTCTTTCACTTTCCCCGATGTTATTCGAGTCAATACGAAGCGAACCTTCGGTGGATCTGAAATAGGAAAGGATAAGCGTAGGTCTTTATTAATGGTAGCCCGTATCGTGAGGTTGAGATGGCACTTACGACCTCGCATGGGATTTGCTCGAGCAGCTCGGGCAAGCTCGCGGGCATTTTTGACTATATCGACTTGGTCGTCGTCATCTTCATCTTCCCAGTTGACTACAGGGGCATCGAGCATCTCCTCGTCTGAATCCGAGTCATTTTGCCTGTGGGGCACCAGCACAAGTTAGTCAATGTAAATAACATCTAAGTGCGGAAAAGCTGAGGCCTTAAGTCTTCAGAGATAACCATGCCAACCATAGACACCAAAGGTATTAGAGTCTTTCATAGTATCTGTAAACAGAGGTTCATGGGAGATGGAATACAACCCAGGCTTACAAGGACCCGCCCAGACTCTATGTAGCCCACTTGACACAAGTCACATGAGCGGTAGATAGTCACTTACCAGCCCAATTTCGCCAGATCGAAAAGAAGACGTTTTTCTGACGTTGTCGACACACGAATCCACTCCATGCCATCTGACGCTACGATATCAACGAGCGCAGCACTTTTCCCTTTGGTCTGACTCCCTTTCGAAAGGCTGATACCTCGGGCGCTATGGCCTTCTTTCTGTCGATTCCAGAAGAAGTATTTCCGGAAACCCAGGAGTCCAGTTGCACGTTTAGCGGCACCCCATATTGCTTCGTAGTATAGTAGGTTAGAAGATACAGCATAATGACGAGTTTTCTCCGGCGTCAAGTTCGAACCCTTGAGTTTGTTGAGGAATGCAAGCTCATTTTTGAAGTCGCTTCGCAACGTACGATATTCAACTTGACATGGTATTTTTGACTGCTTTTGACTGGCATCAACAGCGGCAACATACTGTTCGACTTCGTTATGGAGAGTTTTACATCTGCTGATCAAATTATCGACGTCTGGGCTTCCTATATCCAGTTCGTGTAGTGCGGAAGCTAATGTATCGGTCGGATCCGTCATGGTAGGGAAGAAAAGTAGGATGGCTGTTCCGGGGTTGAATGTCGACTATGACTGACCGGGGCAGAAGTATTCGATGCTTAGGTAAGGAAAATGGAAGCTCTGCGATGGAGTCTTAAACTAGGCATCCACAAAGAAAGCAAACGCCGTAACTATGCCTCTAACACTCTATGTTTCCAAAAAAAATATTTAAGGAAGACTTTTGATCTCTAACTTGCGCCATGCACACACTAAATCGATGATCGTGTTGAAATAGATGCCCCTCCCTAATTGAGAATATGGATTCGGACCGAGAATTATCCGCGCCGCCCCCGCTAGAACATACATGAATTGAAGTTGATGAACATATCCTGGACAATTCGCAATGCCGTACCTTCAGTCAAGCACCGAGTGGCTCGAGCAGTCCTCTCTACTGCTTAAGGCGCGCCCTAGTACCGTAAGCCTTATGCGGAAACCTCTACCCCAGCATCTAACTAGACAGACACGCGTCACATCCAAGTACACTGTTCTCAAGCCCAATGCGCGCAAAATAAAAAAGCAACAAAAATACCTGGAGAAAAAGGCAGCACGGCCAGCAAACTCTTCAAGGACGTCATCGCCACCTCCTACTGCACAGAATCCAGACGAGCTAAAAGCCACCTTTACCCTCAAGACGTATGATCCAGAATCAGGCACATGTCTACAATATGAGACAAATAAGGCCGCAGAAGTCGGTAGGCTTATAGGGAACTTGGGAAGATTGGGAAGGCACATGGCTGCGCTGCCAGAGGTCTCAGAGGACCCCAGCGCACCTGCCGACGGAGCTGGTATTTCAACGCCAAAGGCGGAGGAGGACATAAAGATGGGTGGTGTACCTGCGGAGCCCAAGGCCAGTGCCCCCAGTGGTGCAAGCGGTTCAGGAGGAAAGAAGAAAAAGAAGGGCAAGAAATGAGCCCAGGCGGTTTCCATATAAAGAAACGGCATGAGGATGTGATAGATGGGTGTGGAAGTGGTACAGGCCACATGAATGCATATTCCTCGTGATAAAGGACCGGGCTGGAAAATGAAATCCGTCACCCAGTATTGAAGGTCGTCTAAAGCTCGTTCTTTGTACCTGTTAGCAATATTGACGTGCTTTCAAAGCCCTTTAAAGGGTGGCACTCTAGGATACAAGCCTTGAAGACCCAGCTACAGGAATCGAAGACCTTATGGTAGGCCAAAGTTTTGAATGCTTTCTTGCTGCTACCAAAGAGAAGTGCGACACCAAATGCAGATACCTACGGCGTAAGGAGACGTAAACACACAGCTTGGTATTCGAGGTGGTCTTGCATCGATATAATCCATACTAGTTATGCTATATGGTTCACTCACCCCTAACTTAACACTCCTGCAACTGGTAGCTTGTGTAATGCCTTCATTTCTCGCCAAAATAAACAAAGTCAAAGCTAATATTCATCAGGTAAGGACTCCCTAGAAGAGAGATTTAACCAGGGTAAAAAGGTACAATAAAGTATTGTAAGAATACTGTAGTGGTGGTGCCTGGTATCCTATGTCCGAGTTTTTTACTCCATAAGTGCCAGTCTCTTACTCAGAATCGGCGGATACTGTTGCATCCGTCAGGGTCAGACTCAACTTCTGCACCACATCAGCACGCTTCTTATATTAAGGTTGATGGAGCTTTCTCGTTCCTGTGAGGAGAAGCACTTACTACGAACATCTTCCTCATCCTCAATAAAGTCATACTGAGCGATATCTCTGGCCGCCTCCTCCTGCCGCCTCTCGTATTTCATGTTGTCGCATACTTGATCCTTGTCGATAGTCTCCCATTCAAGATCCTTCTGGTATCTGTAGGTGTTTTGTAGGTCGGCGGGTGAGGTAGACTGCGAGCTAGTTTGATTAGTGAGGTTCTTTGATGTTAGGCGATTCTCGACTTTGTTCCAACGACCCTTCGTCTGCGGAGTATTCGATGAATGATGATACTTCTTAGGGGTGTTTCCGGTGCCATCATGACTGACTGTTTGCATGGCTCCGGAGTCCATGAAAGCCAAGGGAGCCGAATTCCTTGTTTCGGAATTTTGAATGTACTCGTGAGAAGCGGAGTTTTCCTTCGTTTGGGTCATGATGCACCTGGGGACGGTCGCAATAAGTGTAGGTTGTGGATATGGTTGGAAGAGTGCGTTGATTTTATGAAAAGAGAACCAAGGAGATATTGGATTGTAAACTATTAATTTATTGCTAGGGGAGATATTGATAACGACCTCGCGTAATCAGTGAATGTCCAAATGGTGAAGAATTTCGCATTGGGTGCAGAGTAAGTTCAATGGTTTCCCTTTCACACCCAATGTCACAAATTCGGCTTTCTATGGACTCTATACAAGAGCGTTTGGGTGTCCCTAGTATGTTATATCATCCTACTTAATGAAAATAGTGGAACAAAGCATGTTGGGAGCATAACTCTGTTACAAATAGGCTTTGGTTTTCTAGATTACGGATTGTTTTGAAATCTGCTATTGATGCATACCTCCGTTGTACGATAAATGATTTTTCATTCACTTAGTATACAACTCAAATAATATTAACCTCTCGACATAATGCCGACGCTGAGTAAACAACTTTCTAACCTCTTTTACATATAATTAGGACGATTAAGGAGACATAGAGACCGAAAGAATAAATGTTCGCCTATCACATTGTGAGTGTGTCCTTGCATTGGGATATGTTTTGTAGCTACTTCATAAGCGTTGAAGATATATGCCCTCAATGAGCTTCAGAAGTTTTATTACTGTTGCTGCTTATTTTTGAAGGGAAATGCTGCAATGATGGTTTTTGCGAGTGATTACATATTCACCCGAAAAGCTATTTCAAGTACCAGCTATATATTGGCTGTATGCTATTATCAACTCTTTGTGCATACACAATTATTTGTTGCTTTGTGCATAGTTCTTGCTCCGCATAACATAAATAGCGAATCGTCTATTGTAGTAAAGAAAGCTCTCAACAATCGCTTAGTACATCAACCCAACTTCAAGGATGCCCTTCGACGCAACAAGCATGAGTTCAGTCATTCACGGTACCCTTCGTATCAAGAATCTCCACTCTAACCCTAAACCTTCTCGAAACCTTACTAACGCCCCACTCACTACCAAATCTCTACCAGAGACTGGTACGCTTCGCGCCCCCAAACGCCTCCAGACACTAGCAAGTCAGACCATAGCCATCAGATACCTTCGTGATCATCGTATGGTGTTGGTGGAAGATATTAAGAATCAGAAATCATATGTTGAAGAGAATGGCGAGCTAACAGTAGAGGCAGAGCGACGTGTGGACATGCTCGGTATAGCTGACCAAACAGGTAGGCTAATGGAGGAGCTGCCGCAGCCGTATCGCTCCAACCCCTTAACTAGCGAGGAGCTACAGAAGCGCCGAGCGAAATTGAAATGCGGACGATCGAAGTTGAGGAACGAAATTATCTTTGATCATGATTGTGACGAGATTATCAATGCTGAGAAGTATTCGGATGCTGAAAATCTAGGTTAAACTTTCGAGTCAGATGGTATTGAATATCTTAAGGAAGACGTAGAATTGGAGATGAACTTCGATTTTGGGTTCTGAACATATCGATGGCTCAGGATAGAGAGCATTACATAGAGACTCTTATATCTTTTGTGCCCGAACGCCTTTTGCCAGAGTTTTTTTGAATACTGAGTAGAGAATCTACTAATGACTTACTTATATCCTTTACTTATCGATTCTTAACTAAATAGTTTCTTCTTATACTGACATATGAGTGCTGAGAGAGCGAATATTCGCTCTTTGACAGATATAAGGCGCGAGATAATGGGCTTTACCATCCTGCCGTGATGCCTAAAGCTGCCCCACTTAGCCCCACACTGTACACAAAGACAGAACTGATACCTGTCGCTATTTCATGTTATATCAATGATTATATGAAGGGATATATTATGTGTATTTGTAAAATTTGTCATCCATTAGAAAAATGGCCGTGTGGCCCAATGGCAAGGCGCTTGACTACGATTTACTAAGTATCCAATCAAGAGATTCTGGGTTCGATCCCCAGCATGGTCAAACTTTTGACATCAGTTCTTTTTGTTATCATTTAGGACTGAGATAGCTTTGTAGCTTAGTTTTTGCTGTAAATGCATTTAAGTCAGCCGAAACACCATAGCGCAGGGTAGAAGAGGAAGGGTTCTGAGATCAAAAGCAATTTGCCACAAGCCAGCCAACTTTTTTCCTCTTTCCAACAAGTGATGGCTTGATCGAGTAGCACCAACTTCAGGCTGGTCACAAAGCAGACGTGCATACTGGTTATCACAAACTCTTTCAGTCGACATCCAATGTATGAATAGACGTTTTATAAAGATCTGCTGTAGCCTTCTAGGTTACCCTTCTCTAACAAAATAAGCATGAGCTTTTTGACAACCAATATCTACAGGTATAGCCCCGTAGAAAGGATAACGAGGTATCTCGACTATAGGGTGTAGATTTAGGCTTGACTCTTGCGGGAGTATGAAATACTTTCCAAGCCTTGTTCTTAGGGTTCTCACTCATGCCGTACCTGAGCTTTTCGTTTTCGCGAGTGGCTCGCGACCTGGCATGGGCGTGGGTGGCATAGAAGTTATGATTCACGTGATCTTATCGATATCGCGAAAACGTCATCCGGCCTGAGTGAGCTCAATGCTTTCTACACGACTATAAGTCACAGATCGTCCACTGCTCTATTATGAGCGTTCTCATCCATACTATTAGGAACACCACCCTTAAACTTTCAGCTGCTCCGATCGTACGAGTGAGTCATCTCCTTTACATACAAATAGCAACACCAGTATCAAAATTAACTATCATACACAGCCAAATATATCGCGCGCCATGCATATCCAATCGATTCCAATGTGTAGGACTTGATTCCAGAGAGGCTTTCATATATAGGAGCTGATTCAAGTTTTAGGGGAGGGCACGGGCAATAATTATGCCTACCTTTAACGGACGACAAATCCAAGGAGTCCGTCATCATTGACCCCGCAAATCCACCCGAGTACGACGCTCCGCCAACAACCCAGAAGTAGCTAATGATGGGATTTCAGAGTCCTACCAGTTCTTCGAGAAAAGACAGAGAGTGGTGCGATCAAGCTGTCAAAGATCATCAATACTCACCAGTACGTCCTGTGAAGTACGCCACTATGCTTACTAATACCTGCTAGCCATCATGACCATGCAGGAGGAAACTCGGAGATTGTGAGTAGGTTTTTATATAAAGGTACAAATACAACTAACTTGGAAGCTCAAACATTTTCAACTGCCCATCATAGGCGGCAAGGACTGCTCAAGTGTTACGGAGACACCAGAACACAAGTCACAGTTTACTATCGGTGAAAACATTAAAGTGACTGCTTTGCACACACCGTGCCACACCCAGGACAGTATTTGCTTTTATTTTGAGGATGGCCCTGAGCGCGCTGTGTTCACGGGCGATACACTCTTCATTGGTGGCTGTGGTCGCTTCTTCGAGGGCAATGCAACCGAGATGCACAAAGCATTAAATGAAGTTCTCGCCTCTCTTCCAGATGACACCAAGGTCTATCCAGGACATGAGTATACCAAAGGGAATGTCAGATTTGCTAAGAAAGTGCTGAATAACGATGCAATCAAGAAACTCGACGACTTTTCACAGGCAAACAAGGAGACTCAAGGCAAATTTACTATTGGAGACGAAAAGGCAAGTTCTACTATACTAGCACCAGTCGCATCCAATGAGCTAAACTAATGTTAAAAAGCAACACAATGTTTTCATGCGTGTAAACGATCCCAACATTCAGCAACTTGTTGGCCAGGATCAGCCAGTCGAGGTGATGAAGGCACTTCGTGAAATGAAAGATAGGTCTTGAAGAGCAGACCAATAACTTACAATGTCAATCAGGAAACAGGAATGTTTGAACCATAGTCTATGAATTCTGAGTATTGATAATAAGTTACTAAGTTCGTTCGTCTTTCACGAGCTGACATCCTCTTCACCTGGTTACGCGGATGTTTTGTAAAAAGAATTATTATTGCATTCAGCATCGACACGTATATTTGAACGGAGTGAGGCCAACGTCCCTGGCGAGGCTCCCGGCTGACTTATTGGATTGAAGCTCCATAAAAGCTAGCGCGAACCTTGTTGGGCTATGGAAAACTTGACGGCAACTTTATTATACTGCTCATTTCTGATTGAGTCATCTACTATTTAAGTTGTTATGTTTGAATTTGAATTAATCTTGTTTGCTCCGCCCTGAAGCATTCTTTACTAAGGTTGTGGAAGAGCTTGTTTCACTCGGTGACTGCGTGCTGACAACATGGAACGAAAAATCTAGTTCCCCAACCAACTTCTTCATGGTCCTGAACAAAAGTTATTAGTATTGATTAGGACACGTTATTAGACATCACTTACTTCAGCAATCTTTCAATGTCCATCTGGATGCACTTTGTGCTAATCTGTATAACCGCAAATGCCGCGTACCCTGGTTCGGCAATGTGTCTTATACTCAAGATTTCTCGGTCTATGGCCTCTAATTTTGAGGCGAGTGCGTAGTCTCCTGGTGCTGTGAGATAAGGTGGAAGCGGTACTCCGTTGAGTATGCTAGATGAGAGAAGGGAAAGAAGGGAAGTTATCTCATGGGAAGTTATGTTGGCCGAGGAGATTATGCGTTGAAAATCGTGGAACCATTGAAGACTGGAGGGATCAGCCTCGGCCTCTTCGAGCGAAGGATGAACAAAGTTGCGAGAGGCTAAACCTATTAGAGCGGTGTAGTTTGCGATGCTATATCGTATTAGCTCTTGAATAGCTTCCGGGTATTGAGTAGGATGCTTACTTTGCAACATAGCTTATGATGGCGTCGTACTCTTTCTTGGGGAATTTTCCGCCAAGTGGAAATTCGTAGTTTACCATTGCTGAATGTATCTTCAGCGCTTGCAAGGTGAGCATTTGCTTTGCAAAGACCTTGTTTTGGACTTTGCCGAGTTTGAATGCTGGGCTTGTCTTGTCTTCCGGATCACCACCATCGCCACGTATGCGTGCCATCACAGTTTCGTGCATGATGGAATAAAAGTTTGCGGAAAGGTACAATGCACCACCCAGCTTGTTTCGGAAAGCTGAGTGCTCTGTAATAGGAAATGGGAAAAACGTCCAAAAGAATGCAACTCCAATACCAGCAACTACGCATGCCAAACGGTATGGACCCAGTTCAGTGATCTTATAATAAGGCTGTCCGCTTGATTCCGCAACCGCGATGCCAAGCTTTCTTACCTGAAGCTCATAGCCAACGATCATTGTACAAGTGACAATAGAAATTAGTCCAGCAACCACGAGGTCGATTCTTTTGAGTGGAACCCAGTGCCCGATGCTCACAAATACCCACAAGAATACCAGAATACCAGGGGTTTTGTGACCAGGTATGTACCAAACGAGCCATGCGCACAGCATGGCAACTACGGTGCCCAGAATACGGAGTACAAAACTGAAGATAGATTGGCCTGCTGTAGGTGTCATGCCGAGTGCTACCATTAGCATAGCCCATACCACGCGCTGGCGTTGGAACCAGAGTTGAGTATCTTCTAGATAAGCAATGATGGCGATGGACATGGTGGCAACTGCACATCTGAAGCCAAACGATGACTCGGGAGATTTCAAAAATCCCGATGTCATCCGGACCAAGTTTCCAAACTTTTCCCAAATATTTCGGGGGGCAAGGTGCTCGGGATCTTTACGGCCTTTGTAGGCCTCACCCATGTGGACGACAACACTTGCGCGGTCTAAGCCTACATTTGTGGTTTCATCGTCTTGATTCGAGTCTTGCAGGGAAAACAGGCTAACAATCCACTTTTTGAAGCGCTTCTTTCCTGGTGTTATGAAGCGCTTCCTCGTGGTGGCTTGATCGTGATCGTCTGCCCACTTCACAAAGTCGAGAATAGCGCTGCTGACAGAGTGGATGAGAAAGATGATGTAAAGTACCATGAATAGCTGGCGCTGTGTACGATGGCAAGAGTCGATCCGTCGTAAGTTTAGCTTCATTGCTTCAGGATTTGTACTTGGATTCTTGAAGAAATCTTCATCCAGTGCAATACCTTTCGACTCGAGCCAGTACCGAAGTGTCTTCTCTCTTCCAGAGTAGAAAGCATTGCTTTCCCTTTCCAGGTGAGAAGAGAAGTCCTTATCTCCGGGTTTGATCGTTCCGGCCTTGGCTTCTGGGTCGTCCGCAGTCGAGCCCTTATCTTTCGGAGTTTTTGTCAATTGTAGGCGCAGTGCAACATGCTCTAGCCCCTGGTCCATACTTTCAAGCATGTTTTGTAAAGGCTCATTCATGAACTTCATCAATTTGTTCCAGTCACCCACGATTTTATCTTGTACATCCGCTTCCAAGTCATCTTCCCAGCCAATTTCATCGGCGATTCGTTCGAATATGTCGATAAGAGAACTGACGCCAATCATGGGCATCAAGATTGATCGAAGGAATTTGAACATGCTTTCATAATTTTCTGGTGTTAACTTCCCGTAGGCAATCTCTCGTTTTGCGAACGGAAGATCTGCGTTAAGCTTTCCGTGTAGCTGTGTAAAGGCAGCAGTCGTAGTCTTGATAGCCTCCACCTCAGGCCGTACCTTTTTCTTCTTGGGCTTTTCTTCATTGCCAGAGCCTTCAATATAAGTCATCTGCCGGAACATATCCTTAGACTCTAAGCTCTGGAAGTAGGCCTTATGGGCCTTCAATGCTCCTCTCAGGGCACCCATATATCCCGTAACTTCTTTCATGACGATTTTTCGACATGAAACAGGCACGATGAAGAGTGACACGCCTGCGGCAATGGCAAATCCTGTGAGGAAAACTTCCAATATTCTTTGCACAAAAACCTCAGCCTGGCTTGTTGTCTGAAAGAGAGCACCAGAGGTGCTGGCGATATTAGCAAATATGGAGTAGATTATACAAGGAAACGCGAATTGTGGGAATTTGGCTTTCATTGAATTGACAACCCATATCTGGAAGAATAGCCATATCGCGCAGACGGCCGATTGGGACGAGTTGTAGCGATACCTGGCAGGAGGAAGACCCGGAGGCTCGGTATGACGGCGGGCTTGGATTCCGCTCCATAGTTGAAGCATAGCTATGCCGCCGCCTACACAAGTGGCAATCACATTGGTGGTCATGGTTTGGATAAACTTGGCTCTTGGCATTATGCAGAAGCCGAGAATTGAGATAATGCTGGTCAGGTAGCCCAGGGTCGAGTAGGTCCTCGCGACATCGTCTGCCTGGTACATTGCGAGTGCAATCACGGGTGGTAAGCCCGCTCTACATTCAATTGTCGGTTAGTCGATAACCCTTGGGTTGGCTTGTTCATATCGAGTAGACCTACTTCATCATTATGAGCACCGTCGGCAGATCCAGGTCCATCTTCTTCCAAATTTTCGCTAGGACTGAAGGCTTATGATTCTGTTTAACCTCCGGCTTGTCCTCATTATCACTCTTGCCGCCCGCATCCGCATCATCATTGGGTCGATTGCCCTCAACTGCAATCTTCGACGGATCTCTATCTTCCCAGCCTCTCTCTGGGCCGCTCGTCGCGGCAGGCTCCATAGTAAGAATGCCGAGCACTTAATCAAGAAATTCACTAAACACTCAGGTTAGCTGGGTGAAGGATAAGAGTGGTGAGAAGCGCGGCTCAGCCAACATTCAAAAGGCGCCGAAGCGAACCATCAAATCCGACCCTCCGGCACCGGTGGAGTTGGCTGGCATCCACCGTCGTCATATGCACGGCCAACGGCGCTGATAAAATAGCTTAGCGCACCAGCGCACGTTGCACCAGGTGGCTTACAAAGACACTACTGCGCGTTTCCAGATATTTGGTGGTCGTTCAGCCCAGCAGTCAAGCCTGGTGAGCCTACAGCCGTAAAGCATTTTCACGATCATAAACCAGAGTAATGTAGAGGAAGAATTGCAGTTATGGGCGGACAGTAACTAATTTGCTTACCGCAGCAACGTCTGCCTTGTTTACATGACAATTCGCTCAAAGCTATATTTGCCTACTCGTTTGCTGATAAGGTGACCTATTTCACGTGCGCTCCTTTCTCTTCTCCTTCCGCCTCTACCCGTCTTGGTCTTCTCAATACCAAGGTCCGGTTTCGCGCCAAGAGGCAGCATGGGCAGCTCGTCGGCATCCGGTTCAACTGCAAAGGGTTTGTTTTGTTTTTCTAAGGTGATGCTGCTTGGTTTTTGAGATTTTGAAACCTTCGAGGCGAAGCGAAGGAGTTCGCCTAGCAGACCTCTGATATACGTTGCTTCCCAGAATCCATTCAGGGCAATCGAAGTGTCATCCAGTAAATCAGCGACAAGCTCGCCTGTACTTGACTCACCAACCGATGTAAGCCAGATGGCTGGACCGATTGCGTCCAGCGTGCAGCTTAGTAATGATGCAATAATAGCAACTGCACTATCGTCGATTTGTTCTAAAGACGTGTCTGGTTCTGACAATTCAATGTCACCAATATCATAAGGTGCAGTCCAGCCCCCATTCTTGAACTCATGGTGTAACAGTCGTATGAGTGACTCTAAATCATGCCGGGGAAGCATTGAGCGAAGAGTAGAACTGATCAGTGCAGCAGGGAAAGTGTGAAGTCGGACTAGGGCGGGTCGTAAAGTGTTGTTGCGGATTGTGAGACCATTATCAAGCATCGCTTGAGCACGATCAATTTCGTTCGATGCTGCTTCTAGTTCACACGCAATATCGACATCCATTGCATCGGCCTCGGGCCCGGTTCCATTTGTAAGTAACTTTGCCTTCTGCTCGGACTTGGGCTGGTCATCAAGGCTTTGCACTAAAAACCTAATGGCTTGGACCACTTCTCCAATAGGAAGGAACTGGCCATGATTCAGAATGGCAGAGAGTATGTGCAATTCTGGATCAAAGCTAACAACAGCGCGGACGATATCACCGTCATGGATGGTTGTGGATATGTTCAGAGAAGTAGCTGGATCGTCTAAAATGGCGCGTCTAATCGATTCTTTCGTGAGATATCCACAGTGGAGAAGCCATTGAAAGACGTTGGGAGGGAAGAATTCAATCTTCAGGTATCCACTCCGGCTTTGCGATGAAGGCCCCTCGGTCCATTGGAATATCCTACTCAAGGCATATAAAGCATATTTGCCCTGCCGCGAGAGTTTTCTCACCGAGTCTACTTTGGAGAGATTCCATTTGCGCGGGACCGCTTCTGCATCATTTCCTCCAGTCTTGGCGACGGCCGGTTTTGAAGTGGCAGACAGATGTTCGTTGGTACCGTTCGTCAGAGCAGGGCCTTGACTCTCTTTGACTCTCTTTGACGCTGCAGTATACTGTTCCTCTGTGACATTAGATTCAGGCTCTAACTCAATACCCAAATCTGTAGCAAACGTCTCTTCATATCTCGCAATTCTCCCTTGCGCCGCGTACTTGTCAAGCCTCACCATCTTTTCTTGCCATTTTGTTCGTTCATGGTTGTCCTGCTCTAGGTAGTCACGACTCTCGGAGTTTAAACTGATACCCTTGCCCAGGGAATCAATAAGCCGCGTGCCTTCGACTCTCATGCGCTTACGCCGCATGCTTCCCTCGAGCTGGAATCCAATGATTTCATGATCATATAAGCCGACTGCCAAACCTATATCGGCATAGAAAGTAATCAGCACCGGAGAACCAGAGACAGCATCTCCTGGAACTGGCTCGGAGTGTTTTCTTTTCCGGGTCTCCTTTATGGGGCTTTGCACGTTATGTGCAAGAAAACGCTCGGCCAGCACAGATTTGTACTTGGCGTCCAAGACTCGACAAGATCCCTGTGATGTAGCGAACAGAAGGTCTTGGGAAATTCGCAGGACAGACTCAATCGACAGCCCGAAGTCAGAACAAAATTTTGGTATAGTTCCCGAAAAATCATATGATTGAAGTCTTCCACCAGTGAGGATATACAACGCTCCGCTACTTGCATGAAGCGTGAAGCTCTCGGCGGTAACATCGGGTGAGGCCACGGATTGAGGGATGGGTACATCCCAATCCAGAAGGTGTTTTACTGGAAGAAGACGGCTGGTAGCAAGGTCAGGTGAACGTGATTGCATCTGAAACAGGCTGAGCATTTTGCGGTTGCCCGACCGTTGAAAGATAACACATATCACATGAGTGATAGCAAGCAGATCCGACTTCTCATCGAGTGATGGATTTAGGAGCACTGAGACATCTTGGCGGTTTTTTAAAAGGCCATGAGTGACTGCTTTGGCAGAATTGAGCGAGACATGCTTGACCAGTTCGATGTTTTTGGATGGAGATGCAAGGGACCGTAAATTGGCTACCCACCGCACAATTTCGAGATCGGAAGAAAGGCAAATAACATCTCCACCTTCGAAAATAGCTAATACTTCATGTGAATCATCCTGCTGTGATCCTCTGGCAGGGGTTGGAATAACTTCGATCGATAACAATTTTTGAGTAGCGTCTGAAGGTGAATACGAAGTCTTGATTGTATCCGTTGTGGAATCTTTCTTGACTTGCTCGGCAAAGCAGACTAACGCAGGCTTAAAGCTAGGTGTGCGCTGGGCTACAAATGCGTACGTGTAACGGCGTGAGGGTTTCTTCGACGTGCCTTTGAAGTAGAGCGAACAAGGAGCAGATCCGAATAGTGTCTGGGGCGGTAGCGCATACGAGGTGATCAGTTGCGGATTTTGGAGCTTAATGATTGTCAACAAGTATGTCCGGCGTACACTTGTACAAACTCACGCTATAGATAAAAATCCCTTCTCCATCCAAAGCAACAGCGATCTCAGTGCGCTTCCTCTTCTTGCTGCCACTGACGCTGCAGACACTAGTTGCATGTATGCGCCCACCAGTCGAGCTGATCATGTGCGGCAACGAAGCCAGGGTAAAGGGCGCACCAATCTCCCCATCAGACGACATGGTTGACCAGACCGAGACGCAAGCGTCGCGTGAATCTGCGTTGGTCGTTTGCACCGCTAAAGATGCCAAAAGCGCTGCCGAGCCTCTTGTGGCAGAAAAAGTTTGGGCTATGCGGCAGAAAAGCAAGGCGGTGTATAGCTTGAGGCTCGGACTTGGCACAGCTGACTCAGCTACTCGCTCAGGTGGACGCGTATCTGACGGCATCGCGTAGTCGCGTTTACTCGACCTTGATGCGCGTTTCTGTTAATGCACTGATCTTTCACCATACTCGACCACTCACCCATCCACGCCCACTACCACGTCCGCAATTGACTCTAAACATCACTCCACCGACCACGTCCACTTCCGTTTTCTCAAACATGTTCCGGTAGTTGTGTTCTGTAAATGGCTCTTGCTACGGTACAGACCGCGATGACTTCTGAGACTGGAAAGAGTCTGCATCCGTTTTTCACAAAGACACCAAACAATAATGCACCATATCAGCCAACCCCTGATGTTGCAACGCTCGGCATATCCAGCGATGGAGGACACGAGGGCCCCAAACATGAGGTGGATGCACAGAAGGGGCCGAAGAAACGAGGGCGGAAGTCGGGCACCGCGAAAGTGAAGAAGACAAGCTCTATATCGAAGGATCAGTCCCTTATGGATCATTTTTCCCACCCGTCCACCGTTCCTGAGAAGAACACTTCACTTTCAAAGCCTAAAGATTTGTTCCACGAAACAACACTGGAGGAAGACCCGAATATTGATCGACGCAAAAGGCAAAAGACATCCTCTCCAGTGCCTTCGCACACAGGAACTATAGTTCCGGTATCACATACAAACGAGCCGTTGGATTGGCAGCAGCAGCTTCAAGCAGAAGCGATGAAAGAGATAGAATTACCATCTCAAGACGGAGACCCACTACGGAAACCTGAGATGTCAGGGACGACACCAGGAATCAGCACCATCGAAAGATGCAACCTTATTCAGCCTATAACACCACCGAACAGTACCATTGGTGAGACCAGATGTGTCCCTTCAGAAGACTCTATGGCTGTTTTGCCCGAACCGAAGGCTGTACCGACAAAGAAGATCATTAAGATTAGCAAGAATGGGAAGCTTCTATCCAGCCCTCCAAGCACAGAGCTCAAAGCCGCAAGTCCCAAGAGACGACGAGGGAGAAAACCAGCTGAGAAATCGGCACCATCCATTACCATACTGAAGTATGGTCAGGACATTGATAGCCGACGTGTTATCGGAATGAAAATCGAAGCCATCATTGCCGGTTCTAAAATCAAGTCTCAACGGGAACCGCCAAAAAAGCCTGCACCCAAATTATCCGATCCCTCGAAACCTACACATCCGTTCTTCCTTGGGAAGGCTGTTCAGAAAAATGAGGGGCCTGTCACGAATGCATCTCGGCCCGAAGCTCAACCCCTTGCTCAACGAAATCGAAAACAGAGCACTGTGACGCCTGGAAAATTACGATTTGGGAATTATAATTTTCCGTCCTACGAGCATATACCAGCATTTGGGCCAGCGGGAGGTAGCCGTGCACCGAAGCAAGCTGGCCTTAATGAGGCACCTTGGCCCAGAAAAGACACGATACATGTCCGAAATTTGGATTCCTTTTATCCGCCAGCCACGTCACAACTATCAAGATCTCTCTTCAAAGCTCGAAAGATGAAGAGTAATGCCATCTCAATCACCAAAGATGAGGACCTGATCTTGAAGCTGGGTACGCAACTTTTGCCCCTTTTGACACGACAGGACACACCCCTTCTTTCAGACTTTAAATTACCTGAAGATATCCGATTGCCTTCACGGTTGCTCATGACTGGTGCTGGAATCCAGAGTGAATTGCGCAAGCAAATTGGTTCGTTATCCCAACAAGCCCCTCGAACGAAGAAAACCCACCCCGCAGTTGACTCGATATTCTCAAGCGTTGAGCATCACCTTACTGCTTTCGATCTCGGAAGATGCGAATCATTGTCATGGGTTCAAAAGTATGCCCCACAATCTGTGTCAGATGTACTACAGACTGGAACGGAGGCTATGGTATTGAAAGACTGGCTGGAAAACCTAGCCGTTCTTGCTGTTGAGAAGCAGAAAGGGTCCAGCACGCCCAGCGTACCCGAGGTTAAAAAGCCACCCAGAAAGAAAAGGAAAAAAGTTGCGGATGACTTTATCGTGGATAGCGACGAGGAGGACGAAGAGGAGGAAATGATCGAAATTTCAAACGGAGGTTCTGAGGATCAAGATGCAACACAGTCTACCTTCCGGTCACTACGGCGGCCACGTTGGACACGGAACAAGACTGTCATACTTATTAGTGGACCTCACGGGTGTGGGAAAAGTGCCATGGTCAATGCTGTCGCCAGAGATCTTGGTTTTGAGATTTTTGAAATCAACTCAGGCGCCCGCCGCTCCGGTAAAGACATTCAAGAAAAAGTTGGCGATATGGCGGAAAATCATCTTGTGAGCGGTAAACAGAAAGACTTGACGCCGCGATTAGAAGCAGCGCCTTCTGAGGATACCGATATAGAACGTCACAGCGATGCCCTCAAAAGGGACCTCGAGAGCGGACGGCAAGGTACAATGATGTCTTTTTTCAAAACAAGCGGCTCGAAAGCAGCCAGACGTAACACCGTTACTAAATCTGCTGTTTCTTCTGAAGCCCCCACATCCCACCAGACAAACTTATCAATTGCACAATCTCAACTTCAACCTCCACGCAAGTCTCAGAAGCAATCCCTGATTTTGCTTGAGGAAGCAGATGTACTTTTCGAGGAGGATCAGCAGTTTTGGCCACAAGTGACCAAGCTTGCAGCTCAATCGAAAAGACCTATTATCATCACATGCACGAATGAAGCTCTAGTGCCCTGGGATGAGCTTCCATTGGCTGCTATTCTAAGACTTTCTCCTCCACCTACCGATCTTGCTACAGATTATATGCTTGCAATAGCAGGACATGAAGGACATATTTTAGACCGTGAGGCTGTGTCAACGCTTTTTCAATCAAGAAACCATGACCTCCGGGCCAGCATTACCGAATTGAACTTCTGGTGCCAAATGTCAGTCGGCGACCGGAAAGGAGGTCTGGAATGGATCTACCAACGATGGCCACCTGGTAAAGACGTTGATAAGGATGGCCATATAATTCGGGTTGTGAGCAAAGGAACCTATGAAGAGGGTATGGGATTCGTGCCGCACAATATATTTGCGTCCTCGGATAATGTGGGATACGATCGCGAAGAAGAGCTCCTTAAAGAACTATGGGCACAATGGGGTATTAATCCATACATCTGGACTAGTGCTGAGAATGTCGGGTATATTCGTCCTGTTCCTGGCCAGGGTACATTGGAAGATCTTAAACACCTAGATGCCGTTGCCGACACACTAAGTGCTATGGACAGATGCTGCTGCCTCGACTTGCCTTCTTACAGCCATCATTCGCAGCAGCCTCTAAATCCCTCTCTACCTCCGATCTCTGACAAAGCACGCCTCAATCATACTGTCGCTGCGCCAGTCATCCAAGTGGACTACGCCTCCGATTTTACAGGGTTTGACACCTCTATGCTCACTCAGACTAATCTCCTTGTCCAACGATGCTCTAATAGACTGCCTCGCCATGGTGTAGAAAAGGAGCTTCCTTTGTCCGGATCAGAACAAAGACTCGCACAAGCCCTGAACGGCCTCAAGGAAAATGACAGAAGTCGGCTTCTTCTGTCACGGTCAGATTTCTCCCAAGCGTGCGATGTCTTAGCTTACTTGCCGGATTCTGTTCCGGCTTCAAATACTTCGTATAGTCTTACCGCCTCTTCTTTCGATCGCACGTTCAATATTGTGGTTGAAGAGCTGGCTCCTTATGTACGCAGTATTGTCCTTCATGAAATCATGCTCGAGAATGAACGAATTCGACTCGGCAATCTCCTTTCAGAGGGTGGTCGGACAAGCAAACGGCAACGCACAACAAGAGCTGCACGCACCGCCTTGGAAGGAGGTATGCGAGAAACGAAAAGGAGGGAAAGATGGTTTGATAAGAGTCTCAACCGGTCGCTCGTGATGCGAACTGCTGGGGTTAGTTGGGCTGGTATGGGCTCGCAGACTGGCGAGGCAGAAACGGAGTCAAGAACGCATGAAAGCCAGAATAGTGCACACGACGACGGCGAAATATAATATGCGACATACCGCTTAGATAAATATATGAGAGACGTTTGCATCTTTATGTGTAAGGGCTACAGGAACATATTCGGCTGCATTTGGGGTGGGTATCATCTACGAAACAGCAGAAATGACCAGGACGCACCAGTCGTTCCCATCAATCTACATATTTTTACTGGAAGCAATCTGCCTATCCCAGTTCGGTTAAGACCGTGATTCGTTTACACTTGCCGTGCATTTTCATTTAAAGCATCTCATCCTCTACTTCAACGGGTAACGGCACATTGGCCGGGGCCACCACCTCCAGCTGCTTCACTTCCCCTTCTGCAGCACTCGGCCTGTCGTCTATGCCGTCTTCGTCCATCTCCTCGTCACTGACCCACTCCCTTTCCTTACGTTGCTCACTGTCTTCATCGCTCAGCGCATCGAAAACGTTGCCTCCTTTGTTTTTCTTCTTCTTCTCTCCATTGACCTCCTCCCAACCCTTTCTCCTTTCTTTGGTCTTCTTCTCTTTTCCCACACTTTTTGCCACCTTGAGCTCCAGCTTGTCTAAATTGTCTGCGGCACGCCCCATGCCCTTCAGCTGCCGCAATCTCTGGGCCCGCTTCACAGGCTTGGACTTCTGCTTCTTGGTAATACCGGCACTTTGAGCAGCGAGCACGTGCGGTTTGATGGATGCGGGATGGGGCGGGGGAGACGCCGAAGTGCGCGTGTTGACTGTCTTGTGTTTTTTGTCAAGGTCGATGCTAGGGGAAACAGCGCGGCGGGCGGCACGCGAATGCATTGTTGCTTCTTCATACAATCAGAATTCTGTTCTATGCAGCAACGGAGACCGGATGAGGCATACGGCGCTTCTTGACCTTTGCTGTTTTTGCCATCGTAGTGGCGGCGGCGGAGAGGTCGTGGGTGGGGCTGTGAGACTTTTTGTGAAGCTCAGGTGAGTTAGTATTCCTGTAGCAGCGAGGATGAAATGATGAGGAAGTCGCTGGAACAAGGCTACCGCTGAGAAGGTGCGTGTGCGGCTTTGTGTTGAATTGTGTATTTTTGCGTGCTCTGTTCCTGTCCCACCGAAAAACTCGCCAAGAGCGACTGGGGCTGGCATGCAGCCCATCGCCGCTGGCCCACCTTCGCCGCACCAGGGACTAAGCACGCGCCTCTCGCAACAAACCATTCGTCGTTAGCCACCCCACCACTTCCCTTCACTCGCAGTTCACGCTCCTCCATGTCGTATACAAACTCCAACACTTCGTGTTTGTCCTATCCAGCGTCCTTCACACGCTGGCCTGAAGGTTAAGAGCGTGCCTCTCACCGACGCCAACACCATCGCTCACCATCAACTGCCCCTTCCACGCCCACACGACGCACGACACACGGCGCACCCCATTGGAATTTGGCTGTTGGCCTCTACAAGGGAAAAAGATTCAAGCGTGAGTCACAGCTATGGACAGACTTTCTGAAGAAGAGTGGGTATTCAAGTCATTCAACGAGCGCAGGCTAAGCCCGGATTCCAACTCAACAACTGCGCTATCCACTATATTAGCAGCTATTCTTGGTATAATATTTCTTTCTCGGGCGCTGAGCTTCTGCGGATATCCTGTCTCTTTCTGGTGGTACATGGCGCAACAAAGATTACGAAGTCTGCCTGGTGGATCAACCGTCGGCTTGCCGCTTGCCAACGACGTGACCCAAGCTACCGAGATGCAACGCGGGGGTAATATGCTCACGAGCGTCTTCGGGCTCAACGGTTCAAGCCTACTGCAGAAGGGCGTAAGAGGTGTCACAGGTGCCCTTTCAAAAGGCTCCAGCGGCATACCTCCAGGCTTGGGAAACTGGGACAACTCCTGCTATCAGAACAGTGTTATCCAAGGACTTGCATCGCTCCCTTCGCTTCATGATTACCTCTTCAAAACAACCGCCGAATTCCCCAGCCTGCAAGCCGAGACTACGAATGGGGCTTTGCTTGACATGATCACAAAACTGAATAACCCGGATAACAACGGCCAGAACTTCTGGATTCGTGGGAAGCTTAAGAGTATGAGCACAATTCAACAGCAGGATGCGCAGGAATACTACTCCAAAATACTGGATGCCTTGGAGAAGGAAGTCCAGGTTGTAGCCAAGGAGAGGAGGACGTCCAGCGCTTCTTTAGTGGAAGCTACCAAGTGCCTAAATGACTTCTCTGAGATTGTCACTAGTAATAATGCGGAGGCATCGACTCTAAGAACAAATGACGACTCTTTAGGGGCACCAGAGCAGGTGCAGCTCACGCCGAACCCTCTTGATGGCTTGCTGGCTCAGCGTGTCGGCTGCATCAGGTGCGGCTACTCGGAAGGCTTGCAACTCATCCCTTTCAATTGTCTTACGGTCTCTCTTGGAAAGAGCTGGGCGTATGACATTCAGGATTGTCTTGACGAGTACACCAATCTGGAGTTGATTGAAGGCGTGGAGTGTGCAAAATGCACTCTTCTCCACAGTAAAGCTGCACTTTCTCGCCTAGCATCTAGTGCTCCGCAATACGAAGAGAGACTACGAGCCGTTCAAGATGCTCTTGACGAGGATGATTTCGATGACAAGACATTAGTCAAGAAATTTAGGATATTAAAGAAAAACTGGAGACAGAGCACGAAATCACGTCAAGCTGTCGTTGCTCGCGCTCCAAAGTCGCTCGTGCTGCATCTCAACCGGAGTATCTTCGATGAGGCAACTGGCGATATGTACAAGAATTCGGCCAACGTCACGTATCCAAGTGTTCTAGACCTCAGAAACTGGTGTCTTGGCAGCGATGCCGTAGGGGAAGCATGGCCAAGGGATCCAACAACATCAATGCTGGCTGCAAATCCTAAGCATGTGACTCCATCACCTTTTCAATACCGGCTGCGAGCTGTTGTTACGCATACCGGTACTCATGGTAACGGTCACTATGTCTGCTATAGACCGCATACGAGGATGCTCGACTTATCAGCAGAAACAGACCAAATTCAAAAAGATACTAATAGTGAGCAATGGTGGAGGCTTAGCGATGATTCAGTTTATGCTATATCGGAGGAGCAGGCTCATCAAGGAAATGTTTTTATGCTGTTCTATGAACGCATCGATAAGCCTCAGACTAACCCACCAGAACCGGCCAGTCCAGTTCCACAAATCATCACTTCTACAGAGGCTATCCCACTTCCCCCTGCCGAGGTTATCACTATGCCCATCGATCCACTCCACCGCACTGCAATCGATATTGCTCTTCCCGAAGATGATGAATTTCATTCCGATTCATCATGCTCTTCAGTCGTGTCCGATCAACCTGCTGCTACCGCAGATTTTTCAGTAAATAATCGTCCTATCACTTCGCCTCCCGTAAAGCGCGTGAAGCTAGATACTCTTGCCTATCCTACTCCACCACCTTCGACTACCACGCAGGACGACAACGACATGTCAGAAGTTGATTCTGAAGACGCGCCCTCTACGCATATCACGTCAGACGACGAAACCGATGCTATGTCCACAACACTAAGCATAAAGTTTACAGCAAGCCCACACACGATGCGTACGGCGGGGGACACAACAAACAAAGGCAACGATAGCACGAGAAGTTTGCCTATGATCTCTGCGACTTGACAGCTTCACTTGTCACTATCTTTATCTTCTTCCCAAAGCATTGCATACACTAGGCGTTTTTAGGCTACGTTACTAGGATAGGAATACCACATTATGAAACAGGGGCTTGGCGTTTTACATCTATGGCTAGCAAGCTAAGCTTGGTCTAGGATAAATCATTGTTCCTTTGTCCGCCATTGGCGGCGCAATGTACGTATGCAGTAACATACAGTATTCAGTCATTTTCTTGCAGAAAATATCTTAGTAAAGTGAAGTTCATGGAATTGCTTTACAGCTCGACTTCTTGGCCCTTGTAAGAAGGGCTGGACTGCAGATAATTATCTATTATCCACTAACATAAAACCATGGGAAAAGACTTGTCATCATTCCTATATACTGTGTTGAGACCTGTATGGGCAAAAGCCACTAACAGCCACTGGCTTTTATAGCAACAGATTGTCAAAATTAAACAGCTTAGATCTGAGTGCAGCGCCATAAATCACTACGGGTCTGAACACCTTTTTCCTCCTTACGGACCTAATCTAACTGTTATATTGTCCTTGTCTTGACAAGGCAGACACTAGGTACATAGTTATATATATTCAGACTTTAGCGATAAATCTTCTTACTCTCTTTTTTTATGATTGATATTTATTGAAACGAGCCGAACAACCATACTCCTATTCATTCCTGTAGTCGTCCTAAGAAGGAAGAACATAGAGGCATGAGATGCACACCTCAGCTGTTTGTTTCAAATTCCCACAGTCAGATTGTAAAGCCTGCCTTTCCTATTGTTAAGGTAAAGCAAAAAACTTTATGCAAAAATATGAGATATCACTTCTTTGACTAATACTACGTCACATTCGTCAAACAAACCCCTAAAACTACCAAAAAAAATTCCCCTTAACTTCGCCACCCCTATAGACACCTACGACCACTAAGTACCACATGAGCTCCAGTCTCCAGCATTCCCTCATACTAGAAAATAAGCCAAGCATATCCGCCAAAAAGCCTCAATAGTATAATTCCCTTACCGTCGGTAGTGATGCCGACGACGAAGCTTCTTCTACCGCCTCAGATGCCAGCTCACTTACCACGGCTTTCTAGTCCCCCGGCTTCAAAGTATCGCAGCCTATTTTCGACCCATACACGGCGCTGCAGCCGCAGAACTCCATCTCTGGCGAACCATCAGACATACGTAATAAGCCCGGCTGTCTCCCACTTCCTCAGGCGGACATACCGTACCACGTCCCACTACATGTATAATTCTAATGCTCTACCAACGCATTCGAAGGTGAAATATTTCCAAGCCACTCACCCGTGGAGTTACCAGCAGACCGTAAGCGAAAGGCTGATGGAATTGGGGGAAGGTAGAAGAAGACAAGAAAGGGAACGCAGTGAGCGAGGAAGTCACAGGCGACATGGTGAAGCGAAGACGTTTATCCTTGAAATGGGCAAACAGTTTTTCCGGGTGTTTATAAGAAGGCATATTAGCGCGTATAGGATGGCTAATCACGAAAAGTGTTTGGCTTTTGATGTATTAGTAGGCACACAATTGAGCAGCTCAAATCATGCAGCACACGGCGGTGTCATATAATCAAGCTTCCAATCGATGGCGTACATTCAGTGGAAGACCACTTCTGTGTATAAATTCAGGAAGAAGAAAAAACGAACATTAGAAACTATGTTTAGAGCATCGATGGGACAAAGAACGTGGATGACAATAGTTCATTGCACAATGCAAAATTCAGCGGGACCGTCAGCTGTAGCTCCCAATCGATAGTGTGTTTATACTACAGATGACACAACGCCAGCGTAAATACTTTAAGGGCAATGTGCTACGACTCGCTGTTCTCTTCTCTCTTTTCGTTCCACTTAATTTCCAGCGCATTGACGTTCTTCACAGCTTGCGCATTCCCCAAGCTCTCCTCCCATTCCTTCCACCTCCTAAACACTATTTCTGCCCTTCTTTTCTTCATATCTGCTTTACTCATCTTTTCAAACAAGGCCCTCACATTCTCCTCGTCGCCATGACTCATTTCTAAACTAAGGTAGACATCCCATATGTCCCACTTCTTTGGCCATGTTTCGATTAAGCCTGCAAAGAACGTACGTCCGCGTTCAGCTTCACCATTAGGCGATTTGAATTCGAGTGATGCAAACTTCTGTGTGAGATGACGGTGTTGAGATGAGGAGACAGATTGGGTGGCACGTTCAAGCAAAGCGCGCGCCCGTTCCGGCGAGGGCGGGGAGTATGTATTCATGAGGAAGGAAGCGTACGAAAGCCAGAATGCAGGGTCAGGCGTGAATGACTTATTCTTTGTCATAGCTTGGTAAAGTTTATCGGCTTTCTGAAGAAGAGTTAATGCTAGCTGTTAGCGAATGAGGGTCAGACTTACGTCGAGCTTGTTGGAAGATATGTACAACTTCAGCATTCTCTCGTGGGTCTCGCGAGGATCATTATTCTGACAAGCTTCTTTGAATGTCCCGTCAACCGAATCATCACTACCGACTTCATTTTCAAGATGTAAAAGCGCGGTCCACACATCCAATCGCTCCTTCTCTTCCCTTGGGTTGATGGTCACTAAGGCCCGTCGAGCAATCTGTCGAGCTTTTTCGACCTCATTCAAATCCCGCTGGAACATCATGTAGCGTACCCAGAGTTCGGCACTATTAGGCTGTCCTAAGACAAGTCGCTGCCAAATATTAGCACTTGTAGTAGAAGAATGCCTAGCTGAGACTTACTTCGTAATCAGCGACAGACTGAGGTCCAAAGGCATCCAGATTCCCAGTAAGGTCTTCTTTAATGGTAGGCTTTTTATGCTTTTTCTTTCTCTTCCCCGCTCCTCCATCCGATTCCTCGTCGGAGGCGGCGTTGTTGTCTCCGAAATCCAATGCAGCACCAGTCCAGTCGAACCCAGCTGTGCTCAACCCAGTTGAAGGTTTCAGAACACCACCGTTGTCCTCGGTAATAGACTGGTCATCTTCATCGTCGTCGTTATCTTCGTCAGCGCTTTTGATACTGCGCATTTCCTCATTGTCGGAATCGAGCTCTTCACCGCTGATATTCTCATCATCAACAGAAACGTCCGATACGTCTTCCATTTCCTCGTCTTCATCATTCTGTTGTCCTTGGACATCGGAATACTTTAAGCTGAACCCTATCCTTCGCTTCTCAACGTCGATTTGAATGATCTTTGCCTTCACCGCGTCGCCCTCTTTATACAGCTCCTTAGTCTTTTCCTTTTCAACAGGCTTGTCGGCCAGATTTGATCTATGGCATAAACCGCTAACGTTGTTCGACTTATCCACAACCAAGAACACTCCGTAGTCCTCCACATGCCTGACGGAACAAGTGACGATCTCGCCAGCTCGAAGGTCTCTGAAGTTCACCGGCTTGACGTATTCGCCTTCAATGACCGACTTCTTCAAGCTCAACAGAGGGTATTTCTGCTGCTCGTCATTGGAGATAATCTTTCCGCGCACCAGCTGGTCCACCTTGAATTGAGACCTCCAGTCTTTCGTAGATACATCGCTGAGATGAGACTTGGGGACCATAACATCTACATTGCCGAGACGCACGTACATAGCATTGTCGGCGACATTCTTAATAAAGCCTCGGACGACTTGCCCTTCCTTAAGCTCCTCTCTACCCTTGATATCGGGATCTTTAATGGGCAAAGAGGAGCTCAACACTTTAGATGGTCGTGCAGACATGCTGATCTTCTTATTCGGGGGATCGACATACGTAACACACACCCGGATATAGTCTCCAACCTTGAAGTTAGACGGTAAAGCTTGGTCGAAATCGTCAGCCAGTTGTTCAAGATAGATAGGGCCAGCTATATTCTCGTTGATTTGAACAACTATGTGAGAGTCGTGTAACTTAGTCACACGAGCAGGTAGTCTCAGACCTGCTGTTAAATCTTTCAAAGCAAGAGACTTAGCTGAAAGCGTAGAAGTGGCTGTCAAGTCCAAGCGACCTGAGGCAACATCGACCGCTTTGACTTGGACTCGAAGTGCACACCCGACAGGAAAGTTCTCCTCAATGTCGCTGAGGAGTGAGAGGTCATCTGTCAGATCGAAAAAGTCGATGCGGCCGCGAACGTTAGCTGTTATATTCACGTAGACGAACCGATCCGCAATATTGTTTATAAAAGCCACGAAGGAGTCTCCTTGTTTTAGCTTGTCCATGGTTAATAAATCTGCCACGTCTTTGACGTCGGTCCTATTTGTGAGTTCGTAAAGAGTGTTCTTGCCTCCACGGTGAGTTAGGGGCAAAAAGCGGTAATTCCGAGCATCATGCAGGCCGATGGCTTTGACCCGAAGAATTTCTCCTCCCTGAAACTGTAAATGAGGATGCTTCTTATCCTTGATTTCGTCCCAGCCATTGAACATTTCCGCGATGTGAATTCGACCTCGTACGTTCTCGGCAATGGTGACATTGATTTGAGTATTCTTTGCTGAACGAACCCGGACGTCGAGAGTGGTGCCGAATTCAATATCTGCGGTTGATTTGATGTTCTCGTCAACAGGATCGATTGTAGCTTCGGCTGTCGCAGCCAGCTGCTTCTTCGATTTGGTTGCTGACTCGCCTGACTCTGGTTTCATAGAAAGCCAGAATAGTTGCTTGCTATGGACCACGTGAGACACTCGAGCTGTAATAGACTGATCCTTTCGTAAACCGAAACCAGGATGTACGACCATTTCATCAAGTAATTGTGACTTGAAGATTACGCCAGACACGCCGCCTGCAAATTCGACAAACACCTTGTCAGGAAGTAAGGCACGAACAAAGCCGTGGACAGTTGAGCCTTCCGATATATCCTCGAATTTCGTAACTAGAGTTTTAGCTTGGGCAGCTTTTCGAAGACTGGGCTTATTGGAAAGCGTGACGGTCCGTGATTTGCTGTGTTTATAAAGGACGACCAAATCATTCAATGGACCTCCAACACGAATTTTGGTCATCGTAGACTTGTCTTTCTTTTCAGAGCCGTCGGTCAATTGACCAATCCTCAGAACGCCTTTGACAGACTGGCCCAAGTCAACAGTCACCGAGTCGACACCTTTCTCGACCACATATCCATTGACGATATCACCGAGAGCCAATGCTCTGAATGTGTTTTCTCTGCCTGCATCAACGGCGTTAGGGTCCTTGCAAGAGACCAGCATTCGGTTCTCTTCTGGGTTAAAGGAGATGATACGGACGTTGACCACTTGACCTTTCGTAAAATGACGCGTTGCATCCGCGACGAAAGCTTCACTCATCTCAGCTGCGGGAAGCCAAGCGCGCAGGTTGCCGTAGAACTCGACTAAGGCTCCACCAGGCTTGACGTTGACAAGTGTTCCTGGGCCAGTATCACCGACAGATAGCTGAGAATAACTGTGCCAGGGCTCTACATCGGAGTTCACAAGAGACTTCTTTAAAGTTAAGCGCACCTTATGTGCCTGAACGTCCGTGGATAATACCCTGGCGGTGATAGAAGAACCCTCCCTGAATTTACGCTCTGGATGTTGAAGATGAACGTCTGACAAGTGCATCTCGGAGACGGTTCCAAGAGACGGACCCCCGATCTGGACCAACAAAGTGGTCGACCCATCTTTACTCGCAAGCAGCTTCTCCACTTGCCCTTTTACGACTTGTCCGATCTGGATGTCCTGGACACGGAGAAAAGGCTGTGCAAGCACCTTCTCCTCCAATGACAGGCGGAACATGCCATCAAAAGCGCTATAGCCAATTATGCGAGCCTTGTGTGTAGAAGCTAATCTGAAGGGGCCGGAGCTTTCTGAGGGCGTATCGACTCTGTCGTCTGCAAGCTTTGATATAGGTGCAAAACCTACAACATCGCGAACACCGACATCAAGATAAACACCTAGTACAGGTTCCACCTTTACGACTTTTGCCTCATCGATGATCGATGAGACTGGTACGATATCCAATGGATTCTTCTTTTCTTTTGGCTTTCCAGACATGCGAGAGGATAACGTGAGAACGTGATCAAGAAGTGATACTCCGACCTTTTTCGTTTCATCAAGAGTATAAATAATCCTTGCCTTTACTTTCATGCCAGTCTTATACTTCTCAGCCAGATCGGTTGCCTTCTCGGCAGCACCGGAGTGGACAATGTCGGCGGTTGCGTCGATCAGCCCAAGAAGCTTGCCATTCAGTGTATTTTCCGAGAGGGCAGTGATCAACAAGTCTACGGCGGTTCCGGGCAAGAAGACATCGATAGTTGGGGCTTCTGTTAACGTGTTCCCTTTTTTCAAACTACCGGCTCTCTGATGATCCGCAAGCAGCTTTACGATCCTTCCGCCGGGATTAATGCCAGAGACCAAGCATAAAAACACAGTGCCCTCTTGCGCCTTGGCGTACTCAACATGCTCACTAAGATCGTTCTTTCCTAAGAAACCCTTGAGTGACTGCTCCTCCAAGCCTAGGTCCATGACCAGACCATGATCTTCATTGCTCACTACAGATGCCTGGATCATGCAGTTCGCAATCAGATTAGACTTTGCTAAGCCCCGGTTCACATATCTGGGGTGGATAGACAACTCAATCTTGGGCTTCAGGCCGGCCTTGCCTGAAGCACCGTCCCCAGTAGTGGATGTGACGCATGCTCTTAGATATTGACCCACCGAGAACATGGCCTTCAAGTCTATGTCTTCGAATCCTTCATCCTCGCCATCTTTTTCGCTTTCGCTTTCGTCCTCATCCTTAAGTAGCTTCTCGATTCTCTCGTTGAGCTTATCTGAAATGGCGGTGATAGGAACGTATCCTATGAGGCCGTTGGGAAGGGCAAGGACAATGTCTTGGGCGGTAATATCGACGATCTGCCCAAGCACAAGTGTACCGATTGCGAGGTTCTACTGGCGTTAGGAATGCATCGGATGCGCAGATATATACGTACTTTGAAGGTCAGGCTCTCGACCTTGACTTTCTCTTCTTCTTCTGCAGTTTGTACTGTCTTGCTCTTCTTAGACTTGCGCTTCTTGGAGGCTTTTGGTGCATGCTCGCCGGCGTCGGAGCCTTGCTCACTCAATCCATCATCGGCTTCACGCTTGTGTCCAGCTTGCTCAAAGAGCACGTCCTGGGTGGCCTTGATTTGAATCTGCTTATGCTCCAGCGGTGTGAGTACACTAGCGCCTCCTCGCGGGAAGGACTTCTCTTCATCCTTGAAGATGGACGAGGTCTCAGGCTTGGTTTTGGCGGGTATCGACTGGGATGCGGCGTCCGACTTGCGCTGGCGCTTCGCAGAGCGGTCGTTGGGGCTGTCCTTCTCTTTCCTGGCCGGGGCAGCAGCGGCGTGGTCTGCCTTGCGTTTGGCGGCAGCCATTGCGTGTGGTCGCGTTCGTCTGGCGGGCGTCCGAAAATTTCGGAGCAGCTCGATGCTTGCTTGGGGAAAAAAAAAAGTGGGGAGCGATACGGCAGAGGCGGATTTTCCGGGTGCCGGTGCGGCGAGCCCAAAGTGGCTGGCTTGGCTTAGCTGACTTGATGTGGCCCCCGCCTGCCGCGATGCATTTAAACACCCGAGCCCATTTAACGCGGGCGTGCGCGACTTCGCGTTGGCGTGTCGTGACGAGTGCGACCGTGCGCTCCACCAGCCTCTCACCCGTCCATGACGCGATTATATCCATCCCATCTTCACCGCCGCTCACCTCCACGGTCGCTCTACCTTCAGCTTCTGTTCTCCTCCAGCCTCTCAATTGCGAGCAGCAAGCATCATGTCTTCTTCGCCATGTGCTTCCCGTGTCTCAGTGCAAGAGCTGCCCAGTTCGCCGCCGCCGCACCATGCCACGAACACGGCCACGACCAGTCGCAAGATAAAGAAGGCACCGCCCATCACTCCCAAACGATTTACCAAATTCTTCACGCCCCGTACATCCTCCCATGGTTCTATACAGCTTTCCAAGTCCGGCCGTCAGCTGCAGGATATTACGCGAGCTGCCGTCAACGTTAGAAATTCCTCTGGCTCGCACAAAAGCACTCCCCGTAAGACGGTGAACTTCGTCGACATCGACCAAGATGGTTGCGTGCACACTCCACAGCTCAGCTCTCGAAAGCGCAAGACACCCTATCTATCGCCCGCCACCTCGCCCGCTCAATCGTCCCCCTCGAAGCGGGCCAAATTCATCTCACCCACGCCTTTTACAATCCTCGAGGATCCGCTCATCATCGATGAGCCCCCTGTCTATCCGAGCCCCATACGACGGTTGAAGAGCTTGGGAGGTACTTCACGCAAGCTGGAACGATCGTTCGGTGGCATGCTGGCTGTAGGACGTGGCCTGAGACGTGATCACTGTACATCCTGGGAAGATCAAACATCCAATTTCTATAGTACAGCCGATGACTGTCATGAACTCTCTCATGGTGCCCCGCCTTTCTGCACCGCTTCCTGCAATGGTACGCTAGAGAGGTTCTCAATCAGATTGGTATGATGCTAAGATAATTTCAGTGAACTCACTAGTAGCCGTTGGCGACGAGGACGGATGGGTGCATCTGCTCGATGCTGAGGACGACTCACCATCAAGCTTTACCAAGACTCATTTATCTTTAAAGGCCCATAGCAATGCAGTCATGGATGTACAGTTCTCGTCTGACGACAAGTACATCGCCACTGCTTCAGGCGACCAGACTGCTCAGATAATTGATGCTCGGACCCAGCAGTGTGTCAGCATCCTTGCTAAGCACAAATCTTCTGTGAAACAAGTTCGATTTCAGCCTGGTGATGACAATGTCATCGCCACATCAAGCCGTGATGGAGCTGTCCAAATCTGGGACTTGCGGTGCAAAGGTGGGCAGATCAACGTTCACACTGCATGGGGTGAGGACGCGCCATACGCAAGCACGTTCCGAACGCTTGCTGCAGCTCATGCAGACAACGGACCATCGGCTGGTGCCTCTTTTCTAACAAGAGCTCCTCTGTCTGGCAAAAGCGAATCATGCAGCAGACGCAACGATGTGTCGGTAACTGCTCTATCCTTTCTACCAACTGGTCGCCAACATCTGTTGCTCACGGCTTCAGATGCGTCGGCCAACATAAAACTTTGGGATATACGTGGACGCTATTCTTTCCGGGGACCTGCCATACCCATATCAACAACTAGACACCCTGAGTCGCACACTCTATTTCGACCTTTTGCCATCAACTCGCTGACGCTAAGCGGTGATGGAGCACGTCTGTATGCCCTTTGCAAAGACAGTACTGTCTATGCATACGCTACAAGCCACCTGATTCTCGGTGTAGCACCAGAGCTTTCCGCTGGACCTGCTAAGCAGCGATATCACCAGGAAGGCCTTGGTCCCTTGTACGGCTTTCGACACCACAAGTTCAGCGCAGGTACTTTTTACGTTAAAGCTGCACTTCGCAAAGCTTCCGGAGACCGAGCGGAGATGTTGGCAGTCGGAAGTACCAACCGTTGCCCAGTACTCTTTCCTACGGACGAGGCATTCCTCAAACCTCGGAACGAGCGCGAGGAAGATTCAAGTGATCTCCCCGAGTCCCCGAAGTCCTCTCATTCATCACTGCCTCGTAGGGTATCGTCACGCTCCTCAGGTGCGAAAGCAGATACTATTCCAATCTATGAACACGGGACCCCTCTTCTTGAAGGCCATGACGCGGAGGTCACAAGTGTGTCATGGTCCAAAAATGGAGTGCTAGTAAGCGTATCAGACGACTTGCGAGTACGGAGATGGAAAGAAGGTCCCCAGGCGAGAGAATTGAGATTGAACGGCGGAGCCGAAGGCCGGCGATGGCAATGTGGATGGGCTTCTGTCAATGAAGGTTATGATGAAGATGAATGAGCTTTTTGTATACCTTGATTCGTTTTTTCAGCGTGGCGTTGGATAGGGTTTGAAAGCACGCTTTGACTTTTGTGCAAGTGTTACCAAGAAGGTATCCCAATTTATACATGATCCTGAAGTTCAGGAGTCTTAACAGTTACTCCGTGCCTTTGACCTGCTGATGATTCAAACGCAGGTTCTCGAGGTATCGAGTTGATTCCATTGGGACTGACATACACCACAGCTAATATAGATATACCCCCTTCCTATTGAACGCCAGTTTTGTAAACAGTGCAGGCAATACCGCCTTTCAGGTCTACTTCATCCCCGAGCCAAACAACGGTCCTCCAGGAACCCCATATCCCATCCCTAGCCTCATCCTATCCCCTAGCACCATCGTCTTCTCGACCCCAAATGCAACCCACAACCTCGTCGTCCACAGCATAAGCAAGAGTTCTCTCCACGTCTGATCCAAGTCATCCGCCAACTCCACCGCTGGCACCACGCCCCCCTGGGCAGTGAACTCCACCTTTTCGGTTGCTACCACCCTCCCCGCGGCATCTTTCCACACGGCCTCGAGCTCGTGCTTCCGGCTCAACCTACCCCCTCCCACCTTACATGTCAGTATCTCGCGCCCTTTCGCACCCGCCCGCAGCACGTGCACGGCTCTCCACTTCCCCAGCCGGTACTTCATCTCCACAACGCCCGGTAGACACGTGCGTCGCTTGCCCAGGACGTGGATCTCGTTGCTGAGCAGCGGCGGGTCGTGCGCTTCGTACAGCATGTAGCTCTTATCGAAGGCGACCGGCGCAGCGCCCGAGACATGCTGCTGCGCTTCTCTGGCACGCAGGCGGCGCAGGCGGAAGTAGGGAACGCGCTGGTCGAGCGGGGCAGAGAGCTGGTATGCGGGGCCGGTGGGGGTGTAGATGAAGGTGTGGTAGATGGAGAAGCGTGTTTGCGAGGCGTCGAGGACGGCGTATGCAGGAGGCTCGTCGACAGGGACAGAGGGAATGGGCTGGGGGCGCGGGGGCGATGCTGGGCCGCCCGTCGTAGCTTCGTTGTAGGTCGGGATCGTTTCCACGCTTTGAGGCGGTGGTGGTGTTGCCGGGCGCATTGCTTGCGGTGCGGGTTCACGGGATGTGAACATGGCATCGACGGTTCGCACAGAAGCAGCCGGGAGAAACGAAAGCTGCGGTGTTTGGTAAGGACATGGTGTCGAGTTCAGGCCTACGGTAACACAATGCGCGAACGCATTGCGAGCTTTCCAGGACTGGATCACGGCTCCTCCGAGGGCATAGCCGGAGCTACGCGTACCCGAAGCAAAACGGATCAATCGAATGTGTATAATGAATCGAAGCCCCCCAAATGCTCCTTGAATGCTGCAAACTAATTCTACCACTAAGTGCACCGCAAAATCAATAATGCCAACTGACGAACGTCTAGACTCTATAGAAAGATCAAAGCTGCCATCTAGGACCGTTTTGTACGCCATTGTCTCCGACCCTGAGCAACTAAGCAACAATGATCCATTTCAGTGTCCATGCGAGTATACCAGCCACCCCCAGAGAGCTTTTGCTCCTTTCCCTTCCAATCCAGGAGCTTTGATTCCGACTTTAGATCTAGATCCCCAAGCTTCGCCTCAATGGGTGCGTTTTCGTCGATATATGGAATTCGTATGAACAAGGAACAGTCCCTCAGTGTCATGGCCACTCGTATGCGGAAGACATCCATCTTCCTTTCCTCGTTATCAGCCAAAGCGCCACCAGGCACATTGACCCTGGGGGCGATATGTGTCTGCAGGAATTTTAGGTAATTGAGAAGATCATGTCCAGGCCCCTTGGTAAGAAAGGACACTCCGCGTTTGAGTACAATGGCAGCATGTGCTTCCGATAACTGGTCATCTTGCTCCTCGATGTAGGCCTTCAAGAATCTTTCGATAGTAGAGGCCTTGCCGAGGACAAGCTGCAAGGGGCAAATATACGATGCTTTAGGTCGATGCTCCGATTTTCTAGATGCATGAAGAGCGCAAGTGCGGCAAAGGAACGCATCTCGTGGTGCATCCGGTGACTGCGCAAGCCACTTTGGTTTGATTTCGATTGTGAAAGCTGAGCCTGGAATGGAAGACAGGTCCGGTAAGAGGATGGCACACGCCTCCAGTTGTTGCAATGCAATATGCCCGTTGTGGGGGCATCGGGCGTGTAGCTCATTCATAAGCTCCTCCACAACTTCATGATGCAATTCCACCATTGCGTGATCTATTAGGAAATGTTCAAATGATTGCGTCCTTTCAGGGGAATCAATCAAAATGTAGTTGTCCATGGCCTCAGTTCGGTGTGGGCCAGGTCGAAAGTAAGACTTGATGCATGTTAATCCAACCATGATGTCGCGGCACTTTAACGTCTTAGGATTCCCTTTGTTGATGCGTAGTACCTTGGAGACCATACTATGCCGAGACAATGTTTGCCCACTTTTCGATTTAAAGACGAACCCGATTCTCCGCTTAGAAGACAAGGTAGCTGGCTCTTCGCTGGGTAAGATTCGAAAGACAGCATTGGCGGCGCCCTCAGCAAGAAATTCGAAACGGACTACATCGGATACCATATCTTCGGGTTGAGCTGGGATACAGAAAATCGAGCTATTCGTAGTAGGATCAGATGCAAGTTGCATGGAGGGCATGGGTGAGCGAGCGTAGTCCATAGCTGGGGTGAATGGGCAAGACTAAATAACCGCTTGCACAATGTTTTCCGTCTACTTTATAAAATTTGCTACCGTCCGAAAAGCCCTGGATTCCGCCTCACGGTTGCCTGGTAACATGTGGACGATCTTTTTCTACCACCGAAGAATGTACGCGCAAAGAAGCGCGCTTGTCAATTTCTTATGTTTTTAGCAAATTCCCGGTCTGGAACGTAGGTTGCCGAATGACGGAATGGTGAAGGATTTCCGTACATGTTCTTGGGAATCAAGTTCTTTAAGGACTGAGTTGCTGACTTCTGTGGCGCACTCTCGGAACTAGGATCAACGGGACTGGATCGCGAGCTTAGGGCGCCTTCTCACGTGCGCAACAATGGCGAGCTAGAGCCCCAACTGGTTAGTCAACCCTCTTGGCATCTAGTCGATGCTTGAGTTGAGTGGACGCGCACAGCGAGAAAGTCCAAGAGTTTCATATCAACAGTGTAAGCGAACAAGCCGGATGACGTATGGATGGGTCCATGCCGTATATAATCACACAAGCCATTGGCAGCTATCACACGCTTAGCGATTGGTCTAACTATGTATCATCTTACCCGATACATCAGCCAATCACCCAACACTTTCAAAAGTACTATGTACCCAGCAAATTTCAGAGCAAAGTAGTAGATACTTCATATGCAAAGCCGGCCTGTGGTATCCTAGCCAGGGCTACATCCTTTAATCAAGTGATGCAAAGAAATCCCGGAACGCCATGACCGAGGGTATATCAAAATTCACGTCAAGACCCAATTGAAATCTCGTATCCGAGAAGAACTTCCGTCGAACCCCCTTCCCAACCTCTGTTCCCACCGGTGGAGATCATGAAGTTGCAAGCAGGGTCAATGTAGAGCTGCGAGATAACACCTGTGCGGTGACCGGGAACGATCAAGAATGGCACGGCTGATGTCTTGTTGCTTTCTTGCTCGCGGAGATCATACAGTCGCAGGATATCATAAGATGCACTTTCCCATACGTCAGCTAAAGTGTTGAATAGCCCAGTCCCTAACTTACCAAACAAGATGTCGCCCATTGGGCATCGCTCGAACAGCACTCACAGCACCACTGACGCTAGGAAACTTGAATGTTCTCCGAGGTTCTCGTAGCCCTTTGTGGAGACTGTACTCATCGACAGTACCGTTTCTACGCCCAGCATAGATGAAATTTCCGTCTGGTGACCAGCAAGCATTCATGCACCATGGCGGCGTATTACGAGGTGGCGCTATACGAGCAATCGGGTTCGGCTGCCGTCGATCCCAGATTCTCACTGTGCCATCATAGGATGCGTCCATAAACGTAGTTTCGGACGAAGCAGGTTGTTCGGCCTGCAGGCCGCTCGTCCCAGCTGAACCGATTATCTCTTCCGAGTGAGGAAGACCGTTTGCACTCGCACCAAGCTGGGTATCAGCAGTCCCATTAACTATTGAATCAGCCTGAGCAGGCTCCGGAGGCTCTTTTAGAATTTCCTGTCCTGGCTCCGGCTCGGGAGCCTGAACTGGCCCGCCCATGTCCATGATATCGTCGTCAGCTTGTGCATCCTCGTCGGCTTGCTGAATACCGTTGGCTATGGCTTTTGAGAATTCATCTTCATCATCATCTCCAAAAGAAGCGAGACCTGAAGGACCATTCGAGGGATCTTTGACATCGCCGAAGAGCGAGTCTTTATCACCGAACAACGAATCGTCTGGTGACCCATGGGCATCTTCGTTGTGAATCTCTTCCTTGGCCTGTGGTCGCACAGGCGATCCCACGCCGTTAGATAGTCCATTGGGCTGTGGTCGGGACGCATTATTAGAAGAAAAAGTGCCATTCGAAAGTGGTAATATGTCTGTGTCCTGGGGAATGGGTAGAGTGGAAAGTGGTCGCTGCTCTATTGTAGAAATCTGTCCTCCACTAGTAAAGCGCCTCTTGACTTGCCCTGTATTAAGATCCCAATCATTGATAGTTTTATCCCAGCTTCCAGATAGCACCGATTTCTCATCTTGTGAAAGGGTCAAAACGGATACTGCTGAGGTGTGTTGCCTGAGTGTATGAATCCGTTTGCCCTCCTCATGGCGCACTGATTGCAGGTTAATGCCACCAGAGTCAAGTCCAGATAAGAGCCAGAGCGATTGGTGGTGTACAGCAAGAGAGTATACTGGAGAAAGTGTGACCGAATCGTCATGCATTCGATCTAGCTTGGGTAAGTGTTAAGAAGGGCTATCGTCCGGTAGTACCTACCTGAACTATCCTCATTCTCCCAGTAACTTAGCAGCACTCCAGCCTTGGTGACGCTGTCAACAAATGGATGTCGTTGAGCCACTGTCAAAGCCAGTTTTCCATTTGCAGTATCCACCCAGTTGAATTTTCTTATGTAGCCGTCGGCTCCTCCGCTGAAAACCCATCGCATATCCGGGGTCGCTATGACAGCATTTATGGAAGTGCTGTGGGGGGCAGCAATAGTGGGGACAATGTCGTAGACAGGCGCGTTAAGAGCCTCCGGGCGCACACTTGGTCGAAAAGGCAGCCCTCCAGATATGGAAGCCGCCCGAGGGGAGGGCGAAGTCAGTGTGACCGTTGGATTGGCGTTCGCGCGTGAGGGTCCCGGTGTTGCAGATGCGCCGTTTGGGAGACTGCGGAGACGCTGTGATGGGCTCTCTGCTTCGTCTTGGTCCTCATCATCATTTTCTCCATTCGCATCATCATCGTCGCCATCGCCGTCATCACCTTCTTCGTCTCCCTCGTCTGCGTCTGCATCTGGATCGGCATCGGCGTCAGCATCCCCGTCGTCAACATCCTCCATTACCTCGTCGGCGTCATTCTCCGAGCTCGTGTCGGGGGAGCCTGTGACATACTGTCAGCTACATATGAATTTACGAGATCAGAATGTCTAACCTGCTCCATTATCATCATCATCGTCGAAGTTCATGCTGGCCCCATCAACAAGGCTCAGTCAAGCGGGGCTGGAGGGCCAAAAAGAGGACGGGGACTGCCTATGAGAACACGGTCGCTTTGTCTGGCAGAAGGGGTCTACAGGTGTGCATTAGGCATAGAAGGTGTAGAATATGCGTGCGCAATGCGACGATCTCGGTCCAGTCTGAGGCGCGTTGCTCGTTGCTCGGTAGCTCGGCTGGAGTCAGCAAGGCGAGCGAAGCGTGATGAGGTAAGCATAACACTAAAGCAGTGGTAGCAGCACTTCAACCGCCCTCGCGGAAGTGAAAAAGGCGGTAACTAGACTACTAAGAAGGGCATCCTTAGCTGTTTGTTTTGGCCTTATACGTTCCGTTAAAGCTCAGTTGGAGGCTTCTTGCTCGAACATGTCGTAATCGACCTGTTGCTTTCTATAAGAGACACTGGATATGAGATGGCCAATTATCAGCACAATATAAATACGTAGCCTGAGCCATCCGCCACTACCTCTTAAGGCTTTCAGCTAACCAACATTGCGTTACATTCGCTAGCTAGCTAAGAGAAGTCAACATGAATACCGCAACTATCCTTAGGTGCATTGCGGAAATCTATACCTTTGGATGTCAAGAACCTCTTGATCAGAGACACTGGTATTATCACCGGGGACAAAGCTCGGGGCTAGCTAGGAAATCTAAAAACATAGGGGTATAGTCTTGGTAACACAGCACTTCGGTGCACTGGCCTACAAACTTCGCCGTAGCTCTCTACACTAGGCCTAGGATGCTGGTGGACGTGTGCACATTTCCACCAAGCCGTCCATTCATCTATCAATATCTCTAACAAACTAGAGTAGCAGATTCATACCCATATATTCCAAGAACCACAAGTCCCGGTTGGCCTGCCGGTCCTAATCACCGTTGATGGGTAATTTCCATCAAAGTCTTGGCCTTCACCTAGGTTTGTTTGTCTGTTTGTACTTCACTTCACTTCACCGAGTTCTCCGTTGCTGTACCAGCCCGTGTATTGCACTAATGGTCGCCCTTTCCGCTTTCTGGTCTTGTTTATCCCTCTTGCCGTTTCTCGCCACCGCTTCTTCCACAACCCTCCACTACATTTGATATCCGCAACCCTACTCCTACTTTACGCACGCTCACAGAGAATCGAGATTGCCGTCTTGGTTACGTTCCTTCAATGGCTAGAAAGAAATCCAACCGTCGGGGTCCTCTGTACCAGGGCTACCCAGGCTATCGCGGGTCGCCCAGTGGCATCCCGCCGCAGTCCGCCAATGCAGGGAACGCGCTTGCCGCAGGTTTTAGTGAGTTTGGTAAGTCCCGATTCATGCATGCATATGTGGATGCGGTTTGCTCAGTGAGACATTCGCCGTCATACATATCCCCACTATTTCAATGAGCACCTCGTATTCTTCATCAGCTTTTGAAATCTCCGCTGACCACCATGACTATGCGAACAGGTACCATAGAGATGAATTCGCATCTCCCAGAGCGCTTCACAGCGCTTGGGCATGCACGTCGTCCTCAAGGCCATTATCCAGACCCTGACCATGTTCCGTTGGCTGCCTCCTCGCGCACCAACAACGACATTCTCCAATATATCCATGATGCCAAAAAGCCCGTTGGAAGTGCCGGTCCATGGATCGATCAGCCGGAAATTCCAACGTCCGCAGAGATCATGAGTTTCCCAACTGGGTTCACCCAAGACCCAAGCGCTTTGGACTCAAAAGTTCGTCCCAACAAAGTTGAAGGAGCTTACGATACAAACGAGGAGTACTTGGGAACTCAATACGAGCTTCTTCGTGAAGATGCTCTTCGCCCATTGCGCCGGGCTGTCGAGGCAGTATGGAAGAGTCCAGAGCTGGATGAGTTCGAGTACCCGCCTGAGCGCGGAGTCGGCATATATGAACCTGTATGATGCCCTAAGTTTTACCCTTACCACCAGTACTGACTGAGACAGGTATATCTAAAAGGAGTTGTGTTCTCTCCACGTGGCCTGGCTGCCAAAGTCGCCTTCTCTCTCAGCCGAGTGAAGAAGCATATTCGCTGGGAGCAGTCCAAACGACTTCTTACGGGAACAATAGTTGTTCTTTCTCCTTTTGAAGATGGATTTCGAACGCCATCCGAATGTGTTGTTGCTACGGTTGCAGCTCGTCCGTTGGATGGTCTTGCACTGAATCCTCCCGAAATTGACTTGTTTTTTGCAGCATCGGAAGACTTTGATTTCGACCCTGCGCGGAAGTGGATGATGGTTGAATGCCGCAATTCATTTTACGAAGCGAGTCGTCACACACTCTTAGCACTGCAGCACATGATGCGCGAACCGTGAGTTGATCTTACATGTGTTTGAAAAGTGGAGTAGCTGACTTGGCCTAGATTCCCTCTGTCTGAGCATATTGTCAAAGGCCAAACTCAAGTTAAAACGCCACGATACGTTGAGTCCTACCCCTACGCAGACATGAGCTCCTTAGTCGGTAGCGAGAGCCCGGATCGGTTTAAAAAAGTTAACATACTTGAGGAATGGCCTGCCGGTGACAATTTTGTGCTTGACAGTTCACAATCTAAAGCACTACAGCGAATGCTGACAAAAAGCCTTGCTATTGTTCAGGGCCCACCAGGTACAGGAAAGACGTACGTGTCCGTTGTTGCCCTAAAGACCATGCTGGCCACTATGAACAAGAATGATCCTCCAATCATAGTGGCATGCCAGACAAACCATGCGTTAGACCAACTCCTTCGACACGTTGCTGAATTCGAGCCTTCGTTCGTCAGGCTGGGAGGACGTTCGAAAGACCAAGGCAAGGTTAAAGAGCGAGTGCTTTACGAAGTTCGCCTCGGACACCCACAACAGAAGGGTGCTGGGAACAGAAAGAATAAAGCAGCGGGTACTTTGAGGCAACTAACCGGAAAGATGCAGGCCCTAATGGCACCATTTGAGGCTGGAAAGCCGCCTCTTGACCATGATTTTCTTTTCAAAAAAGGGCTATTGTCAAAAAAACAGGCTGACTCGATAAAGGCAGGTGCGAAATCCATCATAGGAATCGTCCAAGAAACTCCCAGCATTTCGATGGAGCACTGGTTGGGCAAATGTGTTGAGCCACGGCAGCGACCATTTCAGCCAGACTTTTTCGGCATGGACTGGGGAGAAGAAGGGTTCGAGGAAATTGAACAGCTTATGGAAATGGAAGCTGAGGCCGTGGCCAAGGATGACGATGACATCGAAGCACTGAGAGGCCCAACCTCTTTCCTTAGCGATAACTGGATGGGTATGAGAGGGGGCGCACTCCGAAAAGAGACCGATGTTCAGCGCGTTCTGGAAAACACCGGGGACCTGAGTACTGTCCCCCTTGCAGACCGGGGTGCTATATACAACTATCTGCTTAAAAAAGCCAAGAAGATTGTTCTATCAGAGTTTCGTGCTTTAGCAAAAGAGTATGAGCGCTTTGCGATGCAGCGAAAGATCGGACAGTGGGAGCAAGACCAAGGAATTCTTGCAGAGCAGCGCTTGATCGGAATGACAACGACAGGTTTGAGCAAGTACCGAGCGCTCATCTCAAGCTTAAGGCCGAAAGTGGTTTTGATAGAGGAAGCTGCAGAGACGCTGGAGGCTCCAGTAGCGGTGGCCTGCCTTCCTACTTTGGAGCATCTTGTGCTCGTTGGCGATCACCAGCAATTACGTCCACATTGCAACGTCCGCGAGCTTGAAGACGAACCGTATTTCTTCAACATGTCCCTTTTCGAGCGGATGGTGTGCAATGACATTCAACTGGACACGTTAACTCGTCAACGCCGTATGATCCCAGAGATTCGTCGACTCCTTGAGCCGATTTATGGAAATACGCTAAAAGATCATCCAATTGTAAAGACTGTTGGGAACCGACCCGATGTAGAGGGCATGGGCGGTGTTAACAGCTTTTTCTTCACACACACCTGGCCTGAAGGCAAAGATAGTAACATGTCAACAACGAACAAAAACGAATCGGAAATGATTGTAGGCCTCCTGGGCTATCTCATCTTGAACGGCGCGCAGCCAGGCAAGGTTACCGTTCTGACATTCTACAATGGCCAGCGCAAGTTTCTCCAACAAGCAATTCACAGGCATCCAGCCCTCCAAGGAAAGCCCTTCAAAATCGCTACTGTGGATTCGTATCAGGGGGAAGAAAATGACATCGTCATACTTTCCCTTGTCCGAAGCAATCAAAACAGTGAGATTGGCTTTTTGTCGAACGCTAACCGGGTTTGCGTCGCGCTCTCTCGAGCCAAACGTGGATTCTACCTGTTTGGAAACGCCGAGCTTTTGGCCAATGAGAGTATGATTTGGGGGGTTGTTGTGAAGACCATGTGGGGCCATGGAAAAGCAAAAGAGATCCCCATGGCAGTGCCTACTCGCATTGGTTACCATCTACCGCTTACATGCACTAACCATGGGCAGAAGACTTTCGTTCAAACGCCCGGTGACTGGGAGTTTATCAACGGCGGATGCACTCAACAGTGTGGGTGCTCCCTTCCTTGTGGGCACACTTGTCGAATCCGATGCCATCCGTAAGTACACTCACTGGCTTGGTGAACGTCGGTCGCCCTTAGCTAACCATGTTGTTATAGGTTTGAACAGGATCAGATCAACTGCACCCAGAAGTGCAACAGGACAGTTGAGTCGTGCGGCCACCCGTGCGGTCTAGCATGCGGGGAGCTATGCAAATGTTTGATTTGCAATTATCATAGCGATGGAAAGAAGCCCCTTGTCAAGCCCCTATCGAAGCTCCGTCCCCAGACTGGCCCTGCTAATCCTGTGAATACCCGCAAAGGCATCGAGGCGTGGCATGCGTATGCTCAAGGCGGTGTAGAAGAGGAAGATGCTCGAGATAAGCAGGAGATCATCGAGAGAAACAAGCAATATGAGAAGGACAGACTTAAAAACTTTGCAAAGACTGACGTGGCGAAGCTTATAGATTCAGCCAAAGATGGCGGCAACCTAGTCAAGGTGCCCACTGATAAAGGCCCTACCAAGCCATCCGGCTACGGAAAAGTCGGACTCCTGGTGGATATTTCCGATGACTCGAGCCCAGAGGTAAAAGTCTCGGAACAAGAGGATAGGATTTCTGGTGGAGTGGAGTCGAAGGTTGTGCCAAACTTCAACTTGCTTGATTGAACCATCCTACGGGGGATGTCTTCCGTGTCATGGGCAGCTGCTGCCTTGTACCGGAGCCATCTGCCAAGCTCAAGCAGCAACGTTATGTAGATGAAAGACCAGCACACGGTGCAGTGAATGTAGTAGAGGATTAAATGCATGGATTTCACATGCCAGTTACTATCTCGTTGCCCCCCAACGCAGCAAGAGCGCTTCCAGCTGCTATGTAACGTTTCCCAGTCATTAAACATTGCCCAAATTGCCTGCCCGCCCAAAAAGAAAAAAACCCCCCCCAAAAGGCGCCGTCGCCATGCAATGAAGAAACACGATAGTTGAAAGACACGGTGGAGAATGCACAGATTTTAGATGCCGAACGAGACGGCAGCGACGACAGCGACGACCACGGCCAAGAGACTCCCTTTCCTCCCAGCCACGCCGCTCGTCTCCTTTTCGCTCGGAGCCTGGGTGGTCACGCTCTTCCTGCCCTCGGGGTTGGTCACGCCGTTGGCCTGGTCGACGCTCGCCATGGCGGGCCCCATGTTGAAGAAGTCGACGAGCACGAAGTTGGGGGGCTTCGCGTAGACGGCGGTGCAGTTTGCGACGGCGGCGCCCAGCGAGCCCAGCCCCGTCTGGGCGTTCGTGACGCCGACGTAGGTGTCGTTGGGCGTCTGGATGCCGAACAGCGCGGTGCTGTACAGGAAGTGGTTCATGAGGAACATGCGGCCGGAGCTGGCGGCCTGCTCGGGCGAGGTTAGGGAGGTGGGGCGGTTGGGATTGCACGAGTAGTTCGCGGGCGACTCGTTCTCGAAGTCGTTTTCGAAGACGAAGGTGAATTCGTCCAGGAGGTACGGGTGCGCGCTCGACGGCTGCCCCAGCGAGGCCACGAAGCTCAGCAGCCGCGTGTTGTTGGAGATGAGCGCGTCCAGCGTCGGCCACGTCCGCGGGATGCTCGAGGTAGACGGCGGCGCGTAGGCGTACTGGTCGATGCCCGAGGCCTGGAATTGCGCGCCCAGGTCAGAGGCGGCTGCATTGTCCGAGTTGACGAGGAGCACCGTCACCACGTCGTGCGGGTTCTTGTCCATCCAGGCCTTGATTTCAGAGAGCCAGCTCTCGAGGGTGCCGGCGTCGAGCAGGTCGCAGCTCGAGTGGCAGAGGTGCCATTTGTTGGCGCCGGTCGCGGTGTCGTTTGTCTTGTGGACCTGGGCAGAGAGGAGGCGCACGCCGGCGTCGAGCTGGACCGTGGAGTTGTAGTATTGGTTGCCTGAGGTGGAGAAGGAGGTGGACTCGTCGCGCAGGAAGGGCGAGTCGTGGGCGCCGAGATAGGTGATGTTGTTGTAGGCTCTGTTACACAGCGAAGGCGAGTTATTGCATGCTGTCTGAGCTGATACCGTGGTGGAGAGCAGAGGGAGCAGTGCCGAAGCCTGGAGCAGGCTTCTGAAGGAGAACATGATGGGGTTTAGGATAGCGAAGGACGGTCAGTGGGAAGAGCAACGAAGACGCTTTTATTAAGAGTCGATACGGTCAACGCAAAAGGTGAAACCCCAGATGCCGGTGAAGTGACTGCGAGAAGAAATGCCACAAATAAATCCTTGGTATCTATCCTCCGTGAGCGACGACGACCAGAGCCAGGAAAACACCACCAAGACAAACAGCAGCAATGCATACTCTTAAGCTGAGCCGGAGCCCGTCTTACGCAGCACCAAGCAGCCGAGCGGCAAACACCATTACGCAGCGTCGCAAGCCCAGTCCAGCCAGCCATCCAGCCGCAAGCAAGAGCACAGAAAAGTGTGGAGCACGCTGCGCAGCCAGCACAGCCGCCGCGCGAGACACGAGCCCGTTTCAGGCGTCGTCAGCAGTTAAGCCCTCTAACACGGCCGCCACCAGAGCGCCCATGCTCGGTTTGCTCCAGGAATAGCCGACGCGGCTCTCTGGGCCGTGACGCTGTATGCGGAGAGTCAAGGTTGGCGTTTTGGCTGGGGGGTTGGTCGTGATGGTCGTGGTGGTGGCGGGGCGAAGCGGCTCTGTGGCCATCCGCGCTGATCGCCGTCGCCCAGCCTCGCGTCGTGCACCATGCATATCCGCCATTGCATAATGGCATAGATACGGCAGCCAGCCTCCCTTCCTCCCTCGTGTCCAGCAAGCCAGCAGACAGCAGTCTCGCGCTCTTACGCCCATGGTGACCCTCCGCGCACCTTCCAGCCTCCCATACACAGAGCCATCACCCTCGATCGGTCCGCCAGCCCTATCATGGCTCTCCGGCCCTTGGAATGTGACCCACTCGTCGCTCCCGCTCTGGCGCAAGAACCGCAACGTCGTCATCACCTACACGCCCATCCCCAACACTTCGCCCCCGCAAATTGACGACTTGGTCACCTACCAGCCGCTCTCCTCCACCTCGCTCAAAACCGTGCGTGGCGTCGACAAGCCCTTCGCCGTCCCCCACGCCGACGAGCCGACGGCAGATGCCGGTGAGAGTGCAAGTCTGGCGTACCACTGGCGCGGAAAGGGGTGGCTCATGATTGCGAGCTCCAAGTGGGAGATTCTGGGGTACGGGGACGAGCAAGGGACGGGCAACGCGTATGTGGTTACTTTCTTCGCGAAGACGCTGTTCACGCCTGCGGGCGTGGACGTGTACTCGCGGAAAGGGAAGCTGGAGGCGGAGACGGTCGAGAGCATCAAAGCCGCACTGGCGGGACTGGGCGGTCAGGTTGCGGAGCTGGCGAAGAAGATATTCGAGGTTGCTATGGACGAAGACAAAAAGACGTGAAAGCAGTGTGCTGTATACAAAATGATACCCTCTTGAATTTTTAATTTTTTTTTTCCCCCTTGGAGAACTACTCCGAAAAGCCATTGCTCACATTTTCACCCTGACCTTTAATCCCTCTCGCTCTCTAGGAGGAAACGCCGCAAAGAAGTCGTGTACAAACGCTACATCCATGGCCGATGTCTCGTACAACTCCATGTCGTACTTCCAGAACAAGTTCCCCGCCGTGAGCAAGATCTCCTGCTTCGCCAGCTCCATGCCCAAGCAACTCCGGACGCCCTTACCAAACGCCAGCATGTACTTGTTCATGCGTGCCATCTCCTGTGCATCCGACGTGAGCCAACGCTCCGGTAGGAACTCGTGTGGAGACGGGAAGATGTCGCCGTTGAGATGGACGTCGCGGATCGACACGCTCATCGTGGTCCCCGGAGGTAGTAGGTATACCTTGTTGCTTGGGGAAGTGTAAGTCTGGGCCGCCGTGGGATGCCGTCTTGGAAGTCGCCCGGGGACGGCGGTCTCGTGGCGGAGCGTCTCCTTCATGACGGCTTGAAGGTAAGGCAGAGATTCGATAATGTTAAAGTCAAGGTATTCGTCTTGCGAGACGTTGTGCTCGGAAGCCGCTTTCTCGAGCTCTTGCTTAAGAGCACGAAGGATTCTACTATTGCTGAGCACGTGGTAGGTGATGAGTGTCAGTGTATGGCCAGTCGTTTCGGTGCCTGCGCCGATCACAACCTCGATCTCGTCGAAGATACGACGGATACTTTTCTCATGGACGGGTAGATGTGGAGATTCGAAGATTGCTTTGGTAACGGTCGGTGTTGTCTTGGTGCTCGTACCCGTCCCCTCCACTACAGCTTTAGCTTGGTTGTATATATACTACCCATTGGTTAGAAGTTAGAACAGGTGACAAGGACAGTAACGACTTACAAGTTGGTTATCCACCACTCCAGTAATGGCCCCATTGCTATCCAGTGCCGCTACCAGAGCCCGGGGTACACTCCGCAGTATTGGTAGAACAAAGGGGATGTGTCGATTCCAGCTTATCAAACTCGAGAAGTCTCGCTGGCTCCTAACCCAGTACGACGAAAAATCAGGATGGGCAAGGGAGGCCTTGGTTTCTGGGACTGCATAGTCGGTCACCACATCAGCCGCCAGACAGCGAAATGCATTATGCAGAGCCACAGGCTGATCTTTGGCTGCAAACTCTTCGATGCGAGAGCACAGCTGTCGAACCCGGCTGAGTACCCTCGCCTCTAACTTCTTTACATTTGCACGGGAGAAGAATGGTGCCATAGGCTCGCGCCGCATCCGATTCAAGCCAGCGCTGATGGAAGCGAAGGCCGCAGTGTCAGTACCGAACCCACGGTAGTCTGATGGATGTTAATCAGCAAGCTGACCTTGCGCTAGGCACGAAGCGGCCTACAAAAGTAGTCCTTGTCCATTTTGCTATCCGCCAACAGCAGGTCTGCGAACACGGCATCGTTGATATGGACCTCCCACGGATTGATCCTAACAATAGGACCTGGCAGAATCAGTCAGCCTATGACTATCGAGTTCGTGGCTATTGGCCACGTGGGAATCGCAGCGTCATACCGTACTTCTCGTGCATCTCTTCAATTCTCTCAAAATATTTCCCAGCCTTCAGGCAGTCCCAGTAGAACTCGTAGTTCGACGAGACAGCTGCAATCCACGGTCCTGGTATCGTCGCCAGGGGATGGAACCATAGTCGATACACAGACCTGACCACAAAGTACGTGGTGATTGCGAGCGCCCATGGCAGCAAGCCAAGGTCCTTTAGAGTCAACGTATCCATCGCGTACGAAGTGCAGTCCAGTGGTTCTGATCGCAATAGAGCTGAGTTCCGGATTAGCACATGCGGGGTGAACACGGTCTAACATGCCGAGAATCTGGAGAAGAATTGAATAGGAATATCATCTGATGACGCAGATCGCCAAGGATGGTTATATGCCCATGTCGTTGACACGAGCCAAATGCATCCAAAATGATTGTTGGTGTACAAGGGTAGTGCATTAGTCCATCGTTCGAAGCATGGATGCACGGCACACAACGCTACGGCGTGGATATTCCAACAGGGTCGTGGTCCAATGCTACGTTGTGGCACCGTATGCTGCACAGCTCGACTCGTTACCTGCTGCCTGGGACACAATATCGATTGCATGACTTTGTACTAATTCGGCCACGTTCTCGATTCTCTCCAAGTAGAAATACATGGCAGGTGTAACCATATTCACGACCCGATTGGACCTAGTTTGGATCCTGGTTATAGAAGTACATCTCATCTAATGACTTTTAGGATCTCGCATGGCAGAGGACCAAGAAGGACAGCACCCCCTTAGGTAAAGGCCTTTCCTTATAATTTTGCTCCTTCATAGAGGGCCTATACAGTAGCAGTGGTATGTTCTCAGCAACATCCAGAGCATAAAAAAACGTTGACATTCCCGTCTAGGATATTTATTCAACGCCTCAGGCTCACCACTTCGGTTCCCCCGCTCTCTTTCCATCCATCAGCCCTTCTCCTCCCGAGTGCTCTCCTGACGATCCACTCCTTAGCACTGACAGCGTCCTCGTCCTCGGCGCCTCCGCCATCAAGCAGACTCTTCAGAACGACGTCATCCTCGGGCCGACAAAAGTACACCAGGCTGTACCTCGGGAGCTCCCCCTGCCGCCCAGGCGGAGGCACCACCCTATGTATATTGCTCCTCAGCAGCCCGCTTGAGAACTTGACGAGGGCGTCTCCCAAGTTCACGATGCAGTGGCCGGGGAGTGGGCGCACATAGGTCCATCCGTCAGCACACAAGGCTTGCTCCGCAGACGAGCACGGCGGCGTGTTCTCCGCAGGCGGGATGGCGGCAATGTACGGCGGCAGCTGGACCTGCAGGCCGCCCAGGCGATTGAAGAGCACCGTTACGGACCCAAAGTCCGTGTGCTGACCCATTGCTGTCGAGACGGTTGCCGCGTCTTGAGGCGGGGCTTTGACGAAACGGATCTGATCGCCTGAGATGGCATTGAGCCTGTGGAGTGCAGGGAGACCACCATTTTCGCTGGTGGATGCGTTGAGCGGGAGACGGGAGGAAAGAAGTGAGAGTATCAGCATGCTTATTGCATGCGAGGAGCGGACATACGACGCAAAGACCTGACGATGGGAGTCAAGGATGGCTAGCGAAGGGAGTCGCTCACTTTGCTCGAGGATGTCGTCTTTGGAGATCTGGGGGGTTGATTAGGATGTTCACCGGCTTCGTTGTGGATGGGGTGGAGGGATCCTCACATTGTAGAATTCGTTCTTATCTTTTGTCCCTTTGGCATCGACGATACCCTTCCCGTATCCCTTGTACCCGAAATAACTGCCTTGGTCCGCAAAATCAAAGCAGGTCTTTTCTTCCACAGGTAGTTCAAAGAAGCCCTTCATCACCTCAAATAGTCTATCTGCATGATCAAGGAGAGCTTCTCCGTCATCGTTCTGTCGTAGGTCCAGGTAAAAGAAGCCGAGATCACAACATGCCTTCCAGCAGCGACCTTCTTCCGCACTATCGTGTTGTAAGAGCTTGTCTAGTGAAATGCGGACTAGTGGCGCCGTGGAAACACTATCTGGAAATGTAGGCAGGTCTGAAAACGCCTCGAAAGTCGCAGGCGCAGCATGCTCTGAATGCGGCATTGTGATCACAAACCCCGCTTTGGCTTCTCAGCGATTAAGAGGGAATAACGTATCATGCAGATGTGGTAGAAATTGACCAATGTGTACTCGGATTACGCCAGCCTGGTCAAGAAACATGAGATGGTTTCACGAGGGTGAACAAGACATCCTTTGAGATAGCTAAGCAGATTCAAAGGGAGTAGGAAAGGGCCGAGGATAGCTGCCGCGAAATGTGGACTCGTGTAGACGAGGGTGGGGTAGCTAACATTAGCTTCGGAAGCGGCAGCGGGGAAGCTACGCTAGCGGGGTGCGAAGGCGATATACAATCAACGCAAGACAAGATTATAGATAAAGACTCCATTAACTATCCACAGATGCACTTTGCGTTCCCATCACATGAACCATAGATCTCTGCACCAATTGCTATGCAAAATGGCGACACCGGTGCTTAGAACCACCAGCGCAAAATGCCAATGGAACCCAGAACGGGGTGACAGCGAACCAAGTCAAGCGACTAAAGCAAAGGAAAGTTATGAACACAATTTGGTGTAACATGGCCGGCTACGAAAAAACTTGACATATTGTGACACATGCAATAGGCTTAATTGCGACCTGAAATGACCTGTTAGAGCGAGATCGGGCAGAGGATGGTGGAGAGTTACCCTTGACAGATGTTACATCATTTACAACTTCGAGCCGTGAACGACCTTATAATCGACGGCCATCTCGAGACCCTCGTCATTGATAACCAAAACACGAACGCTGCCGCGGCCATTGTCGAAGGCCTCGGTCAAGCGAGTGAGAAGGTTGCTCTGGTCAAGAACAGGGAGACCCTGCTTGACGTCGCCAGTCTCGGTCATGGCAACGACGCGACCGTCCTCACGGATATCAAGGACACGGTACTGCTTGAAGACAGGGCCAAGCATGTTCTGAACAACGACCGACGGAGAGGGGTTGGAGATGAAGCTGGACTCCTCATTGAGCTGCTTGGTGAACAGGTCAACACCGAGGTAGCGGTGCTGGCCAGTCTGGGAGGAGGTGGTGATGCGGATGACCTGGCAAGGGCGGCCCTGGAGGATCAGGAGATCGCCAATGCGGATGTGGTGGCAGGGGATGGTGATGGTGTTGGGAGGAGCCATCTTGCGGGTTTCTGTAACCTTGATGTTCTCGACGAAAGAAGGCCCGGTGGAAGGACGGAAGTGAGATACAGCGACAGGAGCTGGGGCGGGAGTGGGGGCAGGCGCGTAAGAGCGGGCGGGAGCAGGAGCAGGGGCAGAAGAGGTGAACTTCTCCTTAACTACAACTTCCTCACGGATGTCGTCGTACTTGGCGCCCTTGTGAGAGTGCTCGTGAGAGTGGTGGTGGCGGTGACCGTGAATGGGGTGAACGATGTGATCGGCGACCTTGTGAGCAGCTTTGGAGATACCGTGACGAAACGAATGGTAGTGACCGTCTTCGTCGTAATATCCCATATCACGCTTGTACTTCTTGGGGGCGTCGACAGTGGATCGAGTAGTGGTCTCTACTCGAACCTGTTCCCGAGACGGGTAACGGCTGTCAACGGCGTCAACCTCACGGCGTTGGGGGTAGGAGTCGTGCTTAGAAGTGAAGGTCTCCTTGCGGTAGTTGGAGGCCTGGTCTTGGGGGGGTTGGGTGCTGAGATTGTGGCTCTCGGCGGCGTAACCAGCTAGAATGGGACGGGTGCGCTCGCGAAACTGGCGCTCAGAGACGTCAATTTGTGTGGCACCAAACTCTTGTTGGGTACCTTGGACGTCGTTGAAGTCCCGGTCGTAGGTCCTGTCACGAGCTTCGAAGGTGCTCTGGACGGACTGGCGTGAAGGTGGGTAGCTGTGGTGAGGAAGGAGAAGGTCAGCTTGGGCAGGGAAGAGAAAAGAGCGGAAAAGTGGGGCGTGCGTGTCGCTCGGACAACAATAAAGCAGAAAGGGTTAGGCGTCTGTCGCTTCAGGCCTGTGCGTCAGGGGGCGGGCGGCTGATTGAGCGGAGACGCGTTGGCAAGTAAACAAGGGCCACTCACTAGTCACGGGGGCCGCGCGATTCGCGAGTGCGGATGTCGACCTCTACCTGCTCACGGCGAGAAGTCTGCTGCTCGGGTTGGCGGTAGCGGTGCTCCTCGTGGATGCGTACTTCCTCGCGGAACTGGGGGGGTTGCTGGTGCTGATGCTGATGCTGGTGCTGTTGTTGCCGGTGCTGCTGAGGTGGCTGTCGCTGGCGCTCTTCAAATACTCGGACGTCCTCAGTATAGGTCTCGCGTCGCTCAGCAGGCTGCTTGACGTGGACAGAGAAGGATTCTTGACGTTCAGAGTGACCTTCCCGCCCTGCCTGTGGTAGCCTTGCTTCTGCTTCTACCTCGACTTTTGTGGTTTCTTTTACAGCGTCCTTGCTGACGTTCCGATAGCTGGACGGGAAGACACTGAACGGGATGGGAACTGCTCGGGTCAATTGCTGTCGCTCGCGCGGGTCAGAGCTCGCAGCTCACCTCTTGCTTCAAAATCCAGCGTGTCGGAGTCGTCGCGTCACTTCTTATCCCCTCACACGAAAGGATAAAGAAGCGACTTGGTGCTCCTTTAGGTAGAGGCAAAGAAAGGGTGTGAGGTCCTTAGGAAGCCAGCTTGAAGAGCGCGATTCAACGTGAAGTCGTGCAATTGGTGGGGCTGGGGGAGAGTGGAGGAAGAACGAAGGCGCTGCAGGAGGCGAGGGGAGACAACTGTCCGTCAGCTTGGGTGGCTGGGTGGGGATCGGTTTCATCGACGCGCAGCAAAAAGGAGGTTGGCGTAAACACAGGCTGCAGGCTAGCTTCGCCCGCGCCCGCCCGCGCCCCAAGCTCCCGGCGCGCCCCACCAACACTCCTCCCTCGCCGGCCTCGTCGCCTGCTCCGGCCCAGCTGCTGACCTCCGGTTTGCTCGTGAAGCTGGCTGGCGCCTCGGCTGCTGTGTTGGCCCGGTGATGGCCCGCCAGGGGCGCCTCCAGCCTGCCAGCCCGCCAGGGAGCTTCCATCGACGCGCCTGCAGCTCTGCCCATCGCACCACCCCAGCGCCGCGACCGCTCCACTCGCGTCGTGGAGCGCTGCAATTGGAGCACCGCCGCCGTCTCATGCGACGGGCGATAGCGTTGCTGCACTCTCTCACCTTCAGCTGCGGGCATCCTTGCGCCCTGCCAGCCCCCTGATTTTGCGATTGGCCAATGGCAAGCGGCGCGGCGGCGCTTGCATTCATCGATTCGATACCTATCTCAGCTCCAACCTTCTGTTCTCACGGGCTGCTCTGGCTGGAGCTCACACGGGCTGGGCAGCAATCACGTGCTGCCGACGCCATGGTTCCACAGTGCCTCGGGCTGCCGGTCCATGGCTGGCGCCCCGTCCTGCGCGTCATCGACTGGCTCTGTGGTGTTGCAGGTACCATCTTGCCCTCACCACGCAATCGTCCGCTTCACCCCCCGCACGTCAGGCCCCGCCTCCCACTGCTTCAGGCTGCGGAACTCAACTTCCATGGCCCTGGGCCCGACATACCGAATGCTGCAGTCCCGCACCTTGTTGTGGTCCTCAATCACCTCTGGCCGCTCCTCGAGCTTGTCTTTGTTGGCCCCAAGCACCCCGTCCACCGCCGTCTCTTCCAGGGTCAAGCTTTCCCACGCGATTCGCCCTGCCAAGACACCGTCCCAGACCCCTTCTCGTCGTGGGTAGTTGAGCATGAGTGCAATTGCCCTACGCCGAAGCATGGATGAGCTCGACTTGGCCGCCACCATCCATAGTGCAGATAGTATGCCCGAATTTGACGAAAAGATGGGTCGCGAGTAGGCTGGTATCTCAAGCCCCGAAATGTGCTCCGGCTCGGTGTTGTCAGAGTAATAGTCTCCTGGTACTGCTCCCTCTGGGATGCATAGATCCTGGGGCGCCTTGAGCAACTCGCTCGCGAGGTCCAAGATGATCTTCATATCGTGTTCTTCGACGTGCCACTCTATCTCACGCGCACGCTTCGCACCATCAAACGACTTAAACAGCCTCAGATAAACCCTCAACTGCTCTCGGAACAATTTGATCCCCAATATGGATTCACGATCCTCACGGCTTGTCAGGTGGGATAGCCGTGCGAGAAAAACCTCCAACCGAACGTTCATCTCGTCAAAGTCATGCTGGAAACGGACATACTCCCCTACCACGTATTCTTCCGCACCAGGCCCAGTGGGCGGGTCAACATCCAGTGCTTGCATGAACCCAAGTAGCTCGTGGTACAGCGCTTCAAAATGGTACCGAGCCTGCGAGAATGTTTTGAAATTGGCCGGAGGCTTCGTAAACGTTCGATTCGGTCGTTTGGTCCAAGTTTGCAGCATGTCTTGGCTCATTATTCCTCTTGCTTGCACATCCATGGTCACGAAAATTGCTCGCAATGTTTTCAAAGACACAGGGTGTTCTTGTACATCCTCAATGCTAGGATCGAAATCCTGGTCCAATTGATGCAAGATTTTGAGCCCACTGCGTAAGTGCTCCAAGGCTGTGCTCTGGTGACCCTGGAAGCAGGAAAGACAGTAGAACATGATACATGCGGTCATGACGTCTATGCAGTCAGAGGCTGTTCTCCGTGCTGAGGACTTGGTTAATTCTCGGATCGCGTAATTAGATTGTTCAATGGCGAATAGGAGGTGCCTGTCTGATAGGTCGTCCGGCACAACAGGCATTCGGCAGACGATGAACTTCCGATGCAAAGCCGAGATGGCAAGGATGGCGTGTCTGATTGCCGGTAGCGTATGCGACGCTTGGAGGACCTCAAACTGCCAAAAGCTGGAATCAAAAAAGCCGGATAGCTGCCAAAGTAAGTTTACATGGCGAGTGGTAGAGGAACGGTCCTGAACTCACTTCATACGCCGTTTGGCATTTGAAAAAGTGGAAGGCTTCAGCCTCCTCATTCGAGGCCAAATCCAGTCCGTGTGAAGAGGTGAACGGGTATTGTGGGGACACCAACACTACGGCATTGGCTTGCTGCGCCGCTTCCACTCTGTTATAGCCATCACATTTGCGACCCGTCGATGTACATCGTTGGCAGCTCGGCTTGGCCTCATCACATTTGACTCGTCGGATCCTGAAAATAGACTCGTCAGCGTCCCCACCTTGATCACAATGGCTCGAGTGTGTGCGGTTGAAACAAGCTTTGGCCTGGTAAGTGGATGCTGCACCAACTATCGGTTGGGTCAAGCTCGTCAAGAGGCTCGCTGCAGGCCGATATAACCTTGCTCGCGCCACTACACCTACACCCAATTCGCACTCTCTACGGCATAGCTTCCTGTAGAAAAAACACCGATAGGCTCCACGCATTCGCATTCGTATGGTGTGCATGTTTCCGTTCCCGTTTATGTTGTGATACCACCCAAACAAGGCTTTATGCCCCTTGCAGCGATCCACCCTTGCCGACCTTTCTGGTTGGTGTTGCCCAAGGCCTTACCAGAAGCAGCGCTACATAAAGGCCCCTTGGAGATTCCCGGGCTAGAAAAAGCAGATGTGGTACGTACCTGCAAGTGACACAACCGGTTTTCGTTTTGGGTCTCCAAGCCTTTTTTCGAATATGCTCTTTCTTCCCTTTCAACCTCTGATCATCCTTCTTTTCCTTCACATCCGGATTCTCTGAAGTGGCCATCTCCCAAGGTGTTTTTGACCCACTCCGCAAGACAGAATCAGTGTGCTCCTGACAAACGAGCGGGCCAGTGGGAGCGGATTGAATATAACTAGCAGGCAACGAATTTGGCCTATTTTACTTGTCGTCCTGCATCCGTTCCACTGTTTTGTCACTACACGGCCGTTAGTTGATTCGACAGCTCGTTCAATAGCTTGGCATGAAGGATGGGCGCTTTCCCTTGTCTAGATGAGCTGAATGCAGGTTAACGACTAGACATCTTGGCGCCTACGGTTGTATCAACGACACCTACATAGACTGATGTCCGGCGCAATGGTGTGTTTTGGCGTATGCGAGAGTTGGGCTCGTGTCTGTTTTCCGAAAAGCTGAATCCCCAGTCGCATAGACCCTAAAGATACCTGCCCGCACTGGGGCGCAGCATAGTCATACGCATACCTCAGTATTGTAAGCGTCGATCCGCCCCAATCTCAATCGATCCTTCGAGACTAGTCGATGCTGTATCCGCAAAACGCTATTCGTTATCGCCATGGTCATGCATTTGATAGTATGCCTGCTGCGATCGTAGATGTTTCCGAATGGATAACCGATTACAAAGCAGAAGATGTCAGCGCAAAGGCACCGAGATTCGTACTTGGAAAATGCTCACGAGTAGGCGGTCCGATTATATCCAAGCTTGATTGCCTTGATAGGACATGGCTCTGTCTTGGAAGAATATATACCATATGTACAGTGAGCCTTAACTATTTACACATATACCAGCGATAAAGAGTAGCGGGCTGCCTAAGGCATTTCTGATTTTAACTTCGATATGAAGGAACTGAAGCTCTTTTTATAAGGGCAGAGATCTTGAGTAGAAAAGCCCTACTCAGTGTGTTGGGGCCCTTCGTAACCCTGTCTGCGAAGTCTCTTGTCCGAGACTGATCTATATGGTAGGGAGTTCTGTATAGAGAGTTTCTAACCGAGACGGTTCATTCTCGAAACGACATAAGCGCAAACAGAGGCTTAAGCATCCTGTCGATTGCCGCATTTCGTTAATCAATGGCGTGTGCTATTTCTTAAGACGTATAAGAGAAAATGTGATTTTTTTTACAAGCGGTCATATCAATGCGACACTTATAAAATGGACCGAAAGAAGGGTGTACTACGCGTACCTGCATTTGATAGCGGCAGTTCAGGGCTCCAATCCAATAGACTCATGTCTAACAGAACTCATTCATAGACTCGTCACACACAGCACCGCTAATTTGGTACGGAAAGTAACACAGCATCTACCTCCAGCCACGCCCTCGTCCTTGTGACACGACTCAACCAGACGTGGATGAAATGATTGTGGTCAATGATTTGTGCATCCCTGTCGGGGCAAAGGCTAAGTTCACCTGTTGACCTCCTTACATGATGAGGCGTCCTAGGGTGCCGTACAACCGAGCCTAATACGTATGATCATAGGCGAGGTTTGCAACGGAACATGCGGGAACATGTGCATATGGGTGATTGACATCTGTCAGTTGTATCAGGAATGGCCTGTTTGTGCCTTGATTGCGCCCAGCCTTCGTTCTTGAACAGGAGTATGGAAAAGATGGTGCTGCAAGGCTGGTCCTACATAGGGATCGTCAGCCCACACCCCTGGAACTCATTCCAAGACCTATTTTGGATATCGGAGTGGTAGGTAGCTAGGATAGTCACGTTCTCGTGGTTTCAAGGAAGGGGAAGTGGAAAGGGAATGCAAACGCGACTTCCTGTTTCCACAGGCTCCGCGCTGCACGCAGAAGGCGCAGCCCACCAGGGTCCTCACCGCCCTGAGAACTCCCCTCGACTGAGTTCGCTTTACCAAACTCACACTCACCTCGACTCTAGTTCACGCTAAGACAAAACTGTGTGTTGTGCCCACACAGGTGCTCACTTCCGTTCTCTCTACTTCCGTTCCCTCTACTCCATTTACTTACATAAACTCCAACTCATCTCTCTCCAACACTTCTCTCAACCACCCTCTACTAAACTCCAACACTGATCGAATTCGTGCCACACTATCAAGTCTTTAGAGATGCGTCTTCGTCAGGCTTTGGGAGCGCTGCTCTTGTCCACAGCAGCAACCGCCCGCTTCATCATCTATGCGGACGAGTAAGTCTCACTCTTGACTTCTACTTGAAAACGGTAGCTAACAGGCACCGCAGATGGCATCCTACCCGCCCGACCAATGCGGCGGACCGCGGTGCCATCGATCATGTCGTTGTTGCCTTCGCCATGGCCAACAACACTGCCGCATTCCAGCCCAAGGTCCCTCTTTCCACCTTGCGTGCTGAGTTCCCCAATGCCAAAATGATGATTGCGGTCGGAGGCTGGGGCGACACGATTGGATTCAGTCAAGCCACTTGGTCCGACTGGGCCATGCAGAAGTTTGCTAGCGATATTAACACTATGCTCACCACCACGGGCGCTGATGGCGTTGGTAAGTTACCCTGTTCTCTTCTATGACATACTATTTTTCAGAACCGCCCGCTGACTGGTATAGATATCGATTGGGAGTATCCTGGCGGCAATGGCGCAGACTACAAAGATTATGTCAACTCCGCTAAATGGAACGAGATTGCTGCATATCCCAAGCTGCTGGCCGCCATCCGCACGGCGATTGGCCCAAACAAACTACTTTCAATTGCTGTTCCAGGCAAGCAGGGTGATATGATTGCATATACCGCCGAGACAGGTCCACTCATTTGGCCCTCTGTTGATTATATCAACGTGAGTGTCACACTCTTCCAGTCCGTGCAACATATGCTTACCCAGATAAACAGCTGATGGCATATGATCTCATGAACCGTCGAGACACTGTTACAGCGCACCACACTTCAGTCGCTGGTGCTCTCTCCGTTGTTGAGCGCTACCTTCAAATTGGAGCTCCTGCGTGGAAGATAAATCTCGGCTTTGCCTTCTATGCTAAGTTCTTCACCACCCAGGGCGATTGCAGCGCCGCACCCATTGGCTGTCCCATTGTTTCTGCCGAAGACCCCATCACGGGCAAAGACACGTTAACATCAGGTGCCTGGACCTATGAGCCTGCACATATGAGGACTGTCGATGTTTCCAGCTTGACAATATCATGGGACGGAACCTGCGGACCCGAAAAAGGAACCAAGTGCGCGACTGGGTGCTGCTCACAGTACGGAAACTGTGGTACCAGCCCAGCTCACTGCAGTGGCGCGTGCCAGCATGCTTATGGCACTGGCTGCACCGACACCGATGTTGCGGCCAGCTGGCAGAATGCTGCAGCATACGGAGTTGCAGATGAACAAGCTGGTGGACAGTACTATTACGATGCTGCCAACAAGCTGTTCTGGACTTGGGACACACCTGAGTTCATCACCCGCAAGTTCGACCAGATCGTGAGGAGGTATAATCTCGGAGGGGTTATGGCGTGGAGTCTCGGTGAAGACAGTAACAACTGGTCACACATCAAACAGATCAGCCAGGAGCTCGCCAAGGCCGCTGGAAGTGCTGGTGATGCGTCTCTGGAAACTGCGGTTCCATCTTATACGCCGTCAGCAAGCGCGGCACCGCCTCAGAGCACCTTCGATGTTGTCTATGTTGACGGCGTGGGTGGACCAGATGCTGAAGTTGAGCAGCAAACTCATAGTGAGTATCCCGAGGATACAGTGGCTGCGAACACGGAGGAGTCTGCAAAGGATGACGAAGGATATGAATGGGAGTACTATGATGATAGCTCTCGCAAGTCATGAAGTGGATGACCGACTTGATATGGCTACGCTAGAGGCATTTAACACACAAGCGAGGAGAGCTTGTAGGGCAGTGGGATTTATCCTCTAAGAGCAGGGGTAAGAACAATCACGTAGACTTCCGATAATAAGCTACACATGAGCGTCCATTGAATCAGAAGATGTGTTTTCTGTGAAATTGTTTTACAAGTACAAGATCTGCGGATAGATGTGTGCGTTGGGCACTAATCATCCTCTTTTCCTAACCATCATCGTTCCACTGAAGTGGACAAGCATCTTGAACATATGCGGGCAAAGACAAAGGAATTGTGATGAGTCATTCTTGAAGTAGGGTTTAGTTCACGCCTTTACGGTCTGCCTCTTCATCTTTTTCTTGCTATCCCGCTCCCGTTCCTTATCCAAGTATTTTCGCTGCTCGTCTGCACTCATGCGGCTCAACATCGCGTCGCGCTTCTCCTTTTTCATCTTATCACCTGCAAGCTTACGCTCTTCTGCCTTTTCGTCCTCATCCAGGCGGCGAATCTTGGCGATCTGCTCCTCGCGCGTGGCCTTGATACGGCGCATTGCTTCGGCACGGAAGTGCGCTTTCGAGGCGAGATAGTCCGGAAGGCGGAGGAAATAGTGGAAGAGCGGAAGGGTAGAGTCGTAAGAGCCGGAAGCAGGCTGGAGCTTGAGAGAGAGGTTGATGCGCTTGCGGGGCACGGTGTCGTCAAGCCTGTAGTATGATTAGTTTGTATCATGCGTAGTCTACGCAGAATGCACTCACTTCTTTGGCTGATCCATGGGTTGATCAGTGATGACTAGAGCTTCGAAGCTGTCACCAGCATCCCCAATAGCCTTGATCAGCTCTGGCGTCAGGATGGTATCGGTGACCTCCGCACTCTCGCTCATCACAGTGGTCCACACAGGAAGCTTCGAGTGGTCCTTGGTCGCAGTTAGCGAGAGATCGTAGCGGTCCTCGCGGAGGCGCTTCATCAGGTCCTTGTGTACGACAGCAAAAACGAATCCGTCATAACCACTGTTAGGAACCTTGGCCTCGCTCTTAGCAAAGTAGGGAGAAATCTGGGCCTCGCGGCCGTCAAAAGCGTAGGCGGTGGCTTCCAGGCGCTCGCCTGGGACCGGCATGCTTTCGAAGAAGAGGGCAATGATCTGCTCGCCGAGGCGCATGAGCGGGTTGTATCGCTTCGACAAGGTCAACTTGAAGTCGACAAAGGCCACATTCTGGCGTCCGGTGGCGTACGAAGTGAACTCGTCGGCCTTCTTCTCGCGCAGCATGTTCGCTGGGTTTGCGGCCTCCTGCAACGCCTTCTCGTCGGCGTCGGGCCGTGGGCGCAGATATCCGACCTGAGCGAACTCCTGCTGTAGCACCGGCGCATGGGACTTGATCCAGTGCATCGCCTTGTTGCGGTTGCGCCGTGTACCCCAGACATGAACGGCAACCACCACCAGGATGAAGGGGAGGACGTAGAGCTCGAGCTTGAAGTCATTAACGGAGGTGCGCTCCCACACACGGTACCACGCCGTGTAAGGCGCTTGTCCAACAGTCGAGGTCGGCGCAGCCAGCGGGGGCGACGAAGTGGTGAATGATGAGATGACAGGCGTGGGATCCGGGGCACCTGCATAGTCGGCGAAGTCTGCGCAAGCGTGTTAGCCCACAATCCAGGTCTACGGGTCAAGATACGCGACAGTGTTCATGTATCTAGTAGGGTATATATACCATCATCGCTGCCCGATGCCGGTTGGGCCAACTTCTGTTGGCCACCAAAGAGACCCTTGACGAAGTCGGCCATCCCGTGATGTTTCAACACAAAAGGGTTTTGGTGGTGTTGTAAGGAGCGTGGGCGGAACTGGTGGAGGGCCTGGACGAGACGAGAGCTCGGCTAGCCTCTGACGTTTCGGCGCCGAAGCTAGTCCCCACACGAGAGCTTGCAGCTTTGTATCACCTACATTATCTATTGGTGCTACATCACACATGCTTAGAGCAACTGAGCGCGCTTCTCACACAGCGGACATTGAAAAGCGGTGCTGCATCACTAAACTACCGGTACTCTTGTGGGACGGTTTCGGTGTGCCTATCAGGAAGCCGTTCTGTAATTCAGCAGCTCTAGAGGCAACGCCGCAAATCAGAATCACCAAGTGTAATTTAAAAGCACAAATCGCAATACACAAAGGGAATCTATGCCATTGGCTTCGGCTTGGATGACTGTTTGTACATTGAGGCTGACCAGAAATGCCCTCCTATGTTGTCGTGGTATCTATGCTTCCTGCTAGACTATCTGTTTAGTTCTTGCCAAACCACGTCTTGTGCCCCTGTGCACTCTGTGAGCTTAATCGACATAATGAGCCAATGCGGCAAACATACAAGGACAAGGCGGCCCATCATGTACATGCTGGAGCCGAAGCTGGTGAAGAGAATGACCTTGTAAGCAGGAATCATCCACTTTCCACGGGACTAGGCAGTGACATATAGTTAGCAAGAAAACCCTTTCCATTGCAGTTATGACTTGGTGTTCGTCTCGCCCTGCCCAGCAAAACCCGGCCGACGACGATCAGACCACCAAGATCTCACTCTTAGCGCTACGCACCTTCTCCCAGAGACGCAGGCCATCATGCTTCTGAAATTCTCGCTGGTATTGGGGGACGCGGTTCTCGCGGAAGATCCAGCTACGGAATTGTCAGTGACGGCCGATGATGGGACGACCCGGCAAGGACCAGTCTCTGCGGGCGCGCCGACACTATCAATCACACGGATAGCTGCAGGAAGACGTACCCTGCCATTTTGAAGAGTGGAGAGGGGTTTGCGGGCGTGATGCGGAGACAATGGGTGGGTTGGTG